>Ga0207694_10000086_pt1 | contig 108152 bp, 100 predicted proteins | sample KBSC34metaG_FD_184353 | JGI IMG/M metagenome (GOLD analysis project Ga0207694, IMG submission 184353) | Corn rhizosphere microbial communities from Kellogg Biological Station, Michigan, USA - KBS C3-4 metaG (SPAdes) (version 2) | ecosystem: Host-associated > Plants > Roots > Rhizosphere >... | reverse complement strand
GCACCCATGGTGGTGGCGTTCTGCACAAGCCGATCGAGCGCATGGCGGCGTGCCTCCTCCAGCATCTGGGTGTATTCGTGGATTTCCCCGCCCACGATCGAGCGAAGCCCGGCCATCAGATTGCCGCCAAGGCCTCGACTGCGGACCACCACGCCGAAACACTGCCCCAGCATCCGCACGGTGCGATGCCCGGTCACGTTTTCGGTTGTTACGATGATCAATTGGACCTCCTGCCTCATGTAAGTTGTTTGGATTGGTGTGGCCTTAACTTTCCAAGGTTCGATCCCATTTTCAGACGCTCGTCTGGTCCCGCGACGTTGCGGCATTTCCCAATCCGTCAAAAGGCTTTAAGGTGCCGGTCGAATCCGTCGAAACGGCATGAATTATTCACGAAATCAAAGACTTGCATTGAGCGCAGGCCTTTGGAGGACAGGTTGACCAGCTATATCTCGACGCGGGGCGAGGCCCCCAAATTGGGCTTCTGCGACGTATTGCTGACCGGGCTCGCCCGCGACGGCGGTCTCTATGTGCCGGAGGTCTGGCCGCGGCTTGCGCCCGAGACGATCGCGGGCTTCTTCGGGCGTCCCTATTGGGAGGTGGCCGTCGAGGTGATCCGTCCCTTCGTGGCCGGCGAGATTTCGGATGCAGAACTCGGCCGCATGGCAAATGAAGCCTATGCGACGTTCCGTCATCCGGCGGTCGTTCCGCTCGATCAGGTCGCGCCCCACCAGTTCATCCTTGAACTGTTCCACGGTCCCACGCTGGCGTTCAAGGACGTTGCGATGCAGCTGATCTCCCGGCTGATGGATCATGTGCTCGCCAAACGCAGCCAGCGCACCACCATCGTGGTCGCGACGTCGGGCGATACGGGAGGGGCGGCAGTCGATGCCTTCGCAGGCCTCGATAACGTCGATCTTGTCGTGCTGTTTCCGCATGGCCGGATTTCGGACGTGCAGCGGCGGATGATGACCACGGTTGAGGCGAGCAATATCCATGCGCTCGCGATCGAAGGCACCTTCGACGATTGCCAGGCGATCGTGAAGGGCCTGTTCAACCATCATGCCTTCCGCGATGCCGTCGCGCTGTCCGGGGTCAACTCGATCAACTGGGCCCGTATCGTGGCCCAGGTAGTTTATTATTTCACCTCGGCGGTCGCATTGGGCGCGCCGGGGCGGCTGGTGGATTTCACGGTCCCTACGGGAAATTTCGGCGATATCTTCGCAGGCTTTGTCGCCAAACGGATGGGCTTGCCGGTGCGCTGGCTGCGGATTGCCGCCAACGTCAACGATATCCTGCCGCGGACGCTAAAGACCGGCCTCTATGAAGTACGCGAGGTCCACGCCTCCACGTCGCCGTCGATGGATATCCAGATTTCATCGAACTTCGAGCGGCTTCTGTTCGAAGCGAGCGGTCGTGAAGCGGCCACGGTTCGCCGGCTGATGGAGCAGCTGAAGCAGTCCGGACGATTTGCGCTTCCCGATGCGATGCTGGCGGCGATCCGCGAGGAGTTCGATGCCGGTCGCGCCGATGAGACCGAGACCAGTGCCGCCATTCGCGCTGCCTGGCGCGAGGCCGGCGACCTCGTTGATCCGCACACGGCAGTGGCGCTCGCGGTCGCCGAGCGCGACATATCCGATGTGCGTGTTCCGAACATCGTTCTTTCGACGGCGCATCCGGCCAAGTTTCCCGACGCTGTCGAGGCCGCCTGCGGCATTCGTCCGGAATTGCCGGCATGGCTGCATGGATTGATGACCAAGCCGGAGCGGATCCAGGTGATGAAAAACGATCAGGTCGAGATCGAGCGGTTTGTCCGATCGGTCAGCCGCGCTGCCAAGCAGGGAGTGGCTAAATGAGTGTCGAAGTCACCAAACTTCCCTCCGGTCTCACCGTCGTCACCGACACCATGTCGCATCTGGAAACAGCGGCCCTCGGAGTCTGGGCCGGCGTCGGGGGCCGTGACGAGAAGCCGAATGAACATGGTATCTCGCATTTGCTTGAGCATATGGCCTTCAAAGGAACCGCGCGGCGCTCGTCCCGTGAGATCGTGGAGGAGATCGAGGCGGTCGGCGGCGATCTCAACGCCGGCACTTCCACGGAGACGACGGCTTATTACGCGCGCGTGATGAAAGCCGACGTGCCGCTGGCGCTTGATGTACTGTCTGACATCCTCGCCAATCCGTCTTTCGTTCCCGACGAACTCGAGCGCGAGAAGAGCGTGATCGTGCAGGAAATCGGCGCGGCGCAGGATACACCTGACGACGTCGTATTCGAGCATCTCAACGAGCTTTGTTATCCCGACCAGCCGATCGGACGCTCGTTGTTGGGGACTGCAAAGACGCTGAAGACGTTCGACCGCGACACCTTGCGCAACTATCTGGCGACGCATTATCGCGGTCCGGACATGGTTGTCGCCGCGGCGGGCGCCGTGGATCACCGCCGGGTAGTCGAAGAGGTTGCGCAGCGGTTCTCAAGCTTCGAGGCCGCGCCGGGGCCGAAGCCTCAGCCGGCGAAATTCGGCAAAGGCGGCAGCCAGGTGGTGCGCCGCGATCTTGAGCAGGCGCATCTCACGCTGGCCCTCGAAGGCGTTGCGCAATCCGATCCCTCGCTGTTTTCGCTTCAGGTCTTCACGAACCTGCTGGGTGGCGGCATGTCATCGCGGCTGTTTCAGGAGGTGCGCGAAAAGAGGGGCCTCTGTTATTCGATCTACACCTTTCATGCGCCTTACAGCGACACCGGCTTTTTCGGCCTCTATACCGGCACCGACCCTGCCGATGCGCCGGAAATGATGGAGGTCATTGTTGATGTGATCAGCGAGGCGGCTGTCGCCTTAAGCGAGGCGGAGGTGGCCCGCGCCAAGGCGCAGATGAAGGCAGGGCTCCTGATGGCGCTCGAAAGCTGCAGCTCCCGCGCCGAGCAATTGGCGCGCCACGTCCTGGCCTATGGCCGCCCCCTCTCGGTCCAGGAATTGGTGGCGAAGATCGATGCCGTCAGCGTGGAAAGCACGAGACAGGCCGCCCAGACCCTGCTGTCGCGCAGCCGTCCGGCCGTGGTCGCCCTTGGCAACGGCCGCGGTCTGGACACAGCGGTCGGTTTCGCGGAAGGTTTGACGGGCGCGCGGGCGAAGACCCTGCTGCATTGAGGTCGTGTTCAGAACTCATGTTCTGATGCGGATTGACCGCAGAATCGGAGGCTAAGCTCCAGTCGCATCTGGACGCTTGCTTCGTCTGCAAGCGCGCGCAAATGTTGGTTCTGGGTACGCGGGTCGTCCCGAGGCCAGGAAGAAAGCAACGGCGGTCCCCAGGTCGTAGCCAGCGGGGCCGAAAGGATTTGTCGTCAGGTACGGAGACGGCCGCATGGCCCTGTTTCGCCTACCTTCCAGTGGTCCAGCGGCGCTCGCCCCGTGCGGTCGGGGTCTGTTATTGCGCGCACCGCAGATGTCTGACTTTCCACAATGGGCGGAGCTCCGTGAGAGAAGCCGGGCGTATCTGACGCCCTGGGAGCCGATCTGGCCGTCGGATGATCTCAGCCGCGCCGGATTTCGGCGGCGGCTCCGGCGCTATGCGGAAGACATAGTAGCGGATCGTTCCTACCCCTTTCTCGTCTTCCGCGAGCAAGACGGCGAACTGATTGGCGGCATTACCCTCGCCAATATTCGCCGGGGCATCGTGCAGACAGGGACCATTGGTTATTGGATAGGCCAACGTCATGCCGGCCGTGGCTACATGACGGCTGCACTGCGCGTGTTGCTGCCGTCGCTGTTCGGTGAACTCAACCTGCATCGGATTGAGGCTGCCTGCATTCCGTCCAATGTGCCGTCGATCCGGGTATTGGAGAAATGCGGATTCGTCCGCGAGGGGCTGGCGCGACGATATCTGTGCATCAATGGCGTCTGGCAGGATCACCTGCTGTTCGGCATGCTTCACGAGGATTTTCGCGGTTAGAGCGCCGGGGGGAGCGTTCGTGAAGACCCAAAAAGCCGGACCGAGATGCCTTGGGTTCGCCGCCATTGCGCTGGTATAAGGCGCCGTCCGTACGCCTGTTGGTGATGCGGCGATCGCTGGACAGGTTTGGGGACATTGGAATGCATGAGGGGCTAAGAGGACGCGGGAGGGGACGCCGCCGGGTTGCGCGCCTTTCGTTGGCCGCAGGGCTTGTGACCGCCAGCGCATTGCTCGCGGGGTGTGGCGGAGGCAGCATGTTTGGTGGCTCCAGCGATTCCAGCCCCTCATTCGGCGACCGGTTTAGCCAGCTGTTCGGTTCGAAATCTCAAGCCGTCGGTGAGGCACCGCCCCCCGCGGCCGCGGACGAACTGGATTGTCCGTCGGTGGCGATTCGCGCCGGGGCTTCGACATTTGCGGTGGCCGCGCCGGGCAAGCAGCCGGTCGGCAGCGATCTCCGCTACCAGGCGACGATCGTGCGAACCGCGCGGGATTGCACCCGAAACGGCGATCAGATTGTGGTGCGCATCGGTATCCAGGGGCGCGTCATCGCTGGCCCGGCCGGCAATCCACCGTCAGTGGAGGTGCCCTTGCGTGTCGCGGTGGTGCAGTCCGGTATCCAGGAAAAGACCATCACTACCAAAGCCTATAAGACCACCGTCTCGATGGCGGAGGCATCCAGTGTCCCGTTCAGCTTTGTGGCTGAGGACATCGTTTATCCCGTGCCATCGCCTGCGGTGAGTGATTCCTACGTCTTCTATATCGGCTTCGATCCGCAGATCCTGACGCCGGAGCGGCCGGCGCGGGCCGCGAAAAAGAAGAAATAGATTTCGCGGATCAAACAAAAGCCGGCGCGATGAACTCGCGCCGGCTTTTTTTTGGACTTTTTGTCGATGTAAAGGAAGTCAGTTCAACTTCTGACCGACCTCGGCGATTCCCTTGCCCAGGAGGTCGTCGGCCACGGATCCTTTGACCGTCTGCGACAGCACCGTCGAAGCGGCGGCGACCGCCGCATTGGCGGCTGCCGCGCGAACGTCAGCGAGGGCCTGCGCCTCAGCCTGGGCGATCTTGCCTTCGGCGGCCTTGGTGCGGCGGGCGACGAAGTCTTCCATCTTTGCCCGGGCCTCGCTTGAGATGCGCTCGGCTTCCAACTTGGCGTTGGCGATGATGTCGGCAGCTTCGCTTTCGGCCGAGGCACTGCGCGCCTTGTAGTCGGCGAGCAGTTTGGCGGCTTCCTGCTTGATGCGCATCGCGTCATCGAGCTCGGCCTTGATGCGGTCGGCGCGATGGTCGAGTGCAACCATGACCTTCTTGAATATCCCGAGATAGCCGAAACCGACCATCAGGAGCACGAAGGCGATAGCGACCCAGGTTTCAGGATCGAAGAACATATCGACTAACCCTTCAAGGAAGCATCAACGGCGGCACTGACCGAAGCCGCATCGGGAGCGACGCCGGTGAGCTGCTGCACGATGGTGCCGGCCGCATCGGCCGCAATGCTGCGGACGTTGCTCATCGCAGCGGTGCGGGTCGAAACGATGGTCTTTTCCGCCTCGGCGAGTTTGACCGCCAACTGCTCTTCCAACGCCTTGCGCTCGGCATCCGCCTGCGCATTCGCCTTTTCGCGGGATTCGTTGCCGATTGCCTGCGCCCGCGTGCGCGCCGCGGCGAGCTCGCTTTCATAGGCCTTCAGCGCCGCCTCGGACTGATCCTTCAGCGCTTGCGCCTCGGCGAGGTCTCCCTCGATCTTGTTCTGACGCGCCTCGATTGCCCCGCCCACGCGCGGCAAAGCGAGCTTGGCCACGATCACGTAAAGCAGGACGAAGAAGATCGCGATCGACACCAGCTGCGAAGCAAAGGTGCTGCTCTCGAACGGCGGAAAGCCGCCGCTGTGATGACCACCATCGGCTTCAGTGTGGGCGTTGGTCGCCGGACCTTTCGCCCCGCCATGACTCTCGGCCATGGAGTACTCCTGTTGCTGTCACGCGCCGCTTCGGATGAAACGGCGCGGAAGAAGTCGTTCTTTAGAAAACGAACAGCAGAAGCAGCGCGATCAGCAGCGAGAAGATGCCGAGCGCTTCGGTCACGGCGAAGCCGAAGATCAGGTTGCCGAACTGGCCCTGAGCGGCCGACGGGTTGCGGACGGCTGCGGCAAGGTAGTTACCGAAAATCACGCCCACGCCGACGCCCGCACCGCCCATGCCGATGCACGCGATGCCCGCGCCGATAAGTTTTGCTGCTGTCGGATCCATTTTAAACTCCTTGGAAGAAAGATTGGGTTGTGGGGTGGAAGTTTCCCGGGCCGCTCAGTGTCCGGGATGAAGAGCGTCGTTGAGGTAGATGCAGGTCAGGATCGCAAACACGTAGGCCTGCAGGAATGCGACCAGAATCTCCAGCGCGTACAGCGCGATCGTGAGCGCCAGCGGCAGAACACCGCCAACCCAGCCGACCGCGCCAAGCGAGAAGCCCAGCATGGCGACGAAGCCCGCGAACACCTTCAGCGCGATGTGGCCGGCCAGCATGTTCGCAAACAGACGAATGCTGTGCGAGACCGGCCGCAGGAAGAACGACAGGACCTCGATGAACATGACCAGCGGCAGGATGTAGCCGGGAACTCCGTGGGGCACGAAGATCTTGAAGAACTTCAAGCCGTTCTTGGCAACGCCGTAGATAAGCACGGTGAAGAAGACCAGCAGCGCCAGGGCTACCGTCACGATAAGATGGCTCGAGACCGTGAAGGTGTAGGGAATGATGCCGACCAGGTTCGAGACGCAGATGAACATGAACAGCGAGAAGATCAGCGGGAAGAACTTCATGCCTTCCGCGCCGGCCGTCGAACGGATGGTCGAGGCGACGAATTCGTAGGAAATCTCCGCGACCGACTGCAGGCGGCCCGGGATCAATTGCGTGCCGCTCGCCAGCATCAGGATCGAGATGATGGCGACCGTCACCAGCATGTAGAGCGACGAATTGGTGAAGGCGATCGTCTGATTGCCAATATGGCCGATCGTGAACAGCGGCTCGATATTGAACTGGTGGATCGGGTCGATTTTCATCCGGGCGGCTCTTGGTATTCCGGCCTGTTCGCCGGCAATCAGAATTCAAATGTGGTGACTTCCGTCAGCGCGGGCGGTTACGTGGGACCACACCAGCCGACCTCACCACGTTGACCACACCGGCAACAAAGCCGAGCAGCAAAAACACGATGAGACCAAACGGCGATGTCGACAGCAAACGGTCGACCCCCCACCCAATCGCCGCTCCGACGACAACGCCCGCGACCAACTCGGACGAGAGACGAAAACCGAGCGCCATGGCTGAAGCCCTGGCAGCTCCGTTCCCGTCATCAGATCCGGTTTGATCAGTCTGGCTCTTGCGGGTGTCGCGAATTTCCGACAACCGATGGTCCAGACTTCCGAGCCTTGCGGAAAGCGCAGCTTCGTCGGGGGCCGGCTTATCGTTGCTTCCATGCCGCTTGTCGCCGGTGCCATCCGTCATGTCTGGAGACCCGAAACGATGTCGTGGTTACTGGAAATTCCGCCCGTCACCCTCAAAAGCCGCGCGGACCATACTGACCACATCCAGCCAAGTCAAGATTTTGCCTTAACCTGTTAACCGCATCATATTGCTTGATAATTTCAATGCGAACACTGCCGCAAGGCAGCTGATTGCCGTGGTGCAGCACGTTGTCGCCCCCTCATCGAAAATAAGGCGCATATCAATACCGCGCCGGGCTGATCGGTCGAATTGGTGAGGACATCCTCGGCACGCTATGGATAGGGTATCTGGCGGAGATTTCGGAAATGTCACGGCAACTCGACTATTACTTCTCCTTCCAATCGCCTTGGGCCTATATCGGCCACGGCCCATTCACAGAAGTGGCTCGGCGCTTTGCGGTGAGGGTCAATTACAAGCCGGTGCCGCTTATCGACCTGTTTTCCGAGACCGGAGGATTGCCGCTCGCCAAGCGGCATCCGGCCCGGCAGCGCTATCGGCTGATGGAGTTGCAGCGATGGCGCGAGAAGCGTGGCCTGAAGTTTCATTTGCAGCCTGCTCATTGGCCATTCAACGCAGGTCTGGCCGATGGTCTCGCGATCGCAGCGCAGCAGGCGGGTCACGATCCCACTGAATATTCGCGCCTGGCCTTTACCGGCATCTGGGAAAAAGAGCTCGATCTGGCCGATCCCAAGGTGATCGCCGGCCTTGCCGATCAGGCCGGTTTGCCGGGCGGGCTGTTGCTGGAACGCGCGCAAAACGAGGCGACCCGCCAGACCTATGAACAGAACCAGCGCGATGCGAAAGCCGCCGATGTGTTCGGATCGCCGGCCTACGTGCTGGATGGAGAGGTCTTCTGGGGGCAGGACCGGATCGATTTACTCGCCGACGCGTTGAAATCCGGCCGGTCTCCGTACCTGCCCTGAGGTTTAGGACGTTTGATCGCGCGCGAGATCGTGCCCGGCAACGCTGATAGAGGCGTTCGATGTTCATGGATGCGGGACGGAGCTCTTCCATGGCAGTGACGAATTCGAACAGGAAGATTGGAGGAGCGTTCGCGCTCTCGCTGTTGATCTACGCGGCAAGCGTCGGTGCCGCGGAATTGTTACCGGAAGGTGAACCCGGCCGCTATTCCATGTTGCCGGTTTCCAATGGTGTGGTTCGTCTGGATACCCGCACCGGCGAAGTCTCCACTTGCAGCAAGACGGAATCCGGTTGGGCCTGCCGCATCATGCCTGACGAACATGATGCGCTGGATACGGAGATCGGCCGGTTGCAGGCCGAGAACGACAAGCTTCGCGCAGAACTTGTTGCGCGGGAAACAAAGCACGGGAGCCCGACCGACAACAGCCCGGCGAAAACAGCTGAAAAGGCTGAAGAGGCGCTTCCCAAGGCCGATCTGTCGAAAAAGCCGGAAATCCCGAAACCAGAGACGGCCGCGCCCGAACCATCAAAGCCGGGCTCCGGCGCGGGGAAGGACAGCCGCAAAATCGAAATCCCGTTGCCGAGCGATGCCGATATGGATCGCGTGATCTCCCTGCTCGCGCGGGCCTGGCGGCGCCTGGTCGAGATGGCCAATCGCATGCAGGGGGATTCGGCGGGGAAGATCTGATGCCAGCCTCCGGGTCGATCACGCGCGCGGCGTCCTCCGTCTTTCGGCCGGATCTCATCGCCTCGTCGTTGCTCTCCGTCGAGACGAAAGGCGTGGGCTTTGTCGATCTGACAAGTGAAGTTAGCGCTTTTCTTCGCGAATGCGGGGCCGGCGAGGGCGGGCTGACATTGTTCGTGCGGCACACTTCGGCATCGCTCACCATCCAGGAGAATGCAGATCCTTCGGTGCTCACCGATCTCACCACAGCCTTGAGGCGCCTGGCCCCCGAGGGCGCTGGCTGGACCCATGACACCGAGGGGCCTGACGACATGCCGGCCCACATCAAATCAATGCTGACGGCAACTTCGCTTCAAGTGCCTGTTCATGGCGGCAAGCTGGCGCTCGGCGTCTGGCAGGCGATCTATTTGATCGAGCACCGGCGGCGGCCTCACCGGCGCGAGATCGTTTTGCAATTCCTGGGTGCGGCGACGTCCAAGGGATGAAGGTGCTTGGGCCTCATCTTTCAAAAAATAAACCGGCCGCGCTATGCGCGGCCGGTTCGTTCATTGTGACGAGAAGCCCGGAGGATTATTCCCTGGCGATATCGACATCCTTTGTCTCAGGAATGAAGATCAATCCAACGATGAAGGTCATCGCGGCAACCGCGATGGGATACCACAGACCGGCATAGATATTGCCGGTGGCGGCGACGAGCGCCACCGCGATCGGCGGCAGCAATCCGCCGAACCAGCCGTTGCCGATATGATAGGGCAGCGACATCGAGGTGTAGCGGATACGAGTCGGGAACAACTCCACAAGCGCTGCCGCGATCGGCCCGTAAACCATGGTTACGAGCAAGGCGAGATAGGTCAGGACGACGATCAACAATGGCGTGTTGATTTCGGCCGGGTTCGCTCCCTTTACGGGATAACCCGCTTCACCCACAGCGCTCGTCACAGCCGTATTAAAGGCCGTGCGCTGCGCGGCGAAGGTTTTCGCATCGAGCGCATTGCCGTTGACCGAGTCGAACGATTTGCTGCCGACCATGACCTTGGCCAGGCTGCCCGGTGCGCCATTTTCCATCTTGAAGTTGACGGAAGATGCGATCAGCGCATTGCGAGCCACGTCGCATGAACTCGTGAATACGCGTCCGCCAACAGGATCGAACAACAGGTTGCAATCCGCCGGATCAGCGACGACGGTGACAGGTGCGTTTGCCAGAGCCTTTTCAAGCGCCGGGTTGGCCGCATGGGTGAGCAGGCTGAACGCGTAGTGATAAGTCACTGCACCCAACAGGCAGCCGGCGAGAATGATCGGCTTGCGTCCGATCTTGTCCGACAGCCAGCCGAAGAACAGGAAGCCCACGGTGGCGATCGCAAGCGCGATGATCAGCGCGACGTCGGCAGAGTTTGCCGGCACCTTCAGCGTGTTGACCAGGAAGATACGGGCATAGAACTGGCCGCCGTACCAGATCACGGCCTGCCCGGCGGTTAGGCCCAGCAGCGCAAGAAGCGCGATCTTTCCGTTCTGCCAATTGCCGAACGCGTCCGACAGTGGCGCCTTGGAGTGCTTGCCCTCCTCCTTCATCTTTTTGAAGAGCGGGGATTCAGACAACTGCATGCGGATCCAGATCGAGATCGCGAGCAGCACGACCGAGAACAGGTACGGAATCCGCCATCCGCCGGAAAGCGCCGCACTGCTAAAGCTCTCCGCGCTCATGCTGTTGCGCACCAGATAGACCACGAGCAGAGACAGGAACAGGCCGATGGTCGCAGTGGTCTGGATCCACGATGTGTAGAAGCCGCGGCGGCCATTTGGGGAATGTTCGGCGACGTAAGTGGCGGCCCCGCCATACTCACCGCCGAGCGCCAGTCCTTGCAGCAGTCGAAGCGCGATGAGAATGGTAGGCGCTAGCCATCCCAAAACATCGTAGCCCGGCGTCAATCCGACGAGGAAGGTCGAAAGGCCCATGATGGTGATGGTGACGAGGAAGGTATACTTCCGCCCCACCAGATCGCCGACGCGCCCGAAGACCAGCGCACCGAGCGGACGAACCAGAAAGCCGGCGGAGAACGTCAGGAGTGCGAAGATAAATTGCGTATTGGCATCAAAGGCCGAATAGAACGCCCTGCCGATCTGGGCGGCAGTCCAGCCGTAGAGGTAAAAATCGTACCATTCGAAAACGGTCCCCAGCGAAGATGCGAAAATAACTTTTCGTTCTTCAGCCGTCATACCCCTGGTAGGCACGCGGCCCGCAGCTGCAGCCATGGTCATTCGTTCACTCCCCGTAACGGTCAAATGTTGCAGGCCGCTCGATCGGCCTCCCCGATTCTCGATGCGGCTTCCGTTCAACGGTAACATCGCCGTGAAACGCGCCCCAATACGACTTTGGCGCTAAGACTTTCGACATCGGCTGACCACGGCTTGCCTTGCGTCGAGCCGGCGGCCCAGGGCCGAAGTGATGATGTAATATTGCAGCGCACCATTCCCCGATTAACTCCCTTTCCGGGTGACGCCATTGCGTGCTTGCAACCGATCGCCGGCCGGGGGACAATTGTCGTTGAAACTCGAGGTAACCGCTCAGATTACTGGTGGTTACGGGGTTTGCCGCTAGTGCCAGAACAGATGACCGTCGCTGCCACCACCCGTCTTATCATCGCAGATGATCACCCCTTGTTCCGCGACGCGTTGCGGCAGGCAGTGAAGGTCGTATTGCGCTCGGCGAAAGTCGATGAAGCAGGATCGTTCAACGATCTCACTGCGATGCTTGAACGGGATTCCGAGGTGGATCTTGTGCTGCTCGATCTGAGCATGCCCGGCATCAGCGGCTTTTCGGGCCTGATCTACCTTCGCACGCAATATCCTGCCATCCCGGTGGTCATTGTTTCGGCCAGCGATGATGTCGCCACGATCAGGCGATCGCTCGAATTCGGCGCTTCCGGATTTATCCCCAAGCGGTTCGGCGTCGAAACCCTGCGTGATGCCATTCTCAAGGTGATGGAAGGCGATGTGTGGGTCCCGCCTGACGTTGACATGTCCGCTGCCGCCGATCCCGAAACCGCCAAATTGCGCGACCGGCTGATGACGCTGACCCCGCAACAGGTGCGGGTCCTGATGATGCTGTCCGAAGGACTGCTCAACAAACAGATCGCTTACGAACTCAGCGTCTCCGAGGCGACCATCAAGGCCCATGTGTCGGCCATCCTGCAAAAGCTCGGCGTCGAAAGTCGTACCCAGGCGGTTATTGCCGCGGCCAAGATCGCCGGCGACCAATGGCGCCAGGAAAGCCCGCAACCCAAATAGACAAGCGCTGCTGCTACCCTGCTGTGGCCAGCAGCCGAGCCTTCTCGGCTTTCGGCAACCGTCATCCTGCAACGCGAGCAGACCTGCTGGCGGAGTTACTCCGCCGCGGCGATCTGCTGGGTACGCCATTGCCCGAGCAGGGCGCGTAGCGAGGCGGGCTTAAGCGGCTTGTTGAGCACGGCGACGTGTTCATCACGAGCGGCATCCCGCACATGCGGACTGCGATCCGCCGTGATCAAGATCGCGGGCAGGCCGGCCCCGAAGCGGCGACGGATGTCGCGAATGGCCGCAATGCCGTGCCCACGGTCCAGATGATAGTCGACAAGAAGGCCGGTGACAGGCTGCCTGGCCGCTTTAATCGCCTCGATCGCGGCTTCAGGATCGGTCACCGCGATCACTTCTGCATCCCATGCGGAGAGCAGCGTTTTCATGCCGTCGAGAATGGCCAGGTCGTTCTCGATACAGACGATCAAGGAACCCGCCATGGAGGTCTTGGAGAGCGAGGTGGCGCTGGTCACGGCTGCCGTGTGGGTGACGGCTGCAGCGACTGGTACCGTGACCGAAAATACCGAACCTCCGCGTGCCGTGGAGCTGATGGCGATGCCATGGTTGAGAACGCGCGCCAAGCGCTCGACGATCGACAGCCCAAGCCCGAGGCCGCGCGCAATACGCGCGCCCTGTTCGAGACGATGAAATTCCTTGAAGATCTCGCCACGCTTCACGATGGGAATGCCGACCCCGGTATCGTAGACCAAGATCTGCAGGGACTGGCCGTGGCGGCGACAGCCGACCAGGACGCGTCCCCGTGGGGTATATTTGATCGCGTTCGAGATCAGGTTCTGCAGAAGCCGGCGCAGCATCGGCCTATCGGACTCAATCGGAAGCGAGCAGGAAACGAAGGTCAGTTCGAGCGACTTGGCCTGGGCCACCGGCGCGAATTCGATTTCCAGTGACCGCATGAGATCGCCGATCCGGAAATGCGTGACCGAGGGGGTCATCGCGCCCGCATCCAGCCGCGAAATGTCCAACAGAGCGCTCAGGATTTCCTCGATCGCCTCCAGCGATTCGTCGATATTTTCCACGAGCCTTGCATTTTCGCCGCCGCTCTGGCGCTCCACCAGGCTCGTGACATAAAGCCGGGCGGCATTGAGCGGCTGCAGGATGTCGTGGCTGGCTGCCGCCAGGAACCGGGTCTTGGAAATGTTGGCGTCTTCCGCCACGCTCTTGGCACGCGCCAGTTCTGAATTGAGCCGTGTAAGCTCTTCGGTTCGCTCGCGCACCCGCTTTTCCAGGGTTGCATTGGATCGCTCCAGCGCCTCCGCCGCTTCGAAGCTTGGCGTCACGTCGGAAAAAGTGATGACGAGGCCGCCGCCCGGCATTCGGTTGGCGCGGACCTCGATCACCATATGTCGGTCAGGAAGGCGTTCGAGATAGGGGGCGCCCTCGGTCGTGTAGGCTGCCAGCCGGATCTTCATCATTGAATCGCTGTCGCCGAATCCGGGCGGGGTGATCGCACCGATAAATTCCAGAACCTCGATGAGCGGCATGCCAACCTGCATCAAATGCGGCGGCAGCCCGATGATCTCGCCGAATTGCCGGTTCCAGCAGATCAGTTGGAGATCGACGTCAAACACCGCGATGCCCTGGCGGACATGGTTGAGCGCGGTTTGCAGGATTTCCCGATTGAAATGAAGCGCCGCATGGGAATCGTCGAGCAGCTTGAGCGCGGCCTTGGCCGAGACAGCGCGCTTGCGTAACAGCAGCGACATCACCAGCCGCGAAGACGCGGCGCCTATCGAGGATGCGATCAGATGTTCGGCATATCGCAGCAATTCAAGGTCGGCAGGCGCGGATGGCTCGATGTTCATGCCGCGCGATGTCGCAAAAGCCTCGAATGAGGCCCGCGCCCGTTCGGGTCCGAGATATTGGGCGACTGTATTCTGTATCTCCTGCGTGCTGACGCTGGTGCGCCAGCGCCGGAAGCTCGGGGCGTCCGGCGCCATCGTGTTGGGCACGAACAGATCGGCCTGCAGCCTTTCGATGGATGAGGGCTGGCGCGTTAGCGATAGTCCGAAATAGGTCAGGATGTTCAGCGAGAGGCTCCAGAGAACGCCGTGCAGAAGCGGCGGCAGATCGGCGCCAAACAGCGCCTGGGGTCGCAACGCTTCGATGCCGAATGGCCCATGCTCCAGCAGTCCCAACGAGCTGCCGGTGAGGAAGCTTGGAAGCAGCAATGTGTAAATCCAGACCGCCACACCGATCAGCATGCCGCCGATGGCGCCGACAGAGGTGGCGCGGCGCCAGAACAGGCCACCGAAGAAGGCAGGCGCTAATTGCGCAATCGCGGCAAATGACAATAGCCCGATCGAAGCCAGCTGAGCGTTGCCGAGCGCACGGTAATAGAAATACGCCATGACCATGATGGCGAAGATCGCCAACCTGCGAATTTGCAGCAGATGGTCGCCAAACGCCTTCTGGCCGGCATGCAGTTCCGGCCGGCGCGGCAGTACCAGCGGCACGACAATGTCATTGGACACCATGATCGACAGCGCGACGCATTCGACGATCACCATGGCGGTGGCTGCCGACAATCCTCCGACAAACACGCCGAGACTAAGCAGTTGTGCGTTGGCCGACATCGGCAGCGCCAGAACATACATGTCGCCGTCGACGGTGCCGGGCGGGAAAGTGACAAGTCCGGCAAGCGCAACCGGCAGCACGAACAGGTTGATGGCGAGCAAATAGAGGGGAAACAGCCAGCGCGCCCTGCCAATCTCGGTCTCATCCGAATTCTCGACCACGCTGACATGGAATTGGCGCGGCAACAGAAGCATGGCGCAGAATGACAACAGCGTCATGGCCAGGAAATTGCCGACTGATGGCACGTAGTTGATCATCTCCTGGGCTGGCGTGCTCTTGCCGATCCGCTCGACCAGCTCGGACGGCCCGATCATCCAGAACGTAACAAAGGCGCCGGCGGCGATGAAAGCGATCAGCTTGATGATCGATTCAGTGGCGATCGCGAGCATCAGGCCATGCTGGTGTTCGGTGGCGTCGGTGTGCCTGGTGCCGAACAGCACGGCAAACAGCGCCATCGCCAGCGTGACAATCAGGGCGAGGTCATTAACGATCGGAATGCTCGATGAGGTCTGGTCCTCGCCGAGGATCGTTCCAAGCGAGGCCGCGACCGCCTTGAGCTGAAGGGCGATATAGGGGACCGATCCGATGATCGCGATCACGGCCACGGTGGCCGCGACCGCTTGGCTCTTGCCGTAGCGCGCGGCAATGAAATCAGCGACCGACGTGATGTTCTGCGATTTTGCCAGCCGGATCACCCGGCGAAGCAGCGGTGTGCAGCACGCCACCATCGCGACCGGCCCGACATAGATCGCCAGAAAGTCCACATTGGTACGGGTGGCAAATCCGACCGATCCGAAAAATGTCCAGGATGTGCAGTAGATCGCCAGCGACAGCGGATAGATCAGGATACCGGCCCTGCCGCGCTGCGCCGGGGCCATCCGGTCGCCATAGCTCGCGACCAGAAACAACAGGCTGATATAGCCGAGAGCGACCGCGATCACGCTCCAGTCGTGCAACACCGCGTCTGCTCCCTTTAGGTCGGCCGAGCCCGTATCCGGCGCTTGTCACCAAGGGGAATTATAGCCGGTTTCGGCCAACAAGAAATTGCCGTTAACGGCGCCACACCGCCAGGATAGGCCGCCTATTCAGCGGCCAAAGACTTCTCGCCAAGCGGCAGACCCAGGCGGTCCCACACCTGCAGCAAGGCCTCGGCCAATTGATCGATCAGACCGTCGTCGTGATAGGGCGAAGGCGTGATCCGCAGGCGCTCGGTGCCTTTGGCGACAGTCGGATAGTTGATGGGCTGAATGTAGATGTTGTGCTCTTGCAGCAGCAGGTCGCTTGCCTGTTTGCAGAGGTCGGGGTCGCCCACAAACAATGGCACGATATGGGTCTGGCTCGACATTACGGGAAGACCCTCAGCCTGCAGAATGGCCTTCAGGCGCGCGGCGCGGTCCTGGTGACGTTCCCGTTCCCAGTTGGAGGTTTTCAGATGCCGGATGGCGGCAATGGCGGCCGAGCAGATCGGGGGCGGTAGCGCGGTGGTGAAGATGAAGCCCGGTGCGTAGGAGCGGACGGCATCGACGATCTCGGCATTCGCGGCGATATAACCGCCAAGGCAGCCAAATGCCTTGGCGAGCGTGCCCTCGATGATATCGATGCGGTGCATGACCCCGTCGCGCTCGGCGATGCCGCCGCCGCGCGGTCCGTACATGCCGACCGCGTGAACTTCGTCGACATAAGTCATCGCGCCGTAGCGTTCGGCGAGATCGCAGATCTGGGCGAGCGGAGCGACATCGCCGTCCATGGAATACAGGCTTTCGCAGACGATCAGCTTTGGCCGATCGGGTCCGGCTTCGCGCAGCAATTTCTCAAGATGCGCCATGTCGCTGTGGCGGAACACCTTGTATTCGCACCCGGATTGGCGGATGCCCTCGATCATCGAATTGTGGTTGAGCGCATCTGACAGGATCAGGCAATTGGGGATCAATTTGCCGATCGTCGAAAGCCCGGTTTGGTTGGAAACATAACCCGATGTGAACAGCAGCGCCGATTGCTTGTCGTGCAGATCCGCCAGCTCCTGCTCGAGCTGCACCAACGGATGGTGCGTTCCGGCGATGTTGCGGGTGCCGCCGGCGCCGGTCCCAACCCGTGTGGCCGTCTCCACCATGGCTCCAACCACTTTGGGATGCTGGCCCATGCCAAGATAGTCGTTGGAGCACCAGATTACGACATTGCGGGTTCCTTTTGGGGAATGCCAGATCGCGTGGGGGAATCGACCAGCGATGCGTTCAAGGTCGGCGAAAACCCGATAGCGCCGCTCATCATGCAGGCGGTGCAGGGCATTGCTGAAAAACTGGGTGTAATCCATCACAGAACCTGAAATGAACCCTAGAGATCGGCACCTCGGAAGCGGGCCGAAGGCCAAGCATGGCTGGCTCTTTTTAGAGCCTTTCCAAGTCCGGTGTCGAGCCGGAAACGCTCCAAAATGATGGGTTCAACACTAAGCAGGGCGCGCCGTCTGGTTGTTGATCCGGATCAATCCGCGCCTCCGGGACAGGTCGGAATGGGCTTAAAATGCCCTCAGGTCGTCCGGAACCGCAGAAGGCCGCCGGTTTCCTCGGCGCTTAGCCGCCCCTCGACCAGCATGTAATTGACATGGGCAATAAGTTCGCCGGTGGCGAATCCCAACTGGTGTGGGTCGAGCGCATATTTGTGAAACACCACCGGGACCAGCTCCCGCGAGGTCTTGGAAGTGGTCTGGCAAGCCTCGGCGATCAGCCGGCATCGCTCCTCATGGTGCTCCGCGAGCTGCCTGATCCTGGTCTTCAGGCCATAGAAGGGAACGCCATGGCCCGGCAGCACCAGCAGGTCATAGGGCAGCGTCGTGGTCAGGCTGGCAAGTGAAGCCAGATATTGGCCGAGCGAGTTCTGTTCGGGCTCCGTGGCCCAGACGCTGACATTGGGCGAGATCTTGCTGAGCACCTGATCGGCCGACAGGAACAGTTTGTCGCTTGCGCAGTACAGCATCACCTGGTCGTGGGAATGTCCGCCGCCAGTAATGACCTTGAAGCGGCGGGCGCCAATCGAAATCTCGTCGCCGTGCGAAATGCGATAATAAGACGGCGGCAACACCGATACTCGCTTCAGATATTCCTGTCCCCGGCCAAGCAGCTTGTCCGCGAGTTCGTCGTCCATACCATGACGAAGGAAGAAAAGGCGCTGTGCTCCGGTTCGTTCCTCCGTACCCCGTACTTGATTGTGAATCGCCTGCAGATATTCCACCTGTGACATGTAAAGCGGGCACTTGAACCGTTCGACGATCCATCCTGCGAGCCCGATATGGTCAGGATGGCAATGGGTGATGATGAGCCGCTTGATATTGAAGCCGGAAAGCTGGCCTTCGAACAAGGTGGTCCAGGCGGCGATGCTGGCCTCATCGCCAAATCCGGAATCGACGATGGTCCAGCCATCACCATCGGCCAGCAAATAGATATTCACATGGTTCAACTGGAAGGGCAGTTTGAGTCGGATCCAGAGCACGCCCGGTTGGACTTCAACTACCTGATCAGGACCCGGGTGGTTATCCCAGGGGTACCGCAGGGCATCGACCGATGAGTAGACCGGGTAGGTTCGTGAATGCATGGCTTCGCATCGCCGGGTTGTTGACGCCTCAGTCCCAAGTCCGAAGTGTATCGGCTGTTGCCGCACCTCCCCGAGGGAGCTTCGGTTCAAAAGGACGCTGGCGAAATCATGATTCCAGTGTCGTTCGGATCAGAAATTCGCTCGACGATCCCCGCCGGTCTTGATGCGATTTTCTGAACCTGACACTAGGGCCGGACGCCCGGTTAAGCAACCGCACACCGTCAAACCTTCGAGGCCTTGGGGACGAGCCGGCGTTTGGGGGTGGACGCTGCCTGGCTGGCTGGGCCACTTGCAAATGCCGGCCGAGCGGCAATCCAAGGCGTTCCCTGCGGTACCGACGCGAAGAGCAAGGCCTTCTCGTTGAGGGATTGTTCTCCTTGCGCTCGGGCGTTGCCCGTGCGCAGGGGTTCGTTCGGGATCAGGCGGCGCGGATGCCGGCCAGGAAGGTATTGATCTCGGACTGGAGCACCTCGGCTTCGTGGCGCAGCGCGCTCGAGGCATCGAGCACTTCGGCCGCGCTGGTTCCGGCTTCGGACGAAGCCGTGCTGACGCCGATGATATTGCTGGAAACCTCGCTGGTTCCGCCGGCCGCATGTTGAATATTGCGGGCGATTTCGCGGGTGGCTGCCCCCTGCTCCTCCACGGCCGCGGCAATCGCGGTGGTCACCTCGTTGATCTCGCCGATCGTCGATCCGATGTTGCGGATGGCGCCGACCGCCGACGAAGTCACCTGCTGCATGCTGGAAATCTGGGCGCGAATTTCGTCGGTCGCCTTGGCGGTCTGGTCGGCCAGGCTCTTGACTTCGGAGGCCACCACGGCAAAGCCCCGGCCGGCTTCACCGGCACGCGCCGCTTCAATGGTGGCGTTGAGCGCCAGGAGGTTGGTCTGTGAAGCAATCACCTGGATCAGGTCGACCACGACGCTGATGCGGCTAGCGTTCTCGGCAAGCCCCTGCATGGTCGCATCGGTCGCGCCGGCCTCTTCGACCGCCTTGCGGGCGATCTGCGCGGAGATGACCACCTGACGTCCGATTTCGGAGATGGAGGAGGACAGTTCCTCCGTACCGGCCGACACCGTCTGCACATTCACCGACGTCTCTTCGGCGGCTGAGGCGACGGCGCTGGCAAGCCCGCTCGACTGGTCGGCGCTGGCGGCCATCACCTGGGCGGTGCCCTGCATCGCGTTGGCTGACTGCTGCAGTGCCTCAAGCGCTGCGCTGACCTTGGCCTCGAATTCGCTGATGTGGCGTTCGATACGTGCCGTGCGCTCGGCCTTTGCCGCGCGATCCCTGTCCTGCTCAGCGTTCAATGTGCGCGCTTCGATCATGCTCTGCCGGAACACCTGCAGTGCATCCGACATCACCGCGATCTCGTCATTCTGGCTGCTATGGTAAATCTCCGATTCGAGGTCGCCGGCCGACAGCAGCTGCATCGAACGATGCAGGCTTCCGATACGTCGCAGGATGTTGCCGCCGACATACCTCCAGACGAAGATGGCGGATCCGATCAGTGTCAGGCCACCCAGGGCCAACATCGCGATCGTTGAAAACCAGATCTCGGTTCGCGCGCGCGATGTCGCTGCGTCGGTTGTGCTTCGCACGCCATCGACGAGTTGCTTGACGCTGACGCTAAGTCCCGAATTCAGCTTGCGAGTCTCCTCAAGGATCAACCGACCGTATTCGTTGGTATCCAGCTCTTTCTCTCGAATCCTGAAAACGCTTTCCTTGCCTTCGCTTAAGGAGATTAGTTTGAGGCTGGCGTCACGCAAGGCCGACGTCGAATCGTCCGCCGGCAGCAGCTCGAGACTTGCCTTGATACGTTCGCGGACAGCCTTCACCGAGTTTTCGATCGGGCTCAGATCATCGGTCGAGCCGGCCGCCAGGGCGGCCGTAAGATCCGCGCCCATCTGATTGCCGGCGGCAATGATATTGCCGATCCCTTCGATGGTCTGCACGGCCTCGGCCGCGAGGCTCGGATCGTTCAGGTCAAAAACCGCGTTGATGCGGCGTTCCGCTTTCGCCATCGCCGGCTCGGCGGCTGCCACAAAAGAGGCCTGCGTATTCCGCAGGACGCCGTATTGCTTCTCGTGTCGCGCGGCGACAGTCAGCCTGTCCTTGGCGGCGGTGCCGAGACTCTTGATCATGTCGTCGATATTCTTGACCGTCTCGTTCAAGTCCAAGACGATCTGCCTGTCAGCGCCAAGCTCGGTGATCTCAGCGAGTTTCGCAACCGCGGCACGCTGGGTTTCGTTTATTTTGGTCGAGCGTTCCTGCAGCGTTGCTTCGCTGTCGGAGGCGAGGACGGAGGGTGCCAGGCTCTCAAGGCTGTTGACCTGAGACTGCAGCTGCAGGCTGGCGGAAAGCCGCGGGATGTCCTTCCCGCTCAACTGACCCATCATTCCGCCGAGTTGGCCGAGCACAAAGCCGGCGCCCGCGCTAATCAGGATGGCCATGCCTGCGATCACGGCGAATGCGGCAAAAAGACTGCCCCGGATGCCCCAGCGGGGCCGGAAGAATCTGAAGAAGTTGCCGAAATTTCCGATCGAAAGCCGCACGGCCATAGTTCCCCGCCTTATGTTTCCTTAAAAGGTCGGCGGGAGTATCCCGGTAGCGGGTTAACAAAAGACGAGAATTTTGAAACTTTTCGTTGAATTATATCCAAAACTCGCGCCGCGTGATCGACTTGCGCGGGGCCCTTCGTGCGGCCTGAAGGAATGACGCATCACGGAACGCGAATGGCGCCGGCTGAGCAGGCTTAACAATAATCTGTCAATTCGAGGCGGGCGCGAAGCCGCAACAAATTGTTAACTGGTCGGACCTGCGAGGTCGGCGCCTCGCATCATCGAGACAAGTTGATGGAGTGCTCAGGCAAAGGTCAGGGTCATAGAGGCGGTGGTGGTGAGTGCCCCTTCGCCATCGCGCGCCCAAAGCTTCAGATCGGCCCGGGCCTTGCCGTCCTGCCGAGTAATTTCGGTGATTTCTCCACCGCAGGAGAGTTCTCCGGGCAGCGTTGTACGGTGATAGCGCACGCCATAGTGGGAGACGTCGGCGATCTCGCGCGGGATCCAGTTGGTCACCGCCTGGCACATCACGCCGAAGGTGAACCAGCCATGCACGATGACGCCGGGAAAGCCATGTTCGACCATGTAGAGGTGATCCCAGTGCTGCTGGGCATAGTCATCGGAGGCGCCGCAATATTTGACGAGATCGAGGGTCGTGATGGTTCGGGCCAGCACCGGCACCTGAGCGCCAGGTGCAAGGTCGCTGATGGATGAGACGGTCTGTGCGCGGTTCATGGGGCCCTCAATACCTTACCGTAATCATTCGAACGACGGCCACCCGCTGGGCATCCTGATTGACCTGGGTGACATCCACGGCCTGAAACAGCATTGGTCCATGCCGGCCCTGACGCTGGAAAACTTCTGCATACCGGGCGGTAGAGGTGATCTTGTCGCCGGCCTTGATCGGCAAGGGATGATCAACGATGTCGTCGGTATGCAGGACGCGGGACAACTCTTCCACGACGGCGGGCAGCCCGTGCATCACGTTGTAGATCAGGAAAGATGGAAAGGTCGGTGGCGCGATGATGCCGCCGAACCGGGTGGTTTTGGCATAAGCGGCATCGAAATACAGCGGATTGGTTTCGCCGAGCGAGCGAGCGAATTTGGCGATCGCCCCGGCTTCGATCAGCACCGTTTCCGGCTTCGATACCATGCCGACCCGTTCGCGGCTGAACCTGTCCACATAGACCTGTAATTGTTCGGCATTCATTGTCCTGATCCCGAGCTTGCAGTGAATTACAATCCGCCGGCTACGTCGATCGTGACGCCGGTGACCATGTCCGAGTCACGCGAGGCGAGAAACGCCACGACACGTGCCTGATCCTCCGGCATCGAATGCCGGCGCAGCGGGATGGAGTCGAGGAGGGCGGCCGCTGCCGCCGGTGGGAAATTGGGAACGACATGGCGATTGATCCGCTCGGTCAGTACCAGGCCGGGTGCGATCCCGTTGCAGTGGACGCCTGATGGCCCGAGTTCGTGCGCCAGTTTGCGGGTCAGTGCGATGACCCCGGCTTTGGCTGCGGAATAGGCGCCCGACGATGCGCCCGACTGACCACGCGAGGCCGTTGACGAGAGGTTGACGATCTTGCCAGAGCCTTGGGCCTTCATCAGCGGACCGACATGCTTGCACATCAGGAACGTCGGGACGAGGTTGAATTGCACGAGGCTCTCGAACTCTGCGAGGGACATATCCTCGACAAGGGTTCGTGCATTCTTGATAACGGTCGATCCGCCAATGCAATTCACCAGGATGTCGATCCGCCCGAACTTCTCGACGGCCTTGCGCACCGCTGACCGGACGTCCTCCTCCTTGACGCAATCCGCAACCACCGTCAGGACACCGTGCCCGTGAGCCTTCAACTCTTCGGCAAGATTTGCCAGGCGCTCTCCATTGCGCGCGACCACGACGACATCGGCGCCTTCGGAAGCCAGCAACACCGCCGAGGCGCGCCCGATTCCCTCAGACGCCCCCGCAATCAGGGCGACTTTTCCGGCGAAACGCATCGTTTCCTCTCTCCCATTTTCATGAATTGAAGCCCGCTTTGCGTCGCGGCACAAGCGAAATAAAGAGGCCAAGGAGAGATGCTGATCTGCATTGTGAGCCGCACGCATCGCGTCTACAAGGGCGGGGAAATCTCGAAAAGATCAGCGACTCTTTGCGGCCTCACTTCAGCCAGGGAAGGTTTTCTCGCTGTGGCTTCCGCAAGGGAGATCGCCAAGCTGAAAGCTCGCAAGGTGATTGATCAATGCGGTTTCCGCATGATGGGGCCGACAAGGTTGGCTGGCTGGAGCGCCCTCGCGGGGCTATGAAAGCGAAGCCATATTCGCGTCGACGCCTTCGCTTTTCGATTTTTTGCCAATCCCCAGAAAATGCCGATAGATGGTCACGATTAGATGGTGCTGACCTGAATTTGAATCGAAGTTCAACGAAAGCAAAGCCGGGATAGCTGGCAGCACCGGCCCAAGGGAGAACAACACATGACGACGCAACCCAACAACACAGAGGCGCTGTTCAGGCCGTTCAAAATTCCCGGTCTGTCTCTCGCGAACCGGATCGTCATGGCGCCGATGACGCGCGCCCTCTCTCCCGGAGGCGTGCCCGGTCTCGACGTTGCTGCCTACTATCGTCGCCGCGCCGAGGGCGGCGTTGGGCTGATCATGACGGAAGGCACATGGGTTCCGCACCCTGGCGCCTCCAGCCTGCCCGATGCTCCGCGATTCTATGGTGAGGATGCGCTCGCCGGTTGGGGCCGCGTGGTTAAAGAGGTGCATGCTGCGGGAGGCAAGATCATGCCGCAGCTGTGGCATGTTGGTCAGATCAACGGTGCGCACCCCAACCCTCCAAACAAAGGCAAGCGGGTTGGACCTTCGGGCATGATCGGTGGCATGGGCGTGCTTCCCACCGCACAAGAGAAGCCTTCCACGGTGGAGCAGCTCGATGAGGTGGCCCAATCCTTCGTGACCGCCGCGGAATCCGCCCAGCGCCTGGGTTTTGACGGCGTCGAACTGCATGGGGCCCATGGTTACCTGTTTGATCAATTCCTCTGGCAGGAGACGAACCTGCGCGATGACGTTTACGGTGGCGATCTCGCCAAGCGCACCCGGTTGGCTGTAGACACCGTGCGCGGTATCCGTGCCCGCACCGGCCCCGACTTCCCGATCGTGCTGCGCATGTCGCAATGGAAGCAGCAAGACTATGGGGCCAAGATTGCCAACACGCCGCAGGAGCTTGAAACGCTCCTGGCGCCGCTTGTCGATGCCGGCGTCGACATATTCCACTGTTCGCAACGGCGTTTCTGGGAAGGCGAGTTTGGCAGCGATATGAACCTTGCCGGATGGGTCAAAAAGCTCACCGGCAAGCCCACCATCACGGTGGGTTCGGTGACGCTGAAGCAGGACCTGATCGCCAGCCTGCAGGGTGCCGCAAGTGAAACGGAACAAAATCTGTCTCGTTTGCTGGCGCTGCTGGAGCGTGGCGACTTCGATCTGGTGGCGGTGGGGCGCGCCCTCATCGTGGATCCGGACTGGCCGATCAAGGTGAAGGCGGGATTGGAGAACGAGATCCTGCCCTACACGCCCAAGGCGCTCAACAACCTGACTTGAGTTTTTGCGATTGCTTTTGAGCGGGGCGCTTGTTGCATTGTCCCGTGGCTCGCCGGGAGTGACGGCGAGCCAATGGTGGCGGGTTAACGGTTGTTGATGCGCCGTACCCTGCCGCCGGACACGGGCCGGCGCGGTAGCTCATGCGACGGAGCGGATCGCCGCATACGACGGGTCGTTGCGGTCGCGGCGCGCATCTTCAAAGCTGCTCGCGGTGACGACGTCGCGGATTTCGTCGAAATCAAACAGCACCCGCCGGCTGTCGATTCCCCAATTGTTGCCACGGCGCGACCATTGGTCGATGTATCGAGCCCAGATGGTGCGTTGCTGCAACCTTCCGTCATCCATCATCCGAAGCGTGGCGGTGACATAGGCCTCGCTGCCCGCCTTGTCGCCGTCGAGATCGATGAGAATGTTCGACAGCTGGTGCGAATGGTGCAGGAATTTCCGGGTGTGCACCGCGCAAATGTGCGCGATCATATCGTGTCCACGTCCTTTGAAGACCGGGCCGTAGTCGGCCGTGGCGTCTTCATGAAAAATCGACTGACCAAGCGGCGCGTCGACTCGGTCCATCGAGCGGCAATATCGATAAAGTCGCTCGCGGATCGCCTCGCGATCGGCGAGTTGTTGCAACAGATCTCCAGTATTATTCGACATCCCTGATCTCCCTCAACGTTTGAATAGACACACCACGGCCGTGCCGCATTTAATCGACACGAGCGGTCCCTCCGCATTTGCGTTCTCGCCGATCGGATACCGACGATTCTCCAGTCAGCACCCAGTGGTCGCGGTCAAATCCCAGCCATCGGGACCAGCCATGGGGATGATGCTGGAGAGACGGCAGCTTATCCGACGGAGCGGATCGCTGCGTAGGATGGGTCGTCGCGGTCGCGCCGGGTATCTTCGTGGTTATTGGTAATGCCGACGTCGCGGATCTCGTCTAGATCTATCACCAGCCGTCGGCGGTCGATTCCCCAGTTGTCTTGCCGTCGTGACCATTGGTCAATGTACCGGGCCCAGATCGTAAGTTGCTGCAACTTGCCGTCCCGCATCAACCGTACGTTGGCCGTGACATAGGCCTCGCTTGCGGCCCTGTCGCCATCGAGATCGATCAGGATGTTCGTCAACTGGTGCGAATGGCCGACGAAGTTCTGCAGATGCCGTTTGCAAAGTTCATCGATCAGGTCGCGGCCCCGTCCCTTGTAAATCCGCCCGTAGTCAGCTTGGGCGTCTTCATGGAAAATCGATCGGCCAAGCGGAGCATCCGCTCGGTCCATCGAGCGGCAATATCGATAAAGTCGCTCGCGGATCGCCTCGCGGTCGGCGAGTTGCTGCAACAGGTTTGATGCATCGTTCGGCATGTCTGCGCCTTCCTTGCATTTAACCGCTATCACGCCGCCGCGCGGCGGTGGGACCGCCGCGCTTTGGCTCGATCGCAAACTGCCTCCCTGGCGGCCCTTTACCGCTGGGGAGCTTGCTTGGGAACGGTTACGATATCGCCGCTATACACCCAGTTCTGCCCATCAAATTGCGCGATCTGCGCCGCACGCCAGGGCACGCGGTCATCCTTCGAGATGTTGACCTTGACACCGGGAACGAACAGCCCGGGCTGATAATCCCGATAGCTCGTTACCTTATCCATCAGGTTCTCGCGCGTGAGGTCATCGCCGCAGCGCTTCAGGGCTTCCACCAGCATCTGCGACACCGTGTAGCCCACCAATGTCGATGACTCATTGACGCCTTCATTCGGCAGGTACTCCTTCATGAAGGCGAGATATGAAATCATATCCGGATCCTTTGCCCACTGAGGATCTGAAGGGTATTTCAAGAAGATGGGAACGACGGCCCCCTTCGCGTACTCCAGCCCGGCCGGCTTTAGCGTCCCTTCGATCTGGGCAACGCCGGGCACCAGGAGCAGCAAAGGCTTCCATCCCAATTCACCGATCTTGCGAATGCCCTGAGCGCCGAATTTGGGGGTTGTTGAGCCGAAGAACACCGCGTCGGCGCCCGCCGCTTTCAGTTGCAGAATTTGCGATTCCACGGTCGGGGAGGTGAGATCAGCCGCGACCTCCTTGACGACCATCGAGGCCGCTTTGTCCCCGAGACCGCTGACGAAGCCATCGCGATAAGTTTTACCGGTTTCATCATTCTGGTAGAAGATCCCGACCTTGGCGCCAGGCTTGGCCTTGAGAACATAGGCGGCGAGAAGTTGCCCCTCCATCGTCAGCGTCGGATAGAAGGTCGTCGTCCAAGGCGTGCTCTTGGGATCTTCAACCAGCTTGGGTGTGCCGGCCGATATAAAGATATGGGGCACCTTGTTGTCGTTCAGGTACTTTTGCATCGCAAGATTGGGGCCCGATCCGATATTCGAAAAGATCGCAAAGACCTCGTCGCGTTCCACGAGATTTCTGGCCTGCTCCGCTGATTTCGGCGGGCTGAAGCCGTCATCCACCGAGATCAAATTGATTTTGCGACCGTTGACCCCGCCTTGGCTGTTAATCATCTTGAAATAGGCGAGCTCGGTCTTCCCCAGCAGGCTCAATTGGGAAGCGGCGCCGCTGTAGGGCATGGTCTGGCCGAGCTTGATTTCGGTATCGCTGACGCCCGGTCCGTATTTCTTTTGAGCCATTGTTTGCTGCGTAGCAATAAGCAATGAAATGCCAGCTACGACTAAGAATAACTTAGAGCGCATACCATCCTCCCTTGGCTAAATTACTGACTTGGCTTTGTGTTAGTTTCTTTTTTTGAGGTTCTTTGAGGCGAGGGTTAAAGCGAACCTTTCTCCGCGCGTATCAATTCGTGTCTTTATTTTTTATCGTTGAGACCAGCTTAGATCTCACGCCACAAGCGAGATGAAACCTTCGTCGGGCACATATCTGGTATGCGACCACGAGAAAGCATACCGAACCCGACAAGCACAGGCCAGCGGGAGTGGCGCGACGTTTATACGCAATTTATGATGAGTGGTGCGCAATTTATGATGAGCCCATGTCCCGCCTTCTCAGACTGTCATTCTCGATCCTGCTGCTGTCGTGCGCCGGCGTGCTTGCCGCGCCCGCCCATAAGCGCGCTCAGCACTGGAAAGGCTACGGCTTCCTGCCGGGCTATCAGCAGCCCTTGAACAACAGCCTCCCTCTCTATGCACAGAAGCAGGGGGGGCGGCGCTATGCAAGCCGATCACGTCGGCCGTGGTACATCGATCCGGTCCCTCGCTATTACGGCTATGATGGCGATTGGCACTATTTCGGCCGGCCGGGCTTCTACGGCGGCCGTTACAATGGTGGCAGTTTCGGTCCCTGCTGGACGCGAACCCCGATCGGTCCGCACTGGAATTGCGGTTGATCGGTTGATGGGGCTGGCGCGTCGGACCGGCGAATGATCAGCCAAGTCACGGTCTTGGCAAACTAATCAGTGCGCGATCTCTTTGGACGCTTGATCCCCTGGAGTGACCGGCGCCGCGGCGTTTCCGGGCCGTTTGACCAACGCCCGCCTGTCCTTCACATAGGCGATCGGAACACCTAGACGCTCCACGCTACCGATGATCTGCCCATCAAGGTCGTGATCGCAGTCCATATTTGTTGGGGCAATGAAGAATTCCGAATCGTCCCATTCGGGCCGGAAGTCAAAACGCAACTGCGGAAGCGTCACGGCATGCTCAAAAGCCGGACGTTCTCCACATACGGCGACGGAATAGACCGGGGAGGCGGTCGTGCCGTCGAGCGCCTTCTCGCGAACAAACGCCTCCAGCGTGCGCACAGCCTCCGGCATGCTGTTGAACCAGTAATCCATATCGTAGCGCCGGAATGCTCCGGGAAGGCCCCCAACCAGAATGTTGTAAGACAGGTTTTCGTAAGGATGAAGCCTGGCGAGCATGACGCCTTCCGACAGGAAGGATGCGCATATCGCTGCAAGTAACGCGGTGGCCAATCTGCGGCTTCGAAAAACAAAGGCATCGAGGAGGCCGCTCAGACCTATGCCAGCGAGCGTCGCCAGCGGGGGGAGCACAAACAGAAAATGCCGCATGCCGCTAAAGGCAGGGCCGCGAAGGGTTGCCTCGCAGATCAGCGGCAGCAGAACCATGATCGACAGGATCGCGAGATCGCCACGCCGCCCCAAACCTCGTTCCATGGGGCGCCAGATCAGCGAGATCATGGCCAGCGCGGCGGCGGCTTGCGTAATCAGCGGCACACGAATGAGCAGATAGCCGGGAACATAGCTGCGCGGTACATTCGCCATCTCATAGACGCGGCCGGCAAAAAGAGTGCGGATCGCAAAATGAAATTCGGAAAAGGCAAACAGGCCACGGATCGGATTGAGCGGTGATAGCGCCGCCCACGGCCAGGCCAGGATCATCAGCAGATAGGCCGTTAAAACAGCGGGCAAGGATTTAAACGCGGAGAGGATCGCAAAGCGCAGACGCTCGCGGGGGCCTTCCTTCCAGGGCAGATAGATCAGGATGGCAAGCCCGAGATAGGCAAACAGCAGCAAACCATAGCTCCGCACTCCCAGCGCCGATCCGGCAAGCAAGCCGAACGCTGCCACATCGAGGGGGCGTGGCGAGGGCAGTTGTCGCGCCAGACGCAGCAGGAACACCGTCGCTCCGGCCATCGCGGCGGCAAATGGGATGTCCTTGGTGTGGTTGAACATCGCGCCGTACCAGGCACCGCAGAGCGTCAGCGCAACGATCGCCATCAAGCCGGCGCGCGGTCCGGCGATCAAACGGGCGGCGGCTCCGGTCGCGGCGATGCCGGCAACGCCGGTAAGGGCGGACAGGATGTGTCGCAGTTCATAGACATCGATGTTCGGAAAAACGCGACTGAGCCCAACGGCGATGACATCGAATAGTCCGCCGTAGAGATAGAGGTTCTCAAAGCTGAAAACGTCACGCAGCCGGAATCCGGACTGATAATACGCGATAATCAATTCGCCGTAGCGATGCTGTATCTGCTCGTCGTTGGAAATTGCGTAGTCCTTCACCGTCAAGCACACGATCAAGACGACGGCTGCAAGAAACGCCAGGGCCAAGAGGTCGTAGGTGTCCGCAGGCATGGAAGTGCGAGGACCACGCTCGACAAGTCGCTCCGGCGACGGAGGGGCGGAAATCCATCCCTCTGCTAGCTTGGCCCCAACTCTCGACAACGCATTGTCGGATCTCATACGCGACCCCTGGGGTGGCGGAGCGGGCCGCTACCCCTTTTTGTTCGAAGATATTCGCGCCTCACGTCCCACTCTTTCGTTCACACAGCCGATCTGCCCGATTTTCGGCTGTGCTCGCGTTCGCCTCAGGCGGGACTCGGCTGGGCCCCGACCACAGGTTTGGCAACAAGGGCGATGTCGGCGTCCAGATCTTCGTTGGCGCCGGCGTCCACGAACAAATTGGGCACCCGCTCAGCGCGACTGAGAAGCCAGGCTACCAGAGTCATGATTGCCATTCCGCCGATGCTGAGCAGAATCTGCTCAATCACCTGATCCTTCCACTGAACCAGTATCCAGTGCACTCCGAACGACAGGAAGACACCAAGGCAGAACACCGGCAGCGAATGCTGGCCGCAAAGCACCAGGGGCCGCAACCATTTCGATCTCAGGCCGGCCCAATCCCGGCTGAGATAATGCGAGGCGACGACCGCGAGTGCAAGGAAGTGCGTCAACCGCAGCATGTCGAGATTGGTCTTGTCGATCGGATAGATCACCTTGATGAGCCATTTCGGAATCAGCGACTCCAAAAAGGCGCTATGCCAGGTCATCACGATGACCAGGGCAAACAGGATCCAGGCGATCGCGATTGCAAACACGATGGGTGATTGAACAAGCTTCTTGATTTGAGCGACCGCACCGCATCCGCACCAGGCGCCGAAAAAGAACATCAATTGCCAGGCAAAGGGATTGAAATACCAGGTCGTCCCGTGTGGGTAGGACGGCAGATTCCAGTCGAAGTAGCGAGCAAAGAGGTACAGAACGATCGAACCGGCGAGTGTCAGGTTCGGGCGGCGCACCAAACACCACAGCACAAACGGCGAAGCGGCAATCAGCGCGATGTAAAGCGGCAGAACATCGAGGTCGACCGGCTTGTATTGCAGCGTCAGCGCCTTGCCGATCAATTCGTCCGGGTGGGCAAGAAAGTTGGCGACGTTGAACTCGTCCTTGTACATCGGGTTGTCCCACTTTCGCGCGGCGCGCGCGATCTGCGCCGTGAAGGCGAGGAACAACAGGATGTGCGCGACGTACATTTGCCAGGCCCGCAGGAACAGGCGCTTCAGGGCTGGAAGAAACTGGCCTGCAGCAACAATCGGCGCGTAGATGTAGCCGAGCAGGTAGCCGGAAATGAAAACGAAGAATTCGGCCGCGTCGCTAAAGCCATAGTTGCGCAGCGTGAGCCAGGCCACGACGTCATCGGGAATGTGGTCCAGGAAGATCATCCAGAGGCCGAGGCCGCGCAAAAGATCGAGCCTCAAGTCCCGTTCAACGACGAAAAGATCCGAGTTTCCTTTTCCCATGTCAGCCCCCTCAGTTTCGGTATGTCAAAGATCAGGCACTCTGGAGATTGGGTGCTGCCCTCTTTTCTCGTTCCCGCTCTGACACCGTCCATTTATACCAAGTGAAAGTCGCCGCGACACCGCACAATATCAAGATCCCCGCGGCGCCGACTGCAATATGCAGCATGACGCCGGCATTAAGCTCGGTCAACAGCGCGTAGCCCGCAAAGGACAGGGCCACTCCGAGCGCAAAAATCTGGAGGGAATACTGTCCGCAAAGCATCAGGGGCCGCACCCAGGCGGATCGCAACTGCGGCCAGTCGCCCGGGACGAAGCGGAGCACGACGACGGCCAGGGCCAGGAAGTGCGCAAACCTCAGGACATCGAAATCCGTCTTGTTGATCGGATAGATCAGGCGGGCGAGCCAATCAGGCGTCAGCCTTTCCAAGAACTGAAAATGCCAGGTGAGGGTGACGGCGAAGGCGGCGCACAGGTAGGCAAACGCCACCCAGAAGATGGCTCGCGAATGCAGGAGCGGGAAAAGCCGCTTCCCCCCACCGAGCGCGCACCAGGCGCCGAAGACAAACAGCAGCTGCCATGCGTAGGGATTGAACGACCAGAATCCGTCCGGGTAGGTGGACAGATGCAGATCGTATCGAAGCGTCAGGATATAAAGCACAAGGGATGCGGCGAGGGGCAGATCCCGGTTAAGTCGTGAGAGCAGCAGGATGAGCGGCAAGAAAGCCATCAGCACGACGTAGAGCGGCAGCACGTCCATGTTCAAGGGGCGGAAACGCAACATGAGCGCCTGGATCATTTCGGCGCCCGGTTGATGGAAGAATTCCCCGACTTCCATCTCCTGGATGTAGAACGCCGGCTTGGCGGAGATGCTGACGACGAGAGCGATTTCCGCCATCAGGACCAGGAAGAGCAGGAGGTGCGCGGTATAAATCTGCCAGACCCTGCGCAGCACGCGCGCTGTTCCGCTGACGAATCCGGCCTCGAAGGTCGCTCGACCGTAGACCAGAGCCGCCGTGAAGCCCGATATGAAGATGAAGACTTCGGCGGCGTCACTGAATCCATAATTGCGGATGGTGGCCCAGGTCAGGACGTCAGGTGAAACGTGATCGATGTAAATGAGCCAGAGGGCAAGCCCTCGGAACAGGTCGAGCCTTAGTTCTCGCTGGCCCTTCGCGAGCGTAAGCGTCGGCGGTGGCGCGGAGCCCGACAGCGCTGACGTAAAACGATACCGCTCGGATTTTTGGGCGGCTCCGGCGCGCCACGGGTTCAGCCATGTCCATGGGCGATATTGAAGCCCGGTCTTCATAAAAAAACTCGGCTTGCGCGCTGCGACACGCCTCGCAGGCGATCACTCCTCGGCTGCTCGGCCGCCGATGGCCAGGGCTTGGCAATCCATCGCATTTGATAAAAAGCTTTTGGCTTAACGGCAGTGGAATGAATACAGTCGAATTGCCGCCGATGTTGAACGACTTGTCAGGCGCTGGCAACTGCCGTCCGGGGCGAACGCTAAACCTGTCTGAGGCGAGCGGTTGGTTGCGTCCGAGCATAGTCACGGCTGATCGTGGGATCGGCCAGCCCCGCCGGATATTCACTCTTCAACGCCAAGCGGAAATGAATGGTGCTGCCAGACAGGATTGAACTGTCGACCTCTCCATTACCAATGGAGTGCTCTACCACTGAGCTACGGCAGCAGACGCCAGAATCGGCCCATAGGCCCCTCGCGGCGCGTGATCCTTTGCCACAAGGCCCCCGCCCGCGCAAGCGCGGGCCGGGCTTCCGATGCCGGCAAATGCGCACCCAAAGGACCATTTTTAGGTCTGATGGTTCCAAATCGCCGTCCGGGATAGGCCCGGGCCGCGCGGGTGGCTATGCTGGGTCTATGCATGCGTGGGTTCCGCAATCCCGAAGCCGCCATAGATAGAGCCGCAGCGATGGCCGATTTCGACAAGCAAAATTCAAAAGCGGGGAGTCCGAGGCAGGACCGGCTCAAGCTTGCCCTGCGCGAAAACCTCAAACGACGGAAATCCCAGTCCAGAGATCGTCGGGAGGACATCTCCAACAGCAAGCGCGATGACGCGTTAGGCCATGAAGGGATGAGGGAAGACGAGTCGTGAGGCGGTTCGCCATCCCAGAGGTACAATAGGCGTAGGTTCGAAAAAAATGGGCTGCGATGTTTCCACGTCATGAGCAGACTTTCCCCACCCTGACCCCGGCCGAGATAGCCCGCCTGCGGCGTTTCGGCGAGCTGCGGTCCTATGCTCACGGCGAGCGATTGTTTGAGACTGGAAAGCCGGGACCAGGAATGTTCGTCGTGCTGTCCGGCCATGTCGCGATCACGCAGCGCGACGGTCTCGGCCATGTCAGTCCGATCATCGAACAGGGCGAGGGACAGTTTCTGGCCGAGATCGGCCAACTCTCCGGCCGCGTTGCCCTGGTCGATGGCACCGCCGAGGGCGAGGTCGAAACGCTTCTCATCCCGCCTGAACGGCTGCGGGCGCTATTGGTTGCGGAAGCCGACCTCGGCGAACGGATCATGCGCGCGCTGATCCTGCGCCGGGTCAACCTGATCCAGGGTGGCGCGGGCGGCCCCGTACTGGTCGGACCGTCGAACTCTTCCGGCGTGCTTCGCCTGCAGAATTTCCTCACCCGCAACGGTTACCCGCATCATCTGCTGGACCCCGAAGGCGATCGCGACTCTGCCGAGATCATCGCGCGCTATTCGCCGTCTCTGACGGATTGGCCTCTCGTGATCGCGCCGGATGGCTCGGTGCTGCGCAATCCCAGTGAAGCCGAGCTCGCGCGCAGCATGGGCATGTTGCGTCCTGTCCGCGAAGACAACGTCTATGATGTCGCCATCGTCGGTTGCGGCCCGGCGGGGCTATCCACGGCGGTCTATGCCGCCTCAGAGGGGCTTCGCGTGGCGGTCTGCGAATCCCGGGCGTTCGGTGGCCAGGCCGGCGCCAGCGCCCGAATCGAAAACTATCTCGGATTCCCTACCGGCATTTCCGGGCTTGCGCTGACGGCGCGCGCTTATAATCAGGCGCAAAAATTCGGCGCCGAAATCATCATTCCAGTCACGGTGGCGGCGCTCGATTGTGCTCGCGACGATGGCACCTTTGCGCTCACACTGGATGATGGTCAGATCCTGCGGGCGCGGTCGATCGTGGTGGCGAGCGGCGCGCGCTACCGCCGGCCGGAGGTCGAGAATCTCGAGAAGTTCGAAGGCCGCGGCGTCTGGTATTGGGCGTCGCCCATCGAGGCAAGGCTATGCGTCGACCAGGAAGTGGTGCTGGTCGGCGGTGGCAATTCAGCGGGACAGGCGGCGGTGTTTTTGGCCGGCCACGCTCGGAAGGTGTACATGGTGATCCGGGGCGGCGGGCTCGGCGCCAGCATGTCGCGCTACCTGATTGAACGGATCGAAGCGACGCCGAACATCGAACTGATGTTCAACAGCGAGATCATGGCCGCGGAAGGTGACGAAGCCGCGGGGATGCGGCGGGTGCGCTGGCGCAGCCGCCTTGCCAGCGAGGAGAGCACGATCGACGTCCGCAATGTTTTCCTGTTCGTCGGCGCCGAACCGGCCACCCAATGGCTCGATGGTTGCGTTGAGCTTGATCGAGCCGGCTTTGTTATGACCGGCGCCAGCGGTAGCGTGAACGGCCGGACCGCTTCGCTGCTCGAAACGTCGGTGCCTGGCGTATTCGCGGTGGGCGACGTGCGTTCGGGATCGGTCAAGCGCGTCGGCGGCGCCATCGGTGAGGGCGCGCAGGTGGTGGCGGCGCTGCATGGATTTCTTGCGGATCCCGCGAAACCGGCGCTTTAAAGACCCGTAGCTGTCAACAGAACGGGATGGAGAGTGTGATGGCAAAGCTTGTCGTGATGTACAGGACGCCCAAGGATATCGCGGCTTTTGACAACCATTATTTCGACAAGCACCTCGCCATCGCCTGGAAGATTCCGGGCCTGCGGAAATATGAAGTGAGCCGTGGCCCGGTATTCAGTCCGGCGGGACCATCGGGGCTGCATCTGGTGGCAACCCTGACCTTTGACGATCTTGCTGCGATTCAGGCTGCCTTCGCCAGCCCCGAAGGCCAGGCTGCTGCTGCGGACGTGCAGAGTTTTGCGACCGGCGGTGTCGAGATGATGTTTTTCGATCGCCGCACCTTGGATAGTCCGACGCTGTGAGCGCGAGGCCCCTGGCCGCCGCCGTTTCTCTCTGCGGACCGCTATTGCCGATGGTAATCGCTGCTTCCCGGGCGTAGCATCGCTTGCCGGTTTAAGCAGGAGGCTATCGCCATGGTCCTCGGAATGAGCTTGTCCGCCTTTACCATGCTGCATGTTGCATTGAGCCTGATCGGAATTGTCACCGGCCTGATCGTGATGTTCGCCCTTCTGGGCTCCCGTCGAAAGCCCGGCTGGACGGCGGCTTTTCTTCTCAGCACCATTCTGACAAGCGCCACCGGTTTCCTGTTTCCCTTCACCAAATTGCTGCCCTCTCACATGGTCGGCATCGTGTCGCTGGTGTTGCTGGCGGTCGCGGTCATCGCGCTTTACCTGTTCAGGCTCGCCGGACCCTGGCGGTGGATCTATGGGCTCGCCGCGATGATCTCGCTTTACCTCAATATTTTCGTGCTGATCATTCAGGGCTTCCTCAAAGTTGGCGCCTTGAAGGCGCTGGCGCCGACCCAGACCGAGCCGCCGTTCCTGGTGGTTCAAGGGCTCACTTTGGCGTTCTTCGTCGTCGTGCTGATCGGCGTCGCCCGGCGATTCCGCCCGGTCCCGGCTCTTGCATGAAGGTCGTCCTGTTCGGCGCCTCCGGTATGGTCGGACAAGGCGTGTTGCGGGAATGCCTGCTGGACGGCGATGTCGAGACGGTGCTGTCGGTCGGGCGTCGTCCGCTCGATCAGCGCCACCCCAAGCTCAAGGAGATCGTGCGCGACGATCTGATCGACCTGTCGCCCATAGCTTCTGAGCTCGCCGGTTATGAGGCCTGCTTTTTCTGCCTCGGCGTCTCTTCGGTCGGGATGAGCGAACAGGATTATCGGCGGATAACCTACGACCTCACATTGGCGGTTGCGAAGACGCTCGCGCGACTCAACTCCGGTATGGTTTTCGTCTATGTGACCGGGGCGGGCACCGATTCATCGGAACGGGGCCGGAGGATGTGGGCGCGGGTCAAAGGCAAGACCGAAAACGATCTTCAGAAACTGCCATTCAAGGCGGCCTATATGTTTCGACCGGCGGGAATCCAGCCGCTTCATGGCATCCGCTCGCGAACCGCGTGGTATCAGGCGGCCTACGTCGTCACCGCGCCATTATTGTCGCTGCTTACCCGGATTGCGCCGAAATATATGACCACCACCGAACAGATGGGCCGGGCGATGATCGCCGTCGCGCGATGGGGCTATCCCAGACCCGTTCTGGAGAGCGAAGACATCAATCGTCTTTAAGGGAGGTGCAACACGCTGGCGCCAGCGTACAGCGCTGGATTGGGCCATGAATCGCCGTCAAGTCCGGCGAAAGCCCATCAAATCGCCGCAAAGTTTAAAGCTTTTGCCTTGAATGGGCGGTTCGCCCTATACTTTGTGAATTCACAGGCAGGAATCGGTATGGATCGTATTCGCATTGTCGGCGGCAACAAGCTCAATGGCACGATTCCGATTTCCGGGGCGAAGAACGCAGCCCTGCCGCTGATGATCGCAGGCCTTTTGACCGACGAAACCTTGATCCTGGACAACGTGCCCCGGCTGGCTGACGTGGTGCAGCTGCAGCGGATCCTCGGCAATCACGGCGTGGATATCATGGCTGCGGGCAAGCGCCCGGGCGACCATGAATATCAGGGCCAGACGCTGCACATTTCCGCGGCCAATATCATCGACACCACTGCGCCCTATGAGCTGGTGTCGCGGATGCGCGCGAGTTTCTGGGTGATCGCGCCGCTTCTGGCGCGGATGCACGAGGCCAAGGTCTCGCTGCCGGGTGGCTGCGCCATCGGTACCAGGCCGGTCGATCTGCTGATCATGGCGCTCGAAAAGCTCGGCGCGGAAATTGCCATCGACGGCGGCTATGTCATTGCGAACGCTCCGGGCGGGTTGCGCGGTGCCACCGTCGATTTTCCGAAAGTCACGGTCAGCGGCACCCATGTTGCGCTGATGGCGGCGACGCTGGCCAAGGGCACCACCGTCATCGCCAATGCCGCTTGCGAACCCGAAATCGTCGATGTCGCCGAATGTCTGACCAAGATGGGCGCGCGCATCAGCGGTGCGGGCACGCCACGTATCGTGGTCGAAGGCGTCAGCAAATTGCATGGCGCGCGCCATACCGTGCTGCCCGATCGGATCGAGACCGGCACGTATGCCATGGCGGTTGCGATGACCGGCGGTGACGTGCAGCTGTCGGGCGCGCGGCCCGAGCTTTTGCAATCGGCGCTTGATGTGCTGACCCAGGCCGGCGCGGTGATCACGGTCAGCAATGACGGGATCAGGGTTGTACGCAACGGCGCAGGCATTCAGCCGGTGACGGTGTCGACCGCGCCATTTCCAGGCTTTCCCACCGATCTTCAGGCGCAATTGATGGCGCTGATGACCTGCGCGCAGGGTGCATCGCATATCACTGAGACGATTTTTGAAAACCGGTTCATGCATGTCCAGGAACTGGCACGGTTCGGCGCGCGCATCCATCTGGATGGCGAAACGGCGCGAATTGACGGCATCGCCAAACTGCGCGGCGCGCCGGTGATGGCCACTGATCTCCGTGCCTCCGTTTCGCTGGTGATCGCGGGCCTGGCAGCCGAAGGAGAGACCATGGTCAATCGCGTCTACCATCTGGATCGCGGTTTTGAACGGCTCGAGGAAAAGCTCTCCGCCTGCGGGGCGATGATCGAGAGGATCAGCGATTGATCCTCTTCCGGTCGCCGGCCGAATGAAAGACCTCGACGGATGTTGCGATGATGACCCAGCTCAAACTGATCGCGCTCGATGCGGACGATCTGGCGGTGATCTCGGCCCACGTCCAGGATGCCCACATCCAGGCCCGCGACATCATCTGGCGCCCGGCCGAGAAGCGGCTGGTGATCGGCATGAACCGGCTGGATTGGGCGCAGACGCTTTCGGGCGACACCGCGCCGCGGCGCCTGATTTCTGCCCTGCGCTTTGACCGGGTGCTGGCCTGCAAGTCCCGCAACATCGAGCTCGACGCACCGGACCGGGTGTTGGAAATGCTTGGAATTGAGTTTCATGTCGGGGACGCGCCGAGTGGCAGCGCGCTATTGCTGTTCAGTGGCGGAGGGGCGCTACGGCTCGATGTCGAATGCCTCGAATGCGAACTGGCCGATTTCGGCTCCGACGACATTGGAACGAGCGAGACCGAACGTGAGGAGCTTGCGGACGGCCTTGAGGGGAAGGACACGCGGCCCCCGGGGGCAGAATCAGGCTCTGGAGGTTAGACCGTCGAGAAGCTAGGTCCGCCGGCGCGTGGAGGGCAGCTTATGGCGGACATTTCGCTTTCGTTGACGGGGTGGCGGCAGGCAGGGTAACGAACGTCAAATCCGCCCCATTTTTCGGGATGGTGGGCGATGATCTGTCCGCCGGAAAGCCATCATGCCCCTTCGCCTGGACCACCGCAGCGCTGACTTCCCGGGGAGATTTGCCAATTTCCTCGCCATGAAGCGCGAGGTCTCCGCCGATATCGAGAGCGCGACCCGGGCCATTGTTCAAGATGTCGCCGCGCGCGGCGATGCTGCCTTGATCGAGGCGACCCGGAAGTTTGACCGGTTGGACGTCAACGCCGAAAAATTGCGGATTTCGCCCGCCGAGATCGAGGCCGCGGTCAACGCCTGCGACGCCGAGACGATCTCTGCGTTGCGCTTCGCGCGCGACCGGATCGAGACATTCCACCGTCGCCAGCTGCCGCAGGACAGCCGCTTCACCGATGCGGCGGGGGTCGAACTCGGCTGGCGCTGGAGCGCGATTGAAGCAGTCGGGCTCTATGTGCCCGGCGGCACCGCCGCCTATCCGTCCTCGGTCTTGATGAATGCGGTGCCGGCGAAGGTGGCCGGGGTTTCGCGCCTGGTGATGGTCGTGCCGTCGCCCGACGGGAGGCTCAATCCGCTTGTACTGGCCGCCGCCCGGCTCGGTGGCGTCTCGGAGATCTATCGTGTCGGTGGGGCGCAGGCGGTGGCGGCGCTGGCCTATGGCACCAAGACCATTGCGCCGGTCGCCAAGATCGTCGGTCCCGGCAATGCCTATGTGGCCGCCGCCAAGCGGCTTGTATTCGGCAGGGTCGGCATCGACATGATCGCTGGCCCGTCGGAGGTATTGATCATCGCAGACGACACTGGCCATCCCGACTGGATCGCGGCCGATCTGCTGGCGCAGGCCGAACATGACGCCAACGCGCAATCGATTCTGATCACCGACAGCGAGCGTCTGGCGCGCGAGGTCGAGGCCGCGGTGGAAGCGCAGCTGAAGACGCTGCCGCGGCAGGAAATCGCCCGCGCCTCGTGGAATGATTTCGGTGCAATCATTCTGGTCGATGCGCTCGATCAGGCGGTGCGGCTGGCGGATGCCATTGCCGCCGAACATCTGGAGATCATGACGGCTGATCCGGAGGCGCTGGCCGCGCGCATCCGCAACGCCGGTGCGATCTTCCTGGGCCCCCACACGCCGGAAGCGATCGGCGACTATGTCGGCGGCTCCAATCATGTGCTGCCGACAGCGCGCTCGGCCCGGTTTTCCTCCGGCCTTTCGGTGCTCGACTTCATGAAGCGGACTTCGATTCTGAAATGCGGCCCCGATCAGCTGCGCACGCTCGGGCCCGCCGCCATGACGCTTGGAAAGGCCGAGGGGCTCGATGCCCATGCGCGCTCGGTCGGGTTACGTCTCAATCTGCCATGACCCAGCCAGTCGCCGAGGATGATTCCCGCAATCGCATCGTCGCGGTGACGCTCGATGAGGAATCCATCGGCCGCTCTGGACCCGACATCGAGCATGAGCGGGCGATTGCGATTTACGATTTGATCGAGAAGAATCTGTTCGCACCCGAAGGTGCGGAGGCCGGACCTTATCTGCTGCATATCGGCATCACCGGCAACCGCCTGATGTTCGATATTCGCCGTGAAGATGGTACGCCTCTGGTGGCGCATTTGTTGTCGCTGACGCCGTTCCGGCGGATCGTGAAGGACTATTTCATGATCTGCGACAGCTACTATCAGGCGATTCGCACCGCCACGCCGGACAAGATCGAGGCGATCGACATGGGCAGGCGCGGCATTCACGACGAAGGCTCGCGTACGCTGCAGGAACGGCTGAAAGGCAAGGTGCGGGTCGATTTCGAAACTGCAAGGCGTCTGTTCACGCTGATCTCCGTGCTGCACTGGAAGGGCTAAGGCGGCATGGCCAGGGAATGCCGGTCAGCCGCTTTCGAAAAGAGGCGTGACGCATGACGCCGCGCGCGCGTCCCCTGCAATCGGTATTGTTTGCCTGCGGCCTCAACAGCGTGCGCTCGCCGATGGCGGCAAGCCTGCTGCAGCAGATGTTTCCCGGCGCTCTCTATGTGCGCTCGGCCGGCGTGCGCAAGGGCGAGCTCGATCCGTTCGCAGTGGCGGTGATGGCCGAACTGGGCCAGGACATTTCCGGCCACAAGCCGATGACTTTCGAGGAGCTGGAGGATTGGGAGGGGCTCAATTTCGACCTGATCATCTCGCTCTCCCCTGAGGCGCATCACAAAGCGCTGGAACTGACGCGAACGCTTGCCGCCGATGTCGAATACTGGCCGACTCAGGATCCGACGGGAACCGAAGGCAGCCGCGACCAGAAGCTGGTGGCCTATCGCGAGGTTTGTGACGGATTGTTGCAGCGGATCCGGCGCCGCTTTACCCGGAGCGGCGCGCTCAGCGGTTAAATCATAACCCGCGGCGCCCCGATCCGCAGTTGTGAAAACGCAGGTCATCCGATAGGTTCCCCGCGCATCGCGTCACCGCTCTCCCGCCCGCAAAGCCAGACATGTTAGGCCGTCCCAAACTAGTCCTCGCGTCCGGCTCGCCGCGACGCCTCAGCCTGCTGAACCAGGCCGGTATTGAACCCGACGCGCTTCGCCCGGCGGATGTCGACGAGACGCCGAAGCGTGGCGAGCTGCCGCGCTCCTGCGCCAACCGTCTGGCGCGCGCCAAGGCCGATGCCGCGTTGAATTCCGTCAAGCTGGACGACGAGCTGCGCGGGGCCTTCATCCTGGCCGCCGATACCGTGGTGGCGGTGGGCCGCCGCATCCTGCCCAAGGCCGAACTCGTCGATGAAGCCGCGCAATGCCTGCGGCTGCTCTCAGGACGCAACCATCGGGTCTATACCGCGATCTGCCTGGTGACCCCGAAGGAATCATTCCGCCAGCGGCTGGTAGAGACGCGGGTGCGCTTCAAGCGCCTCAGCGAGGACGATATCCAAGCCTATATCGGCTCCGGCGAATGGCGCGGCAAGGCGGGCGGCTATGCCGTCCAGGGCATTGCCGGCTCGTTCGTGGTCAAGATGGTCGGATCCTACAGCAATGTCGTCGGGCTGCCGCTTTATGAGTCGGTTTCGCTTCTCGGTGGAGAGGGTTTCCCGATTCGCTTCGGTTGGTTGAATGCCAGCTAGGGCAGCCACATCGCCTAAAAAGCCGCGCGGCGGAAAGACTGCCGCGCGTGCCTGCCCGATCTGCGGCAAGCCGGCGAGTGCCGAATCACGCCCCTTTTGCTCCGAGCGCTGCCGCGATGTCGATTTGAACCGCTGGCTGTCGAATTCCTACGTGATTCCGGCCGCGCCGGGCGATGAGGATGAGGGGCAATAGCCCGGCATTTTCATGGGCCGGGCGGGTGGACAGGGCCGCATCGCCTGACTATAAACCCCCGCTCCCCGCCGCTTGCGCCGGGCAGTGCCCAGGTAGCTCAGTTGGTAGAGCATGCGACTGAAAATCGCAGTGTCGGTGGTTCGATCCCGCCCCTGGGCACCATTCTGAAAATCATTCCAGCTTCCCGTTCTCACGCCGGTGCATTGGCTCGCGGCCGCCCGCGATATAGGTTGGGTCGTGGAAGCGCCGGCTGTTCAAACGAAACGTGAAACCATCCACCGGCCCCGCTTCTACCAAGCGGAGAAGGTTGTTTTGGAATCTTGGCCATTACGGACAGGCCAGCTGTTTTATCAATCCCTTGTAATGCGAGAGACAACGGCCAATACTTTGCTTTCGGAAAACTCGAGAGGAGGCACCAAATGAGCATCTTTGGAAAGATCATGGGAGCGATCTTCGGTACCAACGCTGCGGCGGCGGGTACTGGGACGACGGCCGCTGCCGGAACTTCAGCCTCAAGCCCTTCAACCTCAAGTCCTTCAGCTTCAAGTCCTGGAGCGGCTGCACAATCGGTCGATGTCGCGCCGATTTTGGACAAAGCGGTGGCCGCTCAGAAGGAAAAGCTGGATTGGCGTCGATCAATTGTTGACTTGATGAAGGCGCTGAATATCGACTCGAGTCTTGGTGCTCGCAAAGAGCTTGCCAAGGAACTCGGCTATACCGGCGACATGAACGATTCCGCGAGCATGAACATTTGGTTGCACAAGCAGGTCATGGCCAAACTCGCCGCCAACGGCGGCAAAATCCCCGACGATTTGAAACACTAAGTACGGCCTGCTTGTAAGGCGCTGCGCATATCTTGGCGGTGCGGTGGAAAGCTCGGTGCTCCCACCGCGTCGCCGCGCAGATTCGTTGATTAAAAACGCCCGGCTCAAGCAGCAACTTTTGCCGTGCGCTCTCGCTGCCCTGGATGGCACAGGCAAACGGGATCAGCACGCTTTCATCGCCGCCCGCCAGTTACTAGCTCGACCCCAAAACGTCAGTTGAGACGACCGAGCAACTGCGCATAGCCGTTGACCAGGGTCACGCCGCAGCAAGGTGGATGCGACGCTGCCGCAGCTCCACTCGAAACCGAAAGCCGGTGGAACGCAGCTGCCCGCTTCCGGAAGGTGAGCGGCGCCAACCGAAGGAGCCGCTGAACAAGAATACCTGCCGACGGAGCGAAAGCCGTTAAAGCCTGACGTTTCTTAAGCGGCGAGGCGTCGGCCAATCTTGGCCCCAATCTTGGACGACGTCCTAATCCTTCTCCGGGAAGCTCAAGTCTAATCACTCGAGCAGACCGTGCGCCGTGTCGCCCTTTTTCCGACTAGTTCCACTGACCCAGGCGGTGATGTCCGCGGGCATAGAACGTGTAGCCGTTATCGTAATTGTCGTAAAAGTTCTGCATCTCCGGGGTGAAGTAGCCACCCCCGTAGCGCGGGCCATAACGACCTGGCGCGGCATAAGCATACGGGCCGCCATAACCGTAAGGGGCGACCTGCACCATGCGATGATGATGGTGTCGATGGGCTTTTTTGGCGAAGGCGGGACCAGCCGTTATCGCAACTGCGAACGCGATCATCGTGGGCAGAATAATCTGTTTCATGGGAATACCTCATCAATTCGGAGATCAAAGCGCCACGGGCAAGATCGTTCCTGCCTGCGGCGGAATGCGTCCACGGTCAGGCCAATGGTGAAGGCTGACTTCCCACTATTGCGCTGCCACACCGACGGATATGTGTGTTCCCATCCGGGGCGCAAGTGGGCACCTTGTCGCCTAATTCCCTTCCCGGTAAGCAGATAACCGTGAGAAGATTACTTCTTCCCCCCTCTGAGCCAATGACTGGCACGGGCAAGTGCCGACGCGGGACGTGAATAATGATAGACAGTGTATTTGACGGGCTGAAGGTGATCGATTGCGCCAGCTATATCGCTGCGCCGGCGGCTGCGACCATCCTCGGGGATTTCGGCGCGGACGTCATCAAGATCGAGCCGCTCTCCGGTGATCCCTATCGCGGGCAGCGGCTTACGGGGCCCGATGCGGTGTCTTCGATCGACAGCAACTGGGCGCTGGACTCCAGAAACAAGCGGAGCCTTGCGTTGAACCTCGCCTCCGTCGAAGGACAATCGATATTGCACCGGCTGGTAAGTGATGCCGATGTTTTCATCGCGAACTATCCGGAGAAAGTCCGAAAAAAGCTGCACCTCGACTATGACGAACTGGCAAAGCTCAATCCCAGGCTGATTTACGCCCTGTTTTCCAGTTTCGGCGAAGTTGGTCCCGAGGCGAACAAGCCCGGCTTTGATGCCACGGTTTGGTGGGCACGCACTGGCCTGATGGATATGATGCGGCGCCGCGATACCGCACCCATTCGTCCGGGGCCTGGCATGGGCGACCATTCGGCGGCAGTAAGTCTTTATGCAGCGATCGCTACAGCGCTTTACAAGCGCGAAAAGACCGGCAAGGGAGATTTTATCGGGACGTCCCTCCTGATGGATGGTTTGTGGGCAAACGCCTCCTCGGTTCAGATGTCCATTTGTGGTGTGGACGTTCAGACTCAGCCTGAGAGAATCGATTTTCCGACGCCGCTGCGAAACATCTATCTATGCGAGGATGGCAAATGGATCATCCTGACCGTTCCCAATACGGACGAACGGTTCGCGGTCCTGCAGCGCGTTCTAAATGCTCCCTCGCTGGAAGATAGCAGGTTCAAGACCCTCGCAGGTCGCGAGCAACACCGCCGCGATCTGACCATCATCCTCGACAAGATTTTCGTAAACCGGACCGCGGCGGAATGGAGCAGGGATCTGGAGGTCAACGGCATCGCGATCGGCGTGCAGACGCCGGTCTCGGAAACGTGGAAGGACCCTCAGGCGCTTGCATCGGGCGCTATCGTCCCGACGAAGGGTGAGCCGAGCCTTACCGTTTCAAGTCCGTTCTGGATACAAAGTGAAAACAAGCGAACGCCGGAGGAGGCGCCGAGCATCGGCCAGCACACTGACGAAATACTTCGTCGGGCCGGGTACTCCAACGATCAGCTCAAAGAGCTGCGCGAAAAACGCGTGATCGGGTAGTTGGCCAAGGTGGCGTCCAGGGGAGATCCACTACTGATCGCGCCTGAATCGCGTTCACTTCTTCCATCGCTCAGCTCCCGCCTGCCAAGCAGACGGGAGCTTTGCTTTCAGCGCTTAATGTTTGGCGAGCGCGTCATAAATACCCTGGACCTGGTCCGGTTGCATTCGCAAACGCGACGCCCAATCCTTGATCGCGGCACCAGAAACCGCGTTCCATGATGCCCGCTGCGTGTCATTGAGCCGATTGATGACCACACCGCGTCCGGCCAATTTCGTCAATTGATCGGACTCCAGTTTGTCCAAGGATTCGCAAAGGTTCATCGAGGCCTCGACCCCGGCGGCATCAATTGCTGCGCGAACGTCTGGCGGCAAGGTGGCCCAGGTGGCATCCGAGACGGCGTAGAAAGTGGACACGCTGCCAAGGCTGAATCCCGTCGTCACCGACTTCACGATCGAATCCAGGCTGTAGTTCGGAATGGACGTCGCTACCAGCATGGCGCCGTCCACCGTGCCTCGGGACATGGCCTGATAGAGATCGGGCACGCTGATCTTGACCGGGACACCGCCGAGTTCGCGAATGGCGATCTCCGTCGGGCCGCCAGGGGCTCGTGCCTTGTATCCTTGCCAATCCGCGACCTCGACGATCTTCCGGGAAGAACTGAGCAGGTCGGTGGGTTGATACATAAATCCCATGAAGGGATGGATGCGATTTCGACGGAAGTCATCGGCCAGCACGCCGTTATCTTGTATCGCCTTGAGAACGGATTTGGTGCCGTCGCATGAAGTTGAGTAAAGCCCCGGCAGTTCCGTCACCGAAACTCGTGGCATCTTCTCGGCAGTATAGGATGGTACGACGATCGCCATACCCACCACGCCGGACTGAAGGCTGTTGAGCAGGTCCTGCGCCTTGCCTAACTGTTCGGCGGGAAAATATTCGAATTTGACGCGATCGCCGAGGCGGTCCTTGATCTTCTCAAAGAAGACCTTGAGGCCGTGCTCATAGGTCGGATGGTTGGGCGGCAAATAGTCCGCGACCCGAATGGTGAATTGTGGCTCGGCCTTTACCGAGGCCCCCGACAGGATGGCGGATCCGGTCAGCGCGGCGTAGATCAGTTTCTTGCAGATGTTCATTGCGCTCCTCATTCCTTTGAACTGCAAAATAGTCGTTTTAGTTTCCGATCCGTGAAGGCAGCCACAGCGCCAATGAGGGCACCGCGAGCAAGATGGCGATAGCGATGAGATGGGCGATGAAGTGCGGCAGGGTGCCGCGAAAAACCTCCTCGGGGCGTCGACCCGAATAGCGCGCGACGACGTAGCAATTTAGACCGATAGGAGGCGTGATCATTCCCACTTCAGCCGTGACGATTTTAAGAATGCCGAACCAGATGGGGTCGAAGCCCAGAGATCGGATCATCGGCATCACTATGGGGACGGTCAGCACCAGGATCGCCATCTGGTCCATGAACGATCCCAGGATGAGATATCCGACGAGGATCAGGATGAGGATAACCCAACGCGACGTATCCAGGCTGCCGACCCATGCCACCAAATCTTGCGTCACGAAGGAGAGTGTCAGAAAATAGCCGAACAGGATCGCACCGACGATGATCATCGCGATCATGCATGTGCCATGCGCGGCGCGCCGCAAGGCGTGAAGCAACGAAACGCGATTGACGCGCCCGCGCGCAGCGGCAAAGACGAGGGCGCCAAGCGCGCCGACAGCGGATGCTTCCGGCGGGGTTGCAAGTCCGCTGTAGATTACCCCCGTTACCGTGAGGAAGAGCGCAATCATCGGGCCGACCCGGCGAAGGAGGATCCATCGCTCCTTCCAGGGAACCCGCGCGGGGGCCGGGGCGCGCTCGGGGTGCAATATGGCGAGTAGGAATACCGTGGCCATGATGGTGATCATCACCAGCAGAGCCGGCACAATACCTGCAATCAATAACCGGCCAATGTCGACTTGCGCGAGCAAGCCGAACACGATCAGTGCGATGCTGGTGGGTAGCAGCATCGACAATGTCCCGGAAATCGCGACCACCCCGGACGCCATTTCGGGCTCGTACCCCTGCCGGATCATGGCAGGCAGGCTGGTGGAGGCCAGTGTCGCAGCCGAAGCGGTGCTGGTGCCGCAGATCGCGCCGAAGCCGGCTCCCGCAACGGCGGTCGCCATTCCAAGCCCGCCAGGAAGACGACCAAGGAATGTCGCTGCTGCCTTGAACAGGTCGTCCGCGATGCCGGAAAGCAGCACGAACTCCGCCATCAACAGAAACATCGGGACGGTAATCATCTCGAATGACGAAACCGTCGAAATCGGACTCGTGCTGAGAATGCCGGAAATGACCTGGGCATGACCACTGATGATCAATCCAAACAGACCGGAAAATCCCATGGCGAAGCCGACGGGTGCGCCGATTGCCAGCAGGACGAACAGAAGTCCGATGCCAAAAAAAACGGTCATTCGAACCCCCTGATCTCGACCACACCGTTGGAACCCGCCGACGGATTTTCCGTAACCTCGGCGATCGTTTTACCTGATGCCAGAAGAAGCAGCTCGCAGATCAGCCGAAGCGTCAGCAATCCGCTCCCCAACGGCGCCATCACAATGGAAGTCCATGCTGGCCAGGGAATTTCACCGGTCAGGACATTTCCAAACGTATATTCCTGCATCGTGCGCGTGGCGGTAAACCAGCAGATCGCGCCGAATAGGGCAATGCCGACGAGATTGCTCATCATCGCGGCCAGTCGCTGGATTTGTGGCGGGCAGGCGTGGATCAAGCTCTCCACACTGACATGGGCTCGCCACGCATGAGTTTCGGACAGGCCGAGAAAGAAGATCCCGACCAGCAGGTAAGTCGCGACGAGATCGTAGGTGAAGCTGAAAGGTTTTGAGAGCGCGTACCGCATGAACACATCGGCTGAGACCAGCAGCATGATGCAAAACAGGAAGGCGCTCGCCACGATAGAGAAGAATCTCTCGATCGCTCTCAAGATGGTCATTGTTCCTCCCGTTCTTATCGGAACTCGCACCCGGGATTGTCGAGGTGCAAGCCACAAGGTGCCCTTCGCTGGCGAAGGTCCCTGCTGGTTTTTGAATTCAGGAAATTAAGTCGGCTGTGACGCCCCGAGATTCGGATGACGATAACGATCCCTGCTTGCGCAATTCCGGTGCGTGATGGCGGACGTCAAATCCTCCCGCGTTTCCAATTCCTTCGAACTGTCCGTGTGGATCAGCTTCGGAATTGCCCTCTTAGCTTTTCCTGGTCGATGAATTGGCGGCAAAGCAGGAGGCGAGTTGTATGTTCCCGGAAAATAATTGACTTTGAAGTAAATAACAATAGAGACTATGAAATGAACTAAGATTGAGGCTTGGCTGGCCGTCATTAACAACGCAAGGGTGGATCAAGCATCGTCGTCTCACGGATGTTCGCGCCCGACCGATACTGTCATCTCCGATGACGAATGTTTTGGCGACGGCAAGCATTGGCGCTTAACGAGACGTGTGCAGAAGAGAGGTAATCATGATCAATTGGACTCCCGAGCAGTTGCAACTGCGCGACATGGTGCGCCGGGTTGCTAACGAAAAAGTCGCGCCGCGCGCCAACGACATCGACAATTCGGCTGAATATCCGCACGACATGTTCGAGCTGCTGCGCGAACTCGGTCTCTTCAGCCTCCCGGCTCCCGCAGAGTATGGCGGCATGGACAGCACCGTCGCGGCCTGCCTGGCGGTCGAAGAGCTCGGAAGGGTTTGTTACAACACGGCCTATCTCCTGGTCGTTCAATGGACGCCGTTTGCAGCGATTCTCGCGGGTGGCTCCAAGGAGCAGAAGGAGCGCCTGCTGCCAGGTCTGTCCACCGGCGCGTTGCGCGCCTCGATTTCGATTACCGAGCCGCAAAGCGGCTCCGACGTCGCAGGTATACGTACCCGCGCCAAGCGCGATGGTGATGACTACGTCATCAACGGTTCCAAGATTTGGTGCACAAACGCCCTCTATGCTGATTTCATTCTCGTTGCCGCCAAAACTGGCGAAGGCAGCGAGCCCGGAACGATCAACCTGTTTATCGTCGACGCCAAAGCGCCTGGCCTGAAGATCGGCAGCAAGGAGCCGAAGATGGGTGGGCGCGGCGTGCCATCTTCGGCGTTGTTCTTTGATAATGTGCGCGTCCGCAGCAGCGATCGGTTGGGCGAGGAGGGGCGTGGTTTCGGGATCGTCATGGAGGCCTTCAACCAGGCTCGGCCGATCATCGGCGCGCGTGGGGTCGGGCTCGCCCAGGGGGCGATGGACCATGCCATCCAGTTTATCAAGGATCGGCGGGCGTTTAACCAGGCGGTCAGCGACTTCCAGGGTGTGCGATGGATGATTGCGGATATGGCCATTCAGATCGAGGCTGCCCGGCACCTCGTTTACAATGCGGCCTCCTCGGTCGATGCCGGTGTCCGCGGGAGAGAGATGGGACTACTGGCTGCGTATGCGAAATGCCATGCCACGGACACGGCGATGAACGTGGCGACAAATGCCGTTCAGCTTTTTGGAGCGGCCGGCATTTCCAACGAATATCCGATCAACCGTTATTTCCGCGATGCAAAGGTGCTGCAGATCGTGGAAGGTACCAACCAGATTCAACGCAATATCATTGCGCGGACCATTCTAGGAAAATAGCCATGAGCGGACACGGTAAATCGGAGATAGAAACTCTCGGGCTTGGGTTGTTTTTCGAGGACATGCCTATCGGCCGTCGCTACCAGACCATTGGGCGCACGATCACCGATACAGACATCACCAATTTTGTCAGCGTTACTGGCATGCTCGAGGTGCTGTTCACGAATCTCGAGTTCATCCAAAATGAATCGGGCTTCAAAAAGCGCATTGCTCCGGCGGCGCTCGCCTACAGCATTTCCGAAGGTCTTTTGATTCAGTCTACAATGCAGCACACGGGATTTGCATTTCTCAACATGGAGTTCGACGTCAAGAATCCGGTGTTCTCGGGCGACACCATTCATACGGAGTGCGAGGTAATAGAAGCCCGGCTCAGCAGCAAAAATCCGAGCCGGGGACTCGTCCGTACACGAAACCAGGTGGTGAAGCAGGACGGAACGATCGCTTTGATCTACACACCCTTGCGAATGATCAAATGTCGCAAGAAAGCGGCGGAATAACTGCCGCATCCCAAGGGATTGTCGCCCAGTAAATCGGAGTTAAACGATGGGGCCGTTGAACGGATTCAAGGTTGTTGAGCTTGCTGGCATCGGTCCGGGCCCGATGTGCGCGATGTTGTTGGCCGATCTCGGGGCAACAGTGTTGCGTGTGGATCGTCTCGTCCCGAGCGAGCTCGGTTTGCAGCGTCCGTTGCAATATCATCTGTTGCTGCGGAACAGGCCGGCCATCCGGCTCGACCTCAAAAATCCCGAGGCGGTGGAGTTGGTCCTCAAGTTGACCGAGAAGGCGGACGCTCTGATCGAAGGTTTTCGCCCCGGTGTGACCGAGCGCCTGGGTTTGGGACCCACTCAATGTCTCGAACGTAACCCAAAGCTTGTCTACGGGCGGATGACAGGTTGGGGACAGGACGGCCCTCTAGCGCCCTATGCCGGGCATGACATCAACTATATCGCGCTGACGGGCGCGCTGCACTCTATCGGACCGACCGGCGGGCCGCCGACCGTGCCGTTGAATCTGGTTGGCGATTTCGGGGGTGGTTCGCTCTATCTCGCGTTTGGAATGATGTGTGCCTGGTATGAGGCCCAGCGGTCCGGGAAGGGCCAGGTGGTGGATTCCGCGATCGTGGATGGCGTCGCATCGCTCATGACGATGTTCCATGGCCTGGCTGCCGCGGGCATCATGACGAACGAGCGAGGATCCAATAACGTCGATGGCGGCGCGCCTTTTTATGGCGTGTACGAGTGCTCCGATGGTAAATTCCTTGCCGTTGGGCCCGTTGAAGAAAAATTCTACGATGAGCTCCTGCGGCTATTGGAGATCGATCCCAACACTTTGCCGGATCGCTCGGATCGTACCAAATGGCGGGATCTGCGCGATAGGCTCGAGGCCGTCATCCGCACCCGCAGCCGGGACGAGTGGGCGGCGCGGCTGGAGAAGACGGATGCCTGCGTCGCTCCGGTGCTGACCATCGACGAGGCGTCTCGTCATCCGCATTTGCAGAACCGCAAAACCTATATTGATGTCGATGGCGTTGTTCAGCCGGCGCCGGCGCCGCGCTTCAGCCGCAGCATCCCGGCGGCGCCTACTCCTCCCCGTGAACCCGGCGCGGCCCCCCTTAAAGAAGTGCTTACCGATTGGTTCAGTGCCGCCGAAATCGTTACTCTCTCGAAGAGCGGTGTGTTTGACCGGCTCGATCCGGGCCAAAAATAACGCCATCAGCAAAGCCGCCCGAGATTGTTAGCTGCACGATCAGGATCGTGGCTTAGGCCACAGGAGCACAGATCAAGATGAAGGACGTGGGCAACGATCGCGTTCGACTGAGCGTGACGGAAGCGCGCAACCTCGGCGAGGCAGCCATGCGCGCCGCCGGATTCGATGCGGAGGAAGCGCAGATTCTGACCAGCCATGTGCTGGACGCCGCACTCTGCGGATACGAATATTCCGGCCTTCCGAAACTCCTGAATGTCGTGGACGTTCCGGACTATCGAATGCCACGCCGACCAATGTCCGTGCTCCGCGAAGCCACGACGAGCGTTCTTCTGGATGGTGGCAACAACAACGGCATGATAGCGGCCTTTCGCGCCTCGGAAATCACGATTGAGCGCGCAAGTGCGCACGGCATGGCAATCGTCCTTCTTGCTAATACCTGGATGACTGGTCGCAGCGCCTTCTATTGCGAAATGATTGCGCGCGCCGGCCTGGTTGCGATGCATACGGTTGCATCGCCGCCCAAAGTGGCTCCGTTCGGGGGCGCCCGCGCGATGCTGGGCACAAATCCAATCTGCTTCGGTTTTCCGACCGAAGGTGATCCACTCATCATTGATATGGGCACGTCGGCGTTCATGGGGACGGACCTGAAGTTTCGTTCTCGGATGGGAAGGCCGATTCCGCCCGGCGTCGCGCTCGGACCTGATGGCAAGCCGACTACCGATGCAGATGAGGCGCAAAAGGGTACGCTGCTTCCATTCGGAGGGCCTGAAAACGGCTACAAAGGCTTTGGTCTGGCGTTGGCGATGGACGCATTCGGAATGCTGACCGCGGCGGCCCGACGGCCCGAGAATTTCGGTGGCCACAGCTTCATCGCTTTCAGGCCGGATCTGTTCTTGTCGCTTGATGAGTATCGTCGCGCGCTAAGTGAACGTATTGCGGAAATCAAGGCGACACCTCGCCAGCCGGGCGTCAACGAAATCAGGATACCAGGAGAGCGAAGCAGTGCGACCAGAAAGCGTCTGACGGACGAAGGTATCGAGATCGACCGGAAAATCTATCAAGCTCTCGTTCGGGTATCCGAAGGCAATCTGGATCACGGGGCTGTCTATCCGGGCGGACGATAGCGCGCAGCCCCATCGATACGTCCATATGATTTCGAGCGGGGTGGTGGGCGCTCGTTTCCTTGCCACTCGAGAGGGCGATTACTCGGATGCGCCGCAGACAATCGCGCCTTATGGAATAAGGAGAGATGAGGGCTATTCCGCTAGCGTAGCGCTGACTCGTTTCGTCTTTCTTGCGCGCTGTCTCTCGCCCCGACGCGGACTCTTAGGAAGATCAATCGGTGAAGTCTTCGTAGCGTCGGCGGCCCTGTTGCCTGCAGTTGACCGAGACGGACCCTGCAGGCCGTAGAGCGTGAAATTGACGAAGGCGTCGGCGATTTCGGCCCCCGAACTTGGGCCGTCCGGCGAATACCAGCGCGAGATATTATGGATCGAGCCCATGAAGAAGGTAACTGCAAGCTTGGGATCGCATGGGGGTAGCGAGTGATCGGCGATTGCGTCGCGGATCAGGTGTTCCAATACCCGCCCGAAAGCCTTTAACCGGGCTTTGATTTCGGTACGAAATTCAGGATCGAGCGATGACAATGGCTCGGCCAGGGCTGCATGCGAGCCGAACTTTCCGGTCAGAAGACTGATGTAGGTGTGAAGCAGGACGCGCAGGCGTTCGAGCGGTTTGTCGGACGCGGCCCATGCTGCCAGCCGGGCTTGCTCTCCTAGTTCGAGCGCGTAAGCGCGACACTCAAACAGAATTTCCTGCTTGGTCCTGATATAGTAATACAGCGCCGGCTTCGTGACATTGAGCACCTTCGCGACTTCGTCGAGCGAGGTGTTGTGGTAGCCCTTTTTGCCAAAGGATTTTCCAGCTTCCAGGATCAGCGCCTGGCGCTTCAGTTGATACTGCTCCTCCCGGCCGGGCACCGCCATGCTCCATCGGGGCCCGCTGGTCTTCTTTACCATATCAACTTTCCCGAAGTTGAAGTCCGTCAAGCTTCATGATGACAAGAGGATGCGCAGTCGACACAGAACGATAAGTTGCCTGTCATTAGCATCAAAAGAAAAGAATGGCCACGCTCGGGTCAGGCTTAAGGAGAATAGCGCGTGGTGAAACTTCGTTTGCTGAAGACCAACGCTCAGGCGCTTCTGTCCCTGCAGATGACTATTGAGCCCCAGAGTAAAAAAGCCTAGCTTACGGCAAATTTTCAGGGAGGCGGTTCGGCGAGCGGCGATGGTCGCATCGTGGCGGGCCGGCATTCCCTTAGGAGAGGTCTTGTTGATGCTCTTGCCGCAGCAACCGCGCCATCCGACGTCCTGTTTTTCCTTCTTAGCAGCTGCGAGGGTTTGATGAGTGTTCGTGTTCCGATCAGGCACCCTGATCGCTTCTTCATCAACGGCGCCTGGGTCACGCCTTCCACCTCCGCCACGTTCGAGGTCGTCGACTCAACGACGGAGACGCCCTTTGTCCGCATTGCTGAGGCGAAGGAAGACGACATCAAGCTGGCTGTAGCCGCCGCTCGAGATGCCTTTGATAAAGGGCCGTGGCCACAACTGAGCCATAGCGAACGTGCGAAATATCTTTTCGCCATCGCCGATGAGCTCGACAAGCGGGCTGCCGACAGTGCCGACATCTGGGTCATCGAGTCCGGAATCGTCCACAGCGTCGCGAAGGAGCGAATGGTCGGCGTAGCCCAGGTTTACCGATATTATGCGGGGCTTGCGGAGACTTTCCCATTTCAGGAGCGCCATAAGCCGGCGGTCGGAAATGTCGGGCTTTTGGTGCGCGAACCCGTGGGCGTGGTTGCGGCTATCATTCCCTGGAACGCGCCGCCCAATCTCATCGCCCACAAATGTGCGCCGGCGCTTCTTGCGGGCTGTACGGTCGTGCTCAAGGCCTCCCCGGAGGCACCCGGCGCAGCCTATATTTTTGCGGAGGTTTGTGAACGGGTCGGTTTGCCGAAGGGCGTCGTCAACGTTGTGACCGCTGAACGGGAGGCGTCTGAATCGCTGGTGCGCAATCCGGGCATCGATAAGGTGACATTCACCGGATCGACGGCGGCCGGAAGGAAGATCGCGTCCATCTGTGGCGAGCGGATTGCGCGCTGTACGCTCGAACTGGGCGGCAAATCGGCAGCCGTTATCTTCGATGACTACGACGTGACCACCGCGGCCAAGGCCATCGCAAGCCGCGCGACGTTCCTGAGCGGCCAGGTCTGCTCTTCGCTGACGCGCATCGTGGTCCCGCGTCGGCGGCACGATGATCTCGTGGAAGCGCTCAGCGCCAGCTTCGGGAAGGTCAGGGTTGGAAATCCTTTTGAATCTTCGACCGAAATGGGGCCGTTGGCCATGCAGCGCCAGCGCGACCGGGTCGAGGGTTATATTGAGAAGGGAAAGGCCGAAGGCGCGGTGCTCGCGACGGGCGGAAATCGGCCGAGTCATCTCAACCGCGGCTATTTCATCGAGCCCACGGTGTTCGGCAAAGTCAGCAATGACTTTGTCATCGCCCGGGAAGAGATTTTCGGGCCTGTCCTTTGCGTTATCCCCGCCGAAGACGAGGCAGATGCGCTCGAGATTGCAAACGACAGCATCTACGGTTTGAACGCCTCCGTTTTCACCTCGGATGTCGATCGCGCCTATTCGGCGGCGCGAAAGCTTCGATCGGGAACAGTCGGTCACAACGGATTCAAGACCGATTTCAGTATCGCTTTCGGCGGATTCAAGCAGTCCGGTCTCGGACGAGAAGGTGGCACGGAGGGCCTGCTGCCGTTCCTTGAAGCGAAAACCATTGTTCTCGATGGTTTGCCGGATAATGCTGGCCGTATAACCTGATCGTTGCCGGTGAGAAGGCCTGTAGAGAAAGTTCGGGGGTGGATGCCTGATGTCGAGCGAAGATGAATTTGACTACGTTATTGTCGGTGCCGGAGCGGCCGGATGTGTCCTCGCGTCGCGCTTGACCGAGGATGAGAGTTCTACGGTCGTGCAGCTCGAAGCCGGACCGGATAATAAGCATCTTTATCTGCGCATCCCCGCAGGCTTCACCAAGATCGTCGGCAGCCCCAGATTCGCCTGGCGCTTTCACACCGAACCCACGGAGTCTCTGGGCGGAAGAACGATCGGCCTGACGCAGGGTCGCGTTGTGGGGGGCGGCACCTCCATCAACGGGATGGTCGCCGTGCGCGGCCAGCGGGAGGATTACGAATCCTGGGCTCGTGAAGGCGCCGAAGGCTGGAACTATGCCGGTGTGCTGCCTTATTTCCGTAAACTCGAGAAGATGCGGGATGCCTCCTCTGACGTTCGCGGAAATGCCGGAGAATTCGAGATCGCTACGGCTACCTTGCGAAATCCAGCATGCGACGCCTTCATTGAAGCTGCGGCCGCGGCCGGCGTGCCAAAGCATGCGGATTACAACGGAGTTGACCAGGAGAGCGTGTGTTATACGCAGCAGGCGATCAAGGGGCGGTTTCGCGTTTCTTCCGCTACGTCCTTCCTTAGCAAAGCCCGCAAGCGTCCAAACTATCGTCTGGTGACGGAGGCCAAGGCAGACAAGATCCTGTTTGAGGGTAAGCGCGCGGTCGGTGTCAGGTATCGCTTGCCGGATGGTTCGGCTCGTACCGTCCGGGCCAGGCGTGAGGTGATCCTCAGCAGTGGTGCGATCAACACCCCGCGTTTATTGCAGATATCCGGAATCGGGCCCGCGGACTGGGTTCGTGCCCTTGGCGTTGATGTCGTGGCGGACCTGCCTGTCGGCAAGAATCTCCGCGATCACTACCTGATCGTGATGAAGGCAAGGGCGGAGGGCTTTCCGTCGATCAACCGGATCGCCAAAGGGCCCGCACTGTTAGGTCAGATCGGTCTATGGCTGCTCAACCGCCCCTCAATTCTGACGATGGGGCCGGCTTATGTTAGCTACTTTATCAAGAGCAATCCCTCGCTTCCGATCCCTGATATCCAGGGAATGTTCACGCCAGGAAGTTATCGTAGCCGGGAGGGCGGACGTTCCTTCGACGATTATCTGGGGATGGCGTGCGGTATTTGGCAGCATCGGCCGTACAGCGTTGGCGAGGTGCGGGCGCAGTCGACGGACATTTCGGTTCAGCCATCGATCCGGCCTAACTACCTGGCGGACGAGCGCGACCACCCGGTGGTCATAGCGGCCATGAAGTTCGCCCGAAAGATGTTTGAAAGCCCTCAGATGGCCAAGTTCAAGCCCATTGAAACCGCGCCCGGTCCGGATGTTCAGACCGACAAGGAATGGCTTGATTACGCGCGTGAGGTGGGCTCCACGGCCTACCATCCCATGGGAACCGCGCGGATCGGTCGGGTAGGAGACCCCGCAGCGGTGTTGGACCCGATGCTGCGGGTTCAAGGCGTCGAAGGCCTACGCGTGGCGGACTCGTCGGTGATGCCCACCATGCCTTCGGGCAACCTGGCCGTGCCGTCAATGATGGTCGGTGAGAAGGGTGCCGATCTGATCAGAGGTCGAACCATTCCCAACGCCTGACGCGCGTCGTTCCCGCAAAATCTCGATGTCGCGCGTTTAAATCCAGGACCGGGTTACCCGACCTTTGCCGGTCTTCAGCGGTTCGAGGACCGATGTGGAGGATGGCCGAGCGGCGCTTGGAGCTCTTCGCAACGTTCACTACGCAACAGGGCTATGGGCTTGAGCGTTTCAAGCCAAAAAAGACAGCGGTTCTGATCTTCAGCGCCGCTGTCTTTTTAGACAACGGGGCTAGACCCCGTGTGTCGCCATGTATGGTTAGGCGACTGTCTTTGAAGCGGCGAGGAGCGCCTTCAGGTCAACGCTCGAGTCCGCAGCCTGCCCGGGCGTCGGGCTTATGCCCGCGCGTAGTAAACGACGTCCCAGCATGTAGTCGGGGGGCCGGCTAACTGACTCGACGGCGACGAGCCGATCGCCGCGGTAGCAAAACACGGAAAAGGCCTTACTGGTCGGATCGCCCCTGACCACGGCCCGATCGCCTGCCATTGCGAGGCCCGCCATCTGCAGACGTAGGCCAGCCTGGTCGCTCCAGAATGTCGGCACTTGATCATAGGCGGCAGGCTTGCCCACGAGCCGTTCAGCGACGCAGCGCGCCTGATCGACCGCGTTCTGCACGGACTCCACGCGAACCATCCGGCCGCCATCCGCGGCGAAGGGGAAAGCAGCGCAATCCCCGATGGCGGAGATCGCCGGGTCTTCGGTCAGCAGCACCTCATTGACGACGATACCATTGTCAACCGGAAGGCCGGCGGCGGCGGCCAGTTCGGTATTCGGCGTCACGCCAACCGAAACAAGAACCAGATCTGCCTTGATTCGTTCGCCGGAACGGGTCTCTAGGGCATGATCATGTACGCCCTTGCCATGGAGCGCGACGACGGTTTCGTCAAAGTCGAAGCGGACACCCTGCTCGTGGTGACAGCGGCGAACGACTTCCGATACCGGCTCGGTCACGGCGCGGCCGAGTGGGCGCGGGCCTGCTTCGATCACGCGCACGTCTCGGCCGGCGGCCGCCGCGACCGTCGCGGCCTCAAGACCGAGAAAACCGGCGCCGATGATGACGATATTGGCGGCCGCTTCCAGGCCCTTGGCAAGCATTTTGGAGTCTTCGAGGGTACGAAGGGATATCACGCCCGGCCTCGCGTCCGGGGCGCAGGGCAATGCGCGATTGCGCGCGCCGGTAGCGAAAACCAGATGGTCGTAGGGCAGGCGGTCGCCGGATTTGAGATTGACCTGCTTTAACTCACGGTCAACCGATTGAGCCTCGGTGCTGGGCATGAAACGAATGTCATGCTTGGCAAAGAAATCGGGCTCCTGCATGAACAATGCAGCTTCCGGCGTGGCGCCACTCAAAAATGCCTTGGAGAGAGGCGGCCGCTGATAGGGCGCGACCGGCTCATCCCCAACCATATGTATGGGCCCACCATAGGACATTTCTCGCAGGGTTGAAGCGAGCTGGATGCCTGCCTGGCCTGCGCCCAGGATGACTATGCCGTCCATCAGCCTTCTTCTTCAATCTCGATCGCGAGGGCCGGGCACTTACGGGCCGCGCCACGTACAGCGTCATGATACTTGGGATCGGGATGCTCTTGTCCTGGCACGAATATCACGACGCCGTCTTCGTCGCGCTGATCGAACACTTCCGGGCTCGATACCACGCACAGTCCCGCACCGACACACAGATGCTGCTTCAGATGAACTCGCATGTTTCCTATTTCCTTGTTGCTTCACCAGGCAATCGGCAGCGCATCGACGCCATAGACGAAATGGTCCGGTTTGAAGACGATCTTCTCAAACGGAACGGCCAGTCGCAGGCCGGGGAAGCGCTTGAACAGCGTCGAAAAGACCGTCTGCAACTCGGCCCGCGCCAATGGCTGCCCCAGGCATTGGTGTACGCCGTAGCTGAAGGCCACGTGGTAATCCGGCGAACGCGTGATATCGAACTTGTCCGGGTTCTGGAAAGCGGCCGGATCGCGGTTGGCGGCGCTGATGAGGGCGAAAACGGCGTCACCCTTGCGGATGAGCTGACCGCTGACCTCGATGTCTTCCATTGCTACCCTTGGCCCATTGAACTGGACAATGGTGTGATAGCGCAACATCTCGTCGACCGCGTTGCGGATCAATTCCGGACGGGCGAGCAGAAGCTCCTTCTGGTCGGGATTCTGCAGGAAGCTCAGTGTTCCCAACGCGATCTGATTCGCGGTCGTCTCGTGGCCGGCCATGGTCAGGAAGTCGGCGTGCAGCACGGCCTCTTCATGTGAGAGGTGACCGGGTTGGATTTGGTCGATCACGATCCGGCTAAGCAGATCGTTATGAGCATGCGGATCTTTTTCCTTCTTCCGCAACAGTGCGTCGAAATAAGTCATCAGCCTCTCGGCGGCCTGCTTCGGAATCGAGGGGTCGACATCCAGCAGGACCTTCAGTCGGCTTTGTTCCTGGAAGAACTCACGGTCCTCAACCGGCACGCCAAGAAATTCCGAAATTACCGTCGAGGTCAGCGGCAGCGCAAAATCGTTCACAAACTCGACCGGCGGCCCCTTGGCCTCCAACTGATCATAGAGCTCATTGACCAACTCGGCGATCCGCGGGCGCATCGCATCGATCCGCTTGATCATGAATTCCTTGGTGAACAACCGTCGCAGCCGGCTATGCTCAGGCGGATCCATGCGAATGAAGGTCGGCGGCAGCTCGAGCACCGCTTCGCGCGCCGCAGAAAGCGTCGGGTAGCCTGGCGTAGCGGGATCAGTGCTAAAGCGGTTGTCCGACAAGACGGCGCGGACGCCATCATAGTTCGTCACGATCCAGCAGGGACGTCCATTCCACATCTTCACCAGCTGAGGCTTGCCCTTTTTCCGGGCCTCGCCATAGGCGGGCGGCGGATCAAAGGGACACTTGCCGTCACGCGGCGGCGGAAAGCTGGGGGCCTCGAGGGGCTGGGTAACCATTTTCAAGCTCCTTAGGTTCTTTGCCAAGGTTAATCACGGCTGTAGCTCGCTGGAAACCGCTCAATGAAGGGCTGCCTGCAGTCTCTTGAAGCATCATATTGTTGCAACGCAGCAGGCCGGATACCCGGATTTCGGTGGTGCGACACGCATGGGTTCAGGGGGTGCTCAGCCGGCTTTGCCGTAAGCCGCCGGGTTGCGGCTGACCTTGTCTCTCCTCCCGGCGTCGGGCAGCGCATCGTTGCCTGACATTTCCGGCATCTTAGGCCGCGCGTGGCCATTGAAGTCCAGTGATATAGAGGCCCTGCCCACATGAATCAAATTCAAGTGGGTTGCACGCATATCGTCAGTCCGGAAGTCCCGCCTCTATCTGCTGGCTTTGGAGCCGTTTTGCAAGGAACGGCAATGCCGCAGGAGCAGCGCGAGAGCGCCTCTTCTTCACGCCGTCGGCAATCCTTTAGAGGACGACGACACCGTTCGTCAGCCCTACGCTTCGATCTCGATCGCGAGAGCCGGGCACTTGCGGGCCGCGCCACGTACAGCGTCGTGATATTTGGCTTCGGGCTGCTCTTGGCCTGGCACGAATATCACGACGCCGTCTTCGTCGCGCTGATCGAACACTTCCGGGCTCGACAACACGCAAACGCCCGCGCCGACACACAGATGCTCCTTCAAATGAACTCGCATGATTCTCCTTTTTTCGTTTTGCCCGCTTTTACCAGGTGAGTGGCAGCGCCTCGACGCCATAGACGAAATGGTCCGTTTTGAAGACGATCTCCTCAAACGGAACGGCCATTCGCAGGCCGGGGAAGCGCTTGAAAAGCGTCGAAAAGACCGTCTGCAATTCAGCCCGCGCCAATGGTTGCCCGAGGCACTGGTGAATGCCGTAGCTGAAGCCCACGTGATGATCCGGCGAACGCGTAATATCAAACTTGTCCGGCGAGTCGAAAGCAGCCGGATCGCGGTTGGCGGCGCCAAGGAGAGCATAAACCGCCTCACCCTTGCGGATGAGCTGGCCGCTGACCTCGACGTCCTCCATTGCCACCCTCGCTCCAACGAAGTGGGCGATGCTGTGATAGCGGAGCATCTCATCCACCGCATTGCGGATCAGCTCCGGATGGGCCAGCAGAAGCTCCTTCTGCTGGGGATACTGCAGGAGGGTGAGCGTTCCCAGGGCAATCTGGTTCGCGGTGGTCTCGTGGCCCGCCATCGTCAGCAGGTCGGCGTTGTGTACGGCCTGCTCAAATGACAGGTGACCGGGTTGGATCTGGTCGATCACCAAACGGCTAAGCAGATCGTTGTTGGCATACGGATCCTTTGCTTTCTTCCGCAACAATGCCTCGAAATATGCCATCAGCCTGGCGGCAGCCTGTTTCGGAATCGACGGGTCGACATCCAGCAGGACTTTCAGCCGGCTCTGCTCCTGGAAGAACTCGCGGTCCTCAAGCGGTACGCCCAGGAATTCAGAAATGATCGTGGAGGTCAGCGGCAGCGCGAAATCCCTTACCATCTCGATCGGTGGTCCCTTGGCCTCGAGCTGGTCGTAGAGGTCACTGACCACTTCTGCGATGCGCGGGCGCATCGCATCGATCTTCTTGATCATGAATTCCTTCGTCAGCATCCGTCGCATCCGGCCATGTTCAGGCGCGTCCATGCGAAGAATGGTCGGGGGCAGCTCCAGCACGGCCTCGCGCGCTGCGGAAAGGGTGGGAAAACCCGGTTGGCTCGGCATCGCGCTGAATCGGTTGTCCGACAAGACGGTGCGGACGTCGTCATAGCTGGTCAGGATCCAGCACGGCATGCCATTCCACATCTTCACCAGCTGAGGCTTGCCCTTCTTGCGGGCCTCGCCATAGGCGGGCGGCGGATCAAAGGGACACTTGCCGCTACGCGGCATCGGAAAGCTGGGGGCGTCGATAGGCTGGGTCAACATTTCCACTCTCCTTTAGTTGTTCGCCAAGGTTGATCACGGCTGTAGCTTGCGGAGGAAAACCGCTTACTGATGCCGGCCTGTTGAAGTCCCCGAATGTTGCAACGTGGCGGGTTCGATATCTGGTTGCGGTCTTGCGACGCGCGTGGGTTCAGGGTGCTCGGCCGTTTTGCCGTAAGCCGCCGGTGGCGGCTGCCTTGTCTCTCCTCCCCGTGTGCGGACAACCCATCGTTGCCCGTGTTTGTGCTATCTAGGACGCTCGACCATATTGAAGTCCAGTGATATGGAATCCATGCCAAGATGAATTGAATTCAAGTTGGGGCAGCCGGATGTCGTCAGTCGAGAAGGTCGACCTCAATCTTTTCCGGCTTCTGGAAGCGCTTTACGAAGAACGGAGCGCCACGCGAGCAGCCGAGCGCCTCTTCATCACGCCATCGGCGGTAAGCCACTCGCTACGTCGATTGCGACGCATGCTGAACGACGAATTATTTACGCGAGGACCTCACGGCATGGTGCCGACGCCACGCGCGCACGAGGTGGCCCGACAGCTGCGCGTGTTGCTTCCCCAACTCGGCGAGATCGTCAGCCCCCCGGAATTCAATCCGATCAAATCGGACCGTCACTTCAGGGTCGCCTGTCTTCCCTACCTCGTGACCACGTTGATGCCTGAGATCGCGGCCGACTTGGCCAAGACCGCGCCCGGTGTTCACCTGGACGTTAGGCTGCTCTACGACACGGTCGTGGACGATCTGGATGGCGGGACACTGGACGCTGCGCTTGGCCATTTTCGCCGGGTTCCGCCGCGGCTCATAGCCGAGGAACTGTTTCGGGACCGCTATGTCGTTGTGCTGCCGGCCAAACATCCCGCCGCAACACGGCGGCTGACGCTAAAGGCGCTCGCCCGTATTCCGTACATCGACATATCGATCGAAAATCAGGCCGACAATTCCCCTGTTGGCTTTGATATGCGCCAGGGTCTGGAGCGGCTGGTCGTTCAGTCGGGTATCGCGGCCGCAGAGGAGGCACTGCTGAAGGCCGGCCTGCAGCGCGTGGTCAGGGGCCAGATGCCGGATTCGGTGTCCGCGATGGCGATGGCGGCGCGGACGGGAGCAATTTCTCTGGTGCCGGAGAGGGCGGCGCGCCGCTTCGCCAAACATTTTGGATTGGCGGTGCGGGAAGCGCCGTTTGCGATTCCCCCGCTCGCCATTCAAATGCTGACCCATGCAAGGTTCGGCGAGAGAACGGCAACGCGTTGGTTGCGTAGCCGCATCCGGCACGTGATCAGCGGCTGAGCCGCTTTCCCATTTCAGCTAGCGCGCGCAGCGTGACCCTCGCGCGGCCCGCGAGCCGTGCGAGGGTCACCGCAAGGAATAACGCTGCGCTTCACTCCACTCCGATAGGTCAGGCCTTCTCGCGGCCGGTTACGCGGTCAACCAATCCGCGTATGTCGGAAGGCGCGGCATCACCGCGCCAGGCGATGTGCAGGTCAGGCCGCAGCAGATAGAGCGATTTGTCATACAGCTTGCGCATATGCGGCTCGTCGAGTCGCAACACCGAGCGCTGCAGGACGCCCTCGCGGAATGCCGCTTCGAAGCTGCTGGTATCGCGGCCGTCGAAATCAAGCAGCGTGTACCAGTCCCCGAGGGCGTCCTGCAGCGCTCGGCCGTCACGCAGCCACATATGCGGAGCGCGGGCGCCCGGCCGGGTGTGAGGCGTGTAAACGTTGGTGTCCCACTCCTCGGGCTTTGAATCCTTGTCGATGATCGGTGAGCCCGCATAGGTGTAGCCAAACTCGGCGCCCCGCATCCCATGCATGCGACCCTGATTGACCCGGAATGACTTGGCGATCTCGTGACGGAGATCCGCGGCCTCCTCGGTATCCTCCAGCACATTCGGCTTGACCAGCGCTTGCCAGATCGGCACACCCGCCGCGGCCCAGCCGGAACATGCCACATTGTGTTTGCCGACAGGACGACGCTCCTGCTCATAGGCATCCAGCAGCCCAGGCCCGCCCCACCCCTTGATCACGCCGGCCAGCTTCCAGGAAAGGTCGAAGGCATCGCCTAGCGCGCTGTTCATGCCAAGTCCGCCGGTCGGAATCACCAGATGGATGGAGTCACCGGCCATGAATACACGCTTGTCACGGTAATGTTCGGCCAGCAGCAGATTGTGGCGCCAGCTCAGCACGTGCAAGATCTTGATGTCGCAGGGGTAGCCGACCAGACGCTGAATGATGGCCTTGAAGTCCGTGCCTTCCGGCAGGCTCGTGTGCAAGGTGAATTCTTTGCGGTCGCCCTGGGCGACAACGCTGAAGCTTTCCTGCGGATCGAGGAACGTATAGTGCCGTCCCTTGCCATAGGGGATTCTGTCGTAAAGGTCCGGCGAATAGAAGATCACCTGGCGCATTTCCCGGATGCGGCCCTGGCCCTCAAGCTTGATCCCGAGCGTTTTGCGCACGGTGCTGACGCCGCCGTCGCAACCGACGAGATAGAGGCTCCGGAAACTGACTTCCTCACCATTGGCCTTGCGGACTTTCACAGTGACACCGGTGTTGTCCTGCTCAAAGCCCACCACCTCATGGCCATGACGCACGGTGACGTTCGGCGTGCTCTCGGCGACCTCCTTGAACACCGGCTCGACCTTGTTCTGGGCAACCAGCTGATAGGGCTCGACCGGCAGCGACCCGTCATGCGTCACGGCGATCCGCTTGCGCATTTCCGCCACTGATGGAAACTGTATAACCGCGACCGGCGGTTCGCTGAGTTTCGTCATCAGATAGACGTCCATCGAAATTTCAGGCAGCAATCCTTCGACACGAATGCGGTCGGCGATCCCGATGCGACGGAAAAATTCCATGGATCGCGCGTTGGTGCGGTCCATCTTTGGCCATGGCGCCGTACTCAGGTTGCGTTCCAGCACCAGGGTTTTTACGCCACGGCGGCCGAGGTCGATGGCGGTGCAGAAGCCAGCCGGGCCACCGCCAGCGACAATCACTTCATAGGTTTCGTTGTTGGCAGCCATGTTTCCCCCTAATTGCCTCGGGCATTGTTGGTTTGACCCGGTCCGGTACCGGGAAGGTCATCGGTTTTTACACCACCGGCAGATGGTGGGCACAGACATAATCGATGCAAGCATGCCTTGAGAAAATATCAAAACAAGCCTTTTCGGGAACTGTTCGCGACTAGCCCGCGACGGTCTTGAAAACCCCACTGGCGGCGCCCACCGAGCGGCTGCTGGCGGTAATTTCGGCGGAGACAAATACCAGGCTGCGGGTGGTTCGGATCACGCGCGGCCGGGCCTGCAGGATCTCGCCGATCTTGGTGGTGTCCATGAACTTGGTATCCATCTGCACCGTGACCACCGACTTGCCGGAAGCCAGCCGTGCCGTCATGCCGCAGCTCAGGTCGGCGAAGGTCATCAATAATCCGCCTTGCACCACGCCACGTCGATTGTGATGCTTATCCTCGGCAATCAAGGCAAATTCGGCTTCACCCTCCGCCATGCGATGCCAAAGCGGCCCAATCAGGCTTAGAAACCCGCTTCTTTCGATCTTGCTCCAGCCCGCCGAGGTCAATTGTTCGGCTTGAGGGGTCACAGCGGGCTCGGTGGTTTGCGCAGGGCGGGGCGGGATCATTTGCATATTTCATCCCGGGCTTGCCTGTTGTAGTCAAGCTTGATGATCCCGCTCGACCCCGAAACCAGGCGCAGCCACATTGCCGAGCGTTGCGCCGCATTTGACCGCTTGCCATCCGACGAAACCTCGCCCGGACTGAAACGTGCCGCCGTGGTGATCGTGCTCGTCGAGGACGATTCGGGCGAGATTTCGCTGCTGCTGACCCGGCGGGCAGCCAGGCTTCGAGCCCATAGCCGGCAATGGGCGTTTCCCGGCGGTCGGTGTGATCCAGGCGAGACCGCCGTGATGGCCGGCTTGCGCGAACTGCGCGAGGAACTCAATCTCGAGCTCGGGCCCGACGAAATTCTCTGCCTGCTCGACGACTATCCCACCCGTTCCGGCTATCTGATTACGCCCATGGTGGCGTGGGCGCCTTCCCGGGCCGTTATAACCCCGAGTCCGGATGAGGTCGCCTCGGTCCATCGGATCAGCCTGAATTCGATCCTGCATCCCGAAGCCTTCGACTTCATTTCCATCCCTGAAAGCCCGCGGCGTGTGGTCCGTTTTCAATATGAGGACGACCGCATTCATGCTCCGACGGCAGCCCTGATCTACCAGTTCCGGGAAGTGCTGGCCGGCCGGATGACGCGGGTCGCCGATCTGGAGCAGCCGGTATTTGCCTGGAAATAGTTTCCCGCGGCTTGCTATGAGAGCACATGCGCGCTCTGGTGATTCGCAAGCTGGTCGGTCATGGCGGCTCAGTCTGCCTGGGGCTCGCCGTGCTCGCAATTCATCCCGTTCTTATGAGAGAAACGGGTTTTCGCGATGGCACCGCCGCCCTGGCGCAGACGGTGTCGCCCGAGACCATCGCCGAATATCGCCGCCAGCTCAGCCTTTATCAGCAAGCCCGCGCCGAGTACGAGGAAGAGGCGAGCGCGTACTGGAATGCGATCGCCGACAAAAGGCGATTGCGCAACGCCAAGCGGCGGGATCGTCTGCCGATTGGGCTCGACGATTACGAGCTGGAGCAGCCGCCGGTCTATAGCGGTCCAAGGCGGCCGGTGAATCCTCTACCGTCCGAGCTTCCCGAGCCGCCCCGCGAACGGAAATATATCCCCGTGGTAGCCGATCTCTTGCGCGCCGCCGCCCAGCATTTTCAATTTGCGCCGCAGCGTCCCTCAAACGAAATGGAATTCAAGCGCGCCTACGCACGCATTGCGCTCGCCTCGGGCCTGACGCGCGAGCAGGCGATCCGGGTTTATTCCTTCGAGACCGGCGGCAATGGCAATCACGACATGCAGTCCGGTCTGCGGCCAGGCTCAAAGGCGATTTCGACGGCGATCGGCTACAACCAGCTTTTGACGACCAACAGCGTCGAATTGCTGGCCGAGCAGGGCCACGAATTCATTCGCGTCTTGTCCGAGAAGGCGTCCCACCTTTCCGGGCCTGCGCGGGCGGCCATGGATCGCAAGCTCGCCGTGCTGCGGCGCATGGTGGCCTTGGCGCGTTCGGTGCCGGACGATTGGAGCCAGCACCAGAAACTTGCCGACACGCCCGAGGGGTGGGCGATGCATGCCATGGTGCTGGATATCGACGTTGGTCCCCTATTGCAGACGCACAAGCTGCTGACATCCGTGCTCTTCGCACGTTCCAAAGGTTATAATCGCCCCCTGACCGCGGCCGAACTGGAGATGATGAACCTCACGGGCGACGGCACCGGGCTCGATATGGTGACCATGCCGCAGGCCATGCGCGAACAGGTGCCGACCTCCAATTTCTTTCAGCGCGGTGGCTATGAAAGAAATCCGGTCGCCATTCGCCATAACACGGTCGCCAAGCTCCTGGCGGTGACGGATGCGCGGATGGATAGCAACAGCAGTCTGCCGGGCGCCCGAGAACTGGCTGCGGCGTTTTGAGATCAGTTTGGTCCGAACATGAACCTGCCGCCGCCTTCGAGGTAGGGGCCGGTCCGCATATAGAGCTGCCCGTTGTCGGCGAGGAAGAACAGCGTTCCCTTGGGTACTTTCTTGGCGCCTTTGAACAGCAGCTTGGCGTTGTTAGTGCCCATTTTATAGGAAAACGTCTTGCCCTCCTTGTCAAAGGCGTAACCCATATCCGGTGACAAAACCCAAGGCGTGGGTGCGGCGGTTTGGGCTCTGGCGGCAAGGGTCGTTGCGTTCGCGATCGCGAGCGCGGCAGCGATCGAGAAGGCGGTCATCGACAACCGCTTTCCGGATCCGACAATCTTGAGTTTTCCCATGTAGCTCTCCTCACCCGGTGATGATAAGTGACTAGTACCGTCTATTTGACGGGCCTGCACCATTTGCCGCGATTTCTTTCAGGCCCGTCAAACGGAAAAGCGGTACCAGGATCATAAAGTTGCTAGTGCCGATAATTTTCCGAAGTTCGTGTGAAAAGTCGCGATGGCTCACGAACTTCGGAAAGTCGGCACTTGAACAGATAAAGAACGTGCCTGATGGCTCGCTTTCCCAAAACCAATTCGCCCTCGTGCCGAAGTCACGTTAGAAATCCCGTCGGCCGAAATAGATCACAGGAAGGATTCGGATGAAATCCGTCGGAAAGATTTGTGGGAGTGTCGCGTTTCTCGTCGCAGCGTCGACGCTGGCGCAAGCCCAGGAGTTCAAGCTCAGCAACAACCAGCGGATTGCCTGCAGCCGAGGATTGAGTGCGGGCAAGCTTAACACGTCCACCTGCAAGTCCTACGCTTATATCTTCAATGTGAAGACGTCGGAATATTTCAGGTGCCAGGTGAGTTTGGCGCTCACCCGGGACAACAAGGAAGTGATCAACGTCCAGTCCGATGGCGGCTGCACGCGCAAACCTCGAATCTTCGAAACCGACTCCAGCTATTCGTTCGATGCCGCTGAGACCGAGCCGCCGAATACCAATTCGTTTTTCGGCCCGGGCGGCTATGCCGTATGGGCGAGTGACAATAACGCGCAGAAGGTTCGCGGCTGCATCATCATCAGCTCCGGTCTTGGTTCCGATATTTCTAAATGCCTGGACATGACCTTCCAGTAGGTTTTTCGGAGTTAGCTGTGATGCCGGGCCTGGCACGGATGGTTCACAGCATTGTCCTTGCAAGCCTTCTGTCCGCAGCGGGCGCTCACGGCGCCACGGTGGCGGACCCAACCGCCGCAAGCGGCGTCAATTCGGCACCTTGCCAGGCGGCCGCCGCCAGTTCGGATACCGCTCGGGCGATCGCAAGCTGCGGAGATGTGATTGCAGATGAACACGCCTCGCGCGCTGACCGGTTAATGGCATTGACGGCCCGCGCCGGGGCCAATGCCAGGGAAGACCGCCTTGATCGGGCGCTGGATGACTATGATACCGCCCTCAGGCTCGATCCGAAATCGGCTGATCTATTGAACGCCCGAGGCGAGGTGTGGCGGCGCAAGGGCAATCGACCGAAGGCCATGCGTGACTTCGATGCTGCTCTCAGGCTCGACTCTAGTCATTCGGCCGCGCGCGCCAATTTCAAATTGCTGGCGAGCGAACTGGAACGGCTTGGCGCCGTCATGGCGATCGATGCAAAACCCAGTTTCAATTGTGCAAGAACGAGCCGCCCGCTTGAGCGGACGATCTGTGACAATTCGGATCTGGCCACGCTCGACCGCGCGATCAATGCGCTTCAGGCGCGGGCGGTTCGCGATGCCGGTCAGCGGGACACCCCGGCAGCGCAGAATCTGCGCCGCGAGCAGGAGGAGTTCGCGGCACGCCGTGACAGCAATTTTGGAAGTCCCGGCTATGATCTGCAGCGGGCATTGAGCGAGCGCGTCGACCAGCTGATGGCGATTGGCCGGCACTAGCCATCAATCCAGAAGCGCGATCTTCTCCAAATCAATCGCCGCCGGCCGCAACCGCGCGGACTTGAATTGCGGGTTCGCAGCGTGACAATGTCAGCACACTGAATGGCCCAACATCCATTCCCGACGCAAGGCCAACGCCGGAAGGCTCGGACCAGGCGTGACTTTGGTTGAATTGAGAATCGTGGAAACGGCGCCCAAAAGCAGGCTGCGACCGAGCGGGAGTTGAAGATGACGAGCCAGACCAACAGCCGATATCATGAGGTTTATGCCCGCTCGCTGGCCGACCCCGAAGGGTTCTGGGCGGAGGCGGCGCGCGAGATCGACTGGATCAAGCCGGCCGAGAAGGTGTTCGATCCGTCGATCGGAATTTATGGTCGCTGGTTTGTCGGTGGCGTGGTCAACACCTGTTACAATGCGCTGGATCGCCAGGTGGCCGGCGGTCGCGGCGATCAGCTGGCCTTAATTCACGACTCGCCGTTGACCGGCAAAATCAGCCGATTCACCTATGCCGAGATGCTGCGCGAAGTCAAAACCCTGGCCGCCGTGATGCAGGATTTCGGCGTCGCCAAGGGCGACCGGGTCATCCTTTATATGCCGATGGTGCCCGAAGCCATGGTGGCGATGCTGGCCTGCGCGCGGATCGGTGCGGTGCATAGCGTGGTGTTCGGCGGCTTTGCGGCGAAGGAGCTCGCAACCCGCATTGAGGATGCCAAGCCGAAACTGGTTCTCTCCGCCAGTTGCGGTCTCGAACCCGGCCGCATCGTGCAATACAAGCCGCTGCTCGATGAGGCGATCAGGCTCTCCAGCGTCAAGCCCGAGGCCTGCATCATTCTGCAACGCCCCGAGCAGGAGTGTGAGCTCGTCGCGGGCCGCGATCATGATTGGGCAAAGTTGCGTAGCGGTGCGATGGCCGCCGGCAAATCCGCCGATTGCGTGCCGGTGCTCGCCACCGATCCGCTCTATATTCTGTACACTTCCGGCACGACCGGCATTCCCAAGGGCGTGGTCCGCGACAATGGCGGGCATCTGGTCGCGCTGAAATGGTCGATGGCTAATCTTTATGGCGTCAAGCCCGGGGAAGTCTGGTGGTGCGGCTCCGATATCGGCTGGGTGGTCGGTCACAGCTACATCATCTATGGCCCGCTGATTCATGGCGCGACCTCGATCATGTATGAGGGCAAGCCGGTAGGTACGCCCGATGCCGGCGCGTTCTGGCGGGTGATCGCCGAACACAAGGCGGTGGCGCTGTTCACCGCTCCTACCGCGTTCCGGGCCATCCGCAAGGATGATCCTGATGGCGCGCTGATCCGCAAATACGATCTGTCGAACTTCCGCACCCTGTTTTTGGCCGGCGAGCGCGCCGATCCGCCGACAGTGGAATGGGCCGAGCAGCAGCTGAACGTGCCGGTGATCGACCATTGGTGGCAGACCGAAACCGGCTGGTGCATCGCCGGCAATCCGGTCGGCCTCGGTCAGTTGCCAATCAAGCTTGGCTCACCCACGGTTCCGATGCCGGGCTACAAGGTCGAAGTCGTCGATGAAGCCGCCCGTCCAGTAAAGCCGGGCACCATGGGCTCGATCGTGATCAAGCTGCCGATGCCGCCGGGATGCCTGCCAACCCTGTGGCAGCAGGATGAGCGCTGCCGCGAGGCCTATTTCAGCGAATTCCCCGGCTACTACAAGACGTCCGATGCCGGCTATGTCGATGAAGACGGCTATGTCTTCGTGATGGGCCGGACCGACGACATCATCAATGTGGCAGGTCACCGGCTTTCGACCGGCGGGATGGAAGAAATTCTCGCCTCGCATCCCGATGTGGCCGAGTGCGCTGTGCTCGGCGTGAAGGATGCGATCAAGGGCGAGGTGCCCTGTGGCTTTTTGGTGCTGAAAGCTGGCGTCACCCGCAAGCCGGCCGAGATCGAGAAGGAGATCGTTGCGCTGGTGCGCGAGAAGGTCGGGCCGGTCGCCGCTTTCAAGCTTGCTATTACCGTCGGACGATTGCCCAAGACCCGCTCCGGCAAAATCCTTCGGGGCACCATCAAGAAGATCGCTGACGGCGAAGCCTGGACCATGCCGGCCACGATCGAGGATCCCAAGGTGCTGGATGAGATCGATGAGGCGCTGAAGGGCCGGGTCTGACCTCGTTCACCTGGCCGGCTTGTCCGTTCGCCGGGCTGTGAGCAAGCGCCTTGCTTTTGATGCAAAGAAGCGGCACGCCTGCAGGTGGTTTTGTGCCTGTGCAGGTGGTCGAATGCAGCGATCATTATTCGGAACGCATTTGATGATCCTCACCGTGGCCTCGCTTGGGCTTGCGGCCTGCGCCGAGCGAGGTACCACCTCGCTTTCCAGCCTGGATCAGGATGACAATGTGGTCTGCCGCGCCAACAATGTCGCCGTAGGGTCGTCGGAATATATTGCCTGTCGGCGCGATCGCGACGTCCTGCGCGACAAGGCGGCTGCACGGACGGACCGTCGTCAGCGCGATCTCGCCGAACACATGCTGAATCATCCGAACTAGCGTGGATGCGCTGGATTTGCGCCAGCCTGTGCCCCTTCCGCAGCGGCGCGCGGACCCGTGGCGATGTCCCACCGCTGCTACATGGACGCTCTGCAGCTTCGACAGGCGACCAAGTCGGCTGTCAAAAGCAAAACGCGGCGGAATGGATCCGCCGCGTTCTGGATTCTTCTTGGTGGAAAGGGACGCGCGCTATTCGTCGTCCTGCTTCTTGCCGCCAAGGTTTTTCAGCTTGGCAAACACGGCGTCCACGTTGAGATCGTCCCGCTGCTTTTCGTCGGCCTCGTATTCAGGCTCCTTGCGCGTGGTCTCGGAAGCCGGCAGCAGCGTCGCGCCGCCATAGGTGGTGTCGGCGGGTTTTTCCTTTGCCGCGCGCTGCACCTCGAAATCCAGTTCGATTTGCGAGCACAGCCCGAGCGTAACCGGGTCCATCGGGGTCAGCGTCGAGGCATTCCAATGAGTGCGATCGCGGACGCTGGCAATGGTCGTCTTGGTGGTGCCGACCAGCCGCATGATCTGGGCATCCTTCAATTCCGGATGATTGCGGACCAACCACAGGATGGCACTCGGGCGCTCATGGCGACGCGAGACCGGCGTATAACGCGGACCCTTCTTCTTGGCCTGCGTCGGCAACACGACCTTGCTTTCGCCGAGCTTGAGCCGGTAGTCCGGATCCTTTTCGCCCTTTTCGATTTCGTCGCGGGAAAGTTGCCCGGTCGAAATAGGGTCCATGCCCTTGATGCCCTGGGCGGCATCGCCATCGGCAATGGCGCGGATTTCGAGCGGGTGCATTTTGGTGAAATCGGCGACCTGATCAAAGGTCAGCGCGGTATTGTCGAGCAGCCACACGGCGGTCGCCTTTGGCATCAGCGGTGCATGGCTCATGGCAAATCTCCTTTGTCCTTCGCCCACCCCCCTGGGGGGCGAAGCCATCTGGTCAGCATGACGGGATAGGTGCGGTATATAAGCCGTCAGGGCCATCTGGCGCAATGGCCCGTCAAAGGTGGATTCGGTTGGCGGGGGCTCGAAAGAGGGCGCTTTGGGCCGCTATTTGAGGGATCCGGGGATCGAACAAGGGGTGGCAAGAACTTCTGAACCGTCATTTCGGTTTTTGCCTTGACAGCGCCTGAAAGCGGTCCCAAGTCCTAAGGCGATCCTTGACCGGATTTTCAGTCCTTGAGAGAGACCTTCGCCGCCCCTGTCGGTCGTGGCGGATCGAGTCCGAGATCGCCTTATGCCAGCCAAACCCCAGCTTAAAATCGTGCTCTGTTCGCCGCGCGGATTCTGCGCGGGCGTGGTCCGGGCGATCGATACCGTGGAGCGCGCGCTCGCGATCTATGGCGCGCCTGTCTATGTCCGCCATGAGATCGTGCACAACCGCTATGTGGTCGACAGCCTGAAAACCAAGGGCGCGATTTTCGTCGAGGAACTGGCGGAAATTCCCGACCACACCAATGCGCCGGTGGTGTTCTCGGCGCATGGTGTGCCCAAATCAGTGCCGGCCGACGCGCGCGCCCGCAATTTCTTCTCCCTCGATGCGACCTGTCCTTTGGTGACGAAGGTTCATCGCGAAGCCGCCATTCATTTCAAGCGGGGACGTGAAATCCTGCTGATCGGCCATTCGCACCATCCGGAAGTGGTTGGCACGCTTGGCCAGTTGCCGCCGGGCGCCGTCACCCTGATCGAGACCGCCCAGGACGCCGCGACCTTCGTTCCCAAGGATCCGGACAATCTCGCCTTCGTGACGCAGACCACGCTGTCGATCGACGATACCGCCGAGATCGTCGCGATGCTCAAGGATCGCTTTCCGAATATCTCGGGTCCCCACAAAGAAGACATCTGTTATGCCACCACCAACCGTCAGCTGGCGGTAAAGAAGGTGGCGCCCGTGGTCGACGCGCTGATCGTGGTGGGGGCGCCCAATTCGTCCAATTCGCAGCGGCTGCGCGAGGTGGCCGAGCGCGAGGGTTGCCCGATCGCAGTCCTGGCGCAGCGCGCCAGTGACCTCGACTGGTCACGTTTCGCTGGCATCAAGAGCCTTGGTATCACCGCTGGCGCTTCGGCGCCCGAAGTGATCGTTGAGGAGATTATGGGTGCCTTCGCCGAACGCTACGAACTGGACGTGGAAACCGTTTCGGCGGCTGAGGAAAACGAATTTTTCCCGCTTCCCCGCCCATTGCGGCCCGAGGCTGCGGCCGAATAGTTCGGCTTGATCGTCCGGCCGGCTTCCTGAGCCTCTCTGAGGGCTGGATTGCGCTGAGGGCTGGATTGCGCCGTGCGAATTGACGATAACTGGCTCGTCCCTTGATTCTTGGGGTTCGCTTCAGGGGATGTGACAGCCACCGGCGAACTTTGCAAGCGGGACCATCATGGCGGTTTACACAGACGTTGCCGCCGAGGAACTTGCGGAATTCCTGAAGGGCTACGACATCGGCGCGCTGCTCTCTTATAAGGGTATCGCCGAGGGTGTCGAAAATTCCAATTTCCTGCTTCACACCACCAACGGCTATTTCATTCTCACGCTGTATGAAAAGCGCGTGGCGCGGAATGATCTGCCGTTCTTTCTGGGATTGATGGAGCATCTGGCGTCTCACGGCGTCAATTGTCCGCAGCCGGTGCGCAACCGGGCCGGCGAGGCGCTGAGCAGTCTGGCCGGGCGTCCCTCTGCCATCATCACTTTTCTCGAGGGCTTCTGGCCACGCAAACCGGCGACGACGCACTGCGCGGGCGTCGGCCAGGCGCTCGCGAAAATGCACCGCGCGGGCCTTGATTTTGCGATGTCGCGCGCCAATGCGCTCTCGGTCTCTGGCTGGCGCCCGCTGTTTGACGCGGCTGCCGCGCGGGCCGATGAGGTGCAGCCCGGGCTTTGCGCCTTCATCAGCTCCGAACTTGCGTATCTGGAAAGCGGCGTCTGGCCGCTTCATTTGCCGCAAGGGGTGATCCACGCCGATCTGTTTCCTGACAACGTTTTCTTTCTCGGCGATCAGGTCTCCGGAATTATCGACTTCACCTTCGCCTGCAATGACATCCTGGCCTATGACGTCGCGATCTGCCTCAACGCCTGGTGTTTCGAGGCCGACAGTTCGTTCAACGTCACCAAGGCACGCGCTCTGCTTGGCGCCTACCGCCGCGAGCGCGAACTTTCCGTCGCCGAACAGGAAGCACTGCCGGTTCTAGCGCGCGGTGCGGCGTTGCGTTTTCTGCTGACGCGGCTGGTTGATTTTCTCAACGTGCCGGCAGGCGCGCTGGTCCGCCCTAAGGACCCGCTGGAATATGTCCGCAAATTGCGGTTTCAGCAGAGCGTGCGCGGCATTCGCGACTATGGCGTAGAGATCTGAACGGGCTGCTAGACCGATGAAAGACGAATTTGGCAAGGAACGGTCGGCACCCGTGGCTTCGTCGCCCAATGTCCTCATCCACACCGATGGCGCCTGTTCGGGCAATCCGGGGCCTGGCGGGTGGGGCGCCATCCTCAAATTCGGCGATGTCGAAAAGGAGCTGAAGGGTGGGGAGGCGCACACCACCAACAACCGTATGGAGCTGATGGCGGCGATTTCCGCGCTGGAAGCGCTGAAGAAGCCCTGTGTCGTCGATCTCTATACCGACAGTCAGTATGTCCGCCAGGGTATCACCAGCTGGATCCACGGCTGGAAACGAAACGGTTGGCGTACCGCCGACAAGAAGCCGGTCAAGAATGTCGACCTCTGGCAACGTCTCGACGGCGCGCTGCATCGACATCAGGTGCGGTGGCACTGGGTGAAGGGCCACGCCGGCCATGATGAGAACGAGCGGGCCGATCAATTGGCGCGTGAGGGTGTGGCGCTCGCGCGGTTGAAAACGTCCCCCGGCAGCTGACGGAGTTGAACACGGCGCGGCCGCTGACGGCAAAGGCCCAGCCCCGGTTCTGATTGAATCAGAACCGAAGCTCTAGTGGTTGTCTCGACATGTTTTCTGAATGCGAACCGGTAGCCACTTCGCTCGAAAACGCTATGGCGAACCAAGCCTTCGTCAGTAAAATATATCGGAAACGGCTCAGAGCTGGCTGAGCAGGGTTTCGCCGCCGGAAACTTCCACCTTGCCAGGCGCAGGTTCAATATTGAGCTGCTTGACCACGCCATCTTCGACCAGCATCGAATAGCGCTTCGAGCGAAGGCCGAGCCCATTGCCGGAGCCATCGAGTTCCATGCCGATCGCCTTGGTGAAATCGGCGTTACCATCCGCGAGGAACACGGCTTCATTGCGCTGATCCGTATCGCGCTTCCAGGCGTTCATCACGAAGGCATCGTTCACCGAGATGATGCCGATCGTATCGACGCCCTTCTGTTTGATGGCGTAGGCATTGAGGAAGATACTCGGCAAATGCATCTTGTGGCAGGTGCCGGTATAGGCGCCGGGCACGGCAAACAGCGCGACCTTTTTGCCTCTGAAGATATCGTCGGTGGATTTGACCTGAACGCCTTCGTCCGTCATCACGCGGAGCTTGGCATCAGGCAATTTGTCGCCAACCTTGATGGTCATTCTTTGCGTCTCCTTCAATGGATCGACCGTCTTAACCGGAGAATGCCGCCCGCACAATATTGCTCGCCCGGGAAACGGCAATGGCCGCTTGCCTTCACGGTTGCGTCATTGACCTGCATCCAAATCCCGAGACGATGGACCGGATCATGCCTCGGCCGTGCGCCTGGCGCGAGCGGAGGAGATGACGGATCAGGCCGCCGCCTTTTTTTCATCGCGCAATTCGCGGCGCAGGATTTTGCCGACATTGGTTTTCGGCAGCGCGTTTCTGAATTCGATCTGCTTGGGCACCTTGTAATTGGTCAGCTGGTCCGCGCAAAAATTGATCACGTCTACGGCAGTGAGTTGAGGGTCCTTCTTGACGATGAAGGCCTTGACGGCCTCGCCGCTCTTCTCATCGGCGACCCCGATCACCGCACATTCAAGCACCCCGGGATGGCTCGCAATGACTTCCTCGACCTCATTGGGATAGACGTTGAAGCCTGAGACCAGGATCATATCTTTCTTGCGGTCGACGATCTTGATGAAGCCGTCCTCCGACATCACGCCGATATCGCCGGTGCGGAAATAGCCGTCCGACGTCATTACTTTCGCGGTCTCGTCGGGCCTGTTCCAATAGCCGGCCATGACCTGCGGTCCCTTGGCGCAAATTTCGCCGCTCTGGCCAAGCGGCACTTCGTTGCCGTCGTCGTCCCGGATCGAAATATAGGTGGAGGGGACGGGAAGCCCGATCGAGCCGGTATATCGGTCGATATCCGCAGGGTTGCAGGTGAGCGTAGGCGACGTCTCGGAGAGGCCATAACCCTCCGACAAGTGGCAGCCGGTGGTTTTCAACCAGGCTTCCGCCACCGGCCTCTGGGTCGCCATGCCGCCGCCAGTCGAGGTCTTCAGCTTGCTGAAGTCGACCTTGTCGAAACCTGGGGTGTGGAGCAGGCCGTTATAGAGCGTGTTCACGGCGGGGAAGCTGTTGACCTGATATTTCATCAATTCCTTGACGAAAGAAGGTAGATCGCGCGGATTGGGAATCAGGAGATTGACGCCGCCAGCGCGCATGCCGAGCAGGAAACAGGCCGTCAGCGCGAAGATGTGATAGAGCGGCAACGCGCATACGATGAAGAACTGCTCGATCTGCGGCGGCTTCTGTAGCGCCGGCTGCAACCAGGCGTCGTTCTGCAAGACGTTGGCCAGGATGTTCCGGTGCAGCAGCGTCGCGCCCTTGGAAACGCCCGTGGTGCCGCCGGTATACTGCAGAAAGGCGACGTCGTCGGGGGAGATCGAGGGTTTCTGGAACGTCTTGCGTCGGCCCTCATCCAGAGCCCTGTTGAAGGCAACCGCCTTCGGCAGAGAATAGGCCGGGACCATTTTCTTCGCGTAACGAACCACCCAATTGACGATCAGGCCTTTGACGCCGAGCAGATCGCCCATGCTGCCGACGACGACATGTTTTACCGAGGTGCGGCCGATCACTTGCTCGAGCGTGTGGGCGAAGTTTTCCAGGATGACGATGGCTTCGGCCCCGGAGTCCCGGAGCTGGTGTTCCAACTCGCGTGGTGTGTAGAGCGGATTGACATTGACGACCGCGTAACCGGCCCGCAGTACGGCGGCGGTGGCGACCGGATATTGCAGTACGTTCGGCATCATCAGCGCCACCCGGGCGCCCTTGCTGAGGCCGAGGCCTTGCAGATAGGCGGCAAAGGTTCGCGACATCTCGTCGAGATCCCGATAGCTGATCGACTTATCCATGCAGATGAAAGCGGGCCGCGCGCTGAACTTGGCAAAGCTTTCCTCCAGCAGATCGACCAGGGACGCATACTGTGTCACATCGATATCGGCAGGCACGCCGGCTGGATAATGCTTAAGCCAGATCCGCTCCATGACGCTCTCCCGGTGATTTTCTGCCTTTCCAGGCCGTTTGTTCCAACCAGTATCGGCACGCCGGGCGTCGAAGGCAAGCCGGAGCTCCGGTTACGGGTCTCAGCACAAAGTTCGGCAGCGACCGTCCTGAGGCCGTTGGCGCTTTCAGGAGGGCGCGCTTAACCGCGCGGCGATTGGGAGCTGGTCTGGCCCTGGGGCTTGGACTCGCCAGCCGCGCTCTTTGGCGCTGGCTTGGCTGTCGCCTTCGGCTGCGCGGGATGCGGCTTTGCCGCGGTCGTCGGGCCGGAGGTCTTGGCCGCGTTCGTCTTGGGCTTGTCGACAGCCTCGGTCGGCTTACCGGCGTCCGCGGTGCCGGCCCCTTGTTTAGCCTGCTTGGTCGCCGATTTGCCTTCCGCCGACTTTGTCTTCGAATCCTCCCTGGAAGCTTCCTTAGGCTTGCCGCTTGGCGTCGTTTCGGAGGAGGCGGCTACCTCGGGCTTCATCCCGGGCTTTTTGGCCGCAATTCGCGATTTCTTGCCCCGTCTTCCTTTGGACGTCGCCTGCTGCTCCGAATCAGCACTGACCGCGGCTGCCAAGGCGGCGCCGGTCCGCGTCGGTCCCGTATAGACCGGAATGGGCTCGGATGGCGACGGAGCAGCCGCCATCAATTCGGAAGGCTTCAGCGTCGGCGGCTGCAGGCCCGCGGCAAAAAAGGTGATCGCGGCATCGCCATTGCCGGATCCGGCATTGGTGGCGACAATATCTTCATCTTCATCGCTCGCCGGTCGCTTGTGTTTGCCGCCACACATTTCGTCCCGCAGGTTCGGCGGCGAGGCGTCAACGGGCACAAGATTGTCCACGGTGCCAAGCGAGGGGCGCAGCCAGGATAGATTGTCGTTGAAGCCTCGCTCCAGCATTTGTGCCGCGCGCACGGCCCGCGCTTTTCCGGAAGACGCGCCGAGCACGACTGCGATCAGCCGCTTGCCGTCCCGCGTTGCGGAGGCCACGAGATTGTAGCCCGAAGCGCAGATGAAACCGGTCTTGAAACCATCGGCGCCGGGATAGCGTCCGATCAGCTTGTTGAAGTTCTGGGTCACCCGCCGACCAAAACGGATTGAGTGAATATGGACGAAATATTCATACTCCGGCAGATCGCGAATGATGGCCCGCGCCAAAATCGCCAGGTCGCGCGCCGAGGTGACCTGGCCGTCGGCCGGCAAGCCGTTCGGATTGACGTAACTGGTCTGCGTCATTCCCAACCGCTGCGCGTTCTGATTCATCAGCGCGGAAAATCCATCGATCGATCCGCCCACGCCTTCGGCCAGCACCACAGCCATGTCGTTGGCCGATTTGACCAGCATCATCTTCAACGCGTTGTCCACGGTCACCTGGGTGCCGGTCCGGAAGCCCATCTTGGACGGCGCTTGCGAGGCGGCCACTGGTGAAACGGTGAACAGCGTATCGAGGGAGATCCGCCCTTCCTTCACGGCCTTCAGGGTGACGTAGGCCGTCATCAACTTGGAGACGGACGCCGGGTACCACGGATAGGTAGCATTTTCGGCCTGAAGAACCTTGCCGCTGTCGGCTTCGACCAGCAGCAATGCTTCCGCCTTGGCCGAGCGAGGCAGGGCCGAACCAAACGTGGCGACTGCTAAAAGCGTGGTGATCAGTTTCAGCGCGGGGAGGCGCGGCAACAGACGAGACAAAAGCACTATCCGATTCCGGTCCTTTGAGGCGTCACCATATCAGGCCTCGTGATCTCTGGGTTTCGATGTCCAGACTTTAGGCGGCGCTACCAGCGCCGCTTCGACGGGCGCCAACCTATACCGGCTTGCCCATCCCGAACAGAGGGCAGTAACCGATGAAGGGGGATGAAATTTGGCCGTCCTATGAACGGGCGGCCGCTCCTCCGGGTTCCAATCTGGCAGCACCGGTTTGGTCCTGGATCATGAACTGGGCCCTGGCAAGCGCCGCAAAATGGCCGCCACGCGCCACCAGTTCATCAAAACTACCACTCTCAATCACCCGGCCCTTGTCGAAAACCAGGATTTTTGTGGCGTTACGGATCGTCGACAGTCGGTGAGCGATGACGAAAGTGGTTCGTCCCTTCATAACTTCATCCAGCGCGGCGTTCACTTTGGCTTCGGTTACCGCGTCCAGGGCGCTGGTCGCCTCATCCAGAATCAGGATCGGCGGATCCTTCAACAAAGCGCGAGCAATCGACAGGCGCTGGCGCTCGCCGCCGGATAGCATCCTTCCGCGTTCGCCGGCATTGGTCTCGAATTGAAGTTCGGAACGCTCGATGAAATCCAACGCCTGCGCTCGAGCGGCGGCCATTCGCAATTCTTCATCGGTGGCGTCTGGCTTGCCGACGCGCAGATTGTCTGCGATCGAGCGGTTGAACAGCAGGGCCTCCTGAAACACCACGGCGATGTTTCGCCGCAGCGCGGTCAGTGTCAGCCCGCGAATATCCATGCCATCGATCTTGATGAAGCCGGACTGCGGATCAAAAGCCCGGTGCAGAAGGGCAATCGCAGTTGATTTGCCGGCGCCGGTGGGACCCACCAGGGCGATGGTCTGACCGGGAAGCGCGGTGAAGGATAGATCCTCGATCGCCGGGCGCTTGCCGTCATAGGAAAATGAAACGTCGCTGAACTCGACGAGACCCGCAAGCCGGCCCGCGTCGATGGCGTCAGGGCGATCACGCACGGCGGGGACCGCATCCAGCACGTTGAAGAATTCCTGCAGTCGCGGAGCTTCCATGAAAACGGCATTGATGAAGCTCACCACCTGCTCGAGCTTCTGAATGAGCAAGGTCGCAAAGGAGACGAACATCACGATCTCGCCGACACTGGTCAGTCCCCTCTCATGGAGGGCGATGCCAACTGCGAAAATCGCCAGCACCGTGATGGTGGTCGATGCGCGGGTGATGACGGTGACCATCGCCCACCAGGAGAGCACCGGCATCTGGACCGACAGCAGCTTGTCGGCGGCGAGCCTCAATCCCTGGACTTCGGCGTCGATCCGGACGAAGCTTTGCACCAGGGCAACATTGCCGAGCGCATCGGAGGCGCGGGCGGAAAGATCGCTGTAGGTGGCCTCTACCTCGCTCTGCATCGAATAGGTCCTGCGGACCACAAGCGTCGTCAGCAAGGTAAAGACCACGCAAAGCACGAAGAGCAGGATGGCAAGCCGCCAGTTGATGTAAAGCGCGAGCGGCAGCAGTACGACCAGCGACAGGATGGCGGCAAAATGCTCGCGGAAAAACCCGAGCCACAGCCGCCACAGCGAGTCGGTACCGTTCAGCATCACTTTCATCAGGCGGCCGGAATGCGTTCCGGTATGAAAGGTCAGCGGCAATTGCATGATATGTTCGAAGTAGCTGGTCAGAACCGCCTGACGCTGGCGGTGCGACAATCGGTCGGCATGAAGGGCAACCACGGCGCTGCACAGAATGGTAAAGAGACCGAAGCCTGCCCAGGTCAGGAGCAACGGCCAGGCGGAGGTCTGCGCATCGGTGCTGCGACCCGACAGTGTGTCGACAATCCGGCCGAACAGAACGGGTTCGGCGAACTGCGTGCCAGCCAGCAACAGATTGGCGCCAGCAAGAATCCAACCCAGGCGAGCTTCCTTTCCAAGAAGCTCAAGAACACGGGCATAGAGACGAAGCAGGGACATGCGAAAATCCGGCAGGCGAGGGACGTTGTCCTGCCATCTTAATCAGCGAGAGGCCGGAGATATAGCAGCCGCGGCGCTTTTTACCTCACCGATCCGAGGGGTCGGTAGCGTTGCGCTGCTCTTCGGTTCCGGGTGAAACTCCCCCGAGGAGGCGCTCGCCCGCCGCTTGGATAGCAGCTTGCAGCCGGGGTCGGAGAAATCGGCGTCCGGCTAGGAACAAACGTAGGAAAGAGCACCCTGCGATGGGTGCCTGCTGCCGGGCCGTGAACCGGCCTCCCAGCGGGCACCGTTAACGCGATTGCCATCTCTTTTAGTTAGGCTCTCGACATGAGTGATTCGCTCGACAGGCTATATGCCGCCATTCTCGCGGCTCGTGACCTCGACCCTGAGTCGTCGCGGACGGCCAAGCTGTTTCAGCGCGGCATCACCAAGATGGCCAAGAAGATCGGCGAAGAAGCCATTGAAGTGGCGATCGATGCGATCAACGGCGACTCCGAGGCGGTGGTCCGCGAGAGCGCCGATCTACTCTATAATCTGGCCGTGCTCTGGGTGGCGTGCGGAATCCGACCCCGGGATGTGTGGCGGGAGATGGAGCGTCGCGAGCAGTTGCTCGGCATCGCGGAGAAATTGCCCAAATCAACGGGCAAAATGCCGAGGGTGTCCTCGCCCCCAGTGGCGGTCCCGCAAGCCCGGCGACCGATTGTCGCGCTACCGGGCCGCGGCAAGCAGTCCTGATCTTTACCCCGGTTTTATCCGCATTTTCATCCCGGCCGGCATGGACAAATCTGTCCCATGGTGGTTCATCGCGCCATGCTCAGACGTATCTATGATTGGTGTATCGAGGCCGCCCACAAGCCTTACGCCCTCTGGATCATGGGGGCGGTGGCATTCGCCGAAAGCTCGTTCTTCCCGGTGCCGCCCGATGTGATGCTTATTCCGATGTCGCTGGCGCGGCCGGAACGAGCTTGGCTTTATGCGGCCTTGTGTACGGCCGCCTCCGTGACGGGCGGCTTGCTCGGCTATGCAATCGGCGCGGTGCTATATGATTCCGTCGGGCATTGGCTGATCCAGTTCTATGGTCTCGGCGGCAAGGTCGATGCCTTCCGTGCGGCCTACGCCGAATGGGGCGCGGTCATCATCATCCTGAAGGGACTGACCCCCATCCCCTATAAACTGGTGACCATTGCGTCGGGTTTTGCGGGCTATAATCTCGGTCTGTTTGTGCTTTGCTCGATCATCGCGCGCGGTGGCCGCTTCTTCATTGTGGCAATCCTCCTCAATCGCTATGGCGATGTTATTAGAGAGGCGATTGAAAAGCGGCTTACCTTGTGGGTCTCACTCGGCGCGGCTACCCTCGTTGCGGGTTTTATCGTCGCCATCAAGCTGCTCTGACTGGCGGCTCGCCGTCTTGCTCACCCGAGGGTTTGGAGTAAGTTCGCCGAGATGACCAACTTCCTGGCGCTGGATAGATCAATCGCCCGACGCTGCGCTCTCCCGCTTGGCCTTGCCTTGTGGATCCAGGCCATGGCCGTCGGCGCAGTCTGGCCGCAATCGGTGACTGATGGTCCGCCGCCAGCTAATCCGCCCGTCCCAGTCACCTCCGAGCAACGACCTGACGCGCCTTCGCCGCCGAACGGCGATTCCAAACCGGGCTTGATCGAGGAGATGGGCAAGCTCCTCGAGAAATCGATGTCCGTGTTGCCGCCGCTGAAAAGCCCCTCCGAGACCCTGGAAGATTTGAGCACGCGGGCCAAGGATACGACCAAGGATGTCGGTGACGGCCTGACCAGGCTGACTACGCCGCCTTTGGTTGTGACCGGCCGTGCGGCCTGTCCGTTGGCGCCAAACCGAGGGCCCGATTGCAAGGCAGGCGCCGATCGACTGTGCCAAAGCAAGGGCTACAAGGAAGGCAAAAGCCTGGACACCGATGCTGCCGAGAAATGTTCCGCCAAGGTCTATTTGCCCGGCCATAAGCGCGAACCCGGAGACTGCCGGATCGAAAATTTCGTGACCCGCGCGCTCTGTCAGTGAAATGCCGGAGGGCGGCCAACGCATCCGCCCGCTTAAGTCGCCGTTAACCATATCGAGCCCAAAAATCCTTGGTCGAGCCGCCATCGCGGCGACGCAGGGTCGGGATCATGGGGATGCGACATGGATGTGCAGGGCCTTTCCGAACGAACGTCGATAACGCTGAACGAAATACGGGATCGGGTCGCCTACGCACTTTACCGCAACCCCCTCTGCCGGAATATCGAGTTCGACATCGTCAGCACCCCTCGCAGCCGAAAGGGCGGCAACTGGACCGTCAGCCTGCATGCCATCGCGCCCGCGGCACTGTGGGAGGCTTCCGATATCGTTGCCGATATCCAGGAGGCCTATGACCTCGCCGAGGAGCGCGCGACGGCGCCTGCCGAACTGGTTTGAAGTTTCTGGCGAGGGCGCCTCAACTCTGGCGTTCTAACGCCTCAATTTGATGGTCGAACCCAGTGGTCAGGGCACGACGCGGCTGACGGAGGGTGGCGTGAGGCAGGTGATAGTGACGGTCGCGTTGACCGGCTGTCTGGTGGCGGGAGCCGCGGCGGCAAGCATCCTGATGCGCGACAGCGTCCAGATGGCGGGAGCCGCGATTCCGTCGCCTGTTATCCAGAGCGCAGCGCATCCGCTCTCCAATTGGGAAAACAAGGGGGACAGACTGGCTGTCCGCCTGACGGACTCTGCCGCACTCGAACTGACCACGGGCACGCTATCGCCCGAATCGCCGCCACAAGGCCCCGCTGAGGCGGTGGATCCCGCGCCGGCCCGACAGGCTGCCGCCCCGACAAAACCTGCCAAGGCAAATCCGGTCAAAGCCGAGACCGCTCCGGCTGTGGTCAAGTCGGCCTTGGCGAAACCTGTTTCGCAAAAACCTGAGCCTCTGCTGAGCGACGGCCAGATCGCAGGCATCAAGGAGCGGCTGAAGCTTTCGTCGGGCCAGGAATACTACTGGCCGGCCGTCGAGAGCGCACTGCGTGCCGTTGGCAGAAAGATCAATGCAGGGCGCTCCACCAACGCCAACGCCAACGCCGGAGCACCGTTGATTGATCCGGACGCCGCTGAGGTGCAGCAGCTCAAGTTTGCTGCCATGCCGCTTCTGTTTCAGTTGCGAGAAGATCAGAAGCGCGAGGTTCGCTCCCTGGCCCGCCTGATGGGTCTGGAACAGGTTGCCGCCCAAATCTGAAAATGACGTCTCCGGAGAAGTGCCTGCCATGCGCGGGCTGCCCGTCATTTCCCCCGTAGCGCTCCGGATAGATTCTTTCCCTGATCGGCCTTAATGCGTCCCGGTTGCACAAAAGTCGGGCTGTAAATTTCCGACAAACAGCAGTACGAAAATACCAAATAAAAAATTCCGCTTCAGACGATGAGCCGTCAAGCGGGCCCGGGGACGTGAGATGCTGGTGGCGCTTGAAATCAACTTTGCCTTGTGGGCCATGATCATTTGCGCTGCCTTGAAGACGGCGCAGGAACTGTCTCTGTTCTGAGAAAGTCCGATGACCGGGCCGTCGCTTGGCCCGAGAGAACGTCCGCTTTGGTCGGATGATGGAAGTTGCCTTGGCCCCCGTGTACCGGGAGTGCAGAGATCGCTCAGGCAGTCGCTCAAGGCAGTCAGCCCATAATCCATTCGCGGACGCGCCAGAAAAACCAAGCAACAAAGAAAAGCCATCCCGCCGTGGCCGCGACGACCAGTAGCGCCACCCCGAACAGGATCGGTACCTCCATGCTCGATGTCGTCTGAGTGGCCGTCGGCGAAGCCAACTCTGCGGAGTTCATGTTCTCGGCGGAGATTTGCATTGGTGAGGTTTCCGGGGTCATGCAATAAAACTCCATCGTGTGAACGAACCTGCAATCGCAGAAGCCCTCGAAGCGGTACCGCGCCAATGTGTCATTTTGAGAGTCGCTCTACGAAATCATGCACGCTGGAACGCAGGATGTGGCCTCGTTTGCCATTCGCGCGCGGATCAACAAACGCAAGCAGCGCGGCTGCAATTCTGGTTGGCCTGGAACTGAGATGCCGAAGGTAAGTGTGGCTGGCGCCACTCACGGTTCATGGTGCGGGTCGAAAAATCGGACGGGAAGCCGAGCGCAGATTCGATTCGCGGCGCCGGTTGGGGAGACGGCAGGCCGCCAGCGCCGCGGCTGCTTCTGGCATTCGCGAATCATCTTCGACTGCTAAGAGCGTCGCCCGAAGCAGAAGCAGATGCGGCGCTGCCAGACGTTCCTCAGAACGCTCGGCGCACCCGCTGAGGTCCGACTGCTGACCATTCGTTCCTGCCATAACGATACCGTGTCGCGGAACGCAAATACTTCTTTCGCCGCTTAGCGGAAATCCTGGCACGAATCGCAAATCCCGCCGTGAAGCCGACCATCAACGATAGGGTAATCGCCGCAAACATGAGAACTCCCGCGTTGTCTGCGGCGCATTTCATTCCCCAGTTGTGACGAAATGACGATGGTAGGAAAAAATCTGCAAGGAAATTTTGCGAGGAAGAGCGCCGCCTGCGCGAAGCTTCCGACGAGAGGCAGTAAGAGGCTGAACCCGAGGGAAGTCTTAGAGATCTTCCGGTTCTGCCGTGTCGACCGATTCGACCGCGGTTTGTTTTAGGTCCGTCTGATCATCTGTTTCGGTGGAGTCGGCTTCGCGGTCGGCGTTCAGGGGGCTGGCTGGGATTTGGCTCCCGTCTTGTTCTCAATAGCAGCATTGAACGGCGCGGAGGGGCCACGGGCATTGACCGCTAGGATCCGGTCGGTGGACGGGAGTCCTTTTGCTGTGGTCCCGGAGCTTACAACGCCTTGTCAATCTGGGGCCGTGAGGCGCGCCCAATGCTTTCGTAAAGGAAGCCCCGCCCGGCTAACTCTTCGGGGTTGTAGATGTTTCGAAGGTCGATAATGATCGGGCAAGCCATCTCTATCTTCAGACGGTCGAGATCGAGCGCGCGAAACTCCTCCCATTCGGTGACAATGACAAGCGCGTCAGCGCCGCTGGCGCATTCATAAGGATTCTCGCAATAGCTGATGTCGGGCATTTCCCGCTTGGCTTGATTCATGCCTTCGGGGTCATAGGCGCGCACGCGGGCGCCCATATCCTTGACGGCCGCGATCAGAGGGATGGAGGGTGCCTCGCGCATGTCATCGGTATTCGGTTTGAACGTCAGGCCAAGGACTGCGATGGTCTTGCCGCGAAGGTTGCCGCCAAAGAAGCCCGAGATTTTGCGAGCCATCGCGCGCTTGCGCGTGTCGTTCACCGCCTGAACCGTCTCAATGATGCGCAGCGGGGCATCATAGTCCTGCGCGGTTTGGATGATGGCGCGAATATCCTTGGGAAAGCAGGAGCCGCCGAATCCGGGGCCGGCATGAAGGAATTTCGATCCGATTCGGTTATCGAGGCCGATGCCGCGCGCGATCGCCTGAACGTCCGCTCCTACTTTCTCGGAAAGATCGGCCATCTCGTTGATGAAGGTGATCTTGGTCGCAAGAAATGCGTTCGCTGCGTATTTGATCAGTTCGGCCGTTCGCCGCCCGGTGTACATGATGGGGGACTGATTGAGATAGAGAGGACGATAGATCTCGGCCAGGACGTCCCGGGCCCGTTGGTCGTCGGTTCCCACCACAATCCGGTCGGGATGCTTGAAATCGCGGATCGCAGCGCCCTCACGGAGGAACTCCGGGTTCGACACCACGGCAGTATCGGCCTTTGGATTGACCTCGCGGATCAGTCGTTCCACTTCATCGCCCGTACCGACCGGCACGGTCGATTTAGTAATCACCACGGTGAAGCCCTGCATGACCGCGGCCACTTCGCGGGCTACCGCGTAGACGAAACTCAGGTCCGCATGGCCATCGCCTCGGCGGGAGGGGGTGCCGACCGCAATGAAAACGGCATCAGCCTTGCTCACCGGCTCCGCGAGCTTGGTCGTAAAACCCAAACGGCCCGCACGGACGTTGCTTTCCACAAGGCGATCTAGATCGGGTTCGTAAATCGGTATCTCGCCCCGCTGCAGCGCGCTGATCTTTTGCTCGTCCTTGTCGATGCATGTCACATGGTGGCCGAAGTCAGCGAAACAGGCTCCCGACACCAACCCGACATAGCCCGTCCCAACTACAGCAATCCGCATTTCGCTTATTCCCCACGCTTGAAAGGCAAAGACATATCGGTCGGCTTGGAGCGAGAAAGGCAACGCGCCGGGCCGGCAGGAAACCGGACCGCCGATCGCAAATGGTATGCCGTCGTTGGTTCCATGTTGCGTCAAATTCTAATCGGCATTTTGCAATGCAGCAATAGACAAGAATTTGGCGCGCTGCCTGATAAAATACGTATCAGGAACCATGTAGGGGGGCATTTGCGGGAACATTGACACGTGACGGTCTCGGTCTGTCCTCTTTCTCAAAACGGGGAGAACAAGTCACTCGAGCGGCTAAAGCGCCCAAACCGATGCGCCCTGAATGTCGCGTTGGCGGTCCAGCGGAACGCCGGGCCTGACGCCCGCCTGAACGAAGAAAAAACAGCAAAAGCTTGGAGCGTTCGATTCCCGTTATGAATCGAGATGTTCAGCACTGCCGCCGTGCAGAGGAACGACCTTTGGTAGAGGTTCGCCCACGGGCAGGGCCGTGAAGCCTTCACCGCCAATGATGCGCTCTCGACCATAGGCCATGAGAAGTCCAAGAAAATAACCTAGCTGCAGCAGAATGGTTTGAGCGACAACGATCATCGCGATCTGCGATGCAGGCGTGCCCAAGTAGCTTTGCCAAACGGTTTGCCCCGCCATCAGCAAGAGTGTGACACCAACAAATCTCCACAGGGCAAAGCCAAAAAACATGACGATGCCAGCAAGAAAAACAAAAATGAAAAGCATGAATGCCTCTGCAGCGGGGGTTCCCTCACCATCCACACGCGGCGCTAAAAAAAAGTGAAATAAAACGTTAGAGTTCCACACGTCGGTGTTTTTCCCTCGCCGCAATTTGCACAACAACGCGTCGCTAGATGCAAAGCGGCGCGGCACATCGGCAGACTTCATGCCGTGCAGAAATCAAAATGCCGCGAGATTGCACAAAAGCGTCGCACCAGGTTCATATTGCGCTGCGCAAGGTAAATTATTGCGGTGCAAGAAGGGGCGTGTTAGAAAATCAGCGAGTTACGGTTGATTTAGCATAGCGGGAGAGAGCGTTGAACACTCCAAAATCCCTCAAAGCGATGAAGACCGTCTCCTCAACGCCCGACGGCGCCAATTTTGCCAACGTCGGGACAGCCGACGAAAATGCGGCGCAAACGAGGACAACCCGCTTTCACTTTCCGTTCGCCGCAATTCAAAATGCGGCGCTCGCATTTGATGCGCTGCTCATCGTCGCCGCGGCAATCGTCGGCAGTTCCAGCTATCAACTGCTGGTCAATGGCTTGTCCGGCGATATCAGCGCTTTCACGGGCGCCGGTGTCATCGCGGCTGTTCTGTATTGCCTTATTGCTCAATCGGCCGGTCATTATCGTCTGACAACGATCTTTTCCGCCCACGGCGATTTCAAGCGAGTGGTCAGCCAATGGCTGGTGGTCAGCCTGTTGCTCGCACTGATTGCCTTTCTGCTCAAGGTCAGTGCGGAATTCTCGCGAGGCTCGATCGTATTTTTTGCTCTATCTGCCTTGGCTATGCTGCTGAGTTCGCGATTGCTGACCAAGCGCGTGCTGTCGGCCGCCATTTCCAACAATCAACTCCAGGGCAAGCGCGTCGTTCTTGTTGGTTCACGTAACGAATTGGCTGTTGTCGAAGAGGGCGCTCTTCTGAAGAAGTTTGGCCTTACGTCGATTGGTCAGGTGGCGTTCTCCGGCGCTAGCGGATCCAGTCTGTCGATGTCAGAAAAGGAAATCGGTTCGATTGATCATGCAGTCGAGCTGGCGCGCGAGCGGGGTGCCGAAGAAGTCGTGCTGGTCGTTCCCTGGACGGATCTGCGCAGGCTGGAATTGATCCGCGACCGGCTGCGCTCGTCGCCGCTGCCGGTCAGCCTGTTGCCGGATCGCTGCGTTCGTTCGCTTATCGACCACCCATTTTTCTCGATCGGACCGTCGCTTTCGATCCAGATACAGCGCGGTCCACTCTCGCGCGGGGAACAGCTGCAAAAGCGGCTGCTCGACATTATCATTGCTTCGGTCGCATTGATTGTGTTTTCGCCGCTGATGTTGATGACGGCCATCGCGATCAAATTGGACTCGGCGGGGACGGTATTCTTCCGCCAGCGGCGGAACGGATTTAACGTCAAGCAATTCCTGATTTTCAAATTTCGTACGATGACGGTGACCGAGGACGGAATTCAGATTACGCAGGCCAGGCGATTCGATCCGCGCATCACAAGGGTGGGTAACTTCCTGCGTCGATCAAGCATCGATGAGCTTCCGCAGCTTCTGAACGTTCTGAAGGGAGAGATGTCGCTGGTCGGACCGAGACCGCATGCGCTGGCGCACGACACTCAGTATGGCAAGGCTCTCTCCGAATATGCCTTCAGGCATCACGTCAAACCCGGTATCACCGGCTGGGCTCAGGTAAATGGTTTTCGTGGCGAGACTTCGCGAATTGAACAGATGAAAAAACGTATCGAGCTGGATATCTGGTACATCAACAACTGGAGTCTCTGGCTTGATCTGAGCATTCTGGTGAAGACGGCGCTCGAGGTAAGTCGTTCGAAAAACGCATACTAATTAGGCAAGCAGTTTCCGAGTTTATGGCAGCACCGTGGTGCTCGACGATTTGAATGTTGCGGCGATGGCGCACGGGTTTTCTAAGCGCGTCGGGTTCCCAGCGCTCACCTGCTCGGGGCGAGGCGATCATGCCGATGTCAGGGCCCGAGCGGGCCAGCATCGAGTTCAGCGGAGAGAATGCTGACCCCAATTACGGAATGATCAAGTTTACTTCTGAAGCTATATCGATCATTTCGGAATATGGCCCTGCCGGGATCGCTGCATCATTCCCCGATCGGCACCCACCTCCGACAATCAAATTTGGAATCGGTGACGTCGTTAGTGTGACGATCTTTGAAGCTGCGGCGGGCGGCGTGTTCATCCCATCCGAGGCGGGCGTGGGCCTTGGTAATTTCGTCCAGATCCCGAACCAGTCGGTCGACTCCAACGGCAATGTCACCGTGCCATATGCCGGCGCAGTCAAGGCAGCAGAAAGAACGCCTTCGGAAGTCCAGCAGGACATCATCAAGGCAATTGGAAACCGTGCGATCGAACCTCAAGCGGTGGTCGCGCTGGTAGACCAACGTACATCCCTCGTCAGCGTGCCCGGCGACGTCAACCTGCCCTCCCGGCTGCAGGCCAACGCGGCAGGCGAACGACTTCTCGACGGGATTACCCGTGCCGGCGGTCCGAAGGGTCCCGGATATGAGACCTGGGTGACGCTCGAGCGGGCAGGCAAGCGGGCGATGGTGCCCTTCGGGTCGTTGATCTATGACCAGATCAACAACATCTGGGTCCATCCCGGCGATACGATCTATCTTTATCGTGAACCACAGGTGGTCCTGGTATTCGGCGCAACGGGACAGCAAGGCCAAAGTTTTGTGCGACATGTGGAAGATCAATCTGTCGCAGGCGATTGCGGGAGCTGGCTTTACGTCTCGGCGTCGATTACTCGAAATTCCAGGGACCAACGGTGACCATCGTTTACAATGTCGATCTGAGGAACGGAGCAGGCTTCTTCCTGTCGTCCAAATTGCAGATGCGTGACAAGGACGTGCTGTTCGCTGCGAACGCGGAGAGCGTCAACACTGCGAAATTCCTCCAGTTTGTCGGTCTGATCATTGCGACGGCAAGTGACGGAATAGTCACGTCCAATAACGTCCGCATTCTACCGACAGGTACGGGAACGGCCTCGGCGGTCGATTAAAAATCGGCTTTCCGGCACGCGGCGGGATCAACTCGACCCTCCGCGCGCCGGTGCCGTTTCAGCCGGTTATTTCCGTCTACCTTGATCCACGTCGCCGGTCACCAGGCGAGCCTCGCTCTTGCCGAGCGTAATTTCCATCAGCGCCGTCTTCAAGCTGCAGACGGCAGCGCTCGAGCGCCGCGCCTGGCGGATGCCTTCGTGCAGCGGAGACGCGATGGCGTAAGGCTTTATTAACCTGTCGAACACGAAATTTTAGGCACATTGCCTATATCGTCGGCGTGAAATATTTTTCATGTCGTCGGCTTCGACGGCCTACGTCGGGGCAGCCATGACCGATCAAAATGACAGTAGCGTCCGACTTCAATTCAACCGCATCGACAATCGTGTAGCCGAAGCCCTTCGCGAGGCCAGACCGTTCGTTCTGACCAAGATGCCCGCTATCCTCGATAATTTTTACGGGCATCTTTCCAGGTTTCCAGAGACGTCGAAGTTCTTCAACTCGGAAGCTGTTGTGCGCCATGCCAGCGATATGCAGCTGAAGCATTGGGCGATGATCCTGGATGGAAAATTCGACCAATCTTACATGAGCTCCGTGACGAAGATCGGCGAAGTCCACAGCCGACTTGGGGTTGAACCCCGTTGGTACATCGGCGGCTATAACGCCCTGATTTCCGAACTGGTCCGGGCCATTGCTCTGGACTATCCGGTTAAGCGATTTCAGCGGAAGTCACGAGACAGGCGGAGCGATATCCAGGAGGCCGTGATCAAGGCGGCGCTTTTGGATATGGACCTCGCGATTTCCGTCTATACGGAGGCAGGAAAGCGGGAGCGGCGTGCTTTGCTGGAGCGCTTGGCCGGCGATTTCGAAGTGAAGATTGGCGGGGTGGTCGGCATCGTTGCGTCTGCCGCGACCGAATTGCGCTCAAGCGCGCAGGCCGTGCAGGCCGCAACCAACCAGACTTCGGATCGATCGGAAGCGGTGGATAGAGCCTCGCAGGGAGCTCTCAACAGCGTAAATGCCGTCGCAGCCGCTGCCGAAGAGCTCAACGCTTCCATTGCGGAGATCGGTCGTCGCGCCCAGGATTCTGCCGAGATTGCCAGCAAAGCCGCGCATGGTGCGGATGAGGCGGGCAAATCCATTGACCGGCTTTCGGAAGCTGCGCAGAAGATCGGAGCGATTGTCGATCTCATCACCAATATCGCATCCCAAACCAACCTGCTGGCGCTGAACGCGACCATCGAAGCAGCCCGGGCGGGCGAGGCGGGCCGAGGCTTCGCGGTCGTTGCTTCCGAGGTCAAGGGTCTGGCGGAGCAGACCGCCAAAGCCACCTCGGAGATTGCGGCGCAGATCGGCGATATCCAGCAATCGACGTCGGAATCGGTTGTAACGATCCGGAGCGTCACCGACGTCATTCGAAATATGTCGGAAGTCTCCGCCGCCATAGCCGCTGCCGTGGAGGAACAAAGCACGGCTACGACCGAGATCTCGCGCAGCGCGCACTCTGCGGCCGGTGGCACAACGGAGGTTTCCACCAACATCAAGGGCGTCAGCGCGGCGGCAGAGGAAGCCGGCGAAACCGCCTCCAGCCTGCTCCAGGCATCCGACCAGCTCTCCAGGCAATCGGAGACTCTGCGGTCCGAAGTGTCTCTCTTTCTGGAGACGGTACGAGCCGCATAGCCCCCGTAGCGAAGCAGTCGCACTGATTTTTTCTCGCCGAGTCCTCGGCGTCTCGCCGACAGCGTCCCGCTTAATTGATCAAGATCACTCTTATGTCGTTGACGTTGGTCAGGGTCGGCCCGGTCAACAGCAGATCGCCCGTCGCCTCAAAAAAAGCCGAGGCGTCGTTTCTCTCAAGATAGGCGGTCGGGTCAAGGCCAAGCGCACTCATCTGTTTAAAGGTACGTTTGTCGAAAATTGCGCCTGCGGGATCAGATGCAAGTCCGCCGCCGCCGTCGGCACCGTCAGTGTCGGCGGCGAGCGCTGCCACGCCCTCCAAGTTCTTGCCGTTCAAGTCCTTGCCCTTCAAGTCACTCAGTTGCATGAGAAGTGCCAGCGCATATTCCTGGTTGGGTCCGCCGCGCCCGGTGCCGCGCACCGTCACCGTCAGCTCGCCACCGGATAGAATGGCCACCCTCCGGCCTTCCGCGTGCATCTTTGCCGCCAGCCTCGCTTGATCGGCAGCAACCTGCCGAGCCTCGCCTTGGAGATCAGCCCCGAGATCAATGATGGCGTAGCCGGCCTGCTGTGCCACCGCGATGGCGGCGTCCAGCGAGGTTCGAGGGCGCGCCACCAACTCGAATCGCGTTCGAGCAAAAACAGGATCTCCCGGTTTGCAACTTTCGTTGGCGGCGTCGTCAAGGGCGGCACGGACCGTGGCGCCGATGGGCACCCTATATTTTCTTATGACGGCGCGCGCGTCGGCAAGTGTTGTCGGGTCGGGCACGGTGGGACCAGATGCAATCGCCGAGGGGTCGTCATGCGGGACATCCGAAATCGCCAGGGTGACGATATCGGCCTTCCGGCCGGCCCGCGCGAGCCGACCTCCCTTGATACGCGACAGATGCTTGCGCACGACGTTGATGTCTCCAATCGGTGCGCCTGAACGTAGCAGTTGCCCGGTTAGCTCCTGCTTTTGGGAGAGCGAAACACCTGCGGCTGGCGCGACCCAATTGGCCGAACCGCCGCCCGATAGCAGCACCAGCAGCAAATCATCGGCCCTCGCAGAATGGGCCAGTTCCAGGCTCCTTTGGGCGCCTCTCAGTCCCGCTTCATCGGGCGTGGGATGGCCCGCCTCGATCACTTCGACACACAGGGTCGGCACGCCATGGCCATGCCGGGTAGTCGCGATCCCGGTCAGGCGGTTCGGCGAAAGCCCGAGACCTTCCAGATAATGTTGTTCGGCTGCCGCAGCCATGGCTGCGGCGCCCTTCCCTGCGGCAAGACAAATCACCCGCCCCTTCGGCGCGGCCGGCAAATAGTTTTTCAAAATTTGGCCGGGATGAGCCGCCGCAACGGCGGCATCAAAGATCGCGCGCAGAAGGGGGCGGGCGCTTGTCATCGCTGTAGGCTTCGCAAAGGGCAGTTCGCGTTATGATCGTAGCATTGTAAACGAAAACGCCCCCGCCGACCGCATGGCGGGGGCTGCATTTAGATCCGGCACATCTGGCTAGCCACCAATATTGTCACTGAGGACGTCGCCAAACATTTCCCAACGGTCGCCCTTGAAACGCATCATCTGGAGCTGCTCGATCGGGCCGAAATCGGTGGCGCTGGTGTTGATCGTGATGCCGGGCAAGAGCGTGTCTTGCTCGACGTTCTTCAGGCTGGCGGCCTGCTTCATTACGTTCTCTCGGGTTAGATTATCGCCGCACATTTGCAGGACCTTCACCATGGTCTGCGCGGCGCCATATCCGTAAACTACGAAGCTATTGGACTTGTTTCCCTCGGGAAAATATTTCTCGAGAAACGCATAGAATCGTTTCATGCCTGGGTCGTTGTCCCATTGCGCGTCGGAACCATCCTTGCCGTAGGTGGCCGAAAGGATGCCTTGTGAATTGTCAAACCCGGCGGGTTTCATGACCGCCTCTACCGATGATGAGACATTCACCACGATCTGCAATGGCTTCCAGCCGAGTTCGGCAACCCTCTTGATTGCCTGTGCGGCAAATTTGGGCGTGGTGATACTGATGAAAACGTCGGCTCCACTGGAGCGCAACTTCACCACGTGGCTATCCACCGTGGGCTCCAAGACCTCATAGCTTTCCTCAGCCACGATCATCGAGGATTTGGCGCCGAGACCGTCTTTGAGGCCTTTGAGGTAATCTTTGCCGAAGTCATCATTCTGGTAGAGAACGCCGATCTTCGCGTCAGGTTTTTCCTTCATCAGATACTTGGCATAGATTCGGGACTCGGTCTGATAGGACGGTTGCCAGCCCATGGTCCAAGGAAACTCCTTCGGTTCATTCCACTTGCTGGCGCCGGTGGCGACAAATAATTGCGGCACCTTCATCGTGTTCATGTATTTCTGAATTGCCGAATTCGATGCTGTGCCAAGCGAATTGAAAATCAGCAAGACTTCGTCGTTTTCGACGAGCTTTCGTGCCTGCTCCACAGTCTTCGGCGGGCTGTAGCCGTCGTCATAGCTGACGAACACGATCTTGCGGCCATTGATCCCGCCTTCGGCATTGATCTTGTCAAAGTAGGCCTTCTCAGTCTTGCCGATGACACCATAGGCGGATGCCGGGCCGCTATAGGCAATGATGTTGCCGATCTTGATGGTCGTGTCGGTCGCTCCTGGATCGTAACGCTTTTGAGCAAGCGTGCTGCCCGCGGATAGCGAGAAGATCACCAGCGCCGCCGAAAGCAGATTCAGGTGAACTGGAATCTTGGACATTGAGCTCTCCCTGGTCGTGGTTTCTAGAGGCTTGTTTTTATGGGGAGCCGCGCGGGCTCCTCCGCCAGTTAATACCCTCCCGAAATGGCCAGCAAGAAAAAGGCTTCCGGCGAATGTCTCGCCGGAAGCCTCATTTAGTCGAATACCGAGCGGCGTTAACGCCCGTGTCGGCGACGGCCTATGCCTTCCTCAGCCTGCTCAGGACGTTTTCGGCGAGGTCGGCGATCTGCCGTGCACCATGCGGGATCACGTAGATGATCAGGAACAGGAGAACGCCAAAGAAAACTCCAGACAATCCTTTGGAGATGGACTCGGCGATGTTCGGAATGAAGATGATGAACGCCGCGCCGACAATGGATCCGGGCAGCCAGCCTACCCCGCCAACGACCATGCCAAGGAACAGCTGAATCGCGAGCAGGATTGTATAACCGTCGGGAGCAACGAATTGCACCGCGATGGCCCCGAGTCCACCCGCTACGCCGGTGATGCCGGCGCTGACGCCGAACGCCAGGGTCTTGTACAGGGAGACATTGACGCCCATGGCAGAAGCGGCGATCTCATTGTCGCGGATCGCCATGAACGCGCGGCCGGAGCGCGACTTCAACAGGTTGACGGAGAAAATATAGATCACCAGCGCCACGGCGAGGGTGAAGTAGTAAAGCCACTTGTCCTGCGACATCGGCAGCCAGAGCGGGGCCTCGGGTTTACTCACGACCAGCCCCTGGACGCCTCCAGTCCAGTGCTCGAGGAAACCGAGCTTGAAGATCTGCGGCATCGCCGTTGCGAGCGCAAAAGTTGCCAACGCCAGATAGGTACCGCTGAGCCGAAGCGCGGGCAGCCCGAACAAGAAGCCCGCGACGAAGCAGGTAAGGCCGGCGACCGGAAGGCTCAAGGCGTAATTGACGTGGTAGTACTCGATCAGCACTGCAGATACATAGGCGCCGATCCCATAGAAGGCGCTCTGGCCAAGAGAGAACTGTCCGCTGCCACCCGTAAGGATGTTTAGCGCCAGCACCGCCAGCCCATAGATCAGCAACATCGTCATCTGGAAGATGACGAAATTCTTCACGAAGAGCGGCGTAAATATCAAAAACAGCAGCATGATCAAGGACGCTCCGCCACCAAGCGTCATCGCCTTTTTCGGGACGGCCTCCACGGCCGGTGTATCGTTGGCAACTTCCTGGACTGCGGTCATGATCAAACTCGCTTGACGATTGAACGGCCAAAGAGCCCGGCCGGTTTAAAAACCAGCACGCCGACGATCAACGCCAGCGCGATGGGCAGCTTCAATTCATTGCCCACACTCGGAATATATGTTCCGGCGAGGTTCTCGAAGATGCCGACCAGGAATCCACCGATCACGGCTCCCAATGGGCTGTTGAGCCCGCCAAGCACGGCGGCAGCGAATCCATAGATCAGAACGCCGCCCATCATATTGGGCTCCAGGAAAACCACGGGCGCGACCAGCACGCCGGCGATCGCGCCGATTGCCGACGCCATGCCCCAACCGAGGGCGATCATCCAGCTGGTGTTAACGCCAACCAGCCGCGCCGATTCAGGCAGTGACGCGGCGGCCCGCATTGCCAGCCCCATCCGCGTGTACTGGAAGAAGAAGTACAAGAAAATCAGCAGCAGGAAGGTCACCGAGATCATGCCCACTTGATGGGAACTGATCAGCTGGCTTCCGAGGAACGGAGCTGAGCCGAACGGAGTGGGATACTCCTTGATGGTGAAATCCCAAATCAGGCCTGCCGAACTGTTGATGATGTAAAACAGCGCGATGAAGCCGGCGACGTTGGTCAAAACCGGTGCCCTGACCAACGGCTTGAACAACACCCGCTCGATCAGAATGCCGGCGACAAAGGACAGCGCTACCGTGATGATGAAGGCCCACCAGAAACCAAGGCCCCATTGCATGAATTGCCAGGAAATGAACGTCGAGAACATCGCCATTTCGCCTTGGGCGAAATTGATGTGGTCGATGGCCTCGTAGATCATGACGACGGCCAGTGCCATACAGGCATAAATCGCACCAGAAGCGATGCCTGCCAGGATTTGATTGGTTAAAAGTTCCACGGCCCGGCTCCTCAATAACCCAGATAGGACTTGCGGACGTTTTCATTGTTCGCGATCTCGTCGGCCTTGCCCGACATCACGATACGTCCGGTTTCGATCACATAGGCCTGGTCGGCAAGTTCCAGGGCCAGTTGGGCGTTTTGTTCGACGACCAGAATGCTGACCTTGTCCTCGCGGTTGATCTTGCCCAGGATCTTGAAAAGGTCCCGCACAACCAGGGGAGCCAGACCGAAGGACGGCTCGTCCAGCAACATCAGCCGCGGCCGCAGCATGAGCGCGCGAGCCACCGCAAGCATCTGCTGCTCGCCGCCCGAAAGCGTGCCGGCCTGCTGGGTGTGGCGTTGCTTCAGGACCGGAAAGTAATCGTACATACGCTCGATGTCAGAGGCGATGCCGGCATGGTCCTTGCGGGTGATCGCACCGAGCTGAAGGTTTTCCGCGACAGTCATTGTCGTAAAGGTGCCGCGGCCCTGTGGTACATGCGCGATGCCGAGGCGAACCACATTCTCCGTGGTGCGGCCGGTGATCGGGGCGCCTTCGAATTCAATCGAGCCGGTCGAGCGGATCATGTTGCAGATCGCCCGCAGCGTCGTGGTCTTGCCCGCGCCATTGGCGCCGAGCAGGGTCGTCAGGCTTCCCTCGTTGAGCGAAAAGGTGATGCCATGGAGCGCCTGGACCTGGCCGTAATAGGCCCGCAGGTCGCGAACATTGAGCATGGTTGTCATTGATGCTTTTCCCCCAGATAGGCTTTGATCACATCCGGATCGGATTGCACCTGGGCGGGAGTTCCTTCGGCAAGTTTACGTCCGAAGTTGAGCGCGACCACATGGTCTGCGATCGACATCACGAGCCCCATGTGGTGTTCGACGAGAAGCACCGTCATGTTGCGTTCGTCGCGAATCCGCCGAATGAGGTCGCCAAGGATGTAGACTTCTTCATGGTTCAGGCCGCCCGCGGGCTCGTCGAGCAGCAGGATTTTCGGATTGGCCGCCAGCGCACGCGCCAGTTCGACGCGTTTCTGGGTGCCGAAGGGCAGCCCTGAAACGATCGAATGAGCCACGTTTTCCAAATCAAGGTAGCGAAGGATTTCGTGAACGTCCTTGTTCACAGCGGCTTCGGTCCGGCGCACCCATGGCAGACGCAAGGAGTCGCTGAAGATGTCGCTCATGGTGCGGGCATGGCTTCCCACGCGCACGTTGTCGAGGACGGAAAGGTTCGGAAAGAGCGCTACGTTCTGGAAGGTGCGACCAATGCCGATCTCGGAGATCCGATGCGCCGGACGCCGCAGAATGCTCTGGTCCTCCATCAAAATGTCGCCCGAACTCGGCTGATACAGCCGGCTGAGACAATTGAAGAGGGTGGTTTTGCCGGCGCCATTGGGGCCGATCAGGCCGAGAATCTGGCCCTCGTGCATGTCAAAAGACACGCCGTTGAGGGCGATGATGCCTCCGAAGACCACACTGACATCTCGGACCGCTAGCAGCGGCGACCGATTGCTCACGTTTGCTGCTGCCTGCGTCATTTCGATCCACCCGCTACAATCGTCAGGCAAGCACCGCCCAAGGGGCGGCCGCACCGATGAAAATTATCTGGTCTTTTCGAGCGCACGTGTAACCCTTCCTCCTGCTTTCGTCCTTGTTTGTTCTTTCCAGAAGTGCCGCGCTATCTAGTCCGGCTTCGATGCTCCATACCATCGCTACGAGGCGAGGTCCAATATCGTTGATCAGCCGGTCTTCGGAAAAAAGAAACGCCGGAGCCCCGCAAATGAAAGCGTATTGTCCGGTTCCGTCGTTAAGCCTCAACGCCGCCCCCGCAGCATGGATGCCGTTTCTGCCATTCTCCCGCCGATGTTGTAAAGCCGTGCCGTTCGATCTTCTCGCCGGCGCGCTCGATTCCATCGCGTATGGCTGGCAGGTTGCCAACCCGAGCCCGAAGCTCTCGCGGCAGCGAAACACGATCGGCCTTGGAGAGTGCCCTAAGATAAGCCCGGCCCATGGCCATGGTCGCGATCGGCAGCCGGGCGCCAATTCGAGGCCACGGGAAAGCGCGACCAGAAGCTTCGATTGCTCGTCGCCCTCTTTCGCTGATATTTCATCGCCCTGACTGCGCACCCGCGGTTCACGATCGAATTCGTGAACGTTTTCAATATGGCTTTGCTGGAGCGAAAAGTCGTAATCTTTCCAGCCCTTGCTCTTTCGTTTACAAGGCAGGTGCTTAAAAATAACCCTCGCTGTCAAGATGTGGAATGAAATTCCGCGCTGCGAAATTAGCGGTCTGCGAAAAATTGACACACCCAAGGAGAGTCTCGTGAGCACAGTCGTCAAACTCGAGCGCCAAGATGATGTCGCCGTCGTTACAATCGACAGTCCGCCCGTCAACGCGCTGAGTGCCGCCGTCCGGGGCGGCATCTTCGACTGTGTCAAAAGTGCCATTTCGGACTCCCAGGTCAAAGCGATCGTGCTGACCTGCGGCGGACGGACGTTCATCGCCGGCGCAGACATCACCGAATTCAACAAACCGCCCGTTCCGCCTTCGCTTCACGAGGTTCTTGATCTCCTGGAGAGCAGTCCGAAGCCGATCGTCGCCGCGATCCATGGCACCGCGCTGGGCGGCGGTCTCGAAGTGGCGCTGAGCTGCCATTTCCGGGTCGCGACCAAGGACGCCAAACTGGGTCTGCCGGAGGTGAAACTCGGCCTTTTGCCCGGCGCCGGTGGAACCCAGCGCCTGCCGCGGGCCGTTGGTCCCGAATTGGCGGTCAAAATGATCGTCGGCGGCGACCCGATCGGGGCGCCCGAAGCCCTGAAAGCAGGCTTGATCGAGGAAATCGTCGAAGGGCCGGCGTCCGGCGCGGTTATCTTCGCGCGCAAGGCGGTGGCTGAGAAGCGTCCGCTGCGCAAGCTTCGGGACGACGACAGCAGGCTTGCGGCGGCAAAGGCCGATCGTTCGATCTTCACCAATGCGGTTGCGGCCTTCACCAAGAAAGCCCGCGGTATGGAAGCGCCGTTCGAGGCTGCTGACGCGATCAAGGCCGCCATCGAACTGCCGTTCGATGAGGGCATGAAGAAAGAACGGGAGGGATTTCTCAAGCTGGTATCCGGGGATCAGTCGAAAGCCCAGCGCTATGCCTTTTTTGCCGAACGGGACGCGGCCAAGGTCGAGGGCATCCCCGAGGGCACCAAGGCGCGCAAGGTAGAACGGGTCGCCATCATCGGCGCCGGCACCATGGGGGGCGGCATCGCAATGTCGTTCGCCAATGTCGGCATTCCCGTCACCTTGATTGAAACGAGCGACGAGCCGCTGAAGCGCGGCCTTGGCGTGATCCAAAAGAATTACGAGGCGACCGCGGCGCGGGGGGGCATTCCCGCGGATGCGCCCGCCAAGCGGATGGCCCTGATCACCGGTGTGGTCGGTCTTGAGAACGTCAGGGACGCTGACCTGATCATCGAGGCCGTCTTTGAGACCATGGCGGTGAAAAAAGAGGTGTTCGGCGCGCTTGACCAGCATGCCAAGCCTGGCGCGGTGCTGGCCAGTAATACCTCCTATCTGGACATCAACGAGATCGCGAAGATGACCAAGCGCCCGCAGGATGTGCTCGGGATGCATTTCTTCAGCCCCGCAAATGTGATGAGGCTGTGTGAAATCGTGCGCGCCGCAAAGACGGCCCCGGACGCATTGCTTACGGCGGTAGCCACGGTGCGAAAGATCGGCAAGGTGCCGGCCGTCGTCGGGGTCTGCGACGGCTTTGTCGGCAATCGGATGCTGAGCCAGCGTTCCAGGCAGGCCGACAAGCTATTGTTTGAAGGGGCCTTGCCACAGCAGGTCGATGCCGTCGTCACCAAGTTCGGAATGCCGATGGGACCGTTTGCAATGGGAGACCTCGCCGGTCTCGATATTGGCTGGCGTTCCCGCAAAGACCGGGGCATCAAGTCGGAGATTGCCGATGCGCTCTGTGAAGCCGGGCGTTTCGGCCAGAAAACCGGCAAGGGCTATTATAAATATGAGGCGGGCTCACGGGCGCCGGTGCCTGACCCCGAAGTCGAAAAGCTGATTGAACAGACCCTGCAGCGGCTCGGATTGAAGCGCCGGGCGATCTCGGATGAGGAAATCCTGGAGCGCATGGTCTATCCGATGGTGAATGAGGGCGCGCGCATTCTTGAAGAAGGTATCGCCTCGCGTCCGAGCGACATCGATGTCATCTGGATCTACGGCTATGGCTGGCCGGTCTATCGCGGTGGTCCGATGTTCTATGCGGACCTGGTCGGGCTCAAGCATGTTGCCGACCGGTTGTCGTTCTATGCCAAGCAGACCAACGATCCGAGCCTCGAACCGGCGTCTCTGCTCAAGCGGCTCGCCGCCGAAGGCAAGACCTTCGCCTCGTTGGCAGAGAAGGCCAAGGCCGCTTAAAAAACAGCCGCCTTAAAAGGGCGGCTAAAAGCGCGGCAGCGTTCTGTTGCCGGCACGAGGAGCGATTTCCCCGCGGATCGAGCGTTACGGCTTTCGTCAGATTGCCTGCAGGCCGGGCGGCGTTTATGCTTGAGGTGAAGCATGATTGACCAGCCAGTCCGCCCACCTTCCGCTACAGCAGCTCGTCATGCCTCAAAACGTCCTGGCTTCCCCCCAATCAAGGGCGCGCGAAAGTCGGGAGGACTCCACAGACCGCAAGGTCACATTCTGCCGGGCCGGTTCATTCGTGAGAGCCCGACTGCCACACCAGCAACAGGAGCTCGTCCATGACCGACGCCGTCATCGTCTCTACTGCCCGCACTCCGATCGGCAAGGCTTATCGCGGCGCGCTCAACGCCACCGAAGGCGCCACGCTGTTTGGCCACGTCATCGCTCACGCCGTGGCGCGCGCCAAGCTGGATCCGAAGGAAGTGGAGGATGTGGTGATGGGCGCCGCCCTGCAGCAGGGCGCCACCGGCTATAACATCGCACGCAAGGCCCTGGTGCGCGCCGGGCTGCCGGTCGATGTGGCGGGCACCACAATTGATCGCCAATGCGCCTCCGGACTACAGGCGATCGCGGTTGCCGCGCGCTCAGTGCTGTTTGACGGCGTGGAGATCGCGGTGGCCGGCGGGGGCGAGTCGATCAGCCTAGTCCAGAACGAGCACGTCAATACGTTTCACGCGGTCGACCCTGCGCTGCAGGCGATGAAGAAGGATATTTACATGGCGATGCTCGACACCGCCGAGACCGTCGCCAAACGTTATAAGATCTCGCGCGAGCGCCAGGATGAGTATTCGCTGGAAAGCCAGCGTCGCACGGCTGCCGCTCAGCAGGGCGGCAAGTTCAACGACGAGATCGCGCCGATCACCACCAATATGGGCGTCGCCGACAAGGCCACCGGACAAGTGTCTTTCAAGGAAGTGATCTTGTCGAAGGACGAGGGCAATCGGCCCGACACGACCGCCGAAGGGCTCGCCAGCCTTAAGCCGGTGCGCGGAGACGGTTTCAGCATCACCGCCGGTAATGCCAGCCAGTTATCGGATGGGGCAAGTGCCACCGTGGTGATGAGCGACAAGCTCGCCGCGCAGAAGGGCCTCAAGCCGCTTGGAATCTTCCGCGGCTTTGTTTCCGCCGGATGCGAGCCGGATGAGATGGGCATCGGGCCAGTGTTTGCGGTGCCCCGCCTGCTCAAGCGTCACGGCCTCAAGATCGACGACATCGACCTTTGGGAGCTGAACGAAGCCTTTGCAGTGCAGGTTGTATATTGCCGGGACAAGCTCGGCATTGATCCCGAGAAGCTCAATGTCAATGGCGGCGCAATTTCGATCGGCCATCCCTATGGCATGTCGGGCGCCAGGCTCACCGGGCATGCGCTGATCGAGGGTCGCCGTCGCAAAGCCAAATATGCCGTGGTCACGATGTGCGTCGGCGGTGGCATGGGCTCAGCCGGGTTGTTCGAAATCATCCAGTGATTGATCCTTTCTGGCCGGGTCGCTTAGGGCCCCGCCATGATAAAGACTACGTAGCAACAGGCTCAGATTCGCGCCGCTGATCGCCGGGAGGATTCGATGGATCTCAATTTCAGCAAGGAAGAACTGGCGTTTCGGGACGATGTGCGACAGTTCTTCAAGGACAGCGTGCCGGCTTCGGTTCGTCGAAAGCTGGAAGAGGGCCGCAGTCCAACCAAGCAGGAGCTGGTGGAATGGTGGCGCATCCTGAACAAAAAGGGGTGGGGCGTCAGCCACTGGCCCAGGGAATATGGCGGCACCGGCTGGACATCGGTGCAGCAATACATCTTCAATGAAGAACTGATGATGGTGCCGGCGCCTTCGCCACTGCCCTTCGGCGTCAGCATGGTCGGGCCCGTCATCTACACGTTCGGCAACGAACAGCAGAAGAAGCATTTCCTGCCGCGGATCGCCAACGTCGACGATTGGTGGTGCCAGGGGTTCTCCGAGCCCGGCTCCGGCTCGGACCTGGCCTCCCTCAAGACCAAGGCGGAGCGCAAGGGCGATGTCTATGTCGTCAACGGTCAGAAGATCTGGACCACGCTCGCCCAATATGCCGATTGGATATTCTGTCTGGTGCGGACCGATCCCGCCGCCAAGAAGCAGGAAGGCATTTCGTTTCTGTTGATCGACATGAAGTCGAAGGGCATCACGGTGCGTCCGATCCAGACCATCGATGGCGGCCAAGAGGTCAATGAAGTCTTTTTCGACGATGTTCAGGTGCCCGTCGCCAATCTCGTCGGCGAGGAGAACAAGGGGTGGGACTACGCGAAATTCCTGCTCGGCAACGAGCGGACCGGCATCGCACGGGTGGGCGTCTCCAAAGAGCGGATTCGCCGGATTCGCAAGCTCGCCTCCCAGGTGTTGTCCGCCGGTCGTCCGGTGATCGAAGACCCGCGATTTCGCGAGAAACTTGCGGAGGTCGAGGTCGATCTGAAGGCGCTGGAATTGACGCAGCTTCGGGTCGTCGCCGATGAGGGCAAGCATGGCAAGGGCAAGCCGAATCCGGCCTCCTCGGTGCTCAAGATCAAAGGCTCGGAAATCCAGCAGGTCACCACGGAATTGCTGATGGAAGTGATCGGCCCGTTCGCCGCTCCCTATGATGTCCATGGCGACGAGGGCACCAACGAGGCGATGGACTGGACCGCGCAGATTGCGCCGAGCTATTTCAACAATCGCAAGGTCTCGATCTACGGCGGCTCCAACGAGATCCAGCGCAACATCATCGCCAAAGCGGTGCTTGGACTCTAATCAAGCTTACCTGGAATTCACGCCCGACCGTTTGCGAGTTGTAAAAGGCTGTCACCATGGATTTTGATCTCTCTGAAGAGCAGCGGCTCCTGAAGGAAAGCGTCGAGGGACTCTTGAAGAGTGCCTACGACTTCGAGCAGCGCAAGAAATACATGACCGAGAAGGAAGGCTGGAGCCCTGCCTTCTGGGCAAAGCTCGCCGAGCAGGGCCTTTTGGGACTGCCGTTTGCGGAAGCCGATGGCGGCATTGGCGGCGGCGGTGTCGAGACCATGATTGTGATGGAAGCGCTCGGCAAGGCGCTGGTGGTTGAGCCTTATCTGGCCACCGTCGTGCTTGGCGGCGGGTTTTTGCGCCACGGCGGTTCAGAGGCTCAGCGCGCGGCTCATCTTCCCGGCATTATCGATGGCAGCAAGACTTTCGCGCTGGCGCAACTGGAGAAGAATTCGCGCTACGATCTGTTCGATGTCTCGACCACGGCGCGCAAATCCGGTGCCGGTTGGGTTATCGACGGCGAGAAGTTCGTTGTGTTGAACGGCGGCAGCGCCGCCACCTTCATCGTGACGGCGCGGACTCGTGGAGGTCAGCGCGACAGCGCGGGGGTCGGCGTGTTTCTGGTGCCGGCGGATACCAAGGGCTTAACGAAGAAATCCTATCCCACCCAAGACGGGCAACATGCCGCCGACATTACCCTGACCGGCGTCGAGGTCGCCGCCGATCAAATGATCGGCGATGCTGACAATGCCTTACCGCTGATCGAGCGGGTGATCGACGAGGCTCGGATTGCGCTGTGCGCGGAGGCGGTCGGTGCGATGCAGGAGGCGCTGACCGGTACGGTCGAATACATCAAGACCCGCAAGCAGTTTGGTGTGCCGATCGGTAGTTTCCAGAGCTTGCAGCATCGTGCCGCCGACATGTTCGTGGCGCTGGAGCAGGCTCGCAGCATGGCGCTGTTTGCGACCGTGGCTGCCGACTTCGAGGATGCGGCCGAGCGCGCCAACGCGGTGGCCGCGGCCAAAGTCCAGATCGGCAAATCGGCGAAGTTCATCGGTCAGCAATCGGTGCAGCTCCACGGCGGCATCGGCATGACCATGGAGGCCAAGATTGGCCACTATTTCAAGCGGCTCACCATGATCGAACAGACCTTCGGCGATACGGATTATCATCTGCGCCGTGTTGCCGGAGGCAAGGGGCTGGTCTAGCGGCACGCCCGCCCATCCGCTCGCGCATGAAGAACGCGGCGGCGTTGGGCTCTGCCGCTTTGTGGTGCCTGGCCGTCGTGGCCGCGATGGTGGAAGACGACGACAATGCCGCACGGGTCATCCTATGTGCTCGCCATCGATCAGGGCACAACGTCTTCGCGCGCCCTCCTGTTCGGCGCGGACTTGTCCGTCCTCGCCCTGGCGCAACATGAATTCCCGCAGCATTTTCCTGCTTCGGGCTGGGTCGAGCACGAGCCGGAGGACATCTGGACCTCGACGCTTGCGACCTGTCGGGAAGTGCTCGCCAAAACTGGCCTCGCGGCAAAAGACATTGCCGCCATCGGCATTACCAATCAGCGCGAAACGACGATGGTGTGGGACCGCACCACCGGCAAGGCCATCCATCGCGCCATCGTGTGGCAGGACCGTCGTACCACAGAGATCTGCGCCCAACTGAAAGGCGAGGGCCATGAAGCGGTCATCACCGCCAGGACCGGCCTGATCATCGATCCCTATTTTTCGGGCACCAAGATCGCGTGGCTGCTCGATCAGGTGCCCGGCGCGCGTGCGCGCGCGGCACGCGGCGAATTGCTGTTCGGCACCATCGACTGCTACCTGTTGTGGCGGCTGACCGGCGGCCGCGTCCATGCCACCGATGCCACCAATGCCTCGCGCACGCTGCTGTTCAACATCCACACGGGCGATTGGGATGACGAACTGCTCGACATCCTGCGCGTGCCGCGCGCCATGCTGCCGCAGGTCAGGGATTGCTCCGGCCATTTTGGCGATACGGCACCCGAACTGCTTGGCGGGCCGGTCGCGATCGCCGGTATGGCCGGCGACCAGCAGGCGGCCACTATCGGGCAGGCTTGCTTTTCGCCGGGTATGATCAAATCCACCTACGGCACCGGTTGTTTTGCCCTGCTCAATACCGGCACGACGCCGGTTCGCTCCCAGAACCGGCTTCTGACCACGATTGCCTATCAATTGAAGGGCGTGCGCACCTATGCCCTTGAAGGCTCGATCTTTGTGGCGGGCTCGGCCGTGCAATGGTTGCGCGATGGGCTTGGCATCATTAAGGGCGCAAGCGAGACCGGGCCGCTAGCAGAGCGGTCCGACCCCGAACAGGAAGTCTATCTGGTGCCGGCCTTTGTCGGCCTTGGCGCACCCTATTGGAATCCACGCGTGCGCGGCGCGCTGTTCGGGCTGACGCGCAATACCGGTCCGGCGGAACTGGCCCATGCGGCGCTGGAAAGCGTCTGCTATCAGACCGCCGATCTGTGGTCCGCGATGCGCGCCGATTGGCCGGAGGCGAAAGCCGCCGAGGTCGTGCTGCGGGTGGATGGCGGCATGGTGGCTTCCGACTGGACCATGCAACGGCTCGCCGATCTGTTGAATGCGCCGGTGGATAGGCCCGCGATTCAGGAAACCACCGCGCTCGGCGCT
>Ga0207694_10000084_pt1 | contig 108906 bp, 94 predicted proteins | sample KBSC34metaG_FD_184353 | JGI IMG/M metagenome (GOLD analysis project Ga0207694, IMG submission 184353) | Corn rhizosphere microbial communities from Kellogg Biological Station, Michigan, USA - KBS C3-4 metaG (SPAdes) (version 2) | ecosystem: Host-associated > Plants > Roots > Rhizosphere > Soil... | reverse complement strand
CTCAACCACTCTGGGCGATCGCTCGATTCGAGGCATTGTGCATGGCGACTTGAAGCCGCGCAATATCCGAGTCACTCCGGCTGGCGATGTGAAGGTCCTCGACTTCGGCATTGCCAAGGCGCTCTCACTCACGCGCAACTTCACTCAGAACGTGTTTGGGAGCGTGCAGTATTCTTCGCCGCAAAGGCTGCTTACCGGGGAGGTCGACGTCGGCGCGGACCTCTGGGCTGCAGGCGTAATCCTCTATGAGATGATTGTGGGCCGTCCCTACTTTCAGGCAGAGAGCGGCCCAAAATTAGACAGCCTGATCCGCAGCTACGATCGCGTGCTGCCTTTCCCGGAAGCGCTCCCGCCGACCATCCGCAATATCCTCGAGCGGGCTTTGAACCCCGATCAGCGTGTGCGCTACCAGACCGCTGCACAATTTGCTCGAGACCTGCAGGCATTTCGAAATGGTGAGGCTGTAGCAAGCCCTTCCGATACCGAAGTCACGCGCAGGGTGCAGCCCCCTGACGATGCAACGAGACGGACAGCGCGACCACAGCCCGAGCAACCACAGCCGCAGACGGCCCCGCCGCCGCCAGCCCAGCCACCGCCATCCCAGCCACTGCCAACGCCGCAGCCTCCTCCCTTCGACGTAACTCGCAAAACCGTTGCCGCCCCTGCTTGGGCGCCAGTTGGAGTCCAGCAGATTCCGCGACGCCCGGTCAGCGTAGTACGCACGTTGTTGCGCGCGATCGGTGCTTTCTTCCTGGCGATCGTGCTCTTCATAGGTTATCTCGTGGTGAATGAATACCAGGTGTGGGGCAGCGCCCACCAGCTGGCACGCGATCTCTCCAGTGAAAAGCAACAGAATCTCGATGCGGCATGGAGCGATTACCGGAAGCTATCGGCTCGCTCTCACTTACCCATCAGCCTATGGGCGGCTCGATCGGAGTTGCAGAAACACCTCGTGGCGGATGCGGACAGAACCATCGTCAAGTTCCGCGCGCCGAATGGTCCACCAGTGTCGGAAGCAGACTGGACGCACGCCCGAGACGAACTGTCTCGGGCGATCGAACTCGATCCTGGCGATAAGACAGCACATGGAAAGCTCCGTCTTGTCGACGGCCATGTGGCCCGCCTGCGCGGCACGGCTGAACAGGATTCCCGATTACTGGAGGATGCGCGGCAGGATTTTCAGGCAGCCGCGGCATCCATGAAGAAGTCGCCCGACCCGTGGCTCGGTCTGGCTGCACTCTACTTCAGCTCCTTTCATGACCTGAAGCACGGCGAAGCAGCGATCCGGCAAGCCAATCATTTTGGTTATGCAACAGGCAAGCGAGAGACGGCCGAGCTCGCTGACGGATACCTCTATCGTGCGCAGCGGACCATGGCTTTGGGAGATCAGGCAAGCTCAGTTGCCCAGGCAACTCACTACTACAAAATGGCCGCCCCTGATCTGGCCAAAGCACGCCGGCTCTATGAAAGCATCCTGCCTTGGGATGGCGCAGCAGAAAACCTGAAACAGGTGAATGATGCGCTAGACCGCATCTCAACTTTCAAGTAGGGCGTGCAAGGGGGACGAATGGCGGTAACTCGCAGCACATCGGTTGACCGGAGTCAGAACCCTCGTCTGCGAATCGGGATCCAGGGCAGGGCGATGGAGCGCGTCCTGCTGGTGGCTGCCGCCGTGGTGGTACTTGCAGCGATCAGCCTCACAACGGCAGCGAAGATTGACCGTCTTTCCGACTCGGAACATGGCACCCTCAATCTGTCCACATTGGAACGGCGCGAACAGCTTTATCCGTTCCTGCAATGGACTTCCACGCCTGCCGAGCGCCAGTACATCAGCGGCAAGATGTTTGAACATCTTCGCAGCGGAGAAGGTGCGGTGTCGCATGTTGGCGAACTCAGCCAGATCCGCGTTCCCATCCAGGAGGTGCTAAAGACGCGCGGCCTCACGGCATTGCAGTCGCGGGCCAAACAAGTGCGAGCGGCGCGGCCTGAGGCTGAGAGCATCCTGCTGCTCAGCCCCACAGAGTTCTCGCGGCTCAAGCCGTCTTTTGTCGTGCGTGACAGGTTGCAGTTCCGCAATCAACTGATCCTCGCATCCGTGCTGTTCCTTTGCGCCTTCGCTTCAGTACACATCTTTTGGTCGATCCGTCGCATCGGCGGCCCACAACTTGTAGTGCCATCTCTTTTCCTTCTGAGTGGAGTAGGCCTCACTCTGATGATCAGCCTGCGCGACCCGGTGCGCGACACTCTTGCCTTTCTGAACTTTGCTGAGGGCGTCGCTGCGGGCTGCGTCGTGCTCGCGCTTGCCAGCACCATTGACTATCGACGCAGCAGCGGAAAGCTCAGCTACGTTTTTCTCATTGCAAGCTTCCTGCTCTCGGCTGCACTTATCCTCTTCGGATCAGGACCAACCGGCAGCGATGCGAAGGTTAACCTGCTTGGCTTCCAGCCGGCCGAGGTCATTCGCGTTCTGCTCGTCTTTTTCCTGGCTGGCTATTTCGCAGAACGGTGGGAATTTCTTCGCTCGCTGCGCGATAACCGTAGCGAACTAAAAACAATTTCGCGTTGGGTCGAAGTGCCCCGGCTCGAATACCTGCTGCCGGTGCTGGCCGGTGTCGCTCTCTCACTGGCCTTTTTCTTTCTCCAGAAAGATCTCGGCCCTGCGCTTCTGATTGCCTGTCTGTTCCTTGCCATGTACGCCGTTGCGCGCGACCGCTACCTTTTCGCGGTCGTGGGATTTCTGCTAATCCTCTCCGGCTTCGCATCGGGCTATTTCCTGGGCTTTCCGAACAATGTGGCTGGCCGCATGTCCATGTGGCTATCGCCGTGGGACAACTCAGTTCGTGGCGGCGAACAGATCGCTCATTCACTGTGGGCGTTCGCTACCGGGGGAGCCTTCGGAACCGGACTCGGGCTCGGCGATCCGCAGACTATGCCAGCCGCTCATACTGATCTCATCCTCGCTGCGTTGGGCGAGGAATGGGGCTACTTGGGCGTACTCGCAGTGCTCATACTGTATGCCGGCCTGGTCTGGTTCGGCATTCGCGTCGCGCTCCGTGCCCGCTCCGATTACAACTTCTTCCTTGCCCTCGGACTTACCCTCGCCTTCGCTCTCCAGATCCTGCTGATTGCCGGCGGCGTACTCGCGTTGGTCCCATTATCCGGTGTCGTAGTTCCCTTCCTCAGCTACGGCCGAACCGGTCTCATCACCAACTTCGCCATCATCGGCATCCTCTTCTCGCTCAGCATAGAGACTTCTGCAGCGCAGCAGACAGCTCAGACGACGGAACCCTTTCGCGTCAGCCTGCGGGGTATCTCCTATGTGCTCGCTGGTCTGGGCGCATGTCTGCTGCTGAAGGCCTTCTACATTCAGGTCGTCCGTTCTGACGCCACTGCCGGAGCAGGCGTGCTGGCTCTGCAGGCGGATGGAGAGCGGCGTTACGAATACAATCCCCGCTTGCTGGCCATCGCCCACTCCATTCCGCACGGCACAATCTACGATCGCAACGGACTCCCGCTCGCGACCAGCAACTGGCAGGAGATTGAGCAGAACCGCAGCCGCTATCTCAGTATGGGCCTCCCTGTACCGGAACAAGCTCCGGCTGGGGAGACTCGCCACTATCCGCTGGGACCCGCAGCATTCCATTTGCTTGGCGATCTCAGAACGCGTGCCAATTGGTCCGCTCACAACAGCTCCTATGCCGAGCGGGACTTTCTGCAGGTATTGCAAGGCTACGACGATCACGCGAGTGTTGTAGAAGTCTTCGACCCGCATGCAAAAACTTCGCGCTACGTGCTCCGATATGACTATCGCGAACTGCTGCCGCTGCTCCACCATCGATGGCAACCCGATCATCCTGCCGTGAAGCGAATCCTTGATCGCGACCGCAACCTGCATATGTCGATCGACGCTCGCCTGCAGGTCAAGACGGCAGAACTATTGCAAAATCAGCTTCAGCAGCTCGGTCGCAGTAAGGGCGCCGTCGTGGTGCTCGACCCGGAGAACGGTGATCTCCTCGCGTCCGTGAGTTACCCGTGGCCGGCCGCATCCATCTCCACTTCTCAGCCTGATGAAAACGACACATATCTGGATCGAGCGCGCTACGGTCTCTATCCACCCGGTTCTTCATTCAAGATCGTGACGGCCATCGCAGCTCTTCGCAAGGACGCCGGCAATGCCGATCAGGTCTATGAATGCAAGCGTCTTCCCGATGGCCGCACCGGCAACTTTATTCAGGGATGGAAGCGCCCCATCCACGATGACATCAAAGACACCGCTCCGCATGGCGAGCTATCCATGCGCACCGCCATCGCCGTATCGTGCAACGCGTATTTCGCGCAGCTAGGCACTTACAAGGTCGGCCCCGAAGCATTGCTCGATACGGCCACGCGGCTTGGCATCGCGGTGGCAAACCCTTCGGACGTAAAAACGCTACGCGCGGAGATGCCACAGACTTCCTATGGTCAGGGCCAGGTGGTAGCCAGCCCCTTTCAGATGGCGCGCGTGGCGGCCACCATTGCGCGAAATGGCTCGATGCCCTTTGGCCGATGGGTTACCGATGACACGAATCCGCGGCAGGACCAGCCGCAGCCAATTCTCGATCCTAAACTGGCCTCTGAAGTGGCATCCGATATGCGGGGCGTCGTCACCTCGGGCACCGGGCGCAATGCCAACCTGCCCGACATCCCCATCGCCGGCAAGACGGGAACAGCGGAGCTCGAGCATGCTCCGTCCCACGCCTGGTTCATCGGATTCGCCCCCTATGGCGGATCGCGCAAACTGGCATTTTCTGTCCTCATTGAGAATGGACAGTACGGTGGCACCGCTGCCGCTCCGCTCGCTGCGGAGGTGATGAAAGCAGCCAAATCACTCGCGTATCTACAAGGAGCCCCATGAGTCGACTACACGATCTCGAGCGGCGCATCGACGAAAAGCTGCGCGGCCTTCTGCGTCCCTCATCTCCGGACCAGAAGCGCGAACTACTGGAAGTCCATCGGGCGGTGCTTGACGATGTCGCTGCTCATGTCGACACGCTGCCTCGAGGAAAACAGGCATTCGGTTACACGCAATTGGATGTGCAGATCTTGCTGCCGGACCCGGCACTTCGACGCTCGTATGAGCTTGTCTTCATTGAAGCCGACGCTCTGTCGCGAGACATACGCCAGCGGCTTGAGGATCAACGCATCGAACTGCCCGCTCAGCTTTCCGTGCAGGTGGAGCTGGTGCCGGAACTACCTCCGGACGTTGCCGCTCGTGGCTTCGATGTGCATTACGGAAGCGCTCCCATTCAGCAACCTTCGCAAGAGCTGCCCGCGGTCCGCTTCACGATCATCTCAGGGTCTGCCCAGCAGCCAGAGCTTCTTCTGAAGAGGAGACGGATCAACCTGGGACGCCTCGCAGAAGTGGTTGACGCCGAACAGCGCCTCACACGACAGAACGATGTGGCATTTCGAGACGACGCGCCCGCCCCCAACCAATCCGTCTCTCGCGCTCACGCCCACATCGAATTCGATTCCGAGAATGCGGCGTTCCGTCTCTACGACGATCGGAGCGCCCATGGAACCACCATTGTCAGGGATGGCACCGTGATTCCAGTTCCTCCGGGTCCGAGCAAAGGCGTGGCACTGCGAGACGGAGACGAAATCGTCCTCGGACAAGCGCGACTGCGATTCGAATCATCCTGCAGGTAATCGCCCGCGCCTGAAAGCCGGCGATATCCTGACGCGCCGGAGCGATGAACTAAGCGTGCCGCAAGCGACGGACTCGTTACGTGTTTTTGCGGGGCATTGACTTCCTACGGCACCTTACGCTTGGCCAATTCCGGCCGCTTCGCTCACCTCCATAATGGCAGCGAGGTTCAGCTGGATTTGAACTTCGTGGAGTGCCCCTCTCGCCGTTCCCTTCGCTGCCTAAACTCTAGCCTTGAGAATGCGTTTGAGCATTGCATCCAGACCAGCCTTCGCATCGGCATACTCCGGAGCAGTAATCTTTCCGGATACCTTGTCCTGCTCAAGCGTGAAGAGCTCCTCTTTCAACGATTCGATCAGCGCGTTTTGCCCTGCGGAAGGAACTGTTGTCGGAGTGCGTGTCTGTGGAACCAGAGGCGCCGGAACCTCGACCCAGCTTGCGGTTGTGTTGCTGCTCGCCTGAGCCCCGCCCGTGCCCAGCGTACTGCCACGTCTGCGCACAACGAAGAAGGCGGCGCCACCTAGCAAAACTGCGATCCCTCCCAACAGCCATGTCTTCGATCCCGTCAAGGGATCCGGCGAGGCGATCGGTGCGCCAATACCGCCACCCGGTTTTCCCATGCCGGACGCATTGGTCATTTGCATTGGCGGTCCGCTCGGATCTTGCGGCATCTGTCCCTGGCCCGACACGCTGAAGGCGATTTCATCGCCGGGGTGGATGCTCTTCACGACATGGGTCTCGACTCTCGGATCTTCCTGCGCCGCTCTAAAGGGCGCGCCATTCTTGGCCGAAAACTCAATTCCCTTCGCTGTATAGACAACAAAGTTGTCGGCCGGCATCAAGGGACGAATCGCAAACGCATGCTTTCCGTCGTAGGCGAAGCGATATTGCACTTCAAACAGCGTCTCCTTTTCACCCTGGTCAGGCTGAATGGGCACGTTGAACGCGTAATGCCCTTTCTGCGAAAGAGGAGCGAGATGAGTTCTCGTCCCCAGCCCACCCGGACGCGTCGCAGAAGCCTCCTCGAGTACGGCTCCTTCCGGTAGAACGATTTCAAATCCGTTCTGGCTGAACTGTGTTCGAGGAGGTGAACTGCTGTTTCGGACCAGGTATCGTTCTCTCACATTCAGTGTGCTGCCCGTGGCTTCAATCAGCATCATGTCGGCGTCGATTCCGACACCCTCAACCTTGGGTGCAACATCGTAAACAGTGATGTCCGCCGGGGTGCTGCCCTGCGGTGCAGCGATAAAGTACGTGCCGCCCTGGTGATCGACACGGACAAGAAAGGCGCCTGGGCCGGGTGTCTGCAATGTGTACCGACCATTGGCATCAACGACAGCGCTGGCTGCATCCGCCATGCCTGCGCTCACGTCTACGAGGACGACCCTGTCACCAGCCGAAGGCTTGTTCGTGGTCTTGTTTGTGACAGTTCCGCTCACCGATGCTCCAAGCGCAATCGTCGAAACGGCGGCATTGGCGCTAAGTACGCCTAATAGGCGAATCAAGCTATTCATGCGATGCTCCTGGTTTGCAAGTGCGAATCGGTTGCGTTCCCGCCAAACGCGATTCCTGCCGACTTCAGGAATTCCGAGGGTGATGTGCCGCCTGCGAATATCCAGACAAAATCGTTGGGCAGTTCCCGTAGCTGTCCTGCGACATCAATCACCACGCTGCCGATGCGAAACTCGACCGGCGCCGAGTTGAACAGTACATCGAGTTTCCGGGCTGCTATTTGCTCGGCAATTCGCCTTGCATTACGATCCTTGAGCCGGCTGAACTCCCCACGGCGATAGGAGAGTGTCACCCGATTGCCGGCTTGATGGGCGAGGCCCATGGCAGCTTCCACGGCGCTGTCGCCGCCTCCTACTACCAGGATGTTCTGGCCCGTATAGTGATCAGCCTCGATCAGTCGATACAGCACATGAGGAAGCTCCTCGCCCTTCACCCCAAGCTTGCGTGGCGTACCGGCTCGGCCCATCGCGAGAACCACCGCTCGTGCACTGTACTCTTTGATCCCTGTTTTCACCCGGAACAGTCCGTTTGCGCCTCTCTGCACAGCTTCGACTCCTTCGCCGGTCCGAATGTTCAGGTCTGTACGGGCCATTATTTTTTGCCAGAACCGAAGCAGATCTTCCTTGGAGAGACTGGTCTTGCTGAATTTACCGTGAAGAGGAAACTCCACTGGACTTGTCATGACCAGCTTCTGCCGAGGATACTTTGAGACCGTTCCTCCCACGCTCTCCCGCTCCAGCGTAAGTGCGGAAAGTCGATGTTCCGCAGCCCGGAGCGACGCGCTGATTCCGGCTGGGCCTGCGCCGACGATGATTAAATCCCATACGGAGCTGTCAGTCGGGGCAGGCTGTGAGGAGGCGAACCGCCGCATGATCGAATCCACACAGTCGCGACCCTGATTCACCGCATTCTTGATCAGGGCAAGCCCGCCTAGTTCTCCGATAATGAATAGATTGGGAACGCTCGTTTCGTAATCATCGCCGATGATCGGCATATCGGCGCTGGATCCCGGCTTGGCCATCACCATGGTGATGGCGCCTACTGGACACGCCTCTGCGCAAAACGCATGACCGATGCATTTGTGCGCATTTACGATCGTCGCTTTTCCGCTGACCAGCGCCAGTACATCGCCCTCAGGACATACCGATACGCAAGCACCGCATCCAATGCAGGCATCGCTTAGGATCTGCGGATGTTGCGCCCTGGGACCTTCAGAAAACACCGGCCCGCGCGCGGCTTTCTCGCGTGCTGCCTCGTCACTTCGCTTGTGCTGGCGCCAATAGCGAATGAGGAAGAATGCAAGCACGCAGCCGGCAATAACCCATGTCAGCAGTGTCTCCATCTCTCAACGCGTCCCCATGCCGCCAAAACCGAGCCCCATCACGACCACAATATGCAGAATTGCAAGGAGCGCAAATGCATAACTGAATGGGCGGTGAATGACGTGCCAAAGATGAAACACCCGCTGCGTCTGGTCGAGAAACAGGACACGCTTCGACAGGGAGGCCTTCTGCCGCACAATCCCGATGATGTCCTCCACCTCACGATTCCCCGTTGAGAGCAGACCGCCAAGCGAGCTTAGTCCCGAGGATCTGCCGGCTTGCCGTCGCAATTTCGCCATTCTGAATGGCATGGCGAGATCGAAGGCAATCATCCGGACGATTGCAGCGATCGCGCCTACGCGGCTGGCATGTTCCGGCGACGGAGCCCTCAAAGCCTTCCGGAGTTGCGCTTCGGTGAAGACGGATTGCACGAGCAGAAACTCCGCCAGAATGCGTTCGTCATCGTGCAGTTCGCCAAGCGACATCTCGGCCGCATTCAAAGAGCGTGGAATCTGCGCGTACAGATATCTGCCGACAACTCCGCTCATAGCTACGGCGAGCATGATCCAGAAGGCAACCCCGGCGATTCCCTGGAACTTGAACGAAGCATGAAAAGCAATCACTACCGGAGCGGATATACCCGCGATCACATGGAAATCCATCCAGTGCCGAGCGGTCCCGATGCGGCCCAGCCATGGAATCACTTTTCGAAGCGCATAGAGAAAAATAATGAAGAAAAGAACGGTCCCGAATATTCCGAGCTTGAGTCCTATAGTTCCGCTTGGCCTCAGCAATTCGTGCTTGTCGGAGTACGGTCGCTGGTCCAGGGGCAGAATGTAATAGTCTGCTCCATAGATTGCGATTGCAGCCAGGGTCAGGAATGCGGCGGCTGCCGCGATCTTCACCCGGATGCGGTGCCCAAGTTCCTTCTGCTGCGCCCGCGTACGGCCGGATGCCGCTGCGCCGCCCTGGAGAAATGTACTGCTCATTGCTGCTCCTTGGGTATTGGTTGATCAGCTCCCCGATCAGTTGCATCGGGACGGACCTTGTAGTTCGGATCCTGCTGAGCATCCGTGGACAAACACCTGAAGCACGTTCTCGAGCCGTTATCGATCGAGATGATCTGCGCATCGGCTGTGAAGCGCTTCTCCGGTTCAGGAATTGTGATCGACACCGCCATGCGGGAGGACTTGCCCCAGGTCCTGGCCAACAAGGTCGGCATCTCACATTGCCTGCAGAGCCTCATTGACAATGCAATCAAATACAGCAACGGAGCGAGCCACATCGAGCTTCGCGCCTCAGTGGGTGCCGCCTCGTTTGGCCAGGGCCAGGAAGTGTCCATCAGCGTGATTGACCACGGTATCGGAATCGATAAGTCCGAATTGCAGCTGATCTGGGATCCTTTCTACAGGAGTCCGCGGGTTCGCAATGCTCAAATCCATGGAACCGGCCTTGGTCTGGCACTCACAAAGAGAATCATAGAATCCATGGGGGGCAGGGTGTCCGTCGACAGCGCTGTCAATCGGGGAACTACATTCACTCTTCATCTTCCTGCTGCCCCTGTGGCGGAGCGGCTGCTCGAAAAATCAGACTTGCCTGCGGAGGTTCCACATGCCTAGGCGAATTCTCGTTGTTGAAGATGAAGAAGCGCTCTGTATGACGCTTGGCGATCGCCTCCGCAACGAGGGCTATCACGTCGACTTCGCAAATGACGGTGCTGAGGGATTTCAAATGCTCCAAAGGGGGCACTTCGATCTTGCAATCATCGATCTTATGCTTCCCATTCGAAGCGGACTCGACCTGTGTAACGATGCCCGGCGGGCCGGCTTTCACATTCCCATCATCATGCTCACCGCGAAGAGCCAGGTGACTGACAAGATTGTCGGCTTGAAAATGGGCGCCGACGACTACGTCTGCAAGCCGTTCGACACCGCCGAACTGATGGCAAGGATTGAGGCACAACTTAGAAGGTCAGATCGTCTGCCCAAGAATTCGCAACTCCCACAACCTCTCATTTTCCAGCTTGGAGACGTGGTGCTCGACACCGGAAGCGTCAGAGCCACCCGCGACGGGAGAGTATTGAATCTAACCGCAAAGGAATTTCAGCTGCTGCACTACTTCGCGCAACACCGCGGCAAGACCATTTCGCGTGAAGAACTGCTGTTGAAAGTTTGGGATCAGAAAGCCGACACCCTCACACGAACTGTAGATATGCACATCGCAGTTCTGCGGCAAAAAATCGAACGCAACACGAAACAACCGGAGCTCATTGTGACAGTGCCGGGATTTGGATACCGCATGGCAGAAGAAGCGGAACTTTCTGCATAGTTCGCAGGTGCCCTATTGAATCTCGAGTGCGGCCTTTACGCGCTCGTGATGCCTCTCGGTGTACCAATTCGGGCCGAATTCTTCGAGCAGGAGAAAGAGTTCTTCGAGAACTTCTTTGAGTTCTGGAGTCTGGCGCTCGACTGGATTGAACTTATCGATAGCAACGATTTGTGGAACGCTCATCTGCAGACCTTTCATTGCTTCAGACCGCCCGGGAATTGGCATTGGGGGTAGGGTGTACCTCAAAGCATTGCATACAGCAAGATGGCTCGGTGTAAACACTTGTAAGTGAGATGTAAAGTCGCTGTAAAGCACGGAGGTCACTCAAAGTAACCGGCCCTCGATGGTTTGAATCCCTCCCCAGAGCCAAGCCTTTAAAGTCTTTCGGCTGCGCTCCGGATTTCGCCTGCTGACTCCCGCTGGGCTTACGTCAGCAAAACGGCTCACTTCGATTTCCCTCCCCCTCCCGCCATACTCCTTTGAAAACTCCCAGATAATAGTGGTATGAGTCGCGTTTTCATCACCGGCAGCACAGACGGCCTGGGGCTAGCAGCGGCGCGCACGCTCATCTCTGAGGGGCACGAGGTGGTATTGCACGCCCGCTCGCGCGATCGCGCTTCGGCTATAGAGCATGTGCTTCCGAAATCGGCGGGGCTCGTCATCGGCGATCTCAGCAGCTCTATCGAAACACGCAGGGTCGCCGAACAGGTCAACTCCCTCGGCCATATGGATGCGGTCATTCACAACGCGGGCGTCTATCGCGTGCCGAGCCGTAGCGCGACGCCGGAAGGTCACGCCAAAACTCTCGCCGTGAATACCCTGGCGCCATACATGCTCACCGCGCTCATTGAGCGACCCAAGCGATTGATTTACCTGAGCAGTGGCATGCATCGCAGCGGCGTTTCGTCACTCGCCGACATCGACTGGCTTGACCGTCGCTGGGATCAGACCCAGGCCTATTGCGACAGCAAGCTCTTCATCACGGCACTCGCCCTTGCGATTGCGCGCCTCTGGCCCGACGTTCTGAGCAATGCCGTCGATCCCGGCTGGGTGCCGACGAAGATGGGCGGCGCCAGCGCCTCCGATGACCTCGAAATGGGCCATCTCACCCAGACCTGGCTCGCGGTGAGCGACGACCCTGTCGCGATGGTTAGCGGTAACTACTGGTATCACCAGAAACAGCAGCTTCCCGCCCCAGGTGCCATGGACACCGGATACCAAGATCAGCTCGTGGCCGCGTTGGCGAGATTGACCGGTGTGTCCATGGCGTAGCACGCTTTGTTCTCCCGGACTGCAAGCTTAGCTGGCCTCAAGACTCTACACCAGTTATCCGAAGTGAGCAGCCTGAGCGCCTGTCCAAATCGGGGTTTTCTGCACACTAGGCACGTGTTTGGTCCCACTGAAGTCATCTTCAGCGAGTGACCTATTTCACTCTATCCAATGCTCCTTTTTCCCGTGTACTATCCAAACACAATTCATAGCCGAAAGAGCAATGGAGATGACCTGAACCCCTCTGATCTGGCGGTGTCGGGTCAATGCGGAGCCTGTCCGAACAGGACAGCAAGGTGGACATACGGTTCTTTCTGCAGGGATGTGCCCCTCATCAGCAACGAGTTAGCTCGTAGCTATTCGGAGTATCGCTTCGACTACGGGTTGAGTACGGCAACTGATGCACACCCCAGACCCAGGAGATCCCCCGGAATGCGCAGGTTGGAACACCCCAAGATCAATCCATGGATAGCCGTGTCGCTTGCATTGGGCCTGGCGCAGGCATGGCATAGCCGGTTCATCATGACCCACGACGGCGTCGCGTATATGGATACAGGTGACGCCTGGATCCGAGGCGACTGGCACACCGCCATCAACGGTTATTTCAATCCTCTTTACGGCTGGGTTCAGAGTCTCGCGCGCCTCGTATTCCATCCCTCCCCATACTGGGAGTTTCCTCTCGTTCATCTGGTCAACTTCGGGATCTTCGTTGCCGACACATTTGCTTTCGAGTATTTTCTGCGCGGACTCCTGAAAAATCGAGACGATGCCTTTGCGCTGCGCTGCATTGGATACTCAATCTTCCTGTGGTCCTCGCTGATCATGATTCCGGTGTCGATGATCGAGCCGGACATGATCATCTGCACCTGCGTCTTTGCGGCGTTGGGCATGCTGCTCCGCCGGCCGGATACCAAACCAGTGGCGCTTGGAGCTGCTCTTGCGGTCGGGTATTACACCAAGGCCTGGATGTTTCCTCTGGCACTGATGATTCTTGTCGCCGCGTGGAAGCTGCTCCCCCGCCGCAAGGCCCTGATCGCGAGCGCATCGTTTCTCGCCTTCTGCGCCCCCTGGATCATCACCATCTCGATTTCAACCGGCCATCCGAGCATTGGCGATACGAGCCGTCTCAATTATGCCTGGTATGTAAACAACCTGGACATGAGCCGCTTCTGGCAAGGAGGACCGGCCAAGGCGGGAACACCCATTCATCCCGCCAAGGTTCTTCTCGATTCTCCCAGGACCTATGCATACGGGGGAGTCTTTCCTGTGACCAACGCCATCTGGTACGACCAGACCTACTGGTACCGGGGTTTGCACGTGTGGTTTGCGCCACGGCTGCTTGCGCATGTGTACATCAAGAACAGCCTCGGCCTTATGAAGTTCCTGCTCGGGCAGGGTGGAGGATTCCTGATTGGATTGGTTCTCTGCTTTCTGCTGCGGAAGGACAAGGAACTACGAAGAGACTTAGCCCCAGGCTGGGCTGCCTGGACGGTCGCCGTCGCTGCGTTTCTCTTCCTGTGCGCCGTGCTCGTTGAGCCAAGGTATATTGCATCCCTTGTCGCCACACTGTTCCTGGTCCCCTTCGCAGCTCTGTCAGGGCGAATCGGAAAGGTTCTTGGCGGTACTGTGGCAATCGTCGGGTTCGCATGGGTTTTCGCATTCTCGTCAGTCACGACCTATAAGGGAGACCCAACTTACGCGTTCCGGTCTCTGCCGGAGAACGAAGCCTGGCAGCTCGCCAACGATCTGCGGGAGCTAGGTCTTCGACCTCAGGATGAACTGGCTTGTGCGGGCCACGGAGGCGACACTGCAATCGTCTTTGCGTCACGTCTGATGCGTGCGCACATTGTCGCCCAGTTGGATTGGAGCGTTTGGTTCTGGAAACTCAGTGATGCGGACCAGCAGCGCGTTTTGGATGCCCTAGCCACCACTGGAGCGAAACTCGCTGTCTCCGAAGTTCCTCCACCCAATCCTGAGCAGGCTACTGGCTGGCATCGACTTGGCTCTTCACAGTTCTACGCCTACCCACTCTCAACACTGGCAAGCTCCGCAAAGAAGACCTCGGAATCTGCTTATCGCTGACTACGAAGGAGGAATTCCGGCAATGAGTATCGATCCTGGAACCGCGACCATGGTGCTTGACCACAGCCAGAATGATCCGCTTTTTGCGGACGAAGCGATCGAGTTGTCCGTCGTCATGCCGTGTCTCAATGAGCTGGAAACCGTGGGCGTGTGCGTACGCAAAGCACTCGCGAGCCTGCGTCAGGCCGGGATCCACGGAGAGGTCATCGTCGCAGATAATGGCTCGACGGACGGATCGATAGAGCTTGCGGAGTCAGAAGGCGCGCGCGTAGTTCACATCACGGATAAGGGCTACGGCAACGCTCTGAAGGGTGGCATACTCGCTGCGCGCGGAGAGTTTGTGCTCATGGCTGACTCCGACGACAGTTATGAATTCGGTCACGTCATGCGGTTTCTAGAGCAGTTGCGTAGCGGCTCAGACCTGGTCATGGGCAATCGATTCCGGGGAGGCATTGCGAAAGGCGCTATGCCGCCGCTGCATCGCTATCTCGGAAATCCTGTTTTGACACGTATAGGAAGACTGTTCTTTGACTCTCCGTGCGATGACTTCCATTGCGGGATACGGGGATTCCGAAAAGACAGCTTTCTGAGGATGGACGTGCGCTCTACGGGAATGGAGTTTGCGAGCGAAATGGTGGTGAAGGCAAGTCTGCTGGGAATGGACGTAAGAGAGGTGCCCACCACGCTTGCACCGGACGGACGAAGTCGCCCTCCGCACCTCCGTACATGGCGCGATGGTTGGCGGCATCTTCGCTTTCTGCTGATGTACAGTCCCCGATGGCTTTTTCTTTATCCGGGAATGGCTCTGATTGTTCTGGGGCTGGCTGGATGCGCATGGCTGCTGCCAGGACCGAAGGTCTTTCGTGGTGTCGAATTTGATGTTCACACCCTTCTCTATGCGTTCGTCGCAGTGCTCCTTGGATTCCAACTTGCGGCATTTGCCGTGTTCACCAAGATATTCGCAATCTCAGAGGGACTGCTGCCTGAAGATCCGCGCCTCTCGCGCGTCTTCAACTACATAACGCTGGAAACTGGATTGGTGGTGGGCGTCCTGCTGGTTGCAACCGGTATCGGTGGATCCATCTTTGCAGTCTCAGGATGGGCTCATAGCAGTTTTGGGGATCTTGATCCGGTGCGAAATCTGCGCATTGTTATGCCTGCAGTGTTTTCGCTGACTTTGGGCGTGCAGATCGTATGCAGCAGCTTTTTCCTGAGCATTCTTGGGCTCAGACGGCACTAGCGGGCGACTCAATCAATCACTTACCTGCCGCGTCGATCCGAAACTCATACTGAGGAATGAGCCTGGCACTCTTCAAATCCACGATCTGGTTCCTGTCTCCGAAATCGGGCTGAAACTCTTTCTCGATAAATATCGGAGCATCCTTTCTCAGCGGAAGAATGCTGAGTTCCAAAGACCCGTTGTCGAGGTTAGGAAGAAACCGCTCGACCCCAATGGTCCAGGGCAGGCCGTTGTAAAAATCATCATCGAGCAGGTGGCCATTTGCCGAGAGTCGCGCAATGTTGCCAGTGTAGGTGATCTCCAAAAGAAGATTGCTGACTGTGGTACTGCGACTTTCCCGGGGGATAGAGATCCTCCATTTCGCGGCCAGATCGAACGCTGAGTCGTCTGGAACCATTGCCACTCCGCGCGGACGCCACGCTAGTTGTGGCCCAAGCTTCACGGGCGGAGCCTGTGAGGCCTCTCCTAGTTCCTCGATTCTGATCTCGGGATGAACCTCGGGAACAGAACCCGTGTAGTGAGCCTCTTCGCCAGTTCCGAGCCTCTCCAAACTGCCGCCCGCGAGCCTCAAAGCGCCATGCGTCGGCGGAAACAGCGTGAAGGCGCATCGGGCATCCCCATCTGACTGAAGCACTATTGACTTTCCATCCTCGTAGAAGTCCTGTTCTGTCTCCAGCAGATGCAGGGAGCCAACGATTTCGGCTCTCCATGTATTTTCCGCATCCCTGCTCGACAACAAAATCAGCCGAATCTCGCCTCCATTTCTTTGCCGAATCTGAATGCCGTGATTCAAACCCATCGGCACTTTGAAGATGGCGAAGTCGTCTTTCCGCTCCTGAACCAGTGCGCCGTCTGCAACCAACGCCAAGCCCGGAGCTTTCTTGATGACGAACTCGTTGGGAACACCTGGCGTCTCTACAAAGAAGTACGTTTCGCGATCGTGCTCGGTGATCCGCGTAAACAACTGCGCAGTAGCGTACTTCAAGGTCGAGCCGCCAAGGTTCAGATTGAATGGCCATATGAAATATGCGCCCGAAGGAATATCGATCGGCTTTTCAGGAATCCGAATTTCCGAATGTGGAAGACGGATCTGGAACTGAGCGTCTTTTCGCACGGGCATCTTCGCGCTGCGAACGTAGTTGTTCACGAACAAAAACCCATGCTGCCCGTCGCTCCGGACAGAAGCGCGAAGAACGCTGAAATTTTCCGGGCTGCTCGGCGTCTTTGAAGGCGCAAAAACGGGCATCGGAGCCAATTCGCTTCCGAATTCGTTCAGAAAATAATGAAAGACCTTCAGCTTCCGAAAAGATGCGCGTTCCTGTCCGAATTGGCTCAATGGTGCCTGAAAATCGTAAGACTTCGCCGGAACGTCAGTCGGGTAGCCCGTCGCTTGTGATTCCTGAAGAGTGGTCAATTTGCCATCGGGGTTTTGCCCGCCCTGGAACATGTAATACCCATACAGATTTGCACCTGAGCCAAGCATCACCGGCACCATGGCCGCAACATCGTCGGGCGCGATAACCGGCCTTCGATGGTAGGTATCCTGAACACCCCCTCCCAACTCGGCTGTAAGAAACGGCGTATCCGTTCGAACTGCCTTGGACTCGCGAGATCCGTGCTCGATGTCGCCGGCGACCCGGCTCTGAAGCCGGAACATGTAGACCTCATTTGGTGGCAGTGCCGAAACCGAAGCGTCCCAGGGCGCGTCCGGATACCCGCCGAAGACTGGCAGCACCTCGCCTTTCGGCACCACTGCGTTGTCCCATCCCGTGACGGTATAGAGAGGGACATCCAAGCCGTTTTTGACCGCCAATTGCTTGAGAGCGAGGATGTACTCCTCGCCCTGCACAGGACCTCGCGCTGAGTATTCGTTCTCGAGTTGAATGCCGATCACAGGACCGCCATCCTTCCAGAGCAGGCCCTTCAGCTGTGCACCGATCTGGGAATAGAAGCTGCCCACGGATGACATGAAAGCTGGATCGTTGCGGCGGGTTGGACCTTGCTTCAAGAGCCAGTCGGGCAAGCCGCCATTTCTGCTTTCTCCATGAGTCCACGGGCCAATCCGCGCCACAACGTAGAGACCGTGCTTGCCGCACAGTTCGACAAAGCGCCTGAGATTGCGCTGACCCGTCCAGTCGAATTGCCCCCGGATCTCTTCATGATGAATCCAGATGACGTATGTCGACACAATCTGCGCGCCGGCAGATTTCATCTTCAGGAGCTCTTCTTCCCACTCGGATTCTGGAACACGCGAGTAGTGGAACTCGCCCATCACAGGCAGCCAGGGGCGCGTGTCCATAGTCAGATACATCGAGTTGATCCCAATTGCATGACCGGATGGAGAAGAGAGCGTTCCGCCGTGGTAAGAAGAGGGTTTCGGAGCAGGAGGCAGATTTCGCGCATCAATCGTGACCAAATCTGCAGACTCAGCAGACGCCCGCAAGCTGTAAGCGGAGCCAATCAAGAGCAATGCAGCAAAGTAATTCAGAAGTCGTAACGATTTCATAGGCCGGCCGTTTCAGAATAGAACTAAGCCCCCTGACCCCAATACCGGCTGACCTCTACGCCAGGCTTCACCGCCACGGTGATTCATCGTTGGTCTTCATCGCCTGCCGGTAAAAGATTGCCCGAAGAAATGTGATGCAGTTCACATTGTTATATCGCCGACGCGCGATCTACGTGATTTGCGACACTTGTGATCACGCTCACAGCCGATCGTGATGAAAGGTAAGTACCGTCCCATCATTCACCGGAGTTCGTAATGTGATATGAGCTGCCGATCGACGTCCGGTCGCGGCCTTCTCCGGTGCCTGCATGGCGCTCGAATGCGCCGCACGTGAGGTGGGCATGGGGCAGTCGATCTGGGAATCGATGGAGAAGAAGGGCTACAACCGCAGACAATTTCTGCAGTTTTGCACGGCAGCCGCAGCGGCTGCCGGTTTTGCGAAGAGCGGCGTAGCCCAGGTGGTGTCGGCCTTTGAAAAGAAGGAAAAGCCGGCGGTCGTCTGGATGCACTTTCAGGAGTGCACCTGCTGCAGCGAGTCGTTCATTCGGGCATCGCACCCGATTGTGGCAGACGCGCTGCTCGATGTGCTCTCCCTCAACTACAGCGAGACGCTGATGGCGGCTTCGGGCTTCCAGGCAGAGAAGAGCCTGCAGGACACCATCAAGAACAACAAAGGCAAATACATCGTCCTTGTCGAAGGCGCAGTTCCGACAAAGGACGGCGGTGTCTACTGCATGATCGGCGGCAAAACTGCCGAATCGATATTGCAGGAAGTTTCGAAGGACGCGGCAGCAATTGTGGCCTGGGGCAGCTGCGCTTCGAATGGTTGCGTGCAGGCTGCCAAGCCCAATCCCACGCACGCCACACCCATTCACAAGCTGGTGAATAAGCCGGTGATCAACGTGCCCGGATGTCCCCCGATCGCCGACGTGATGATGGCCGTGGTGACGCATGTTCTTGTGCTCGGGCAGATTCCGGCGCTCGACAATCTCGGCCGCCCGAAAGAGTTCTACGGTCGGCGCATACACGATACCTGCTATCGCCGGCCAAACTACGATGCCGGGCTATTCGTGGAATCGTGGGACGACGAGAACGCGCGCAAGGGCTATTGCCTTTACAAGATGGGCTGCAAAGGTCCAGTGACCTACAACGCCTGCTCGGTGGTGGGCTGGAACGAGGGCACGAGCTCGCCCATCCGGTCAGGACACGGCTGCATTGGGTGCAGCGAAGAGGGCTTCTGGGATCAGGGGCCCATCTACGCGCATCTGGCGACGTTCCCTGGGTTCGGCATCGAGAGCACAGCGGACACGGTAGGAACCATCGTCGCAGCAACCACGCTGGCCGGCGTCGCCGCTCACGCCGTTGTGACGAACGTGCGGAAACACAAGGTAATCGCGGAAGTTCACGCGGAAGAAGAGAAGGAGCAATAGCCCGCCATGACGCGCATTGTCGTAGATCCTGTAACTCGTATTGAAGGCCACCTGCGTGTTGAGGCGGTGGTGGAGAATGGCGTCATCACGGACGCGTTCAGTTCGGGCACCATGATTCGGGGACTCGAGAAGATACTGATTGGCCGCGATCCTCGCGATGCCTGGGCTATCACCGAGCGCGTCTGCGGCGTCTGCACTACGGTCCACGCGATGGCGAGTTGCCGTGCGGTGGAAGACGCGCTTGGCATTTCCCTGCCGCCCACGGCGGAGCTGATTCGCAACATCATGACCGCAACGCAGCATGTGCAGGATCACGTGGTGCACTTCTACCATCTGCACGCATTGGACTGGGTCGACATCGTCACCGTTCTCAAGGCTGATCCGAAAAAGGCGGCGGAACTCGCGCAGTCGTTTTCCAGCTACGACAAGAACACGACTGCACACTTCACCGGAGTCCAAAAGAAGGTAAAGCAGTTTGCCGAAACTGGTCTCGGCATCTTTGCCAATGGCTACTGGGGACATCCAGCGTACAAGCTGCCGCCCGAGGTCAACCTGATCGCCGTGGCTCACTACCTCGACGCGCTGGAGTGGCAGAAGGAAGTCGTCAAAATTCATGCCGTGTTCGGCGGAAAGAATCCGCACCCGAATTACCTGGTGGGCGGAGTTCCCTGCTCCATCAATCTCGACGAGGTCGCCGCAATCAACACGGAGCGGCTGAACCTGGTGGGACGTCTGATTTCGCAAGCCGATGAATTCGTGAACCAGGTTTACGTGCCAGATCTGCTGGCCGTGGCCTCCTTCTATAAAGATTGGGCAAAGTGGGGCGGCGGCCTCAAGAACTACCTCAGCTATGGTGAGTATCCGACGCAGGGCTACAACAAGCCCGAGGCATTCAAATACCCGCGGGGCGCGATACTCGGGCGTGATCTGAGCCATGTGTACCCCGTCAACCCAAAGGACTCGCAAGAGATCAAGGAATACATTGCTTCCTCCTGGTACACCTACGAGGGCGGCGACGGCGTTAGCCTGCATCCGTGGGAAGGCGAGACGCAGATCAAGTACGCCGGCCCGCAGCCTCCGTTTGAGTCGCTTGAAGGGTACGAGAAGTACTCCTTCCTGAAGACTCCACGCTGGAAGGACAACCCGATGGAGGTTGGCCCGCTCGCTCGTCTGCTGGTTGCCTACGCATCCGGACACGAGGACGTGAAGCAACTTGTGGGTGCAACGCTGGCGAAGCTGAACGTTCCTGTAGACGCGCTGTTCTCGACGCTTGGCCGTACCGCCGCGCGTGGACTTTCAGCAGCCATCGAAGTCGGCTACCTCAAGGAGTTCTACAAGGAGTTGATGGAGCGGGTGAAGACTCGCGAAACTTCCACTTTCAACAATGAGCGCTGGGAGCCGAAGTCATGGCCGAGTGAAGCGGAAGGCGTGGGACTCGTAGAGGCTCCGCGTGGCTCGCTCGCGCACTGGATCAAGATCAAGGACGGCAAGATCGCGAACTATCAGCTCGTGGTTCCGACTACGTGGAATGGTTCTCCGCGCGATGCCAAGAAGCAGCACTCGTCGTTTGAGGCTTCATTGATTGGAACTCCAGTAGCGAAGCTCGACGAGCCTGTGGAGATTATCCGGACGATTCATTCCTTCGACCCGTGTCTTGCCTGCGCCGTGCATTTGTACGATCCGCAGGGGCGGCACCTCAACCAGGTTTCCTTCGAGTGATGACGATGAGTACGACTGGAATCGTTGGCAAAACCAAATTCGGCAACGGACATCCGGCAGACTACCGGCGCGTCTACGTGTGGGAGATCCCGGTTCGCGCATATCACTGGATCAACGCCATCGTACTTGTAGTTCTTTGCATTACGGGCTACCTGATCGGCGCGCCGATCCGAGCCTTCTATGCCAGCGAGGCGTACCAGCAATACTGGTTCGGGTGGGTGCGGTTCCTCCACTTCCTCTGCGCCTACATTTACGTCTTCAACTTCCTGGCGCGACTTTACTGGGGCTTCGTCGGCAACAAGTACGCGAAGTGGAACAACTTCTTCCCGATCACAAAGGCGCAGCGGGAAGAAATCATGGACGTGCTGAAAACGGACGTCTTCCAGGTGAAGCTGCACGGGGCAATCTCGACCGGGCACAACGCTCTGGCGGCGTTCATTTACTTCTTTACCTTTCTCGCCTTCTGCGCACAATCGATCACCGGGTTTGCGCTCTATTCCTCGATGAGCAATTCGTGGATTCCGCGCATGTTCACCTGGATTGTGCCGCTCATGGGCGGAGAGATGAGCGTGCGTTACTGGCACCACCTGTTCCTCTGGTTCTTCGTAGTGTTCATCGTGGTCCACATTTATCTGGCCTTTTACCACGATTACATCGAGGGACGCGGAACCATCTCGTCCATCGTCGGCGGATGGAAGTTCGACAAGATGCCCGAAAATCAGGGACCAAAGAGCTAGCGACGCAAGAAGCCTGGGTGCCCCAGGTCTCCCGTTTTTGGAGACCAGGGAACGACTAAACTCCGCCATTGGTAGGAGTGAAATGCAGAAGTTGAGGTTGAGGTCCGAGTGAGTACGAACAGGAAAACGCTGGTGCTGGGGCTTGGCAACGTGATCATGGGCGACGAAGGCGTCGGCGTCCATGTCGTCCGGGCCCTGGAGAAAGTTCCCCTTCCAAAAGATGTGGAATGCCTCGACGGGGGAACCGGCGGATTCATCCTCCTGGAGCCGCTACAGAAAGCCGATCACATCATTCTCATCGACGCCACCGACGATGGAAACCCACCTGGCACCGTAACCCGGACCACGCCACGCTTCTCCAGGGACTACCCTCCCACTCTCACCGCTCACGACATCGGAGTGAAAGACCTGCTGGACGTCTTTTATATGCATAGCGGTGAGCGCGAGGTTGTGCTCTATGCTATTTCCATTGATCCCAGGCAGCCGATCTCCATGGATCTGTCCGAAGCCTGTCTCGCCGCCACAAAAGAAGCGGTCCATCGAATCTCGGCGGAATTGAACGAAATCCTCTAGCCCGCGAAATACCCAACTCTTTTCGAGCTTTATGACTCCTGGATGGGACCGCTCTCGCCACTTGCGGAGCCGTGGCCAGAACTTTTAGATTTCAAGCGTTACGATAGAGAGGATTTCCTCCGCGCTGTCTTTTTCTTCACGAAAGGAACTCCATGGACCGCCGTACATTTCTGGGCACCGCCTCTGCTGCCGCAATCGCAACCGGCCTTTATCCTTTTCCCGCATTTGCCGAACCTGAGCAGCCGAAGCTGAAGCCGATGGCCGTCGGTCTGCTGGTCAGCCCTCATGGTGCGCCAGAGGCCACCATCAAGCGCGTCCACGATATGGGCTTCTCCAACTGCTTCCTTTCCCTCGATGGCTACATCGGAAAGTTCACCGCCAACGACGCAAAGCAGATCGGCGATCTTCTCTCGAAGTACGATGTGGTGGCCACGACTGTGGAAGTCGTGGGACCGCAGCCGCTCGTGTGGGACTTCCAGCAGGGCCCGGCAACTATCGGACTAGTGCCGCCGAAGTATCGTGCCGCGCGAATCGACGCCTTGAAGCAGGTGTCCGACTTCGCTAAACGGCTCGGCATCGGCCAGGTGCAAACCCACTGCGGATTCATCCCCGAAGATCCGGCTGATCCCCTGTATCAAGGAACCGTAGAAGCAATCCGCACTGTCGCGCAGCACTGCCAGGCAAACGGCCAGCACTTTCTCATGGAGACCGGCCAGGAGACTCCGACTGCCATGTCGCGCGCCCTGCGTGATGTGAATATGCCGAATCTCGGCGTTGGCCTCGACACAGCAAACCTGATCCTCTACGGCAAAGCGAACCCCGTTGATGCAGTCGACATCCTTGGGCAGCACGTGCGCAGCGTTCACGCCAAAGACGGTAAGTGGCCCACCGACCCGAGCAAATTGGGCGAAGAAGTAATGATCGGCAAGGGGCTGGTCGACTTCAAGACGGTCTTCACGAAGCTGCACAAACTGGGCTACACCGGCGCGATCACCATCGAGCGCGAGACGTCCGGTCCGCAGCAAGTCGAAGACGTGACAAACGAGAAGATGTATCTGGAACGGGTTCTGAGCGAGGTGCTGGGATGAATCGTCGAGAGTTCTTGCAGACTGGAACGGCAGCGGCATCCGGGATGCTTCTAGTCAATTCACGCTTGGCGTTTGGCTATCAGGCGAACTCAGCCGTGCGTCACGCGCTTCTGGGCTGTGGCAATCGCGGCAGCTCCGTAGCTGAGTCGTTCGCACGAAACACATCTGCCCGCATTGTCGCTCTCGGGGACATCTTCGGCGATAAGCTCGAAGCCGGGCACGTTCGCTTCAACAAGATCCTGGCCAGCCTGAATCAGTCGGAGATTGACAGCAAGATGCTGTTCAAAGGGCCGCATGCCTTCGAGCAGCTGGCCAACTCCAAAGACGTTGACCTGATTCAGATTTCCACGCCGCCCTACTTCCACGTGCAGCACCTCGAAGCAGCCGTTGCCGGCGGGAAGCATGTCTATTGCGAGAAACCGGTGGGCATCGACATCGCCCAGGCGAAGCATGCCCTGCAAATTGCAAAACACGTGAAGCCTAACCAGAGCGTGGATGTCGGCTTCCAATGCCGGATGGCTCCGCCCATCGCAGCGCTTCAACAGAAAATCAAATCGGGCGCCCTCGGAAAGATCGCCACCATCTCGGGCAACTACAACGCACCGATGTCGACAGAAAAGAAGCGCGAGGGCGAAGGTCCCGATGAATACCGCCTTCGCAACTGGCTCTGGGATCGCGTTCTCTCCGGAGACATCCTCGTTGAGCAGAACATCCACATCATCGACCTCGCCAACTGGATGGTCGGCGCACATCCCCTCAAGGCAACCGCGACCGGCGGCCGTAATGTTCTCACCCATTGGGGCGACATCTGGGACAACTACCAGGTCGATTACAACTATCCCGGCGACATTCACTTCTCGTTCGCGTCTACGCAGTTCGGAAGTGACGGTGTCTTCGATGCCGGGCTCAAGCTGTTCGGCTCCGCCGGATCGGCGACCTGCCCATATGCCGGCCCGGTCGCAGTCACCGGCCCAAGCGCCTGGTCGTGGAAGGAATCGGAAGGTACGACCACAGGCTCGGGGCAGTTCGCGGCCAATGGCGCCTTCAATGACAACCTGAAGTATGCCGATCGCGAGAAGGAGAAAACCTTCATCGACAGCATTGTCACGGGTCCGGCTCACAATCAGATTGCGGATGGAGTCGAAACCGCGCTGAGTTGCATGCTGGGGCGCATGGCCGGGTACCAGAAGCGCGAAGTATCGTGGAACGATATGCTTGCGCAGAAGGAAGACTGGCCGCTCGGCTTCAGCGTCGAGCAGTTTGCCTAGCGAAAAGTACCAGTAACAAACCTGGGGTCTTCACCGGGGCCAGTCGATCCGCGACGGCCCCTTTCTGCTTCTATCAGCAGAACTTCGCGATGTATGCAGTCCAGCAGCAAAGCCACCTTTCCAAACTGTCATGCTTCTAAGCTGAACGTCTGATGGCATCGCAGAAGATGAGCTTCCGCGTTCATGATGTGAAAGTCTCGATAAGCAAAGGGGCCCGAATCCTCGCGGCTTTTGCGCTGACACTCCTTCCTCTCGGCTGCCACAAACAGCTTCAGAACGTGCAGTCTCCTGCCTCCACTGGAGGCGAGATTCGTCCTTACACGGGAGCAATGGAAGAGGACGATGGACAGTGGGTTCGCGCCACCAAGGACTACGCAAATACCCGCTATAGTACCCTCGACCAGATCAACACCGGCAACGTCGCTGGACTGAAACTCGCGTGGACGTTCGATACCGGAGTGCCGCGCGGGCAAGAAGCTGCTCCCATCGTGGTCAACAACACGATGTACGTGGTTGCCCCCTTTCCCAATAAGCTCTTTGCCCTGGACCTCACGAAGCCGGGAGCGCCCCTGAAATGGAGCTACGATCCGAATCCGTCGCGTGCGGCCAAGGGCGAGGCCTGCTGCGACTGGGTGAATCGCGGCGCAGTGTATGCCGACGGGAAAATCATCTACAACACGCTCGACGGCTTCACGATCGCGCTCGATGCGAACAGCGGAAAGCTGCTCTGGCGCGCGCACATGGCGGATATCACCAGAGGTGAGACCATCACTATGGCGCCGATGGTCGTTCACGACAAAGTATTCGTCGGCAATAGCGGAGGCGAGTACGGAGTGCGCGGCTGGCTGGCCGCGCTGAACACGAGTGACGGCAAGGTGGCGTGGCAGGCCTACTCCACCGGACCTGACAAGGAAGTGCTGATCGGCAGCCGTTTCAAGCCCTACTATGCGACAGACAAAGGAACGGATCTCGGCGTGAAGACCTGGCCGCCTGATGCGTGGCGCATCGGCGGAGGCACTGTCTGGGGATTTCTGTCCTATGACCCATCCAGCAATCTCATCTATTACGGCACCGCGAATCCTGGGCCGTGGAATCCCGAGGTGCGGCCCGGCGATAACAAGTGGACATCGGGCGTATTTGCGCGCGATGCCGACACGGGCGAGGCAGTGTGGTTCTATCAGATGTCTCCGCACGACCTGTATGACTGGGACGGCGTAAACGAGAACATTCTGCTTGATCTGCCTTGGCAGGGCTCCACGCGCAAGGTCCTGGTGCGCGCGGATCGCAACGGATACATGTATGTCATCGACCGCACGACAGGGCAGGTGTTGTCTGCGACGCTGTACGTCTACAGCACCACGACAACCGGCGTCGACCTGCAGACCGGCGCATTGAAGCACGACCTGTCGAAAGCGCCGCGGACCGGGCAGGAAATACGCAACATCTGCCCAACAGCTCCAGGCGCGAAGGACTGGCAGCCTTCATCGTTTTCGCCAAAAACAGGGCTGCTCTACGTTCCCCATCAGAATCTGTGCGCGGATGAAGAGGCCGAACAGGCCAACTACATTCAGGGCACTCCCTATGTTGGCGTGACGGACAGGTTCTACGCAGGTCCGGGCGGCAATGAAGGCGAGTTGATGGCCTGGGACCCCATCAATGGCAAGAAGGTTTGGACGGTTACAGACAAGTATCCGCTGTGGAGCGGAACGCTGGCGACAGCCGGCGATCTGGTGTTTTACGGAACCATGGAGGGATGGTTCAGAGCTGCTAACGCGCTCACGGGACAGACAGTGTGGCAGTTCAAGACTGGTTCGGGAATCATCGGACAGCCAGTTACATATCGCGGACCAGACGGCAAACAATACGTCGCCATCCTGTCAGGAATTGGAGGATGGCCCGGTGCCGTCGTTGCTGGCGATCTCGACACGCGCGATGGCAATGCGGCCGCAGGATGGGGCAACGCACTCAGCGATTTGAAAAACGTGACCACGCCGGGAGGGACACTGTATGTTTTTGCGCTCCCTTAGCATTTTCGTGGTGCTGGTGATCGCATCGGGGTGCGCCGCAATGGCATCGCCATTGCGAATCTGTGCGGATCCCGATAATCTGCCGTTCTCCAACCATTCAGCGAAGGGCCTCGATAACCGGATAGCTGTGCTCGTTGCGCATAAGCTCCATCGAGAGCCGGTGTTTGTCTGGGCGCGGAATGGCCGCGGTTTCCTGCGCGAGCAATTCAACAAAAATGCGTGCGACGTTCTCATGGGCGTGCCCCAGAAGATGCGGGGAGTGCTGACAACGAACCCCTACTATCGCTCGGCGTATGTGTTTGCGACTCGCAGGCAAGAACATCTGAAAATTGCCTCTTTCAACGATCCGCATCTGAATGGAAGGAAGATCGGCCTCCAGGCGCTCGAAGACAATCTGTCGCCCCCTTCGCTGGCGCTGATCCGCACTGGACATGCCGCGCAGCTGGTAGGTTTCAATTCGTTCGGTGTGCATGGCGCAGACATTGTTCGCGCAGTTGCTGACGGGCAAATTGGAACAGCGGTGATCTGGGGGCCGCTGGCCGGGTATTTCATCGCCCGCGATCACCTGCCGTTGAAAATAGCGCCTGTTTCTCCTCTGGTTGACGCATCTGGAGTCCCATTTGCCTTCTCGATATCGATGGCGGTGCACAAAAACGATGTTGGACTGCGGGATCAGCTGAACCAGGCGCTGACCGGTTTGAAGCCGGTGATAGCACGCGTCCTTGCCGAGTACCACGTCCCGACCTTGGCGGAGGATGAGCGATGAAGAGTCTCATCGCGATCGCCGGGCTGCTTTGCGTCTGCGCATTCGCCGGGTGCAAGCGCGAGCAGCGCGTCTTCGATCCCGGCTCGTCTGGCTCGCAGCCTGCAAACGGAGTAGCGCTGAACGAGGTACACGCTGGCGGACCGATTCAGGTTCCCGATCAGGGGCCATACGAAGAGAGCGCGTACGCAGTAGGCGAAGGAAAGCGTCTCTTTAGCGCATTCAATTGCGTCGGCTGTCACAACCATGGTGGCGGTGGGATCGGTCCAGCGTTGATGGATGCGAAATGGATTTACGGAAGCCATCCGCAGCAGATCTATTCAAGCATCGTTCAGGGACGGCCTGACGGAATGCCGAGCTTCGCAGGGAAGATTCCTGACTACCAGGTCTGGGAGCTTGTGGCGTACGTGCGTTCGATGAGCGGGCAATTGCCCACGGACGTTGCGCCGGGGCGATCGGACGAGATTCAGGTTAAGAAAGCCGAGCAGGCTAAGAAGAAGGAGCATCCGCCCGACGAAACTCCGCAAAAGATTCAGAAGGGGCAGCCATGATCATCGCGGCGGTCCCAGGCTTCCCCGGCAATCAGACATCCCTCAATCCCGTCGGACCGGGCGCGGGACGAATCGAGGGCGAATTCGCGCTGATCTTCTGGATCACAGCGATCGTTTACTGTCTCGTCCTTATCGCCCTTATCGTCTATGTCGCGCGCCGGCGGCATTCGATGAGCGACATTCCTGAGCCGATGCCTACCACCCCCCAAAGTGATCGCTGGGCAAAGGTGGCAGTAAGTGGCGCCATGGTAGTAACGGTTCTTCTTCTCTTCACCATGATGATTGGGAGTTTTGTCACCGGGCATGCTCTCGGAAACATGAACCGCCAGACCGCTTACACGATTGATGTCTACGCGCATCAGTGGTGGTGGGAGGTTCAATATCCCAATGACGAGCCCTATAAGACTGTCGTAACTGCGAACGAAATTCATGTGCCCCTCGGCGTGCAGCTGCGTATTCATGGCACCTCGCGGGATGTGATTCACAGCTTCTGGGCGCCCAACGTCCAGGGCAAACGAGACCTGATGCCGGGTTACGACACAGATGTCATGATGCAGATCGACCAGCCTGGGCGCTGGCGCGGACAGTGCGCCGAGTATTGCGGAGAGCAGCACGCGCACATGTCGTTCTACATGGTGGCGGAACCGAATCACCAGTTTCAGCAATGGCTTGAGCAGCAGGCGCAAAGCAGCATAGCTCCTTCCACTCCGCAAACTGTGCATGGGCAGCAGGTCTTCCTCTCGCACGCATGCGTCATGTGCCATACGATTCGCGGAACACCCGCCGGGTCGCGCGTTGGTCCTGATCTCACGCACTTGGCCAGCCGCGCAACGATTGCAGCTGGATTGCTGCCGAACACAATCGGAAATCTTGGGGGCTGGATCTTGAACGCGCAGGCGCTGAAACCGGGCTGCAGTATGCCGCCGAATCAGATGACGGGCAGTGATCTGCAGGACCTGCTCGCATACCTTGGGACGCTGAAATGATCACGACGACGGCCATCGAGAGCACCGCTGAATTGACCGACCAGGAGCGGCTCCAGGCAGCGCGGCTCGAATCCGTGTGGCGCGAGCCTCGCGGCTGGGGCTGGTTCAAGGCCGTTCACCACACGACGATCGGCAAACGATATGCCGTAACAGCGTTCGTCTTCTTTGGGCTTGCGGGGCTGCTGGCCGGGGGCATGCGTCTGCAACTCGCCTTCCCCGAGGCGCACATACTCTCCAACGACCTGTACAACCAGTTCTTCACCATGCATGGCAGCACCATGATGTTTCTGTTCGCCGTGCCCATGATGTTCGAGGCGCTCAGCGTCTATCTCGTTCCCTTGATGGTGGGTACACGGAACATCGCGTTCCCGCGATTGAACGCATACAGCTACTACCTCTACCTGTTCGGCGGCCTGATGTTCTACGTCGCATTCTTGTGCAATACCGGCGCAGATCGCGGATGGTTCTCTTACGTTCCACTGGCCGGCCCCGACTACGGCCCCGGAAAGCGTCCGGACTTCTGGGCGCAGCTCATCACCTTCACTGAGGTATCCGGGCTCGCCGTGGCTGTCGAAATTGTGGTGACCGTATTCAAGCTGCGCGCACCCGGCATGTCGCTGAACCGCATTCCCATTTTCGTCTGGGGACAGGTCGTGACGGCGTTCATGGTCATCTTCTCGCTCCCGGGCGTTGTGCTATCGAGCACCATGCTCCTTCTCGATCGAACGTGCAACACGCAATTCTTCAATCCGGCGGTAGGCGGTGATGTACTGCTGTTCCAGCACCTCTTCTGGTGGTTTGGACATCCTGAGGTGTACATCATCTTCATTCCGGGTACGGCAGTCATTTCCACAATCGTGACCACGTTCAGCAGAAGACATGTCTTCGGATATCTCGTCCTCGTTTTGTCACTCGTCGCCACCGGGTTCATGGCGTTCGGCCTGTGGGTCCATCACATGTTCGCCACCGGAATTCCCCAGATCGCAGAAAGCTACTTCACTGCGGCCAGCATGATGATTGCAATCCCCACCGGCGCTCAGATCTTCTGCTGGATCGCAACCCTCGCTACCGGCAAAGTGGTCCTGAAGACGCCCATGTGGTGGGCCATCGGATTCTTCTTCGTCTTCATTATGGGCGGCATGACAGGAATATTCGTTGCCTCAGTTCCGGTCGATCTGCAGGTGCACGACACCTATTTCGTTGTGGCGCATTTTCATTACGTGCTGATTGGGGGCGCCGTGTTTCCGCTCTTTGGAGCGATCGCCTACTGGTTCCCGAAGGTGACCGGGCGAATGATGAGCGAGAAGCTGGGACAGGCCACGTTCTGGCTGTTCTTCATCGGATTCAACATCACGTTCTTTCCCATGCATCTCGTCGGTCTGCGCGGCATGCCCCGGCGCGTGTATACCTATCCCGCCAATATGGGATGGACCACGCTGAATCAGATCGAGTCTCTCGGGTATGTTCTTTTGTTCATCGCAGTTTGTCTTCTGCTGGTGAATGTCTCGCGTTCGTTGCGCCATGGCGCCCCCGCAGGGTCCAATCCGTGGAAGGCCGGCACGCTGGAGTGGGCAACCATGTCGCCCCCGCCGCACTACAACTTTCTGCATCTGCCCACGGTAAACGGACGCGAGGCTCTGTGGGATGCCGCCCCCAATCAGCCGGTCGTCGTGGGGCTCGATGAGGACGTTCGTTCGTTTCTGATGACGCGATCACTCGACGCCGAGCCGGACACCCGAGACGAGTTTCCGAGGCCCACCATCTGGCCTTTTCTCGCGGCCGTTGCCACCAGCATCGCCTTCATCGCAAGCATCTTTACGCCTTGGGGAATCACCCTGGGCGCCATCCCCGTCGCGATCACGATGATCGGTTGGTTCTGGCCTGATCGACAGCCCGCGGAGCACCGGCGCACGAGGGAGATATGGCAGAGCGAGTAGAACGGCCCGTCCTCGATGTCTCTCATCTGCCAACCGTAGCGTTCGGCACGCGCAGCCTCACGTGGTGGGGAGTGATGGGGATGATGGCAATCGAGGGAACGGTTTTCGTCCTGATGATTGCCTCGTATTTCTACCTGCACTCGCGAAATTCGGAGTGGCCGCCGCATCGCAATCCGCCCGACCTTCTTTGGGGAACGGTAAATCTTATCGTCTTTCTTGTAAGCGTAATTCCCAACGAGTGGTATCGCCGCCGAGCGCGCAAAGGTGATCTGCGTGCAGTGCGCATCGGCCTCGTACTCCTATCCCTCTTCGGCATTGGCAATGTGGTGATCCGCTACTTCGAGTTGTGGCACCTGAATACCGACTGGAGCATCGACGCGTACGGCTCAGCGGTATGGACCCTCATGGGCTTACACGTGCTGCATCTCGTCACAGACCTGGTCGACACCATTGTGCTGACCGTCTTGTTTTTCACCTCGCTGGTTGAAGGCAAACGATTTCAAGACGCCGAGGAGAACGCGGCTTACTGGTATTTTGTCGTGGCCTTCTGGGTCCCCATCTATCTCGTAATCTATTGGGCGCCGAGGTGGCTGCATGCGTGATCCCTTTCAGAGCACCGAGCGGTCATCTGCAGAGAAGCTGACGGATGCGCTCTTATGGATCGCGCTCCTGCTGAGCCCTGTCGCCATGGGAGTCAATACGATCGTCGGGTATACCGTTGCACACTGGACAACCGATACAGCTGAGAAGCGGCTGTCCTTTCTCGTCTCAGCCTTCGACTTCGTGCTTTGCATCTGCGCTTTCGCCATCTCTGCTTCGTTCTATAGGAAATTCCGCAACGCTGAAGATGTTGAGGCAATCGATGGCCGGCGAGCCTTCATGGCAAAGCTGTCGATGCTGCTCGCCGCCCTTGCCGCGCTGCTGGTCATTGCAGGAACCATCGCAGTGATCACGTTACATCCCACGGACTGAAGATGAATCTCTCTCCGGCACATCCCGGCTTGGCAGCAGCGGCAGAGGCGACGACCTCCCTCTGGAGCGTGCCCTGGAGTTGGGAGCCTGCCATCGTCTTACCGTTATCTCTACTATTGCTGATCTACACGCTTGGTGCGGCGCGCCGAGGTGGATTCCGCCCTTTGCGATGGCGGCACACAGCTTTCTATGCGGGGTGGGCAACACTGTCTCTCGCGCTCACATCGCCAATTCATGAGCTCGGGGAACAGCTCTTCAGCGCGCATATGCTTCAACACGAGATCCTGATCCTGATCTCGGCGCCACTGATATCTGCGTCGCATCCAGGGGCAACCCTTCTGTGGGCATTCGCGCCAAGGCATCGCAGCGAGATCGGCGGATGGGTTCATCGCATAGAGAGGTCCCATCCAGTGCAGCTGCTGATGGCTCCTCTAAATGCATGGATCCTCGAAGCCGTCGCTCTCTGGCTCTGGCACATTCCCTTCCTGTATGAGGCGACGCTCCGTTCAGACTGGGTTCACGCTGCGCAGCACCTCAGCTTTCTGGCAACCGCTGTGCTTTTCTGGTCAGCGCTCTTCGGTGTCGGCCGATCCGCAATGAGCTATGGTGCCGCAACGCTCTATGTCTTCGGGACGGCGGTGCATTGCAGCGCGCTGGGAGCGCTTCTCACCTTTTCAAAAGTCTTGTGGTATCCAGCATACGCATCAACAACAGCAGCCTGGGGACTCACGCCGCTGGAAGACCAGCAACTTGGCGGAGCAATCATGTGGGTTCCCTCTGGGGTGGTCTTCATCGCAGTCGCAATGGTCTTGATGGGACGCTGGTTGGCTGAATCAGACAAGCGCCTGAAGTTTGGATCGCTGGCTGCGCTACTCGACAAGGAGCAGGAGTCATGAGGCGGATCGTTCCAGTTGCACTGCTACCCGTGGCAATCTGCGCGACGGCATGTTCCGCATTTCTAAGTACACCACAGAAGCAAAGCCCGCCAAGAGGCGCACCCGAACTGATGACCCAATACGGCTGCCCCACTTGTCACGTCGTGCCCAATGTTCCCGGAGCAGTGGGCAAAGTTGGACCATCGCTCACTTCCCTTTCGCAGCGGTCCTACCTCGCGGGCTCCCTGCCAAATACCCCTGAAAACCTGGTCCAATGGATCATGCACCCCCAGCATTTCCGCCCGGGAACCGCGATGCCCGAGATGGGGGTCTCCAACCAGGACGCGCAAGTGATAGCGCGCTTTCTGGAATCTTCGACTGGCCGATAGGCCCTGAATTCAGGCGCACAATACAGATATGGAGTTCAGACCCAGGGGCGATTCGCCGCAAGATCCCAGCTTCCAGACTCCCACTCGCCTAAGAAGCGAGACTCTCTGCCAGCCGATGCGCCTGTATCGACAAATCCGTTGTTATCTGAATTTTCTGTGGGCTTGGAATCGAGCGCACCGACCGTAAGTCGCACACAATTTGGCTCCTCAGGTAGGACTCGAACCTACAACCCTTCGGTTAACAGCCGAATGCTCTGCCATTGAGCTACTGAGGAGTGAGTGGCGCTGAATTGTCCTCTATAAACTTAACAGACTGAGCGAGAAGCGTCAAAATACTGAACGGGATGAGCCCGGTCATCGAACCGTCCCAATAACCGCCCCGGTTTAGGTCTTGTTGAGACCTCCGCATCGGTGAAATCGCCCATCCAATCAGTCTCTGGAGGATAGATTATGAGATCGCGCGACGGCTCGCTTCTTCGCAACGCCGCCTACCTCGGCCTGGGCCTTGCCTCGACCATCGTTAGCACCTTGTCAGACCGCACACAGAACAAAGCAAGCTGGACACGTGGCAAGGTCGTCGTGATCACGGGGGGTTCGCGCGGACTGGGCTTGGCCCTCGCCGAGGAGTTCGGCCGGCGCGGTGCACAGCTCGTGCTGGCCGCGCGGAGTCAGGACCAATTGGCCGAGGCGCGCCGCCAGTTGCTCGATCGCGGATTGGTACGGAGCGCGGATGACGTGCTGATCGTTGCCGCCGACCTGCGTAAACCCGAAGAGGCCTCGCGTCTCATAGACGAAGCCACGCGCCGGTTCGGACGCGTCGACGTGCTGATCAACAATGCCGGCGTCATTACCGTCGGGCCCATTGAGAACCAGAGTCTGGAACAATTTCGCGAAGTGATGGAATCGAATTTCTACTCAGGCCTGCACTGCACGCTGGCTGTTCTGCCGCAGATGCTCGAAAGGCGTACTGGATCCATCGCCACGGTGAGTTCCATCGGAGGCCGCATTGCTGTGCCTCATCTGCTTCCCTACTGTGCCAGTAAGTTCGCGGCCGTCGGGTTCTCTGAAGGGCTGGGAATGGAAGTTCGATCGAAGGGAATTCGCGTGACCACCATCTGCCCTGGGTTGATGCGCACTGGCTCGCATCGCAATGCCCTGTTCACTGGCGACGCCTCGCGCGAGTATCAGTGGTTCAGCCTTGCGGCCAACATGCCCTTGGCGTCGGCCTCCGCGAGGCATGCCGCAAAGAAGATCGCCAACGGAATTGCAGCAGGGTGCGCGGAGATCACCATCACGCCGCAGGCGTTTGTGGCGGCTCGCTTTGGAAATCTGTCGCCTGAAGCGAAACGCATTGCGATGATGGCAATGCACATGGCACTGCCCGAGGCGAAGGAAGGGCAGAGCAGCCCTCACCGCGGTGAAGAGGTGCGAGAGCGCGAGCTCTTCCCTGCTTCTTCGATCGGATCCTCGGCTGCGCGCCGCTATAACCAGATGGGCACGCTCGCCGAGAGCTGAGGGTGCCCAATGATCCCGGCCCGGCCAGACCGGTTCTGCAGACATCCTGGCTCAAGCTGAGCCGCGGGGCTTCCCGTGCCAGTGCAATACGATAAACAGTATGGTTCGCATTGAATCGGAATACCAGGGTGACCTCCACTGCACGTCGGTGCATACGCCTTCCAAGACCGAACTCGCTACAGATGCTCCTGTCGATAATCAGGGCCGCGGCGAAAGCTTCTCCCCGACAGATCTCATAGCCACGTCACTCGGTACGTGCATGTTGACCACCATGGGCATCGTCGCCAGAACACTTGATTTCGACCTCACAGGTGCGACGGTAGCTGTCGAAAAGGAGATGAGCAGCGCGCCTCCGAGAAAGGTCCAGCGCCTCACAGTCTCCATTCGGATTCCCCGCACGACCAGCCCGGAAAATCAGCAGCGGCTTGAGAATGCGGCGCATACCTGTCCAGTGAAGAGGAGCATTCACCCAGACATCGAGACGCCGATCGAGATTGTGTGGGGTTGAACTTCGAACGAATGACGACCCCACAGACAGCGAGCAAGTTAAGAGCGGGCGAAAAATCGAGATGAGGCCGCCAGCGCCCGGACTGCACCGCGTAATCTGATCAAGGAGTCCTTTTCACTGATGAAATTGAAATTGCCCGAAGGCGACTTTCGCGCCTATCTCTTCGACTGCGACGGCACCATTGCAGATTCAATGCCTCTTCACTACAAAGCCTGGAAGAAGGCACTGGCCGAGTACGGATGCACATACGATGAAGATCTTTTCTACTCGTGGGGCGGCAAGCCGGTCCGCAAAATCATTGCCGACCTGAATGAGATACACGGCCTCAACATGCCCGTGGATACGCTCGCTGAGTACAAGGAGAAGCTGTATCACGCTCAGCTACCGGAACTCCAGGGCATCCCCGAGGTCATCGAGCACATCGAGGCCCAGCATGGGCGCATTCCGTTCGCCGTGGTCTCGGGAAGCCGGCGGCAGTCCGTGATTGGATCTTTAACCGCGCTTGGTCTGCTTGAGAAATTTGATGTCTTGATTTGCGCCGAAGACTACAAGCGTGGCAAGCCCGCACCCGATGGATTTCTGCTCGGCGCGCAAAAGCTCGGAGTCGCGCCGGAACACTGTCTCGTTTTCGAGGACACTGACCTCGGCATCCAGGCTGCGACTGCCGCCGGCATGAAGTCCGTCCTTGTCGCGCAGAAGCGGGGTCCCCAGCAACCCGTTGCTGGGGTGTAAAGGCGGGGCGTCCAGGAACCAGTTGCTGGCCGATAGTTCTGGATGACCAACCGGAGATACGGATAAGAGCGCTCATCACGCAGCAAACTCAGTTCGTCACAATCAGCGGGTAAGCCATCTCCCAGTTGCAGGATGATTCTCGTGCATCCCTACGACTGGGAGGATCCGATGCGGCTTATCTCACTTTTGGTCTCTGCTCTTCTTCCAATGGCAATGATGGGACAGGCTCCTGTATCGCCTGACGCCGCCGACAAAGCATACACTGCGCAGAATTGGACGGAAGCGGAATCTCAGTACTCGGCACTCGTCAAGCAGCAGCCAGACAACGCGCGTTTCTGGTACCGTCTCGGCGTCGCTGCGCGAGGCGACAAGCACTTCGATGCTTCGCTTGAGGCGCTGCAGAAGGCCAAGTCACTGGGAGTTGGTCGAGGGCTCCCCGCATTTCTCGCTGACTATGAGATCGCCACCACCTACGCCGGGAAGGCCGATTCCACACACGCACTCGAAACATTGAAGTCCTCAGCGAACGCCGGCTTCATGATGCCTTCGCGCCTCCAAAACGATGTCGAATGGACTTCGCTTCGCACCAACGAACAATTCATCGCGCTCGCCAAAGAGGTTCAGCACAACGCTGCCCCTTGCGAAGACGCGGAGTTCAAGCAGTTCGATTTCTGGATCGGCGACTGGGACGTCACATCCGCGGTTGACGGAGTTCATCGCGGCGACAGTCATATCTCCAAAGAGATGGGTGGCTGCGTCGTTTGGGAAAACTGGACATCAGCCGGTAGTCCCTACTTCGGAAAAAGCTACAACACGTGGAATCCCAACTTGAAGCGGTGGGAACAGTACTGGGTCGACACGTCGGCGGGCGTCATGTTTTTTCACGGAGAACTGAAGAACAACATCATGGACTACTGGACGGATGATGTACCACAGAGCGGCGGCGGAACGCTTCTTCGACACCTGCAGTTCTTCAACCTTGGCCCTGATAAAGTGCGGCAGTTTTCGCAGGGCTCCACCGATGGTGGCAAGACCTGGCACACGGAGTACGACTTCATCTACTCCCGGGTAGCTGCCAAGTCATCGCAACCTTCGGCATCGCGCTAGTAAAGCAGCACTGCAACTCGGTATGCCGTGAATGTCCCTGCTTCTCCGTTCGGCGGACAGGTTCCCACAGCCGCTTCGTGAAATCTTTTCGAAGAGACCTGTTGCACAAGATTATTGGGCAGATGGCTCAGGTCCGAGTCCTGCCAGCGCATCACGAAACTCGGTTGCGCACCGTTCTCCACTCGCGGGAAGCCGCTATTCGAGGTGCATGCTTCGCGCGCCAGCGCATGATCGGCCATCACCTTTACCCCGTTTCGTGCAATCATCGAGCCCACCTGTTGCTCCACCTGCGCCGGCGAGAACGCTTCGACAGCTCTGGTAAAGTCGGCAGTCGCGTAAAGCACCCCACGTCTCGCAATCACAGCGATCCCGATGCGATCGACCTCCGGGTTGAGCATATTGTCCCGATGCGCCTTCGAGTGCATCCATGCATCATGGATTTCAGGAGACGTTGGCCCCACCGCAATGTTCTCTTCGATCAGATTGAAGTGAGCGCCAGAGAGACCGGCTCGCTCCGACAGCATCAATTCTCCCGGATAATCGTGCTGAATCGCTCCACCTTCGCTTACCATGCGACGCGTGTGCCTCAGCGCAGCCTGAGCAAGAGCGGGATCCCACTTTACTGCCGGCAAGCCGGCCTGAGCGCGTGCCTGGTTCGCCAGCGCAACCAGCTGTTGCGATTCGGCCTGAAGATACTGATCACTCTGCGCGGCGGCAACCTCGGCGCCCGCGATGAGCAGCACAGTAGCGATCGGAAAAAGAAGGAGGTATTTACCTGGTGATCTCACGTCTACATATATCAATACATGATTTCTTCGATGCCCAATCCTTACCATCGTAATGGCCCTGGTTTCCCGAACATTTCTGCTAAGTTGCTTGCTTGCCATCCTCTCGTTTGAAACCGTCACGCGGTCCGACCCAGGCGATCAGCAGGAGCGCTGGCAATCCGATGATGCTGGTAAGAATGAAGAATCGTACCCAGCCCATTCTTTCCGACAAAACGCCTCCCGAGGAGGCCACAACGGTGCGCCCAAGTGAAGCAAGAGCAGACAGCAGCGCGTACTGAGTCGCCGTAAAGCCCGGCGAGCATAAACTGGAAAGCCAGGTCACCAGCGCGGTCAGGGCCATTGCACCTGTCAGGTTCTCGGCTGTGACACATAATGCAAGATAGCCAACCCGGTGCCCACCTAAAGCTTGCAGAACGAAGAATAGATTCCCCATGGATTGCAGGATCCCACAAAGCATCAGCGATCGGCGGATTCCGAATTTCGTTGTCACCACGCCGCCAATCAAAGCCCCCGTCACATTGGAGAAGACTCCGAATATCTTTGAAGCAGTGGCGATCTCGGGGAGCGAGAATTTCAGTGAGATATAGAGCGGCGTCGACATCACTCCCGCCATTGCCTCTCCCAGCTTGTATCCAAAGATCGCAAGCAGGATGACGGGCCACAGGGGACGGTGCATGAAATCACGGAACGGTTCGATCACCGCTCTTTGAACCGCGTGAAGAACTGTCTGCCACATTGACTGCGCAACATACGCCTTCTCCGCCGGCAGCTTTGGCTCAGGACCGAACAGGAACACCAGCAGCCCCACACCCACCAATGCAGCCATCGTGGCATACGCTGCAAACCACCCTGCGGAGGACGCGATGAACAGCGCGCCAGCGCCGGAGGCTAACATCCCGATGCGATAGCCGGCGGTAATGCTGGCAGCTCCGGGACCCTGCTGATCGATGCTCAGGCTCTCCACGCGCCACGCGTCGATCACAATATCCTGGCTCGCTGAAAGAAATGCGACAACCACAGCCAGCACTGCCATGCGCGGCAGGTTGTGCTTCGGATCGCACGACCCCAACGCCAGAATCGCCACGATCAACAGAATCTGGATCGTGATCCCCCATCCCCGACGTCGCCCCAACGGCAATGGCGGTGGGACGCGATCGATCAGAGGTGCCCACACAAATTTGAAAGAGTAGGACATCCCAACCAGTGCGATCGCGCCCAGAGCAGCGCGCCTGACGCCCACTGTCGCGAGCCATGCCTGCAACGTCGAGTAGGTCAGCAGAAGAGGCAGGCCGCTGGCGAATCCCAGTGCAAGCACCTGCAGCACACGGGGTGTTGTGTAGGCTGCAATCGCTTCTCGCCAGTTCGTTCCGGCGTGTACTTCATTGGTTCCGGGCAATTCCTTCATCCTGGTTTTGGAGTATCCCGCTCCCGCCTCTTGCACTACTTTCTTAATAAATGATCGCAAGAAGCAGGCTGTGAATAGCTTCGGCCAGGTACAGGTGAAAGTGCCAACACAGTCAACCTGACACAGGTCCTTTCCTTTGCTCCCGGCCTCATCACACGAGATTCATTGCATCTTGCTTTCCATTCCCGCAGCAGTAGCAGGCGCAGTGCTTGGCTTCAACTTCCTTGGGATGCGTTGCTCGATCAGCTCGATCCGCACACGCTCCAGAAACAGGTTGTGAAATGGTCATGCTGAAAAAGGGCGACTGCGAACATTGTGGCCGCTTCTATCGGTATTCATTGTGGCACTCTGGCTTCGGAGACAATTCCTACGCATACTGCGACGAGTGCGGATTGCTCGCTCTCCTCAATTACTCCAACGAATATGTCGCATCGCTTCCCCCTCCCGCGGATCGATTCGGCGAGATCGAGGAATCATGGGAACCCTTCCTTCAGGTTTGTCCGTGTGGCGGTCACTTCCGCAAGGGCGCTTCGCCTCGCTGCCCCTCGTGCCGCGAAAAACTCTCGCCGACTCATGCTGCGGAGCACATTGAAGCGCAGGCAATGGGAGCTCGAGGATGGAGCTGGCAGAACAACTGGAGCGGCCTTTATTGCATGGCCATCAATGATCCATTGAATCCTGGCTCCGTGCTGCAGGTCATCGATCCCATCGCGAAACCAGAACGCGCGAAAGCAAAGCGCCGCTGGCCTTTGCTGTTCAGTTTCGGCAGATGATCATCGGCGTCGTCAGCGATACGCATGGGCTGCTGCGGCCCGAGGTTATGCCGGCGCTCCATGGAGTCGAACACATTCTCCACCTGGGCGACGTGGGCGACTTCGCAATCTTGAAAGAATTGGAGACGATAGCTCCCGTCACGGCCATTCGTGGCAATGTCGATCGCACCGGCAAGTGCGGCAAGCTACCCGAGACCGAGGTCGTGCTTTTCGAAGGGCACTACCTGTACATGCTGCACGATGTGCAGACGATCCACCTTGATCCAGCAGCGGCGAAGTTCTCTGCCGTTTTATATGGCCACTCGCACAAGCCGGACATCCGGCGCCACAAAGGCGTGCTTTACTTCAATCCGGGCTCATGCGGCCCGCGGCGATTCAGCCTGCCAGTGACGATTGGAAAACTCAAACTGGACGAAGGCTCCGCTCCAGCAGCGGAGATTGTGCACCTCGATATCGGGTCAACGTAGATCGCAGCGTATCGAATATCTAAAACTGCCGTGTGTATTGCCTGACGTCGCGAATACCCGCGCCGATACCAAGCACATGTTCAACGCGCCTCTGAAAGGGATCCGCACCCACTCCGAGCGGTTGCGAGTTCGCTCCATTTGAAGCCTCGACTTCCTCTTTCGCTTCGCTGGTCGATTCGCTTGCCGATCCGCCCGCCAGAGCCTTCGGCTCCTCGGTCACTTCCTCAGATCGAGCCGCAGGTGCGGTCGTTTCCGCTTCGCCGAGAATCGGCTTCAATACCACGATCAGTCGCTCCACATGTTCCTTGCGAACACGCAACTTCTCAAACTCAGCAGTGATTTCGGCCAAGTTTGCCTGTGCCGCCTCAAACGCGACACGATAAATCTCCCCATGCGATTTCATGCCGCGAGTCTAGCACGTACGCAAAGGACGACAGTAAGAGTCAATGGTAAGAGTTACCGCAATCGCGGCCGCCGCGCCAGGCAAGAGCACGCGCTTCGTGGAGATTCGGTGGAGTGACTTGGCAAAAACTTGTCGGCCCGCCTGCGACTACATGCGGCAAGGCCGACTTATTCCGCGTGCGGACAGTTCAAAACTGGCGATTGAATTTGCGCCCGACACCGTGACCCAGCGCGCTGTTCAGCCGGCTGGCAAACGGGTCACCCGATCCGTTCGAGCTCTGGTATTGGTAGCTTCCAACTTCTTCCAATGATTGGCTGGCCTGCTCTGCGGCTTCGCTTGCGCTTTGCATTGCGGCTGCAGCAGCCGCGGCCTCTTCGGCTCCCAGCAGTGGTTTGAGCGCCATGACCACCTTCTCTATGCGCTCCTTGCGCGCCCGAAGCTCCTCGAAAGCGCCGACAATGTCCTTCAGCTCGCTGTTCGCGGAATCAAACGCTACGCGATAGACTTCTCCGATGTTGGGCTTCATTTCGATCTCCACTCCGCGAATTTAGCATGGATTCCAAACCATCCAGCAATTTCCTTCTGCAACTAATAGGTCATCCTAAGTAGAACAATTGACGTTGTTTAGACGCAATCAGGCGCTGCCGGCTGATAGGCCGGCAGCGCCTGATTTGGGTTGACCAATCCCGCTCGCATTGAAACGAAATGACAGCGGAACGGACTTCGATTTTTAGTCCTGAGAGCTGGGACCTTGATTCCTGCGTCTCAGACTAGATGGGCGACAGAAGGCCTTCGGGCCTCTGTTGCCATCCCCAGAGTGCATCGTCGATGCGGCGCTGGAAGGGGTCTGCGGCAGGCTGCCGAAAATAGGCAATCTGTTCCGCGGTGGCCTCGTCCGAGTGCACCGCAACGGTTTCAAGAACCGGCTCCGGCTCGGGCTCGATTTCGATCGGAGCTGGTTCGCTGGATACTACCTCCATGCCGGGGCCCGAAATCTGCATGAAAGTGTATTGAGGTTCGGGGGAGGGTTGCTCGATCACGGGCGCGACAAGCTCGGCGATGGGGGCGCTCGCCTCGATTGTTGTGGTCACGGTTGGGGTTTCAGAATGGAGACCGATGAAAGGCCTCAGCGCTTCGACAACTTGCTCTATTTGCTCTTTACGAGAACGGAGAGCTTCAAACTGCTCAACAATGCCGTGCAGTTCCTTGGTGGCTTCGTCCAATGCGAATCTGTAAGTTTCTTGTCTCATAGTCAACCCTTGGTGGCATTCTGTAGCACCTAGGTGTTACGAAACAAGAGTTAAGTAACTCAAGTTGGAATTACTCCTGTAACGCAAGTAACATGCGGCATTTCCCTTTTGGGTTTCTTCCGCGTCCGGGACCGACGCCAAGTCGGCTCCCGCATCGGCTTCTCAGACTTTTACTTCTTCTCGCAGCCGATTCCAAACAAAGCTACTTAGAAGCTGCTCCAGCGGTCTGCCAGTGTTCCGGCGAGAGCGTCACCGTTGCACAACCCATCGAGTAGTTGAACCAGGCATGGTCGGTGTTGGCAGTCGCGAAAAAACCCTCGAGGTTCAACCCTCTCGCCATCTCCTCGATAAAGCTGCGAGGCCCGTAGAACAGGGTGAAAAAGCTGTCCCAGTCCACGGTGAGCAGAAACGACTGATCCGGCGCCAGCAGGGTCCCGCCAGTTGGAAAGGCGACCAAGCCCTCCTTGAGGTCGAATATCGGCAAGCTCGCGACAGAATCTGGCTCGGGCAAATCCGGCACATGGATCATTCGATCCCATCCAGCCGAGAAAAAGACCTGGAGCAAATCCCTCTGGAGCAGTGGTTCGAACCGCCCCTGTGCCGGCATCCAGATGGGCTCAGCCAACAGAAAACCCTGAAGCGCACTTTTACCCTTCACATCTGCAAGGTCTCCGATGAGAGATCCAGTCGCGGTGAGCAGCGCCTGGTTGAGGCGTGCGCAAGAATTCAGTCCGGTTTGCCGCCCTGCCTCAGCCCACGCACAGCGCGATCCATGAGCGATGATCTCAGCGTCCGTCGGATACCTCCGCGTCGCAGTCCATGCAAGACTCTCCGGAACGCGAATAAACGGATGCAGGATGACAAACACCGCTTCAAAGCGTCCCTCGTACGCTTCGATCAGCGGCATTCCATAGGGCGGATAAACAAATCGATCGAACTGTTCTGGCTGCACGTCGCGAGCATACTTCCCTCTCCGAGATCCCCTCTGTGATCCGGCGTACGAACCGTTCGGCTCTGTGACCTACTTTTCCGAAGACTCCGGCATCGCAGTCGGTGAGAATGAAATGACGTTGCCAGGAGAAAGCCATGCCCGTCGTACGCAATTGCCCTTCTTGCAGTAAGCCCAATCGAATCCCGGCCAGGCACCTTTCCGATGTCGGACGATGTGGCGCCTGCAAGTCTCCTCTTGCGGCTATGGCTGAGCCCATCGAAGTCGGCACTTCCGAATTCGAAGAGATTATCCGCGAGAGCAAAGTCCCAGTGCTGGTGGATTTCTGGGCCGCCTGGTGCGGTCCATGCAAGATGGCGGCCCCGCACGTGGCGCAGACTGCCCGCGATCTGGCTGGGAGGGCCATCGTGTTGAAGGTCGACACCGAAGCGCACCCAGATCTGGCAGCCCGCTATCGCGTCCAGGGCATTCCCAACTTCGCCATATTCGCGCAAGGCAACCTGCAATTCCAGCAGGCCGGACTGGTCGATGCAAACACCATGAAGGGCTGGCTTGCGAAGGCATGGTTCGGGCAATCATAGCCACTCATGAAACGAGCCTCCCTGCCGATGACCTGATCATGAGCGGCGATTCAGCTTGTCGCTGAATTCGCCTCGCGTAGGAATGCTCGACTCGCCAGACGACAAACCGGCGGCCCGATCGAACGATCTCCGATCGACCAGTGACCGGCGACGCAGCATCAGGATCGTTTGCACAGGTTTTGCTGAAGGCGTCTCGACCGGCCCGTGCCAGCTCTTTCGAGGAGAAATCCGCAATATCAGCGACTCCGGATGTTTCATCTCCACAGCAGCGGTAGTCGCTCTGTCGCCCGGAACGATCATCGAACTCAGATTCAAATTCGGCGGCGCTGCGTACAACGCATTGGCACGCGTCGTGGAAGCATTGCCATCGAGCGGCATTCGAATGCGATTTGAAGCCATCGAGCCCAGATTTTCTGAGCACATGCGCCGCATTCTGGGCGCGAATCCCGATTCGCCAACTAGGCGAAGCCCGAACTGAGTGTTTACGGTTTCTGCGGGGTCTGACTCGCCGTCTGCGGCGGATACGCGCTCTCCACTTCGTGCTTCAACTGCTTGATCAGCAGTACCTGGGGCGCGTTCAATCCGTCCTCCATCTCGCGCGACCAGAGCAGCGCTCCGCGCCTTCCTCCGGGGTTCACCGCATAGATACGCAACGTGTCATCCGGCGGTCCAGCCTCAGTTCGTCCACCAACCTCAGTGGACACGCCGCCACCCCTGTTGTTGGGTCCGGCAGGATCTCGGTTCCCCGGACCGTTCCCAGGGCCGTTCCCCGGACCGTTGCCAGGACCGTTGCCTGGATAAGGGCCGCCAAGTCCAGGCGTGTTTCCAATCCCTGCCCCGCCGTGCCCCTGCAGCCCGACCAACCGCCCCTTGCGAACAACCATCACAAGTTCTGCTTCCGACTGGTCGAGCGTAACCGCGTACCGGTTCCAGTCCTTCAGTTCGTCCTGCACGTCAGCAATCGCCTGGCGATCTTCGGGGAAGAGCCGCGGATTCATGATGTCCCCATCCTCAGCCCGCACGTAGACGTAGCGTGCATTATTGAAGACTGCCGGCAGGACATCCTTTTTCTTCTTGTCCTTGGCCAGCGCCAGCGGCGCTGCAAGTGCCAGAGCGAAAACAACGGGGACGACGAGCTTCATGGCAGGCCTCCAGACCTACATCTTGGACGGAATAAGCATACCCCGGGTGCTGCAAAATTCCACACCCGCAGCCATTTCATGCAGCGTAGTTCTGCCAAACTTCCGGCCGGACCACTCAGACCCAGGCAAAACAGCAATCCGCGGAGAGGTGACCTATGTGCCAACCACTCTTCATCATGAAGCACCTCACGCATCCGGTAGGAGGTATCGTTCTCTTACGTCCGTCGTTCGTGGGGGCACCGTTGACGTTCAAGCAATCTGGTCTGACCATCGCAGTTTCGCTGTGTTTCCTTTTCGCATTCTCCGGTCCGGCGCTAGCCCAGGACGAGCGGGGCACCGTCAACGTGGAGTCTCTTTCTGTCTATGCGCAGATGTCGGCAGACAGTGATGTCGTTGCCACTCTGGCCCGCGGCAAAACGGTTCGCGTGACGCTCTCCATTACCAACGGCGACGGTATGTGGTGCAGTGTCTCCGATATCGAGACCTCCACGAAGCTCGGTTACGTTCGCTGCGAAAGTCTCGATCGTCAGAACGCTCCCAGCACAGCGGCATCCGGAGCCGGAGGCATCGCCGTGGCTTCCGGATCGGCCAACGAGCACCCCACCCGGGCGCAACAGCGTTGGGCAATTGCGGCTTCAGCCATTCTGTCCGGCGCGAATCACGAGAACCTGACTACCCTCTCTTCCGGCGGCAGCGCGCTGTCAATCAGACGTCTGCTTCAAGACTCCTGGGACATCTCCGACCGTGACTCCTTCTTAAAGGCACTGGACTGGATCGATCAGGGCGGTCACCGGCAGCTCTTCTCCGCATTGGGCGAGCGCAGTTCCAGAGCTTCCGCAGAAGAGCTGTCCGCCGTCATCAGTAAACTCAACTCCGAAGACGCCAATAGCTTGACCATGGCGCATCGCTACTATCAAAAATTCGGCTCGCAAAGCATCACAGCCTGGGACTACGCCCGCTACATCAACCTGTGCCGCTGGGGCGTAGCCGCCGGATACATCTCGGAGGACGAAGGCTGGCCACGTGCGATGCATGCAGCCCAGATTCTCCAGCAGACGTTCGGCTCATGGAAGGAATTCGGAGAGAACTATATCGTTGGCCGAGAGTTCTGGTCATTGCGGCAGACCAGAATCAACGGTCAGGAGATGCGAGCCAGGTATCAGAGCCTGGTGAGCGACCCAGCAAGTTCATGGAACCGCATCCCGTGGGACCTGTCCCTGCAGCCGTCTGAGTCCCCCAAGCCGGGCACAACCGGCCCGTCCCAAGAATCCCAATCGTTGACTCCGGGAGTCGCCACAGGTGCATGTCAGGCCTTGGAACATGCAGCTGCTAGCGGTCAATCATCAGATTTGCAGGCAATGCTTCAAGAGACCACCGCCACGGTCAACTGTCGCGACTCTCGCGGATGGACTCCACTCCACTACGCCGCATTCAACGGACAAGCTGTCGCAATTCAGCTCCTGGTGAAAAACGGAGCCCTTGTCGAAGCAAAGGACAACGACGGAGCTACGCCGTTGCACGTCGCCGCGTCCTCTGGAACTCCGGATGCAATCGACGCTTTCCTGCAAAGCGGCTCCCACATCGAGGCAGTGGATCACCACGGCAACACCCCACTCCAATACGCAGCGAGAAACGGGGCGGCGATGGAAGCACTCCTCTCGCATCATGCAGCCATCGAGACTCGATCCGGCCTCGGTCGCACGCCGCTCAGCAATGCGGCGTCCGCAGGCGACGCGGACACGGTGCGCTTGCTGCTGAGGCACGGCGCTAATCTGGAAACAAGAGACAATGAAGGCAACACGCCTCTGAATCTTGCGATGTGGTTGGAGCACACTGACGTAGCAGCGATCCTGTTGGATGCCGGTGCGAACGCCAACACCAGGAACAAAGGGGGCGCAACTCCGTTGCAAGGGGCTGCTACGAAAGGTTCAGTGCAAGGCGCGGCTCTGCTTCTCGAGCACGGTGCACATGTAAACCTCGGCGATGCGCACGGATTCACGGCTCTCCACGTCGCCGCTAACAATGATCAGGCTGAAGTCGCCTCCTTCCTGCTGGCCCACGGAGCCGACATCAACGCGCGCACCGACTCCGGAGACACTCCTCTTCATTGGGCCGCGTACAACGGCAAGATGGACGCTGCAAAGCTGCTGCTTGAAAAGGGTGCTCAGATCAATGCCAGCGATAAGGACGGCAACACGCCGCTTCACTGGGCGGCAGCAAAAGGACATGTCGAAATGACCGAATTGCTGATTGCTCACGGCGCGAATCTGAAAGCCTTGACCCGTTTCGGATGCACTCCGCTGCGTGGCGCAAACGACTTCCATCAGACAGCCACTGCCCGCGTTCTCCAACAGCACGGCGCAACACTGTGAAGCTTGACCTTTTCGCTTCACTCTCCCTGAGGTATCCCGCTACGTGTTAGCGGACGCTGCGTTGGCTTCCTGGGGCTTCCCAATCGGCTCAACTTGAATCTTCGCGATCCGGCGGCCTTCCATTTCGACAACGGTGAGGCGGCGGTTTTCGAAGTCGACCGTTTCTCCGGGCCGCGGGATGTGGCCCAGCCGGGTAAGCATGAATCCAGCCAGCGTCTCAACCCCGCCATCGCGCGGCAGGCTCCATTGCATCTGCGTTTCCAGGTCGCGCAAATTGGCGCTGCCCTCCAGCACAAGTGTTCCCTGCGCATTGGCCAGGACCGGACGCGCCGGATCGTCGAACTCGTCTTCAAGCTCACCCGTAAGCTGCTCGATCGCATCCTCCGCGGTCACCAGGCCGACCGTGGACCCGTATTCATCCACGACGATCGCCATCTGCCGGCGGCGCTTCTGGAATTCGCGCAGCAACGCCAGCGCGGACTTAGTCTCCGGTACTACGAGAACATCGCGCATCACCTGCCGTAAACGAAGTTCCATCACCGGCAACCCGAGTTGAGAGTTCGCGGGTCGCTGGGCTCCCGGACCCGAGTCCTGCGTCCCGGCCTCGACGGGCGCGGCTTGCGCAGCCGGGCTCGTTCCGGGGCGCTGCTGGCCACGGCGGCGGAAGTACATCAGCCGCGAGAGGTCTTTGGAGTAGATGATGCCGATAATATGCTCGGGCCCGCGCGTCTCGTCGTACACAGGCACCCGGGAGTTCATGTGCTCGATCACCTGCGCGCTCGCCTCTTCCACCGGCATGTTGGACGGAAGTGAGAAGATCTGCTGGCGTGGCGTCATGATCTCCCGCACAGCAACATCGTCCAGCTCGATGGCGCGGTGAATCAGCATCTCCTGAAAGCGCGGAAAGAGCCCCAGCCGGCGCGCCGCCGTTGTGATCAGCTTGAGTTCCTCGGGCGAGTGGACTGCGGCCCGTTCCGTCATGGGGATATCGAAACCGCGTAGAAGAATCGCCGCCGACCCCTTCAGCACGCGCACCGCCGGCCGAGCCATCTTCATGAAGATCAGCATCGGCGGTGCAACCGCGACCGCAAGGGCCTCTGCCCGCCTCAATGCCAGAGACTTCGGAACCAGCTCGCCAATCGTGACGTGGAAGTAAGTAATGATGCAGAACCCAAACGCAACCGCCGTCGCCGCTGTAACGTGAGCATAGACCTGCGCATACGCAACCGGGTGCGGCAGCAAATTGATCCAGCCAAGCACGAGATCCGCCGCCATAGGCTCACCAATCCAGCCGATAGCGAGAGAGCAAAGAGTCACGCCAAGCTGCACGGCAGGCAGAAAGTACTCGATCTCGTGCTGCAGCCGCCGGACAGCCCGGGCTCCAGGAACCTTGTTCGCAAGAAGCTGCTCGATGCGCGTGTCGCGAGTGCTGACGAGCGCAAACTCTGCGGCCACAAAGAAAGCGTTGGCCAGAATCAGCAAACCGACGGCGACAACCTGGAGAAGCGGCAGACCGTGCATCCCGGTTGTGAGGATAGCATTTGACGGGCCCCGGACTGCAGGGGCCCAGGCAGCAGCGCTCTTCAGGCGTCATAAGACGCAGTTGGCAACAATCCGAACCAGAATCTGCGAAACCTGTGGTACACCTACGGTCAAAGTTCAACCCCATGAAGCACTGGATGTTTACATCTATCGCCTGCCTTCTCACGGGAATCGTGTTTCTGCCCCCCTATGTCTCCGCGAGCGACTATATCCAGCGAAAGGCAACCGAGACGCGGCGCTGCGAGGCAATCAACCCTGGCGAGGCGCAGAGCGGGCTGGCTTTCAACCCTGACGGCTACAAATCCTATTACGTCCAGTCGGAGTGTTTTCAAAAGGCAGCGATCCAGTTTCGGGACTCCTCCCTGTGCGACAGAGTGCGCCGGCGATGGTCCCTGCTTTGGTCCAGTTGGGGAGTATCGTCAGGACAATGTCAAAAACTCGTAGCCCAGGGAATTGCCGCGGATCGCGCGGAAATCGAAGCCGAAAAACAGAAATACTTCGCAGGCCGGCCACAGCTCAAGAGCCTTCGAATCGTTCGGAACGGGAATGGGCGCGACTTCGACATTCTGCCGGAATTCCCTGCCGGCTACGGACACGGCTACACCCTGACCTTCGAAATTATCGGGGCCGGCGATCAGCCTGTCCTCCTGCACTCAGACGGATACTACCTCGATTCAAACCCCCGCCTGAACATCTTTGTGCGACAGGCGGAGATTCGTGCCCGCTTCCCCGAGTTCCAGCTAAACCATCCGTACAAGGTTCGCGCAACCGTGACGCTGAGCATCGGCAACGGCGGGACGTCCGGCTATTGGAGCGATGAGTTCCTGGAGAGCATCTTTCCTGCACGCGACCGATCGCAGTCATTGACAATCGAGAATCGGTTCTAGACCATCCTTCAGCACCGATTCGGTTTCAGGCTGATCAGTCGAGGTGTAGCCGCCAGAGCGTATAACTGAGCACCTCGTGCTGGATGCGCTCGCGCTGGCCCGACGGCCCCTCGATCGGAACCTTGGGCCGGGGCGAGGTGAAAACGTTGAGCCCGTTCGCTGCGCAGATCTGGTGGATGCGGAAGAGATGCGTACCGTCGCTGACCACCACGATGCGCTGAAGATTGTTGGTCCTTGCGATCACAGCAAGACGATGAACCGACTCGTCGGTGCTGGTGCTTTCAGTCTCGGCGATGATATCTGAGTCGGGGACGCCTGCTCCGACAAGATACTCCTCCCCAACACGTCCCTCAGAGTACTGATCCCCGCCGTCGCCTCCCAGCGTGATGATCAATGGGGCGATTCCCCGACTATAGAGCGATTCGGCGTGGTCAAGGCGCGCCCGAAAAACCGGCGAGGGACGACCGTCGTACTCGGCCGCCCCGAACACAGCGATAGCATCCGCTGGAGCTGCCATATCGCGCGCAGCATACCATTGGATCTGCCCGTACACCCAGCGGATCCAGATCAGAGCGACGAAGGCCAGGATCGCAATGACGATCAGAGTCCAGCGAAGGATGGGTTTGCGGGTTCTGATCTGGACCGCTGCCTGCGGGCTCATCAGCCGCCTACCGCTGCAGCACCATGACGATTTCGTGCGTTGGAATGGCGCCCTCGCGAAGAATCTCCCAACGGCCGTTCCCAAGCGAGAGATCGACGATGGTGGTCGGCAGAGAACGTCCGGTGGGACCTCCGTCCACAATGAGCGGAATGCGGTCGCCGATCTGGTCCCGGACACAGGCCGCGTGGGTGCATTCAGACGCGCCCTGAAGGTTGGCAGCAGTCGCGGTGATCGGCAGCCCGAAGCGCTCAACGACCGCGCGAGCGATCGCTGCATCCGGGATACGCAGAGCGACGTTGCCAGTGTTCGCGGTAGAGCGCAAAGGCAGCTTGGTACCGGCGCGCACAATGACCGTAAGAGGGCCCGGCCAGAACCGGTCGGCAAGCTTATCGAGCATAGGATCGCTGTCACGGGCCAGTTCGTAGGCCTGGGCAAGAGAAGCAATAAGCAGAGAGAGCGGCTTCTGCTTCTGGCGGCTCTTGATCCGGTAAATGTTTTCGACCGCGTGCAGGTTTACGGGGTCAACTGCGAGCCCATAGAAGGTGTCCGTGGGCATAGCGACGACATCCCCTTGACGCAGGCAAGAGACAATGTAGTCGATCCGGTCTGGTTGGGGCTCGTCGGGATGGACGCGCAAGATTTCCGCGGACAAAGAGGTCTACCTCGGTTACGCCAGCCGCTTCAGCCTTTACCGCTCGAGCTGGGCTGTTCGCCCTGCTGGCTCAGATTCTGACGCCTTGCAGCGAGATCAAAAAGCAGAGCCACAATGACGGAAGCTACCATTAGCACCCGCTGTGGCGCAACCTTGCTGGGTCGCCGATCGAGCTGACTCCGGGTGGAACAGCATAGAATCGGCTGAAGCAGAAGTCGTGTCGCTACAGATGCCTATACGCATTGTACAGAGTAAGCAGAACGCGCGGTTGAAGGAATTGCGGAAAGCGCTGACGCATCCCGGAAGGAACGAGCGCCGGCTGGTGGGAATCGAGGGGCCGCACCTGGTTCAGGAGGCCCTGCGGGCTGGCTTGCAAATTTCTTGCGTCTTTGCCGGAGAACACATGCAGCCCTGGGCACAGGGTCTGGGGCTTCCCTCCAGCACTGAGATTCTGATCATGCCTTCCGAGATCCTGGAGGCGACCCTTTCGACCGAAACTCCACAGCCCGTTGCTGGATTAGTCGGGTCGCCGGATTGGAATTGGAAGCAGATTCTGAGTGCGAGGACTGGTGAGGAGGCTCTGGTCGTTGTTCTGGCGAGCATCCAGGATCCTGGGAATCTCGGAACAATCGTCCGCTCAGCGGAAGCATTCGGAGCAAGCGGCATCTTGTGTTTGCCGGGCACGGTGAATCCATGGAATCCCAAGGCGGTAAGGGCGTCGGCAGGCAGCGTCTTCCGAGTGCCTGTGCTGAGCGTGACTCAAGAAGAGGCTCTCGAACGCCTTCGTAAAGCTGGAGTGCGGGTTCTGGCGACCGCGGTGGAAGGAGCGCAGGCGGCGGATAACGTGGATCTAGACGGGCCGATCGCAGTACTCATCGGAAACGAGGGAAACGGGGTCCCAACCCGGTTGGCCGCAGAGGCGGATGGAGCTTTGACGATTCCCTGCCCCGGCCCAGTGGAAAGTCTGAACGCGGCGGTCGCAACGAGCGTGCTCCTGTACGAGGCCGCTCGACAACGTGCTGCAAAACGCACCCCGAAGTCGCGCGGAGGTGCGCGATGAGTCTGTTCGATGGCATGCCCGATTCTCCGGCAGGATTGCCCAAAGGCCTGCCACACGCGGGAGCAGGAGCGCCCTTGGCGGAGAGGATGCGTCCGCGCACGCTGGACGACTATGTCGGCCAGGAACATCTCCTCGGCCCGGGCAAGCCCTTGCGGGTGCAGATCGATCGCGACGACCCCGGCTCCATGATCTTCTGGGGACCGCCCGGCGTGGGCAAAACAACGCTTGCCAAAATCATCGCCGAGACTACCAAGGCCAGCTTCGTAGAGTTTTCGGCGGTGCTCAGCGGAATAAAAGAGATCAAGCAGGTAATGGCTGCCGCTGCCCAGGCTGCGGAGATGCATTCGCGAACAATTCTTTTCGTGGATGAAATTCACAGGTTCAACAAAGCGCAGCAGGACGCCTTCCTGCCTTACGTGGAACGCGGAACGATTCGTCTGATCGGAGCGACGACAGAGAATCCGTCCTTTGAAATTATCTCTGCCCTGTTGTCGAGATGCCGCGTGTACGTGCTCCAGCCACTAAACGAGGAACGGATCGCCGGACTGCTGAGAAAAGCCCTCGAAGACAAACAGCGCGGCCTGGGTTCAATGGAATTGACGGCGGATGACGACGCGCTGGAACTGATGGCGTCCTATTCGAGCGGGGACTGCCGGAGCGCGTACAACACACTGGAAGTCGCAGCCCAGCTTGCGATGGAAGGTTCAAAGCACATCGACAAAGATGTTGCCAAAGAGGCGATTCAGCAGCGCGTTCTGATGTACGACAAGTCAGGCGAAGAGCACTACAACCTCATCTCCGCCCTGCACAAGAGCGTCCGTAATTCGGATCCTGATGCCGCGCTCTATTGGCTGGCGCGAATGTTCGCTGCCGGCGAGGACCCCCTGTACCTTGCCAGGCGCGTAGTCCGCATGGCGGTGGAAGATATTGGTCTCGCCGCCCCCGAGGCGCTCAACCTCTGCTTGTCCGCCAAAGAAGCGATCGATTTCCTGGGATCGCCGGAAGGCGATCTGGCGCTCGCCGAGGCCGTGGTCTATCTCTGTCTCGCGCCGAAATCCAACGCCGTTTACACCGCCTATGGTGCCGTGCAGCAGGAAGTCGAGCAGACCCGCCAGGAGCCGGTCCCCATGCATCTCCGAAACGCGCCCACGCGGCTGATGAAAGAGCTGGGCTACGCGAAAGGCTACCAATACGCACACGACGTAGATGACAAGATAGCCGACATGGATTGCCTACCCGACTCCCTCCGCGGCCGGAGTTATTACCACCCGACCCAGGAAGGTCGCGAGAAGCAGTTGGCGCAGCGCATGGAAGAGATCAAGCGCATCCGCGCCGGCAAGCGCGGCGGCCGCGCTTCCGATCAGTGATCTCCCAAATTTCTCAGGTGACTAAATAGTGTCTCCCCCGACGATATCTCGTCACTGAACTTCGTCACTTCTTGAGCCGATGAATCGTAAAAGAAGATGGAACTGGTGCTAAGTGTTTTTCGTTTCATCATCCATGATGTCTTGATCCTGCTGACCGAGTTTGGCACGTGTGTTGCTGTTTAAGGCGACCAGATGCGGCTGATTTTCGACAACTGCCGCAAAGTGGAGGATGGTCATGAAGCCGGAGTGGAACGAGAACACCTACGAGCAGCAGTTCGACAGCAGTCTGCGCCGCGCACCGAAATCTCGCCCGGTTCCGGTCATGACAAATCTCCGCATGATGGACCAGGCCACCGCACGCGAACTGCGGGTCTGCGCGAAAGAAACTGCGGGTGCACCCTGGTATGAAGTCGAATCGCGCGACGCGCTGCCGCTGCATCCAAGCCTGCGAGCAATGGGTCGTCACTACTTCACCTGGTAATCAGCTTTTATCGTTGCACTAGTCGCGGTATTTCACCGAGCAGCCATAAGCTCGCGTGTACGGCTTGGCGACTGGCTTGCCCGACATCGCAGCCGAGAGAGCATCGCTCACATAGTTGTCCGCGCCTTTGACGTCATCAAGGTCGGTCGAGGGGCGATCATCGATCGCGCCAGAATAAATAAGCTTCCCCTGCGGATCGATGACAAACATGTCAGGCGTGGTCTTCGCATTGTAGAGCCGGCCAAGACTCCCTTCCGGATCGAGGAGAGCAGCGGTAGGCGAAGCGTGCATCTTCGCCATGTACTCGTTCTCCTGCGACGCCGTCACGTAGCCCTCTTTGCCCGGCCCCGACGAGATCACCGTCAACCAGACGACTCCCTTTTCCGTCCATTGCTTCTGAAGCGCCTGCATGTTGCCAGACTCATAATGTTTCCGCGTGAACGGACAGCCCTGGTTGTGCCACTCCAGCACAACATACTTGCCCTTGTACTGATCGAGCGCATGCGATTGGCCCCGTGAGTCTGTTGCGGTAAAGGCGGGAGCCGGAGCGTTGACGCGGGCAGTTTCAGCGAAGGACCGCGTGCAGATGGCTATCGCTACCATCAGCGCGACGGTCGGAAATATTGGGAAGCGAGAGCGCATGGCGATGACCTCCTGAGTGGAAAGTATTCAGAAGGTGAGCCCCGGAACAGGGCGGGATCTCACTGGTGGTTGGACGAAGACGCAGCCGCTTCTGTTGACCCATGCGTCAACGGTGCGAGGGCATTCGTCACAATTCCGGGGGTCAGGACCTCGGGCAGCAGGCGCGGCTGGCTCTCTCCGGGAACATACAGTGCGTAGGTCGGAACCCCGCTCCGGCCGAAGCCGTTAAGCGCGCGCGTGATGTTTTCGTCGTAACGTGTCCAATCCGCGCGCATCAGCACAACATTCGCATCGGCGAAGGCCTTCCGCACTTCAGGCTTGCCCAGAGCGACACGCTCATTCACCTGGCAGCTCAGGCACCAGCTTGCGGTAAAGTCGACAAAGACAGGTCGGCCCTGCGATTGGAAGCGGGTCACAGCATCGGCGGACCACGGCTGCCAGCCACTCGAATTTCCCGCCTGATTTTGCGCTTCTGCGGTCTGGCCCAGTTGCTTCGGAGCCACAATCGCAGTCAACACCACAACCAAAATCAGCAGAGCTGCGATCGCCGACGACCAGCCCTTCGCCGGCCACCGGCCCAGGAACCATCCCGCAATCGCAAGCAGCAGAAAACTTGCGAGCAGAGCAGCTAACACAGCAGCGCCGTAGGCATTCGCAATCACCCACGCGAGCCAGATGACCGTCCCGAAGATCGGAACGGAAACAGCCTGCTTCAGTACTTCCATCCACGCGCCCGGTCGCGGCAGAACGCGCGTCCACGCAGGCTGCAGCGTAAGAGCGAGATAAGGCGCGGCCAGCCCAAGCGCCAGTGCGGTGAAGACCGCAAACGTGACAATCGCCGTCTGTGAAAGCGCATACCCCAGAGCGACGCCCATGAATGGCGCGGTACACGGCGTTGCGACGATGACGGCGAGCACTCCGGTGAAGAAGCTTCCCGTGTATCCCTGCTTGGCGGCCAGCGAACCGCCCGCGCTCGTCAGCGTGAGACCGATTTCAAACTGCCCTGCCAGCGAGAGACCCAGGAAAAAAAGCAGCGCGGCCATCAGTGAGAGAAACACCGGCGACTGAAATTGGAATCCCCATCCAAGATGCGAACCGGCAGACCGCAAGCCAAGAAGAACCCCGACCAGCACCCAGAACGAGACAAGAATGCCGAGCGTATAAACGAGGCCATGGTTGCGAAGCTTGTGCCGCTCCTCCCCGCCCGATTGAACGAGCGAAAGGCCCTTGATAAACAGAACAGGAAACACGCAGGGCATCAGGTTCAGAATGAGTCCGCCGAGAAACGCGAAGGTAGCGGCTCCAGCAAGACCCGTCTTGGCGACACTCGCCGTACTCCCTGCCGCAGGAGGATTCGTCGAGACCTCAAGGCTCGTGGCTGCAGCAGGCGCAGCCTCAGACGGTGCGGCTCTCGCCGGCTTTGGCGGTCCTGATGGAACAACCAGCTCATACGCGCGGTTCCCAGAAAGCAGCAGCAAACCAGTGAGCTCTTTAGGATTGGCGGCCAGATTCTCGTCCTTCTTTAGATCGAGGGTGATGCCAGTCGCGGTCGGCGTTGCAGCCTGCGGTGCGGGGTTCGAAAGAATGTCAGGCGAGGACGGGAAGAACGATGCTTCAGTTTCTCTCTGTCCGGTGTTGACAGTGAGACGGAACCCGCCGCCCGTTGGAACGAAACCGATCTTCAGGTTCGATGGCGGCTCTTGCGGGAGCCTGTTCCCGAGCCGCGCCCAGATCTGCTGATCCGGCTGAACTGTGTCGCTTCCCTGCCCGACTGGTCGCGCGATCTCTAGCTCGGTCTTTTCCGGAATGCAACTACCTCGACACACAAGCCAGTCGACTTTGGCATGAAGTGTCGCGGAGCCGGCAGCGTTGCCGGCTAAATTCACTTGAAGCGGGAAAACAACCTCGTCTTCATAACCGAAGTCCATCAACGGACCAAGCGGAAGGCGCTTGGGAATGGGGTATTTCAGCGGGCCAACCGTGACCTGCGGTGAATTTGTCCACTTGATGTGCGGCGGCTCTCCTGCATCGCCAGGATTCTTCCAGTAGACGTGCCAGCCTGGCTCGAGCTTGAAATAGAGTCCCGCATCGTTCTGGCCAGGATGAAACTGCGCATTCGGCGCGATCAGTTGCACATGCACGTGCGGCAAATCGGCGGAACTTGAAGCTGCAAACAGGGGAATGCATGCGCCGAGCGCAAGTGTAACAGCGACGATCGTTCGTAGAAATCGCATCAGAAGTGGACGAAAACCCCTTCATTGGACGAGATCGGGGCCGCCTTGGTTACGGAATCGTTGTTCAAGGATCAGCCTACTCTCTGCGCGTGCTCGCGAAAGATGCAAACGTCCTGAACGGCTTTGATCCCTGCTGACCTGGCCCGGGCCATGGCCTTGTCGTTGATCACGTCTTCCTGCAGCCACAGGTACGGAATACCGAGCTTGATCACGTCCTCGACGATGGGCGGGACCTTGTCCGACGCCCTGAAAACGTCGACGAGATCGATGCCTCCGGAACCTTCAGACTTGACCGCTTCTTGCGCTGACTCGAGATCGGGATAGGCCTTCAGCCCATGCACTTCTTTCAGCCGTGGATTGACGGGGAGAACACGGTATCCCTGCATGACCAGGTAGCGGCCGATGTTGTGGCTCGCGCGCCACGGCTTGTCGCTCATACCGACCACAGCAATGGTCTGCGACTTGCGAAGCATTTCGTCGATAAGCACGGGATCATTCATGGTCAGAAGTCAGAGATCAGATTTCTAAGTTCACACATCCAGTTCTTCATCAGCCCCGGTAGCCACAGCTGTACCACGCCGCTTCGCAAGCAGATATCCGCGAAGGAATGGCTCAAGGTACCCGTCGAGAACCTTGTCCACATCACCCACTTCCACCTTCGTTCGGTGGTCCTTGGCGATACGGTAGGGCTGCAGCACATACGACCGGATCTGAGAGCCAAAGTTGATGTCGAGCTTGGAATCTTCTAGCTTCTTGCTCTCAGCCCTTTTCTTATCCAGTTCGTATTCATAGAGGCGCGAGCGCAGCATCTTCATTGCCTTCTCGCGGTTCTTGTGCTGTGAGCGCTCGTTCTGGCACTGCACCACGATACCCGTCGGATTGTGCGTGATCCGCACCGCCGAGTCAGTCGTGTTGACGTGCTGTCCGCCTTTACCGCCCGAGCGATATGTGTCCACACGCAGGTCTTCCTGCTTGATATCCACCTGAATGGAGTCGTCGATCTCCGGCGAGACAAACACGGACGCAAACGATGTATGGCGGCGCTTGGCTGAATCAAACGGCGAGATGCGGACCAGCCGATGAACTCCGCTCTCACCGGCAAGCTGTCCGAACGCGTATTCGCCGGTGATCGTAAATGTGGCGGATTTGATGCCGGCCTCTTCGCCGTCCTGGTAGTCGTTCATCTCCGTCTTGAACCCCTGCTGCTCAGCCCAGCGCAGGTACATGCGCATCAGCATCTCGGCCCAGTCCTGGCTCTCAGTTCCACCTGCCCCAGGATGCACCGTGACAATGGCGTTCAGCGGATCGGTTTCGCCGGAGAGCATCGTGCGGGCCTCAAGCTCTTCGGTAAACGTGGCGAGGCTCTTGATGTCGCGCTCCAGATCGGCGAGCACATCCTCCCCCTCTCGAGCGAGTTCAAAATAGGCGTCGATATCACTCGTGCGTCGCACCAGCTCTTCGTCACGGGCCACGAGTTCCTCCAGTCGCTTGCGGTCGCGCATCAAGGGCTGCGACGCGGCGGGGTTCGACCACATGGCTGGGTCGGCAAGCTTGGTTTCGATGTCGGCTAGTTCCCTGCGGAGGCGGGCAGGGTCAAAGATACTCCCGCAGGTCGCGGACTTGATCGCGCACTGGAGCGTAGGCGTATTCGAGATCAGTTAATGCCACTTTGCTCTTATGACCTGACTTGGTGGTGAGTTGGCAAGCCGCGCCCGAGAGCTTCGGCTGCACTGAGGTAAGTATAGCGGAGGAAGCGGGGTTAGGAGGTCTTGACGGTGGGGCTGCGATCGGCAATTTGACGGATCTTCTTTTTGAGAGACCCGAGAAGGATGGCGATGCTGGCCAACATGCAGAGCCAGGCGAAAATGTCGCCGTGGGCGGAGTAGAAAGTCACATCATCGCGGAAGCCGTATTGAGCAGGAAGGGCGTCAACCTGATGACGCGGAATGCTCTGGCGCACCCTGCCGTATGGATCGATCACCGCCGTCACCCCGTTATTCGTAGCGCGCAGCAGCCAGCGGCGGTTTTCGATGGCGCGCATGCGAACCATGTTCAAGTGCTGCCACGGTGCGCTGGTATCGCCATACCAGGCGTCGTCGCTGATGTTGACCAGAACCTCGGCTCCAAGCTGGGCGAAGTGGCGAACCTCGTCGGCGAATACAGCCTCGTAGCAGATGAAGACGCCGTAGCGGTGCCCGTTCAGGCGAAAAGTGGAACGTTGAGTTCCGCGCGAGAACGAAGACACCTTTCCGGTGAGCTTGTGCGCGAAGGTCAGGTACTGCTGGAAAGGGATGTACTCACCAAACGGAACCAGGTGAATCTTGTTGTAGCGACCCACCGTCTGACCGGCCGGCGCAAAAACCATCGCGGAGTTGTAGTCGAGCCACTGTTGTTGATCCTGGGAATAGTCCGCTCCAATGCCGCCGATGATGAGCGGGGCCTGTTCCGCCTGAGCGATCGAAGCGATGGCCTTCTGAAAGCGCGGATCACTTTCCATGAACGGTGCAGGCGCCTCCGGCCAGACAACAAGATCCGGGTGCGTGGGATACGGAGGGCAAATCACTTCACCGTTGCCGGCACCCGTCTGCGGGATTCCAGCGATGTAGGTCTTGCACTGCTCCGAGGCTAGATGTTTGAAATCGGCGATGTGCTTATCCCAATCGCCCGGCGCGCTCCAATCGTTGTCGGCGGCGACATCAAGGTTGGGCTGGATGAGAACCGCTGTGGCTGATGTGGGAAGGTTGATGGGTAAGACCGCAGTCCCTGCGGCGAGAAACATCAGAAGAAATCCAAACACGGAGATGAGATCGCTTTTGAACCAATCCCTTCTAGTCATCTCCCAGAGCTTGATTCGGGGTTCAACAACATATCCAGTTGCGATGAAAGCATTTGCAGCGACAAGAAGGAAAGTGATGCCATAGACGCCAGTCCAGGGCGCAAGACGATTCACGATCCCGTTATCCACCTGCGAGTACCCAAGCTGATCCCACGGCACGCTGGTGATCCGAGCAGCCGCGAGCTCGAGCGCGACCCAGAGAAAGGGAGCGGCACCCAACGCAAGTCGCGCGTTCCCGGTTGCCTGCCGCACAAGCATCAGCCCAAGCCCAAACAGACCAAAGTAGAGCCCTAGCACAAGGCTGAAGGCGATCAATAGCAACGTCGGCGCTCCCGTCGGCATGTCACCGTACCGGAGCATGGTGTCGCGCACCCAGTAGCAGTTGCCCATGTACCACAGCACCCCGCAGAGGTAGGCAAGAAGAAAGGCGCGGCGAAATGGTCGGGGGCTCTCCACCGTAGCCGGGCAGAGAACTGCCCAGAGCAGCGGAACAAGGCCGAACCAGGCAAAAATACTGCGTCCGGGGGGCATGGGGCCGGCGATCGGGAACGGCAGCTCGAGCAGCGCCGCCGAGAGAACCGGCGCTCCCCACAACTTCATTGATTGCCAGCGCATACAGGGTGGAGTTTAAAGCATCCGGGGCGGCGAGGATTGTAAACCGCTTCTTTGCAGGACGTGGAGGACCGTCCAAGCGCTCGCCTCGACCACCTTTATTAAATCCTTATATGTAAATGCTTACACTCCGCTCAGACGTAAAGCCGATTGGCCCGTTCATGCGCTCGAAAGAAGCTCTTTGTCGGATCGGGTGGATTGGGAATGCTACCGCGCCACTTTATTGACGAGTTCGAACAGGTTTTCCGGTCAGCGGTGAATTGACAGGGATACGACTCCGGTTTCCATCACATTTACAAGGGTTTGCCTTTCTTTGTTGACTGGCGTATCAAGCAGCACTAAACTCAGCCAAGGGCGCACGAGAAAGTATGCCCTGTGTAGTTTGGGCGACACAAACATGTCCGCGCATTTGTAATGGCATCCACTCGAACGATCGTTGCCCCACCGTCTGACCGCGTCCGGCTCATCGTGGCGTCCTCCGTGATGCTCACGTTCATCTCCTTCTGGCGCGCCGCAGCCATCGTCCTCAACGATCTCGGTTCCTCGGCCTTTTATGCCGGAGGCATTGCCGAACAGGCCATCGGTGCGGCCGCTCCCTGGTTCATTCTTGGAATCATGCTCTTCAGCTTTGCCGTACGCGCCGTGTACGTGGAAAGCTGCTCGATGTTCACCCGCGGTGGCGTCTACCGCGTAGTCAAAGAGGCGCTGGGCGGCGGATTCGCCAAGCTGAGCGTCTCCGCGCTGATGTTCGACTACATCCTCACCGGGCCGATTTCCGGCGTCTCTGCCGGGCAGTACATCACCGGCCTCATGAACGAAATGCTGGTGGTGGCGAACAACAGCCACTGGCTCCCCCCGGCACTGATCAACGCGCACGGCCAGCCGTTCCAGTTCGACATGAACTACACGTCCGCCGTATTCGCCGCGGCAGTGACGATCTACTACTGGTGGGAGAACGTCAAAGGCATTGAAGAATCGAGCGACAAGGCCCTCCGGGTCATGCAGATCACCACGGTCATGGTGGTCTTTCTTTTTGGCTGGGGCGCCTATTCGATTATGGTGCGCGGCGTGCACCTACCCCCTCCCCCCACCCCCGCGAATCTGAGGTTCAGCCCCGACGCCCTTGGCTTCCTCAAGAATTCCGGCCTGCCAATCCTTGGCCTGTTCGGCATCATCATGGCCTTCGGACACTCCATCCTTGCCATGAGCGGCGAAGAGAGCCTCGCGCAGGTCAACCGCGAAATTCAGCACCCCAAGCTGAAGAATCTGAAGCGCGCGGCGATCGTCATTGCGATCTACAGCCTGATCTTCACCGGCGGCGCAACACTGCTGGCGTCGATGCTGATTCCGGATGGGCCCCGGACACAGATCTACCAGAACAACCTCATTGCCGGCCTTGCTATGTACATGGTCGGGCCCATGTTCTGGCGCGTAGTCTTCCGCGTCTTCGTGGTGTTCGTCGGCTTCCTGATTCTTTCGGGCGCGATCAATACATCGATGATCGGATCGACTGGCGTCCTGATGCGCGTCGCAGAAGATGGCGTGCTGACGGATTGGTTCCGCAAGCCGCATCCGAGGTTTGGAACTAGCTACAGGATCGTGAACCTGGTCTTCGCGCTGCAGATGTTCACAATCATCGCTTCGCGTGGAAACGTAATCACCATCGGCGAAGCGTATGCCTTCGGCGTGATCTGGTCATTCACCTTCAACAGCCTCGCGATGCTGGTTCTGCGCTGGAAGTACCACGGCGAACGCGGATGGAAAGTTCCGCCGAACATCAAAATCGGGAAGATTGAAATTCCCCTCGGCTTGATGTGCGTCTTCCTCGTGCTCTTTTCCGTGGCCACTGTGAACCTCTTCACGAAGTCGGTAGCGACGGTAACCGGCGTCATCTTCGCCGCCTCTTTCTTCGTAATCTTCACCATTTCTGAGCGAGTGAACTTGCGAAAGCATGCTCTGACTGCTCGCCAGATGAAGGACCACTTCCAGCTTGAGCACCAGGACAATGTCGATCGTGAATCTGTGGCTCTTCGTCCCGGTGGAGTGATGGTCACCATGCGCGATGCCACTAACCCTGTGGCGTTGAAATGGGTGCTGGGCCGAACCAAAACAGAAGATCGCGACGTAGTCGTCATGAGCGTGCGCATGATGGGCGCAGGCGGCCCAGAGTATCTAAGCGCGGAAGACCAGAGCTTTAGCGAACACGAGCAGATGTTGTTTACCAAGGCTGTTTCAGTGGCGGAGAGCTTTGGGAAGAAGATCTCATTGCTCGTGGTTCCGGCCGGCGATGTCTTCGCCGCTCTCGTGCAGAGCGCGAACTCCCTTGAAGTCGACTCCGTGTGTTCGGGACAATCGACTTCAATGACCGCGGAGGATCAGGCCTTTCACTTGGGACAGGCGTGGGAGAATTTGCCCGAGCCGAAGAGGCAGTTCAACTTCTACGTCGTAGGGCAGAACGGCGATGTGAAGGTGTTCTACATCGGACCGCACGCCCCAACTCTTGGACCGGACGACGTCCAGCTCGTGCATCGGCTGTGGCTGAATATGCGGCGCGACCCCATGATGCAGGATCTGCATCATAGCGACATCATCACCTATGCTTTGACGCGACTTGCGGGCCAATATGCGCGCGAGAAGCAGGAGATCTTGCGCGACCTCCGTAACTATCGCGCTGCCGACGCGCCAACGCTTCGAATGGGCGGCCAGGAGCTAACCGGTGTTGCAGCTCCCTCGGCTCAGGAACAAACCCTTCAGGCCGCCAAAGTTCCGCGCGGGCTCTAAGCCAATCCTCCAAATTGAACGTCCACATTCCTTTGGGCGGGAAGTACGGCACAGGTGCGACCTGCGACTGTACGTTATCCCGCCGGGTCGAAAAATTCAGTCACGTTACTTTAGGACAATGAAACTCATGCTATCTGCACGAGTACATAGCCTTGTCTCGAGTTATAGCTTTGATCTTTCCAGTCCCACAGACCCACAGTAAGTCAATTTCTTTGTCTTGAACGCGATTGGTAACAAGCCACCTCTCGACTTAGTGACTATTCTCTGCATGAGAACCATTTTTTATTTGTCATCGTCTGAACAGTTAGGTATCTTTTCAGATCAGCAACTCATTCCTAAACGCTATTCAACTTTGCCCATACGCAGTCTCCTTATCACTGCGAACGGGAACAGGGAGGCCTCGTGGGGGTCGCAGAAATTCTTGCACAAATCGATAGGGAGATCGCACAGCTGCAGCGTGCGCGAACACTGTTGAAGAACGGGTCAGGCGGATCCAACGGAAATGGGTCCAGATCGCATCAATCCGGCAAAAAACGAAATCTCACACCCGAAGGACGACGCCGAATCTCAGAAGCCGTGCGGCGCCGCTGGGCAAGGCAGAGAAAAGCTTCCTCCGGCAATTAGCAGAAGATCAATACGAGAACGGCTGGAGATCATCCAGCCGTTTTTGTCGTCTACTGGATCGATTCTCCAGGCGATATTCGAACTATCTCTATGGATCCCTTCAGGTATTCATTCAGCTGGTCGGGAGTTCCTGTCAGGGGAGGAAACGTCCCAAAATGAATGGGCAGAATGGCCTGGGGTTCAATGAACTGCGCAGCCAACGCCGCCTCTCTAGGTCCCATCGTGTAGAAGCCACCAATCGGAAGCATCGCCAACTCGGGATGATAGAGCTCCTTGATGAGCTTCATGTCGCTGAAAACTGTCGTGTCTCCGGCGTGGTAGAGCACGGGCCCGTTGGCGATAGTAAGAACATACCCAACCGCCACTCCTGCGTATTGAGTGCCGTTCTTCCCCTCTGCTCCAGCAGAGTGCTTTGCATCCACCATTGTGACGGAAACGTCATCTAACTGCACGGTCCCGCCCATATTGAATCCTGTAGTGTTTTCTGCTCCCTGGCTCGCGATGAACGCAGCCAGCTCATAGATCGCGACTACGTTGGACTTGTGCTTCTTGGCAACCGGCACAGCGTCCGAGATGTGGTCTCCGTGCCCGTGTGTCAGCAAGATGTAGTGGATCGTTTCGGGAAGCTTGAAGCCCTTGGGATACTTCGGATTGTTTTCGATGAAGGGATCGATGAGTATGTTGGTGCCTTTGGCCGTCTGGACGAGAACGGTGGCGTGTCCGAGCCATGTCACGCGCGTGCCTTTCAAAGAAATCATATTCGCTCCACGGAAAGTTAGCGGGGATGTGGGCCCGAGGGATTGGATGCGAGGGAGCTATTCCGGTTCCGCTAGCGTGTGATAAGAACTTCCGAGATGCTGTCCTTTGCAAGAAACTGCCGGAAGCCCGACCACTGATTGAAGAGATCCTGAATGCTGCGATTGGTGAAAACGCGCTGAATGGGAAATGGCTGGGCTGTCTGCATTTCCACCGTGTCGCCCTCAGTTACATGGAAGCGGCAGAAGGCAGATTCTTCAGGCTGCTTGCGCGTGTGAAAAAAGGCCAGGACCTGGCCGCCGGGATTGATCGATGCATAAAGATGAGCGACAACCGCAGGTACAAACGGTTCGGGAAGATAATCGAGCGAGGTCCACAGCAGAACGATGTCATACATTTTTCCCGCGAAATCGAGAGTCTGCTTCAGGTATGACTCAGTGTCGTAGATGGGCTTGTCGTTCTCGTCGGTGCCGGTCTGCCACGAGCCCGTGCAGGCCTCAGTAACCAGATCGCAAAGGAACACACTGTGTCCCAGGTTGGTCAGGTAATTGATGTTCGTTGGCGACGTTGCGCCTGAGTCAATAATGCGCAATCCCGGCTCAGACTGGAGGCGTTTGCGCAGAGCTGTCCATGCTCCGCTGTGTCGCGGATAGCGGGGACCGCTCGCGGCATGACCCGCGGACTGATCGTTCTCTTTGGCTTTATCAAACCAACTGCGAATCACTTTGAAGTCCCCTCGTGATGCGGGTGCGTACGATGATCCACCCGTCGCTCGCTGACACTAAGCTTTCGCGCCGGCCGGCGCATTGTCTGGGGACTTGGCGCCCTGCGTCAGGTCGACCTTGCCACGGAAAACGGCATTGTCTTCGATGGCCAGACGGAGTGCTCGAACATCACCTTCGACGACGCTGCCCGCGCGAAGTTCGACCCGTCCGGTAGCGACGATATTGCCCTGCAACTGGCCTTGAATCAGGATGTCGCGTGCCGAGAGATCGGCTGCGACATTCGCGTTGGGCCCGATGGTCAGACGGCTCTCGGTCAGTGTCACGGTCCCTTCGACTCGTCCATCGATAATCAAGTCTTCGCCGCCCTTCACTTCGCCACGAATTACCACGGATTTGCCAATCCGAGCAGAACCATTTTCAGTTGCCATGGATCAATTTCCTTCCAGAAACATGAAATCTCGGGGAACACCCGGCACGGACGCCAATTGTGTCCAATTGATGCGTTCCAAAGGATTTGGGCGGCGCCGGCGTCGGATTCCAGAACATCCGAAGTCCCATATCGACTATAACATCGGGGCTGAACCGATCAGTTTAAGAATCCGGCACCTCAGAACTGCGTCCAAGCTATAAGTAACCAGGGATGAGGAAAAGCGAAGGACGATAAACTATTGCCGGTGCCTCCACTCAAAAGCTTCATTCTGGTATGGGTACTGATTGCCGCTCGAGCTCATGCGGACAATGACGGGCTCGTCCAGCGGGCACTGGCCAATGAGGTGCGCGCTGCGAGCGATACCCAGCATCCGATGCGCTACCGACTGCGAAAGTCGAGTCCGCGGCTGACGACCACCAAGGAAATTTGTGAAACGGCAGATGGTGCGGTGGCGCGGCTTGTTGCTGTCAATGACGCGCCTTTAGCCGCAGCCGATGAAGAGCGCGAACAGGCTCGCCTCAATCAACTGCTCAGCGACCCGGGAAAACAGCGGCATCGCAAACAGTCCCAGGACCAGGACACGGCGAGAGCCTTGAAAGTTCTGAGATCTCTTCCGAAAGCGTTTGTGTACGAATATGCTGGCCCCGAACAAGGTTCAGGTGGAGCGGTAGAAAAGTTCAACTTCAAACCCAATCCCAGGTTCGACCCTCCGGACCTCGAGACGCAGGTGCTGACGCAAATGGCCGGAGAGATATGGGTCGACTCCACTCAGGAACGGGTGGTGAGGCTCGAAGGCCGGCTACAGCAAGATGTTGATTTTGGCTGGGGAATTCTCGGGCGGCTGTACAAAGGGGGAACCATCAGGATCGTCCAGGCTGACGTGGGCGATCATCAATGGCGCATCGTCCACTTCGACATGAAGATGAGCGCAAGAGTGGTTTTCAAAACGAAATCGTTCGACACCGCCGAAGATCAGAGCCAGTTCGTCACGGTTCCAGCTGGGTTGAGATACCAGCAGGCGATCGCAATCCTTAGGGGAAGCGAGACGAAGACGAAACGAAGCAAGGGCGAGCTTGCGGGTAAATGAAAAAGCGGGTCCGCCAAAGCGGACCCGCTTCTAAAGGAAGAAATATCCCTAGACCTTCACCTTGAGCAGGATGATGACCAGGGTGAACAGGGTGAGCGACTCGATGAGGGCCAGGCCGAGGATCAGGAAGATCATCAGGCCTCCGCGAGCGCCGGGGTTGCGTGCCAGCGCTTCGCAAGCCGAAGCAGTGGCTTTGCCCTGACCAAGCCCGCAAAGGCCGGCCGCCAAGGCCATACCGATACCGGCGCCAATCGGCACCAGGTTGAGAGCAGCTGGTTCCCCGCCCTGTGCGAACGCCGGAACGGCGAAACAGAGAGCAGCCAGCGCCATGAATACGTATTGAAGCTTCCGCATAGTTCTCCTGCATCCCCAAAATTTGGCCGCCAGTGGGTGGTTGAGACTCACCGTGCTGGTCCCCTCACGCTTGCGGCCTTGCCGTTGATCCGGAGCGGGAGCAACTCTCCGGCGGAATTCTTTTGTTCGTCTCGGACTGGCCTTTCGGCCGGTGCCAAGATCCGCTCGCGCCGCTCAGTGCGACTCGTGCGAGACTGCCAGCGATAGATAAATCATCGACAGCAGCATGAAAATAAACGCCTGGATGCACGACACAAACACGTGCAATCCTAGGAAGACTGCGGGCACGCCAATTGGAATCAGCGAAAAGAATCCGAGCGTCAGCATGTCGCTGGCGTACATATTCGCGTAGAGACGAATCGTGAGCGACATGATGCGGGCGAAGTGCGACACAAGTTCAATCGGAATCAGCAGCCACGCCATCCACCAGATGGGCCCCGCGAAATGCTTCAGATATCCGATGCCGTGCGAGCGAAAACCCTGCCAGTTGTAATAGAGAAACGTCGGCACTGCGAGTCCAAGCGGCACAAAGGGCGATGTGGTCGGAGCCGGAACGCCTGGAATGAGGCCGATCAGGTTGTTGATCAGCACAAAAAGGAAGATGCAGGTGACGTATGCCTGGAACTTCGGCGCGTCGTGGCCGATCACCTGCTCGCCCATATTCCCAGTAAACTCAGAGATCATCTCAGCGACGTGCTGAAACGCGCCGGGCTTGTCGGGCGACAGCGTCATCCGAACAATAACGAAGAACGCAATCAGTCCCAGAACAACGAGCAATTCGACGGCGAAGGTGTTGCTGATCGGTGCGCCGGGATTCGCAGGATGGATGCCCATCGACTGCATAATCGAGGTGATCATTCCGCCAAAGAGGTGATTCAGCAGGCGGGTGAAAGCATAAGATTCGGGCATGAAGACTTGGTCTTTCCTTGTTAGTTATGCGGAAAGATCATCCGATGTGGATGTCAATCGCTAGTCCAGGAGCATGCGCAGTGCCTGCCAGAGGATAGTGATTGCAGCCAATCCCAACCCGCAGAGCAGCGCCACCGCCGAGCCCTGTAAACACTTCAGGCTAACATAGATGGCCCCGGCGTAGAGGACGAGGCGGAGGAGAAAGAAAACCACGACGGCCGGAGCGCTTCGCGGAGTCTTTTCGGCCTCGAGTTTGGCCCGGATTACGCGGGCCAAGCGCTGCCACTCGAAGATACTTGCAGCTGAGATGAGGGCTCCGGCCATCAGCATGCCGGCATTTCGCCAGCCCGATGCAACCAGCAGCACAATCGACGCAATCGCTCCCAGAATCAATGTTTTGACCATGGCCCGCTGAAGCATCACTTCAGCCGCGTCATTGGGCAGTTCAAGCAAAGGATGCACTTCCTGGGTCATTGATTTGAACTTGTCGGGCCCTTTCCCGTCCCACTTTGTGCCGCAGTTTCATTTCGGTCCTGACGGTCGGCACGGATCACATACTGAATGATGTAAACCAGGCCGGAGATAGCACCAAAGACGATGCCAGCGATCGAAATCCAGGTCTGATGAAAGTGCTTGTCCGCCCACGCGCCGATGAGCCAGCAGACAACAACAGAGCTGGGAAGAATCAGTGCGATCTGGATGCCGGTCTCGGCTTTCACAATCGCATCGATGCCGTCGGAGCGCTTTGAGCGCGAGCCGGAATCCGGTAGTGGGCGATTGAAGGGCATCCCTTGGTGGTTATACACGAAGCGAAGCAAGGCCGCGAAGCTGTGGACGCACTTTGAGCATGATGCACAGCTATACTGACCGTTAGACCTCAATCGCTGCACACAAAAGGAAATACAGTGTTTGATTCGGAATTCGAGCGCAATTTGTTTGAGTTGCGCCGGTCAAAACTTGCCGAAATCGAAAAGCTTGGGCAGGCCGCCTATCCCAACCAGTTCCCTGCTTCCCATACCATCCCGGAAATCCGGGCGAAATGGGGCGAGGCAGCCGCCGAAACGCTGGATGCCGAGCGCACCACCGTTACAATCGCGGGCCGGATTATGGCCATCCGCGTCATGGGCAAGGCAGGATTCGCCACCCTGCAACAGGGTGGAGAGCGGCTCCAGATCTACGTCCGGCTCGATGCGGTCGGCGAGCAAGGCTGGGCACTCTACAAGCTTCTGGACCTTGGCGATCACGTCGGGGCGTCGGGTTATCTATTCCGCACGAAAACCGGCGAGCTGAGCGTTCATGTCGAAAAGTTGACGTTTCTCGCAAAAGCCATGCTGGCGCTTCCTGAGAAGTACCACGGGCTAGCTGACGTGGAGTTGCGCTACCGGCAGCGCTACGTGGACCTGTTTGCGAATCTTGATGCGCGCGAGGTGTTCGTGAAACGCGCGAAGGTCCTTCGGGCACTACGCCGTTTTTTTGATGACCGCGGCTACCTCGAAGTGGAAACCCCGATGATGCAGCCCATCGCGGGCGGAGCGGCAGCACGGCCCTTCAAGACGCATCACAACGCGCTCGATATGGATCTGTACCTGCGGATCGCGCCCGAGCTCTACCTGAAGCGTCTCGTCGTCGGCGGTCTCGATCGCGTCTACGAGATCAATCGCAACTTCCGCAACGAAGGCGTCAGCACTCAGCACAACCCCGAGTTCACGATGCTCGAGTTCTACCAGGCATATGCGAACTACGAGGACATGATTCAACTCACCATCGACCTGCTCAAATTCGTTGCGCTCGAAGTCAACGGCACAACCATCTCCGAGTTCAATGGCGTGCTTCTCGACTTCGGCAAAGTCGAGAAGCTGACCATGCGCGAAGCGATCATCAAGTGGTGGCCCGAAGAAACCGCTGGGCCGAAGCCCGCCATTGAAGATCTCGACATCATCGGAGACGGTTCCGATCATCACCGCCTCCGGTCTCTTGTTGAACGCCTTCGCAATTCCGGCAAGAATCTCGACTATCAGCCTGCGGAGCCGGCCGGAAAGACAATTGCCGGCATCTTCGAAGCTGTAGCCGAAAAATACCTGCAGCAGCCAACCATCATCTACGAGTTCCCCACCGCGATCTCGCCACTCTCGAAGCAAAAGCCGGACGACCCCGAATGGGTCGAGCGCTTCGAGATCTATGCCGGCGGCTTCGAACTCGGAAATGCGTTCAGCGAGCTCAACGATCCTGTGGAGCAGCACAAGCGATTTGAGGAGCAATTAAAAGAGCGTGCCCGCGGCGACGCCGAAGCTCATGAAATGGACGAGGACTACGTGCGGGCGCTCGCCTATGGTTTGCCGCCAACCGGCGGCGAAGGCATCGGAATCGACCGGCTCGTCATGCTCCTCACCGGATCAAAGTCGATCCGCGACGTCATTCTTTTTCCCCTGATGAGGGACACAGAGCAAAAGAATCAGGAACCAGAAGCTAGCAGCTAGTAGCTAAAGCCAGGAGCTGTCTTTGAACATCCTTTTCGTCGGCGACATCTTCGGCAGCGCGGGACGCCGCATCGTTCGCGAGCACCTGGACCATGTGTGCGAGGCGCACAATGTCGAACTGCTGATTATCAACGCTGAGAATGCCGCCGGCGGCTTCGGAGTGACTCCTCAGATCGCCGAAGAGCTCTTCGATATGGGCGCTGATGTTCTGACTACCGGCAACCATGTGTGGGACAAGCGGGAGCTGATCGAGTACATGAATTCCGCACCTGCCGACAGCCAGGAGCGTGCGCGACGCGTTCTACGGCCTGCGAATTTTGAACGCGGCGTTCCCGGTTACGGAGTCTTCGAAGGCAAAACACAAAACGGCACGGAGTTCGCCGTCGTGAACCTCATGGGCAAGGTCTTCATGAACGGCACCAACAACCCATTTCTCGCCGCGAATGAAATTCTGTCCGCGATCAAAGCGAAAGTGATCGTGGTGGATTTTCACGGCGAAGCCACCAGCGAGAAAGTCGCCATGGGATGGCACCTTGACGGTCGCGTCACCGCAGTGCTCGGCACTCACACTCACGTACCGACTGCGGACGAGCGAGTCCTCCCAGGCGGTACGGCCTACCAGACGGACGTCGGCATGAGCGGTCCATACGACAGCGTGATCGGAGTAGAGCGGGATTTGGTGCTGCATCGATTTCTCACCGGCATGCCGGGCAAATTCGAAGCCGCCAAGGCTAACCCAAAAATGTGCGCGGCGCTCATCAAATGCGAGCCCCTTACAGGGCGCGCGACTTCGATTCAGCGAATCATGCTTGGCGAGTGAAAGCTCAGTCCCCGAATCGATCTAGTCCTGAGGACTCTGCGGCGCGGGCCAGCTACGCGCAACTGCCGGCCGATTGGAAACCGGCCGAACCGATCTCAGAGTTGCCGATCTGTGTGTGGCCTTAATCAATCGTCCGTTCCGAGCGAAGGTCATTGTCCATTCCGTCGCGTGCGGATGACCCGCCGCATCGTCGAAACGAATCACCTCTTCTCGATGATCCTGCGTTTGGATCTCGAGTTGAGCGCTGAGCGCAGCCACAGGTTTGCCTAATTCGGGCGTTGCACCGGGTTTGACAATCTCCGGCTGTGAGCCGGCGAGAGCGGCGTAGCACAGTGCGTTACCGAGCCAGTCGGCGTTTGCGGACTGCCCCTCTTCGGCGCGAATGTGATTGAATGCCGAAATAGTAAGCGAATTAATGGGCGCCGGAGAAAACAGCGAGTAACTTCGCCTGAGGATCGGCACTATCCGCACTCGGCCCTCGCCATTACGTGGAATGGAAGCGGAAAAGACAGAGACATCGCCCGACCCGTTATTGCGCGTGTACTGGAGAAACAGATGGTTCGGAAAGGAGGGGCAAACGACCTGGCGTGAAGTCCAGGCCGAGCCTTGATATTCGAGCCCCGCGAAGCCGGCGTGCTCTGCAATCGACGATTCAGCGTTCGCGATCAACAGCCGATCCTGCTGCGAAATCTCATCGGCCGATCGAAAGCCGACCGTGTAGATCGGAGCGCTCCGAGCAGCGATCGCCGAAAATGGCTTGGGATCGACGGGCGCTGGGACGACCCTCTGACCCTTCTGGGCATTCAAGGCGCAGATGCAAATCGCGAGTGCGAGAAGACACGGTATGAGTCTGGCTTGGGGGATTGTAAAACGCACCATCTGCTTCAAGGTTATCATCGCCGCAAAAGAAGGGGGCAGCCACGAGGGCTGCCCTTCATCTCTCCAGAAACGAAGCTGGTCTACTGTGGCTTCTTGCGGGCTCCCCCAGCGGCGGGACGACGTCCTGCAGCCGGCTTCCGCGCGGGAGCTTTCTTCGTTTGCAGGATCCCGTCTTTCAGCACGATTTGCGCGCTTGCCGCAGCCGTCGCTGAAGCTGGAACCTGCGTGTAGGTGTCGTAAGTACCGTCCAGTTCCGGTCCTCCGTCCTTCAGCAGCTTGAGTTCGCTGCCGACGGCCGGAATTTCCTTCTCCGGAATCGGTTCCTTCATGTTGACGATGAAGTCCGCAGTCTTGGCGTCCTTCGCATCCTGCGTAACAGCGACCTTCACCTGATTTGCATTTGCTTCGATGACGGTGCCCGGGACCGGCGTGTCCTTGCCCTGCAGCAAAGCCCAGAGCTTGTCAGCATCTTCCTTGCTGCCGACCGAGAGGACTGTTTCCTTATCGGCCAAAGCCAGCGTGTTGGGATCCGGCGTGTTGGCGAGAAGGTCGTGGATCTGCTCCTCAGGAGTCTTGGCAGCGGTGTACTTCGTTGCCAGGTCCGCCGGCGGGAAGAGATTCGCGGCAGCCTGTGTCTTCAGGTCGTTCAAACCATCGGTATTGCCGTGGTACTTCTTGAAGTAGTACTCAAGCTGCGGCTGAATTTGTGTTTTGAAGTTGGCCGGCGCATAGCTCCAGGTGCGGGCGAAGAACCAGGCAGCGGTCAGGTAATCTCCATTCGCCTTGTCAGTTGCAGCTTTGGCGGCCTGTGCTAGTGCTGCATCGCCGGGCGTCGCCTTCGCTTTGTCCTGCGCTTCGCGTGCCGCCTGGGCATCGAGAAGCTGGAGCTTCACATACGCAAGTGCGAGTTGAAGGGTATCGCCTAACGCCTGGCCCTTGGTTGTGTCGGGCATCGGGTACATCTTCAGCTCGGTGGTGTACTCGTCTACAGCAGTCTTCGGGTCTTTCTTCGACACAAGTGCAACCACCGCAAGCACCGAGTGGAAGAACGGATAGGTAGCATCAGTCTGCTGCTTCCACTGATCATCCGCAACGCCGGCAGGCTTCGGCACCGTGAGGCCCTTCTGCGCCAGAGCGCCCGCATCGTCGCAGGTAGCCTGGTCAGAGGTCTTGGCGCACTGATTCTTTTCATTGAAAGCTGCGATATAGATCGCCTTCAGTGAATTCGGATCGACTTGCAGGATCTTCTTGGCCGTATCCGTGGTCTTCTGTGCATCGCCCATTTGCTGGTAGGTACCCAGCAGCATATCGAGAACCGCGGCCTTGGCGGAGCTCTGAGGGTATTTCGTCAAAAAGTCTTCGAGAGCCGCGGCCTTGGCTTTCGGGTCCGACTGGGTGGTGGCCATTTGGTACGCGTTGAATTCAGCAGGATCCTTAATCTGAATCGTGCCTGACTGATCCTGTGCGCGCAGCGTGGGTGCGGGAACGAGGCTCAAGCTCGCCAACGCCATCACAGATGCAAAGACAAACTTCTTCATTCAGTGCTCCTGGGAGATGCGGAAGTGAAATCGGTTTCTCAAGCACTCGCTCGCGGACTGGTCTAACCGTACTTTTGACACTCTACGAGGGTTAGACATTCCCACGATGTCCAATGCGGTGTTGGGAGGATTATAGAAAGCCCTGCCCAATGTGACAAGGCAGGTTATTTGACAAGAGGATACACTCTCCGGGTGCCGGCAAACCTCAACAAGCCGAGGCTTAGAGGATAATCGATAGGCCATCGCTAAATCTGACATCTGTCTAACCAAGTATCGAGCGGAAATCTCTCTTCCTCCCGGGCGGGCATCGACGGCTGCCCCATCAGCCCATCGCTAAAGTGCTTAGACACCGAATCCGGAAAAAGTGTTTCCTGACGTTTTGAGGCGGTAAATGCACGTTCCGGTCCGGCTATTGCAGCAGCCGCACCAGCTCAGCCTGTTCGGCAAGAAACGCGTCGTGACCATGGGAACTGCTCATCTCGCGGTATTCAGCTCGAACGCCAACGGATTGGATGGTCTGCGCAAAATCGCGGACGGATTCGGCAGGAAAAAGCCAGTCTGAGCTGATCCCGATCAAAACCAGTTCAGCTCGGATTCGGCCATACACCTCCTGCGCCGATGTGAATCCGTTCAGAGGATGCCAGGTATCCATCGTGCGCATGATGGCGAGGTAGGCGTTCGCATCGAACCGCTCGTTGAAGCGCTCACCTTGATAGTCAAGATATCCGGCGATGTCGAAACGCCCACCGATAAGGCCCCCGCCATGATTGTCGAGACGCCACGGGTCTTCGCCATTTCGATTCGGACGGCGTCCAAAACGTTCTTCGAAAAGCGAAGCTGACTTGTAGCTGAGCATCCCGATCTGGCGGGCAAGAGAAAGACCGTGGCTCGGCGGACGCTGAGGCAGGTAGTAGCCGCCATCCCAGTTGGGGTCGTTCTGAATAGCCTGCCGCTGAAGATGATTCAGCGCCAGGCCCATTGCGGTAAGTGGAGCAACGCCGATAATCCCGGCTTTGCCGACGCGATCCGGGTCATGAATTGCCCACTCAAGCGCCTGCATTCCGCCGATGGAGCCGCCCAGCACAAGGCGAAGGCGGCGAATTCCGAGAGAGTCGAGAAGATGAGCCTGGGCACGAACATTGTCGCGGATAGAGACAAGGGGAAAGTCAGGACCGTATACCAGACCTGTTTCCGGATCTACCGAGCCCGGCCCCGTCGATCCATAGCAGGAGCCGAGCAGATTGATGCAGATCACGAAATCGTGCTCGAGCGAGAGCAGCGCTCCCGGCGCAAACACCTCGGGCCACCAGTCCCCTACCCTTGCTGAACCGGAGAGCGCGTGGCAGATGAGCACTGCGTTATCCCGAGACGCGTTAAGTTTCCCGTAGACGGCGTAGTGCAGTGTGGGTTGCGCGAGCGAGCGGCCGCTTTCCAGCATCAGATGCTGGTCCAGAATGAAATCGCCTTCGTATGTCGGCTCAAGCGCAGGCGACCGGGCCGGCGCTGGATCCGGCCCAGTGGCGGCTTCGGACGTAACGCTCATTTTGTGGCGCGACCCGCGGTCTCTGCGGTCTTCGCGAAAGCGTGTCCATTGGCGGCTTCGATTGCCTGATCGAGATCATCGAGGATATCGCGAAGGTCTTCAATTCCGATGGAGAGCCGAACGAGTTCGGGCGTCACCCCTGTAGCCGCCTGCTCCTCCACCGAGAGCTGCTGATGTGTGGTCGAAGCTGGATGAATCACCAGCGACTTTGCATCTCCGATGTTCGCCACAAGTGAAAAGAGTTGCAGCGAGTCGATCAGCTTCTTCCCCGCGTCGTACCCTCCCTTGATTCCAAAGGTGAGCAGCGACGATTGCCCGCTAGGCAGATACTTCTTCGCACGCGAGTAGTATTTGCTCGACTCCAGGCCCGGATAATTCACCCACTCAACACCAGGATGCTGCTCCAGATGCTTCGAAACAGCGAGAGCATTCTGCGAGTGGCGCTCCATGCGCAGATGCAGCGTCTCCAGCCCCTGCAACAGGAGGAATGCGCTGTGGGGCGCGAGAGCTGCGCCCGTATCGCGAAGTCCCTGAATCCTTGCCTTGAGAATGAACGAAAGCGGCCCGAATGCCTGGGTGTATGACAGGCCGTGATACGAGGGATCAGGCTCCGTGAACTCCTTGAATCGCCCTGACGCTGCCCAGTCGAACCTGCCCGCATCAACGATCACCCCACCGATGGTCGTGCCGTGCCCGCCAATAAACTTCGTCGCCGAGTTGACGACAATATCAGCTCCCCACTCGATTGGACGCAACAGAGCCGGCGAAGCGCACGTGTTGTCGATGACAAGAGGCAGGCCGTTTTCGTGCGCAATGGCGGCAAGCTTTTCAACATCGATGACATCCAGCTTCGGATTACCCAGCGACTCAGCGTAGATCGCACGAGTCTTCGGATTGATGGCAGCACGGACAGCATCGAAATCATCCGGATCAACAAAGCGAACGTTGATGCCCAGTCTCGGCAGCGTGTAGTGAAAGAGATTATAGGTGCCGCCATAGAGAGAGTTGCTGGAGATGATCTCGTCGCCTGCGGCAGCGAGTGTGGTGATGGCGAGCGTCTCAGCGGCCTGCCCCGAGGCGGTGGCAAGAGCGGCTGCTCCGCCTTCAAGCGCTGCAACTCTCTTCTCGAATACGTCCGTCGTCGGATTCATGATCCGCGTGTAGATGTTTCCGAACTCTTTCAGCGCGAATAGCCGGCCAGCGTGGTCGGCATCCTGGAAAAGGTACGACGTCGTCTGATAGATGGGAACGGCTCGTGAGCCGGTAGCAGGATCGGGCGATTGTCCGCCATGTACGGCGATGGTGGCAAGTTGGTGCTTCTTCTCGTCTGACATCCTGTTCTCCTTCAATAGCGATTGTGTTTGAGGGGCTTCACGAGCCGGAAATGCGAAAGCCCGAATCCGCTGGATCCGGGCCGCCTGGTCTGATCGGTTGCGTCTAGCGCTTTTGCCGCCCAGATTCCACGCGAATGGATCCGCATGCGCAACACATGCGCATGGCCATGGATTCAATCCGCAGCGTGGCTGAGTTCAGCATTGAAGGCAGTATCTAGGACTCTCTCGGCCAGTGTCAAACGCGAAATGTCAGAGCATTGTCAATTCTATTCGCGGCCAGCCGGAGACGAAGGACAACTACTCGTCGGCCTTCCAGACATAGGCGCCCGGCTGCGGCAGGCCGATATGAGCGAGGACGCGGAATGCAAACTGGCGAGCCATTTCCTCAGTGTCGACAGGTTTGTTATAAAACGCGGGCATTACCGGGAATATCACCGCCCCCGCTTCGGCTGCAATCGCCATGTTCCTGAGATGAATGCGATTGAAAGGCGTCTCGCGGACACAGAGAAGGAGTGGGCGGCGCTCTTTGAGAGTTACGTCCGCTGCTCGGGTGATGAGCGAGTTCGCGAGTCCGTTGGCAATGGTCGCGAGCGTTCCCATCGAGCACGGCAGAATGATCATGCCCGCTGATGGGTAGCTGCCGCTCGCGATCGAAGCTCCGATATCGGTGTCGGAGTGCTGCGTGACCTTCTTGGGCGATGTGCCAAGTAGCTTTTCAAGCAGGCCCGTGCGTCCCGACACCCCAAGCTCTTCCGCGATCACGCGGAGCGAATTCTCTGACGCAACAAACTCGACGCGCTCGACGCGCTGGTCCGCCTCCAAGGCTCGCAAAAGTTCCCGGCAGAGAATCGCGCCTGATGCCCCGGTAATGGCGACCGTTAGATTCACTCTTCGAAATCCCCCGGCTTGCTCTCGTTCCACTCCTGCATCATGCGAGCGTACTCCTCAGAGGGTCCGTACTGCTCCAGCCGTTTCCGCTCGTCAAATGCCTCTTTGTGTTGGCCGGCGCTCCACAGAATCCGAAACAACATGATCGACGAGATCTCCGACTCCGGCGAAAGCTTTACTGCAACGCGCCCATGCTCGATGGCTTCGCGGTGTTTGCTTTGGCGCGAAAGAACCCATCCGTAATAGCTGTGAATGATGGAAGCCCCAGGAAATTCCTCAACCAGTCCCTTCATCCACTCCGCAGCCTGCTCCAGCTCTTCATCTGCTGAGTCAATGACCTCCTGAATCGTCCCCAGCACTCGTTCCGCGGCGTGGTCAGGAATCTGGTTCATCTCGGCTATTCTCCGAGGACGCGTTTGAAAATGGCGTCAACATTGCCCAGCTGCCGCGTGTAGTCGAACGCCTGCGAAAGCTTCTCCGGACTCAGCAGGTCGGTAATCGCGGGCTCCTTCGCCACCTCGTCCCGGAACACCAGATCATCCTTCCACGCCCGCATTGCATGGCCTTGCACCAGCCGGTAAGCATCCTCGCGCAGCATTCCCGCCTCCGCAAGATCCAGCAGCAGCTGCCCTGAAAAAATCAGGCCTCCCGTCGATTCGAGGTTCTTCTTCATGCGTTCCGGATAAACCAGCAACCTTGCCAGAAGGTCGGTGGTCTTCGCAAGCAGATAATCCGTCAGGATCGTCGAATCCGGAAAGATCACCCGCTCCACCGACGAGTGCGAAATATCCCGCTCATGCCAGAGCGCGACATTCTCCAGAGCCGCCTGCGAGTTCCCTCGCAGCACACGCGCCAGCCCGCTGATCTGCTCGCTGGTGATGGGATTCTTCTTATGTGGCATCGCCGAGGAGCCCTTCTGTTTTTCGCTGAAGTACTCCTGCGCCTCGCGAACCTCGGTCCGCTGCAGGTGCCGCACCTCGACAGCGATTTTGTCGAGTGTGCTGCCAATAATGGCAAGCGTACCGATATACGCCGCGTGGCGGTCCCGCTGGATCACTTGCGTAGCCACTGGCGCGGGTTGAAGCCCCAGGCGCTCGCAAATCCGCTCTTCGTGCTCCGGTTTGAGATGGCCGAAGGTGCCCACTGCGCCCGAGAGCTTGCCGACCCGCATATCCTCAGCGGCAGCTTCAAAACGTTTGAGGTTGCGCTGCATTTCGGCATACCAGTTAAGGAACTTCAGGCCAAAGGTCGTTGGCTCCGCATGAATTCCGTGAGTCCGGCCGATCGTCGGCGTGTGTTTGAACTCGAGAGCGCGCCGCCGCAGCACCTCCATCAGAGACTCTATCCCACGACAGATCAGCACCGAAGCTTCCTTAACCTGCAGAGCTTGCGCAGTATCTACGATGTCGTTGGAAGTCAGGCCGTAGTGAAGCCACCGGGATTCTTCGCCGAGCCCCTTTGCCTTCAGGTCTTCAGCTACGGCAGTGGTGAAGGCGATGACGTCGTGCTTGACTTCGGCTTCAATCTCGAGAATGCGCTCAGCCGAAGCGCTTGCCTTCGCAATTGCATCCGCGGCGGACTGAGGAATGACGCCGTCCTCCGCCAGAATCGCGCTCGCAGCCGACTCAACCTGGAGCCAGCAGCGGTATTTGTTGTCCTCGGTCCAGATGCGGCCCATGGCTGGGCGGGTGTAACGCTTGATCAAAAGTGACTCCTCTGAAGGCAGCTTTTCGTTACCATCTTCAAGCTGTTCGCTTTGCGTTGGAAAGGAGAAACTCCTCGCGTTTACAAAGGCGCAGCTGGGTCCAACTCCTGATTCTACTAGCTGTAAGAAGGTCTAAGTACGGGGAATGCCGAACCGTCGGTGCAGCTCATCGTAGAGGAGACCCCGGCCAGGCTTGTAGGGCTGAAACCACTCGCCATCGATCACCAGTTGGGGGATGGCGCGCTTGCCAACGTGGCGGATGACCTCGGCCGAGGCGGCCGGATCGGAATCTACATTGATTTCCGTATATGCGATCCCGTGTGTCTCTAAAAACTGCTTGGCCGCCCGGCAATCTCTGCACCAGGAGGCGGTGTAGACCTGAACCTTCATAAGATCGATTCTAGCGGGTCGTTTACGATTCCTCTGTGACGGCAGACCAGATCAAACAATTGCTTAAGCTCGATCCTCACCCGATCGAAGGCGGACATTTCCGGCAAACCTGGGCTGCCAGGGCGAACCTCGATCTGACCCGTGGAACGCGCTCCCTCGGCACCGCAATTTACTACCTTCTGGAGCGGGGTCAGTTCTCCGAGATGCACCTCCTCGACTCCGATGAGATGTTCCACTTCTACCTCGGCGATCCCGTAGAGATGCTTCAGCTATACCCCGACGGCAGTTCCAAAGTCATAGTCCTGGGACACGATCTGCTTGCCGGCCAGCAAGTCCAGGTCCTGGTGCCGGCCGGGGTCTGGCAGGGCACCCAACTGATCGGAGAGGGCAAAGTCGCGCTGTTCGGATGCACCGTCGTCCCCGGCTTCGACTATGCCGACTATCGCAACGCGAGTTTCAAAGAGCTATCAGCAAAGTGGCCTGAACAAAAAGGGCGAATCAGGGCGCTCACTCGGTCTTGACCCGACGATCCCGGAAGAAGACGCGCAAAAGCTCGCCACACTGATCGGCAAGGACCCCTTGCCCTACCTGCATCTGATGATTAAGCTGCGGATGGTTGAGGACCGAGAGAACAGATCCGCAGGCACCAGCTTTCGGATCGGCCGTGCCGTAGACCAGACGATCGATCCGCGCGTGAATCATCGCTCCCGCGCACATCGCGCAGGGCTCCAGCGTTACATAAAGAGTGCAGCCGTTGAGCCTGTAATTGCCGAGCATGGCAGCCGCGTGCCGCATCGCGACAATCTCGGCATGGGCCGTGGGGTCGCTGGTGCGGATCACAGAGTTCTGGCCGTGCGCAATGATCGCGCCATCATGAACGACAACTGCACCAATGGGAACTTCCCCAGCCTCCGCTGCTTTGCGGGCTTCAGAAAGCGCGGTGCGCATCGCTTCAAGATCCGAGATCATGGGCAACATAGTACGGCAAATCTAGCTTTGCGTAATCACAGTACGGTGTGACGAAAGCCGGACATCTTCTCCCGTGGAGATGCCTCACTCTTTCACAACCGCCCCCGGCTGCTGTTGAGTCATGCAATGCAGAGTCCCGAGGCCCCAGACAAGATCGACAGCATGGATGCCGATCACTTCCCTATCCGGAAAAGCATCCGCAATGATACCGAGGGCGATTCGGTCATTGGGGTCGTGGAAAGTCGGCACCAGCACAAGGCCATTCGCGATGTAAAAATTTGCATAGCTGGCGGGCAGCCGCTGCTTGCGAAAGACGACTGGGCGCGGCAAGGGCAATTCGACGATCGTGAACTGCTTGCCTTCGCTGGTTCGAGCGGCCTTGAGACGTTGAAGGTTGTCGGCGAGTGGCTCGTGGTTTGGATCGCTCGTATTTGGCTCGACGGCGGTAAGTATGGTGGACGGGCCGACAAACCGCGTGATGTCGTCGACGTGGCCGTGCGTATCGTCCCCCGCAATTCCCCGCCCCAGCCAGATCACCTGATCGATGCCGAGGTAATCGCTGAAGGCCCGCTCAAGTTCCTCACGGCTCACACCCGGGTTCCGCTGCTGAACCTCGCTCAGTAAACATTCCTCAGTGGTCAGCATCACGCCCTGACCGTTGGTGTCGATCGACCCGCCTTCCAGCACTAGCCTGCGTTGTTCGCCATGCATGCTGATCACCGGCTGCCACTCCTGCACGCTCAGCAGTTCCGCAGCACGCGCAGGAATCTGATCATCAAGATGCCAGTCCGGATACTTGGCCCACGCGTTGAATCGCCAGTTCGTGATGCCGACCTTGCCCTCGCCATTGCGAACAAAAATCGGCCCCGAGTCCCGGGTCCACACACGGTCCGTGGGCCACTGGTGGAAACTCACGTTGTCGAGCTTGGCATGCGCGCGCTCCAGGAAGCCAAGAACGCGGCGCTGCTCTTTGTCGCTCTGAACGAGAAGATGGACGCGCTCGCGCTCCGACAGCAACCTCACGATCTCCGCGTATAGCCACGGAATCGCCTGAAACTTCCCGGGCCAGTCCTCCGGATTATGCGGCCATGCGAGCCACGTAGCCTCGTGCGGCTCCCATTCCGCGGGCATGCGATAGCCGAGTTCTCGCGGAGTCTTCTCGGGCATGCTTACTTGCCGTCTCCAAAGCCAGGGTCGAGGAAGCGGCTCGTAATCGGTGTATACGCGTCAATGCGGCGGTCGCGCAGGAAGGGCCAGTTGCGCCGCGTGTCTTCCAGCAATGCTGTATCAATCTCGCCGATAAGGATCTCCTCCTCGGTATGCGACGCCTTGGCCACAATGCGCCCGAAAGGATCGGCCAGAAAGCTTCCACCCCAGAACTCGAGGCCCGGTCCGGTGGCGCGGTTCCCTCGGATGTCGCCCGTTTCGTGACCGACTCGATTTACCCCGGCAACATAGACGCCGTTGGCGATGGCGTGTCCCCGCTGAATGGTCTGCCAGGCGTCGTACTGCGCTGCACCGAATTCATCCTTCTCCGCCGGATGCCAGCCAATCGCCGTCGGATAAAACAGAACCTCAGCCCCCTGGAGCGCCGTCAACCTCGCGCCTTCGGGATACCACTGATCCCAGCAGACGAGCGTTCCGACACGGCCATGCGGCGTATCGACAGCCTTGAATCCGAGATCTCCCGGCGTGAAGTAGAACTTCTCGTAGTACAGCGGATCGTCAGGGATGTGCATCTTGCGATACACGCTGATGATGCTTCCGTCCTGCCCCAGCGTAACCGCCGTGTTGTGATAAAGCCCGGCTGCGCGTCGCTCGAAAAGAGACGCGACAAGGATCACCCGGAGTTCTTTCGCGAGTTCACCGAGGCGCGTCGTCGAGGGCCCAGGTATCGACTCCGCCAGATCAAACAGCTTGATGTCCTCGCGCTGGCAGAAGTATTGGGCGCGGAAAAGTTCCGGCAAACAGACGATGTTCGCTCCCAGCTTGGCTGCGTCGCGGACGTGAGCAATGGCGGAGTCGAGATTGGCGTCAGGATCGGGGCCCATCGACATCTGGACCAGGCCAACCTTGTATTTACGGGCGTTTTCCATTTCGAACCAAAATTCCTCGGGCTATGCCGCCGCCGGATACATCCCTACACGACAAGGCCAACCCCGGCTTGCGGGATTGGCCTGAATTGGTCTCCCGCCGCGTCTATTCTTCGAGAATCAAGACAGCGGCAGCAATAGTTGTGGTCCACAGGCCGCGCTTATCCCCTACCGCCGACTGAGTGACGTTGCTGGTACGAACAATCTGCCCGGAGATGCGGTAGATCTCCTTCTTCTCATCCCAGCTCTTGTCCGGGTCGAAATCCACGTCGAGCGTAGTGGCGAGCATTTCCGCGGCGAGTTCCTCGGCATACTCACCGGCCTGATCTTCGGTTTCGCCAAAGCTGTGATGCTCGCTGAGATAGCCGTACGTGTCCTTGTCAGCCGGAATCGCAACGCCAATGCTGGAGACGCACAGGCGATGCGGCTCGCGAGTCGAGTTTTCAGCGATAACCGCGAAAACGACCTCGCCATGATTGAGGTATTTGGCGCCTTCTTTGCGCGAGATGATCTTGCAGCGCGGCGGAAAGATGGAGCTGACGCGAACCAGGTTCTGCGAAGCAATTCCGGCATCCCGAAGAGCCAATTCAAACGACGTCAAGCGCTCCTTGTGTTTGCCTACACCCTTGGTGAAGAAAAGCTTCTTCGGGACCATGCTCTTTCCCAATTTCTATGTACCCTCCGTGAGGTTGGCGGTGGTTGAATTTTTGGACGTTCCCGCATGAGTTTATCGCATCTTGGCGCCTGAAAACAGAATGGTTGGCGATTTAATCCCACGTTTACATTTTGAAAGCTGGAGACGCTGCCGCCGAAGGAGAAAGGATCAACCGCGGCATTCCGGAGCGATTTTCCCAAGCGATGCGGAACTTTTCTCCAGGACCCGAGTTTCAGAGTCTATGAAGCTGACTCTCGTTCTTGGGATCTGTGTGCTCAGCGCTGCGTTCGGCTGTGCACTGGCTGTGGCTCAAGAGTACGGCGCGCAGCCTGGCCCTCCCCCCTCAGCGCGCGAATATCCACCCGATGCGAGCCCTGTTCCCCTGGAGTGGGTTCCTCCTCCGTTAGCCGAACTGAGTTCGATGGCGGCGATGAAAGAGAACTTCACGCTCGATCGCACTCTTTTGGGCGTGGCGGCTGGTGTCGTACCTGATTCCGATGCCCCGGTACGCCAGGCCATTCATAAGCTCGACGGCGTAAGCGTGCATACCATGCGCTTCAATGAAGCCGGCATCCCGGATGAAGGCGCGGTACAGGCCATTCGCGCTTCCTATCATCTCCGCGGCTGGAAGCACGTCGTCACGACGGCTGACCGTGGCGGCCCGCTGCGGAACGGGACCACGGATGTCTGGTTCGTGCTCGACGGCCTAAACATTCGCGGTGCCGTGGTGCTGGCCGAAACACCACGCAGTCTGACGCTGGTTACGGTGGCCGGAAACCTGAGCCCGGTCGATCTATTGCATCTTCGCGGGCACTTCGGAATTCCGAAGCTCGATGAAGGCGATTTCCGCAGCGCGCCCACGCAGTAGATGGCGGCCTGAGCCCCGCTTGCGAACGGTCCGCTGCCGTTCTGCCGGAACGCCGTCATCCTACGTTCATCTTCGGCGGTTGAGTGACCACCCTGTACAGTAGCAGGAAGAATGCTTTAGCCTTCCCTTACACCCTTATCTCGGGAAGGAACTCCAAAAGACAAATGCAGAAGACTTACAACGGGCTGGATTTGCCTCAGAACGGCAAGCCCATCGAGCACAGCCACGGTCAATATCAGGTTCCCGACAATCCCATCATCCCCTTCATCGAAGGCGACGGCACCGGCCGCGACATCTGGAAAGCCTCGCAGCGCGTTTTCGACGCCGCGGTTGAGAAGGCTTACGGCGGCAAGCGCAAGATCGCCTGGTTCGAGATTTTCGCCGGCGAGAAGGCCTTCCGCCAGTTCAACAACTGGCTGCCAGACGACTCTGTGAATGCCGCGCGAGATCTTCGGGTTTCCATCAAGGGGCCGCTCACCACTCCCGTCGGCGGCGGAATCCGCTCGCTGAACGTCGCGCTGCGTCAGATTCTTGACCTTTACTCCTGCGTTCGCCCCGTGCGCTACTACCAGGGCGTGCCTAGCCCGGTGAAGAGCCCCGAGAAGGTCAACATCGTCATCTTCCGCGAAAACACAGAGGATGTGTACTCAGGCATCGAGTTCAAACAGGGCAGCGACGACGCAGCCAAGCTGATCAGCTACATCAATGACGATCTGCTGAAGGGTGGCAAAAAGAAAATCCGGCAGGATTCCGGCGTCGGCATCAAGCCCATCTCCATCTTCGGCACCAAGCGCCTCGTTCGCTATGCCATTCGCTACGCGCTCGAAACAGGCCGCAAAACCGTCACTCTCGTGCACAAGGGCAACATCCAGAAGTTCACTGAAGGCGCCTTCCGCGAGTGGGGCTATGAAGTCGCAACCGAAGAGTTCCGCGATCAGACTGTCACCGAGCGCGAAAGCTGGATCCTTGGCAATGTCGATGCCAACCCGAACATCACCATCGAAGAGAATGCCGCGCTGATCGAGCCCGGCCTCGAGTTCGGAAATCAGGCATTCCGCGATTCCCTATATGCCGAAATCAAGGGTGTGCTGGATTCCATCGGCAAAACACACGGCAATGGCGCCTGGAAATCAAAAATTCTGGTCAACGACCGCATCGCCGATTCCATCTTCCAGCAGATCATCATCCGCCCGTCGGACTACAGCATTCTGGCCACATCCAATCTCAACGGCGATTACATTTCCGATGCAGCAGCTGCACAGGTGGGAGGACTCGGCATCGCTCCGGGCGCCAACATCGGCGATGGCTATGCAGTCTTCGAAGCCACGCACGGCACAGCGCCCAAATACACCGACAAGGACGTCATCAATCCCGGGTCCGTCATCCTCTCCGGCGTCATGATGCTTGACTTCATCGGATGGAAAGAAGCCGCAAAGATGATCGAAGACGCAATGGAGAAGACGATCCAGCAAAAATTCGTGACATACGACTTTGAACGTCAGACCGCCGGCGCAACCAAGGTCGGCACTAACGAATTTGCTACGCGAATCATCGGCAATATGTAGAAAGCGGAGCTAGCGGGGGTAGCGGCGCTAGCGGAATTCGCGATCACCTAACTCCGCAAACACGCGCGAAGCGCGGCTAACTCCGCGAGCTCCGCTTAACTGACCAGGAGAACAACAATGCGTAAGAAAGTTTCAATTGTGGGCGCCGGCAACGTAGGCGCTACGGCAGCACACTGGATTGCGGCGAAAGAACTTGCCGACGTGGTGCTGATTGATGTCGTAGACGGCGTGCCTCAGGGCAAGGCGCTTGACCTGCTGGAAGCCATGCCGATCGAGAAGCGCGATGTGCAGGTCACTGGCTCGAACGACTACGCCGCAACAGCAAATTCCGACATTGTCGTCATCACCGCAGGCATTCCACGCAAACCCGGCATGAGCCGCGATGATCTGCTGCATACCAACTTCAAGATCATGTCGGATGTCGTATCGAAAGTGGTTGCGCAATCGCCGGAGTGCATCCTCATCATCGTCTCCAATCCTCTTGACGCGATGGCCCAGGCGGCCTTCCGTCAGGCAGGATTCAATCGTGAGCGCGTCATCGGCATGGCCGGCGTGCTGGACTCCGCACGCTTCCGCACCTTCATCGCGGAAGAACTGAATGTGAGTGTCGAAAACGTCACCGCCTTTGTGCTGGGCGGGCACGGCGACACCATGGTTCCCCTCACCCGTTACTCCACCGTCGCCGGAATCCCCATCACCGAACTCATTCCCGCCGACCGCCTTGAAGCTCTCGTGCAACGCACCCGCGATGGTGGCGCAGAAATCGTCAAGTACCTCAAGACCGGCAGCGCCTACTACGCACCCAGCGCTGCGACGGTTGAGATGGTCGAAGCCATTCTCAAAGACAAGAAAAAGATTCTGCCCTGCGCAGCCTATCTAAACGGCGAGTACGGAATCGAAGGCTATTACATCGGCGTTCCCTGCAAACTGGGCGCGGGCGGCCTCGAAAAAATCATCGAAATCAAACTGACCGCGGAAGAAGACGCGGCGCTGAAGAAGAGCGCGGCCGCAGTGAAAGAGCTCTGCGCAGTGATCGGAGTGTAAGTTCGTTTCCCGCAACATCCTCGTTGAAAAGGCCGCTCCGAACTATGAGCGGCCTTTTCTTTGCAGCTTCCACCGAAAGGTTGAGCGCCATACCCATCGAACCTCCGATGCCGTCACTATAACCAAAGTCCCATTCTCGATAGAGCTAAGCGCCACTTCACCTGACTTTTGGCAGCTGTCAGACATTGCACGAGAGCGCGTCACTGACGAAGCTTTTGGCGTTCACCACATCGGTCGCCGGCTCAGAAAAGCAAGTACTTCCTAGGAGATCCATGTTTCGCAAATTCTTCATCATCGCAGTCTGCCTGATGGCGGCAGTTGTCACAACGAACGCACAGAGCAACTACGCAGTCGTCCGAGGTTCCGTCCTGGATCAGCAGCATCACGCCGTACCAGGAGCCCACATACAAGTCCGCGAAGACGCCACTGGAGCTCAACGCGAAGTCGTCTCAAATGCGACAGGGTTGTACGAGATTGCAGGTCTCCAGCCCGGAAAGTACACCCTGACCGTCGACGGCCAGGGTTTCGCTCAGACGACGCAGACCATCGACCTGGAAGTCGGGCAGCAGGCGACCATCGACCTCGGACTGCGCGTAAGCAGCGACAAGCAAACCGTGAATGTTGAGGGCTCGGGCGAGTTGCTGAAGACGCAGGATGCAAGCGTAGGCGCGGTCGTCGATCAGAAGTCCGTCGATTCCCTCCCCCTGAACGGCCGCATGCTCATCGATCTTGTTCTCACTGTTCCAGGAGCGCACGTCAGTCATGGCGCTGCCACCGGCGATATGAATCCGCTCTATTGGCGGCCGGGACAGCGTTCAGCCGTCAGCATCGGCGGCAGCAGACCAAACGCCAACTACTTCCTGCTCGATGGCGCAACCAATACCGACCCGACCTTCAGTTCGCAGAACCTGAGCGCATCGCCTGACGCCGTACAGGAATTCCAGGTTCAGACCGGCAGCTACTCTGCAGAAATGGGAGGCGCCGGTGGCGGACAGATCAACATCGTCACGCGCTCTGGAACTGCGCACTTCCACGGCACCGCATACGAATTTCTTCGCAACGGTGCAATGGATGCGCACACATTCAGCGACATGGGCATGGACAATTTCCTTGTCCAGAACAACTTCGGAGCTTCGATCGGCGGCCCCGTATGGCATACGGCAAAAACCTTCTTCTTCCTGAACTACGAAGGTCTGCGGACAGTAGAGACGATGGCGATGGTTGACACCGTGCCAACGCCAGAAGAAGTCTCAGGCGACTTCAGCCAGAGCGGCATAGATATCTACGACCCCAATTCCACCCAGCCGAATCCCAGCTTCAATCCGAGTCTGCCGGTTAGCAAAACAAACCCGCAGTACATCCGACAGCAATTTGAGTACAACGGGGTGAAGAATGTGATTCCCCCAGATCGCATCTCTCACGCAGCTTCGATCATGCTGACCAGGTACACGCCGCAGCCCAACGCCATGGATATGGGCGGTATGACCATGATGGGTCAACCGACCGTTGTGGGCGCGGGCAACGATGCAAACAACTTCCTCGACTTGCGGAAGATGCGCATGAATCAGGACCAGGGCACAGTCCGCGTCGATCACAACTTCGGAAATGGCGATCTGGCCTTCTTCCGTTACTCAGCTTCAGGTGAGTACGGATTTCATCCCCAGATGGGCCTCCCCGGATTTGGTTTCTACCATGACGATCTTGCGCAGAATGGAATCCTGGCCTGGAATCATGTCTTCTCGTCGCAACTGGTGAACTCGGCATCCGCTGCGATCTCGCGCCTGGTGATGGCGCATTCGACCGAGAGCGCCAACAAGAACGACATCGTCTCTGAACTGGGAATCACGGGAACCGGCTTTGGCGGACCTGCAGCCTGGGGAGCGCCCTATTTCAACATTCAGGGCTTCTCACCGATCGGCGATGCCTTCAGCGCGACTCCCATGCACGCTTGGGACACCGTGGTGGAAGGACGCGACACTCTGAACTGGCAAATCGGCCGCCACAGTGCCAAGTTCGGCGGATCCTACCGTAAGTTCATCTGGCCGATGTGGGGCTTCTTCCAGAATCGCGGTTACTACCAGTTCACGAACGGATTCACAACCAGGAATGCACTGAACGACGGCAGCACTGGATCATCGCTGGCCAGTTTCGAGCTTGGCTTGCCCGCCGCCCGCCAGGGACAGGCCGGCATTCCCCAGATGAACCTCCGCCAGTGGTACTCCGATGCCTACGCCCAAGACGCTTGGCGCCTCACAACCACCACCACTCTGACGTATGGTTTGCGCTACGAATACATGAGCCCGCTGATCGACATCACCTATACCAATAGCAACCTCGATTTGAGCAGCGGAACCCCCCGCGTCTTCATCGGCGGGCAGAACGGCTATCCGAAGGGACTGATGTACGCCAATCACACAAACTTCGCGCCTCGCTTGGGCTTGGCACAGAGCATGCCGCGTCTCGGATTGGTAGCACACGTCGCTTATGGAGTCTTTTACACGCCCGTGGATATGAACACCTGGTGCAACCAGCGTCACAATGTTCCGTACGTATTCCCACTGACATCCCAAAGTGATCCTTTTATCCCAAGCATCAACACGCTGAACTTCCCTGCCCCGGTTCTCGGAACCTCGGTGGTCAGCTTTACGGGTCTCCAGCTTCATGCGCCGGCGCAATACATCCAGCAGTGGAGCGCCTCCCTCGAGAAACAGATCGGCAGCTCAACAACGGTGGAGCTCGGCTATCTCGGAGCCGGCGGATTCCATCTGCAGCGTTCGCACCTCATCAACAACGCGCAGCCTGGCCCCGGACTAATTCAGCCAAGGCGTCCGCATCCAAAGATCAGCTTCGTTGACAACACAACGTTTCCATCAACCGTCACCGTCTCGAGTTCAACGTTCCCAGTCAGCACGATGAACCTGCTCGAAAATACGTCCCAGAGCTGGTACGACGCGGGGTACGTCAATGTTCGACGCCGCTACTCCAACGGCCTCAGCTTCTTGGGAAATTACACATACGCCAAGGCGCTTGAAAACGCACCGGATTTCCGGTCTCCAATGTTCGAGGCGGCAACGCCGCAGAACAATGATGATCTCGACGCCGAAAAGGGACCAGGGTGCGATATCCGTCACCGCTTCTCTCTCAACGCCGTCTACAGCTCGCACGCCATGGGGTCGAATCGCCTGATGCAGGCGCTCAGCCGCGATTGGCGCGCATCTATTCAATACCAGGTTCAGACCGGCTTTCCATTCACAGTCTCGGTCTTCGGCGACACCGCGAATGCAGGTACGGTGGTCGGCGAGAATCCGATCCGTGCCAACCTCACAGGTGAGAAGATCTTCGGTCCGGGTACGCGCAATTCCACAACCTGGATCAATCCCAAAGCCTTTGCCACCCCACCGGCTTACACCTATGGCAATTCAAGCCGGAACATGGTGTACGGACCCGGCTTGCAGACTTTGGACGCCGGAATCGTCCGCGAGTTTGGCATCGCGGAGAAGGCCCGCTTCGAAGCACGCGCGGAGTTCTTCAACGCGCTCAACCATACAAACCTGGGCACACCAAACCGCTTCGTGAACACGGCAAGCTTCGGCAGCATCACGGAAGAAGCTACTCCGGGAAGGGAAATTCAGCTCAGCGGCCGCATCAGCTTCTAAGAGTCGCGCCTTGGTTCCGGGGCGGGGTCGGTCAGACCTCGCCCTTTCTGTTTCAAAATGACGGCTGGCGCAGGAATCGAACGACCTCTGGCCCGATCACCTTCGCACATTCATTCGGCGCCAGATGTCCGCATCCCGCAACCACGTCCATTTGCGATTGCGAAATAAGCTTGTTCATTTTCTTGCCTTCGCTCAATGGCGTGATCTGGTCGAGTTCACCCCAGACGATCAAAACTCGCATCTTCAGCTGCGGCAAAAGCGCGTCCGTCGTCTCGCGACCCTGCAGCATCGTATCCAGCGAGCGGTGCATGACCCAGGCATGTTCTTGCGAGACCCGCATGATGTCGCGAGCCACAAAGTCAGGCAGGCTCGGCGGATGTGGCATCAGGAGCTTGTCCAGCTTTTCGATCTCTGCCGGCGAAATCGGTGTGAATAGCTTCGTATCCCACTCCGGCTTGACGTACAGACCTGCGCTATCGAAGAGCATCAGGCGCGAAACGCGATCGGGATGATTCGCAGCTACAAGCTGCACAATCCATCCGCCCATGGACCAGCCGCCGAGGTCCACCTGCTTCAGCCCCATCGCATCGAGAAAGCCCACGACGATCCTCGACTGATCGGTAACGGAGTAGGAAAAATTCGTGGGTCTCTCACTCTGTCCAAATCCCGGCAGGTCCGGCAAATAGACGCGGTACCCAGCCTTGCGAAGGAATGGCGCTAGCTTCTCCCAGTCTTCCGCTCGACCTCCCAGGCCGTGCACGAGAACAACCGGCGAGCCACTCTCCGATCCAAGCGTGTAATAGTGAATCCTGAAGCCGTTAACGCTGGCATAGTGGCTCCTCGCACCCATCACATACATCTGCGCTTCGTTGAAGACCCTGAACACACTGACAGGACGAGCCCAGAACACAACTCCCGCTGCAATCAAGAGCGCGAACACGAGTAGGGCTATCCATCGGCTGCGTCGCATGCCTCAGCGAACCTTATCCCAATCAAGGACCGCTGCCCGCTCCCATCCTGCTTCGATCACGCGCACGGTAATTGGATCGAGAGCCAGTGCGCTATCGCTGTTCCACTCTGCCCATTCCACCCAGCGGACTGCCTCTGCATCGGATGCTGCTCTCAACGATCCTCCAATAACCCGGCAGAGGTAATCGGCGATGACGTAGTGATACCGCACGCGCTCGCCGCCCGGCCCCTCTTCTCGCACGATGCGATCCAGAAGCTCGATGAGTTCTAGTGGTTCCACCTGAAGTCCCGTTTCTTCCCCAACCTCCCGAATAACCCCCTGGTGCAGAGACTCTCCGACCTCGAGCATGCCGCCAGGCAACGACCAGTTCCCTTTCAAGGGCTCGCGGCCGCGCTGAACCAGCAGCACGCGTCCACCCTCGACCACCACGGCTCCCACTCCCACGATAGGGGCCTTCGGGAACTCGCGTTGAATCGCTTCGGGCATTTGTCAACCTCTAGCATAGATGGCTATCTAACACTTGCGTACCGAGTTGAGCCCGAATCCACCTCTCTTGCATCCGATCAACCCGAGTATCATCAAATTGAATGGGGAGAACAGGATGGCGGAGTTTACGCTGCGCATTGACGGAATGCATTGCGGCTCCTGTGTCCGGCGGGTCACACAGGCGTTGAATTCGACCGAAGGCGTCAAGGTCGAGGAGGTTCGGATCGGAGCTGCCAGGTTGAAATCAGAAGATCGTCAACCGGTTGATGCTGCCATCGCCGCACTGGGAAAGGCCGGATACTCGGCTCACCTGGAACACTAAGCCCAAAGATGCCCGCGCAAGAAACAGAGTCGCTCACGCTACCCGTAATCGGGATGACCTGTGCTGCCTGCCAGCACCACGTTGAAAGCGCGCTCAAAGAAACGGCAGGGGTCAAGTCCGCCCACGTCGATCTGATGGCGAATCGGGCGAACGTTGTTTTCGATCCACAAGAAGCTTCCGCCGAACTGCTCCTGCAAGCGATTCGCGGAGCGGGCTACGATGCGGTGCTTCCTCGCGCAGGAGTAGTCAGCGCGCAAAGCTCAGACGAGGCAGAAACATTAGCCAAAGCCGTGGCGACTCTCATCGGCGGTGGTATCGCAATGCTACTCGCGATGCCGCTCAGCTCGGAGATGGGACCGGCAGATCACTTCCTCATGCACGTCCTGCCCTCGCTGTACTTTCAAACCACCCACGACGCACTACGCTGGACGCTTCTCATCCTCACAGCAGTCCTCATGGTTTGGGCAGGCCGCGGTATTTACTTTGCTGCTGCCAGGGCCCTGCGGCATGGCGGCACCAACATGAACACGCTTGTGAGCCTGGGCACCGGTGTGGCTTTCTTGTACTCGGCCTACGGAACGATCTCTCCCGCGCCGGGGCGAGACATGTACTATGACGCGGTTCTTTTGATCCTCGGATTTCTCCTGCTCGGAAAGGCATTGGAGGCCCGCGCCAAGCGCCACGCTCTCGCCGCCGTGAACGCCTTAAGCAAGCTTCGGCCCTCTGTCGCGCGTCGCATCATGGATGGAGTGCAAACTCTCGTTCCCCTCGAGGAAGTCCGGGTTGGCGATCATGTACTGGTTCTTCCCGGCGAGCGCTTCCCTGTCGACGCAACCATCCGCGAAGGCCGCACCAGCGTGGACGAGTCGATGCTTACAGGTGAATCCACTCCGCTGGCGCGAGAAGAGGGAGATCGAGTTCTAGCCGGTTCACTGAATTATGAAGGCGCGGTTGTGTGCCGCGCGGAGTCGCTGGGCGAAGACACGGTTCTCGCCCAGATCACTCGCATGGTTGAGCAGGCGCAATCTTCGCGCGCGCCCACTCAACGAATGGCCGATCGAGCCAGCGCCATCTTCGTGCCGATCGTGTTGCTGCTTTCCGCCATCACCTTCAGTGCGTGGTATTTCTCCGCAAGCTCCGCGTCAATGGCGCTCGCTGCAACCGTCTCCGTATTGGTTATCGCCTGTCCCTGTGCCATGGGGCTGGCTGTTCCTGCCGCGTTGACCGTTGCGGTCGGGCGAGGTGCCCAGATCGGCGTGTTATTCAAAGGCGGAGAGGCCCTGGAACGCACCGCCAACTTGAATGCAATTGTCCTGGACAAAACAGGAACGCTGACCTCCGGTCGGCCGGTTTTGCAGGCCGTGCGCCCAGTGAAGGGTTACTCCGAAGAGGACCTGCTGCGGCTCGCCGCAGCCGCTGAAGAGCGCTCGAATCATCCGCTCGCGCATGCTGTTGTGGACTACGCCAAGGCACAGTCCATAAAGTGGGCGCCCGCCCAGGACGTTAAGGTGATTCCCGGGCGCGGGCTCGCCGCGCGCGTGGAAGATTACGATTGCCTCATCGGCAATGAAGCGCTCTTCCAGGAGTATGGAATCCGTTTTCCGGATACGGTTCCTCCCACAAAGCCCGGTACCACGCGTCTGTGGATAGCCCTCGACAATCAATCCATCGGCTGCATGGATGCACGGGACACGCTGCGTCCTGATGCTGCTGAAGCCATTGCCTCCCTGAAAGACAAAGGTCTTCGCGTGCTCATGCTCACAGGAGACTCGGCAGCCGCTTCGGCCCCCATCGCAAACCAGGCCGGCATTGGAGAGATTGAAGCCGGACTCGACCCGGCCGGCAAACTGGCGCGCATCCGCTCCCTCCAGCAAGAGGGTCTGCGTGTCGCCATGGTGGGAGACGGTATCAACGATGCCGCGGCGCTCGCTCAAGCCGATGCCGGATTCTCCATGGGAACCGGCGCAGACCTTGCGCAGGAGGCCGGAGACGTCCTGCTCGTGCGGGCTCAGCCGGGATCCATCCTTTCAGCAATCGAGCTTGCCGAGTCGACGGTGAAAGTAATGCGGCAAAACCTGATATGGGCCGCTGGATACAACATCCTCGGTATCCCACTCGCAGCCGGAGTCCTGTATCCCGCATTTCACGTCTTGCTCAGCCCCTGGATCGCCGCGGCCGCGATGGCGTTGAGTTCTGTCAGCGTACTGAGCAACAGTCTGCGTCTTCGCGCGTGGAAGCCAAGCCGTTGACGTTAAACTAACGGCAGAGCCCTCGACGTGCGCATCCTGACCCGGTACATTCTCGGCGAGATCCTCTCGTACACGCTCATCGGATGCGCTGTCTTCACGTTCATCCTGTTCATACGAGATCTCAATCACATCCTGGAAGCCGTGGTGCGTAATAGCTCCACCTTCGGAAGTATCGTTGAGATTTTCACTTTCAGCTTGCCCAACACCTTCAAGGTTACGATTCCCATGGCTGTGCTGGTCGGAATTCTGCTCGGACTCAGCCGCTTGGCCGCCGACAGCGAGATCATCGCCATGCGAGCCTCCGGCCTGGGCGTGTGGTTCTTTGTGCGCGTTGCCTCGATGGTGGCCATCGGCGGAACGCTGCTCGGACTTGCCAACGCCCTCTTCATCGTCCCGCGCGCAAACCGATCCATTCTGGAGATGGAGCAAGAACTTGAAACCTCCCAGGCTTCGTTTGAAATTCAACCGCGAGTCTTCTACGAAGATTTCAGGAATGCCGTGTTGTACGTGCAGAATGTACGCGGCGGCACAGGGGCATCAAACTGGGATAAGGTCTTCATGGCCGACCTGTCAGATCCCGGAAACCCGATCATAACGACCGCCGAATCTGCAACCGTTGTCAGCGATTCATCCCAAGAACTGCTGATGCGCCTCCGCAATGGCTCCCGCCATGAAACCGTTAGCGGTCAGCCCCAGCAGTACAACATTTCTACGTTCTCACAAACGGATCTGCCGCTCTCGCTCGGTCCCCAGGGTGAAACTCATCTCGGACGGTTGGACACCGCGATTTATGCCTTGCCGATGCGCGCCCTGATCGCCCGCACGCATGGGCCCGATGCAAGAAGGTATCAGCTCGAGTTGCATACTCGATTCTCTTATCCCGCTGCCTGCCTGGTGCTGATGCTCGTGGGCGTTCCGCTGGGAATCATTTCCCGGCGCGGCGGCAAAAGTTCTGGTCTCGTATTCACCGTCCTGCTCGTACTGGTCTACTACGTTCTCTCGTACACGGGGATCGCGCTGAGCCGCCAGGGAAAACTCAGCCCCTTTCTCGGTGTGTGGATGGCGAACCTCATTTTCGCCCTCGCCGGTGTGTTTTTGCTCTGGCAGATGGCCAGCGGAGGGCGCGTCCTGAGCGCGATATCGGGCCTACTGTCGCGTACCCGGCCGGCGCTTCCCATCAAGGCCGATGGAAATCATCTCACGCAACTCCTCGAGAAGTTGCAGCCCCGCGCTGTGCGCATTGGCTCACGGGGCGTCTTCCCTCGCCTCCTGGACGCCTACGTAGTCCGCGAATTTTTCGGGATGTTCCTGCTCGTGCTGGCCAGCTTCGTGATCCTGATGCTTGTCTTCACTTTCTTCGAGCTCGTGGGAGACATCATCCGCAATCACGTTCCGCTGGGAATGGTTGGGGACTACCTGTTCAATCTGGCCCCGAGCATGATCTACGCAATCACTCCCCTGGCTGTGCTGATCTCTGTGCTGGTTACATTCGGCGTTCTGAACCGGAACAGCGAAATCGTCGCAATGAAGGCAACTGGCATCAGCTTGTACCGGCTTGTGATCCCCATCGTCTCGATCTCAGCCATCCTGGCGATCGGCTTGTTCGTCTTTGATGATTACTACCTGCCGGCGGCGAACCGCCGCCAGGAGTTCCTGCGCAGTACCATCAAGGGACGTCCGCCACAGACATTCCTGCATCCGGAAGAGAAATGGATGTTCGGCCAGTCTGGAAAGGGCGAGCCCGCCCACATCTTCTACTATCAGTTTTTCGACCGGGATGATGATGCGTTTGCCAACCTCTCGGTTTTTGAATTCAACCCATCCACATTCGCTCTTTCGCGAAGAATATTTGCTTCCCGTGCTGTCTGGGATGAGAAGACCGAATCTTGGCACTTCCTGAACGGATGGGTTCGCAACATCGACGGCAATAAGCGCGAATATGTCGAATTCAAAAACACCACTTTTTCAGAGATCAATGAGGATCCCGGCTACTTCAAAAAAGAAAATCTGCAGTCGCAGGAGATGAACTTCCAGCAGCTCAGAGCTTACATCCGCGATCTTCGTCAGAGCGGATTCGATACGATGCGCCTGCGCGTTGCGCTCTGGCACAAGCTCGCCTATCCCATGATCGCGGTCATCATGGCCATGCTGGCGATTCCCTTCGCGCTTTCCATGGGCCGGCGTGGTTCTCTGACGGGCATTGCCGTTGCGATTTCGGTCGCGCTGGCCTACTGGGTTGTCGATGGCCTGTTCGGGGCCATGGGCAACGTGAATTACCTTCCTGCCGCACTGGCGGCATGGTCGCCGGATGTCTTATTCGGTTTGGCGGGGGGATATCTGCTGCTCAGGGCGCCCACTTAACATCTGCCGGCCGGCACGGCCACATATTCAAATCGCAGCCCGTACAATATATAAATATGCTTCGCGACCTCGGGCCCTTGCTCGGCTACATGCGCCGCTACCGGTGGGGATATATATGGGGCACGCTCGCCTGCATTGCCACAAATATCGCCGCCGTTCAGGGCCCGCAAATTCTAAAAAAGGCAATCGACGAGCTTGAACGCGGGGTGTCGCGCGAACGCATCGTCTTTCTTGCGTGTATCTTCGTCGGGATCTACCTGATTAAGGGCGTGTTCCTGTATGCCCAGCGCTGGATCCTGATCGGCATCTCCCGCGAAATTGAGTTTGACCTGCGAAACGACCTTTTCCTCCAACTGGAACGGCAGGACGCCAACTTCTATCAGAAATACCGCACCGGCGACATCATGGCCCGCATGACCAACGACCTGAACGCCGTGCGCATGCTGCTTGGTCCGGCGCTGATGTACAGCGCGAACACCATCTTCTTCACGGTCGGTGCACTCTTCTTTCTTCTCCGCATCAGTCCCTGGCTCACCCTGGTCGCTTGGGCTCCAATGCCCCTCGCCAGCATTCTGGTCCAGTACTTCGGCCGCAAAATCCACGACAAGTTCGAAAAGATCCAGGAGAGTTTCTCCGAAATCTCATCGCAGGCTCAGGAGAACTACACCGGCGCTCGCCTGGTGCGCGCATTCGGGCGCGAACAGTCGCAGATGAGCCTTTTCGAAAAGCTGAACCGGCAATACATCTCTCGTGCCCAGGGATTGGTTCAGCTGATGGGCATGCTCTGGCCCACGCTTGAGTTCATCCTCGGCATTGCCATGATCATCACCCTCCTTGTTGGTGGTCACGAAGTTGTCGCGCATCGCATCACCCCGGGCGAGTTCGTCGCGTTCAACACCTACATGATCCTGCTGATCTGGCCCATTATCGCGGTGGGATGGGTAGTGAATCTATTCCAGCGCGGTACCGCATCAGTAAAACGCATCGACGAGTTGCTACATGCCAAGCCGGTAATCGACGACCGAGACGCCGATCCGAAAATATCGCCCGATGCCGTGCTCCGGGGCGAGATCGAATTTCGCAACCTCAATTTCAGCTACGGCGAAACGCCGGTCCTCCGGAACGTGTCACTGAAAGTCCCAGCAGGATCGAGCCTCGCCATCGTGGGCCCCACTGGCTCCGGCAAAACCACCTTGGTGAATCTCATATCTCGCCTCTACGAGGCACCGGCGGGAACACTCCTCATCGATGGCCGGCCCATCCGAGAATATCCTCTCGAAGTGCTGCGCCGAAATATGGGTATCGTTCCCCAGGAAACCTTTCTGTTCAGCGAGACCATTCGCGAGAATCTCGCATTCGGTGTTCCAGATGCTTCGGCCGACAGTTTGCTGCAGGCAGCCGAGGCCGCGCATATCCGCCGCGAATTCGAGGATTTTCCCCAGGGATTCGAAACCATGGTTGGCGAGCGCGGCATGACCCTCTCAGGTGGACAGAAACAGCGATCCGCGATCGCACGCGCCCTTCTGAGGCGGCCCGCCATTCTCATTCTCGATGACGCGCTCGCAAGCGTGGACACCTACACCGAGGAGCGGATCCTCGGCGGCCTTCGCAGCTATAGCGAAACGGCAACATCGATTCTCATCTCACACCGCGTTTCCACCGTGCGGGATGCAGACCAGATCGCAGTCCTCGACCACGGCCGCATCGTGGAAATCGGGCGGCACGAAGACCTGCTGGCCAAAGACGGCTACTACGCAAGCCTCTATCAGAAGCAACAACTCGAAGAAGAACTCACCGTGGCTACATAGAGCCTAGACCGTCCACGAACCTCCCTCCATGCCGGCAGAAGCCACTGCGGAACCCACGCCGGTGCCTGCAAAAGCCGGCCCTGTTTCATTGGTTTTGTGGAAGGCTGTCTCGATCAGGGCCTGTTTCCAGGCCTCGCGTACATTTCGCACATTGGAAATTACCTGCTCAAATTTTTGCCGGGAATTGGCCTGCGATCCCTGAAGCATGAGAGCGAACATCGCGGTGTAAAACTCGGTGAGAGCCTCGGCCGGTTTGCCTCCCCGCTTCCGGTCAAGCGTAAGCTGCAGATGCATGACAATGTCCATCGCCCTCTTCACCGCCGCCCTGCGCCGATCAGCGTCGTTCTGCTCAACTGCATCGATTGCCTGATTCATAAAGCGAACGATCCCATCGTAGAGTGCGATGGTCATTTCAACTGGGCTGGCGCCCTCAAGTGTGTGCGCCTGGTATTCGTTCATTTCCGTCCCTATCCGTTCTGATTGCGGTTGTACCCTGTGATTGCGCTATACATTTCATCTACCTGATTAATCTGCTGCGGAATCGCCTGGAGAATCTGATTGGCAAGATTCAATTCCGCCGTGAGACGGGTCTTCTGCGTCGCGATCACCGCTTCCTGCCGGTCGATGTTGTCATTGAGAGTTGATTCCTGGCTGCTGTTTTCTTTAAGGGCTAGAGCGACGGCCCCACCCGCTGCGCCATTTGTCCCGAGGCTATCAAGTTTTTCCATGAAGGCAGAACCGAAGCTGCCCGAATCCTGAAACAGCGCGACCACCTGATCGAAGTTGCTGTTCAAAGCGCTGGTGAGTTTGTCCGCATCCAGACTTACCGTACCGTCTGCCGCGGCGGTCGCCTTGATTCCCAGCGCGATGAGAGAGTTGATCGCATTTGATCCGAACGATGCACTCACCGCAGTTAGAAGCCCCTCCTGAATTTGCGCAGCAACCCCGGTTCCATACAGCGGCTCGGGATTGCCGGAGGAATCCTTCCCTTCCTGCGCGTTAATCGCCTTGATCGTGGTGTTGTAGTCGGTAACAAACTTCGAAACGGCGGCTTCAATGCTGGACGTGTCGTTATCGATCACCACCTGGATGCTCGGCGGCGTTGCATTTGAATCCGGGGCGCCAGTGGACAACAACTGAAACGTCACGCCGGGAATAGCGTTTGTCACCGTGTTCGACGCGCTGGTAAGCGTAACCCCGTCCACCTTCATCGTCGCGTCAATCCCGTTCTGAATGACAGCAAGACCGAGGTTTGCGTTTTTGTCCTCCGTTGTTGTGTCGGAGAGGTTGGTTGGGCTGGCTGGGTTGTTCGTGGCGTCGGCAATCGTGATCTGGCCCGCGCTGCCATCCGTCTTGCTGACCAGAGAGAGGCGGGCTGTCCCGTCAGCGTTCGTCAAGACACTTGCCGTGACGCCAAGGTTCGCATTGTTGATGGCTGCCGACAATCCCGCGATCGTGGCCGCAGTCGACGCATCCCCAACCTTGACTGTCTTCCATCCTCCATTGCCGATTTTGAACGTGATGCCGCCCGCGAGCGAATCCGTCGCATTGATTGCGTCGGTTGCCGCGGTTGAGACCTGGGCAAGATTCTGGACGATGACCGTGTGCGTCCCCGCGACCGCACTGGCGCTGGCCGATGAAAGGCTCAGTACATCGGTATTCGAGCTCGAGCCCGTCTTGTAAGCCAACGTCCCATTGAAATCCGTGAGCGCCTGCAGATCCGAAGTCAGCGTGGCGAGTTGCGTACCGAGACTCGAGAGCGCCGCGTCTTTGCTCTGCAGCGCCGTCAGCTGTTCCTTCCACGGCTTCTCGACAGACTGCAGATTCGCAACAATCTGGTTCACCGTGCTGGTCACATCGAAACCCTGCCCGCTCGTAGGAGACCCAAAGTTCAGCCCAACAGCACCCATGCGTCTGCTCCGGAAGTCTTCTCTATCAGGTGAGATTCCATGTGGGAGTCGGAAAGATTAAGAGCAACTAACATTTCAGCGAACCAACCCAAAACGCAGCGGAGAAGGCCGATGCCGCACCTTCCCCGTCGCGCTTCCCTGGGTTAGGGGGAGTGCTCCGTAACTACTGGAGCAGCTTGGTGATCAGTTGCTGTGCCTGGTTCGCCTGCGACAGAGCCGCAATACCCGTCTGGCTCAGAATCTGATACTTCGACATATCCGAAGTCGCCTGGCCATAGTCCGTAGCCGTCACGTCGTTCATGGCAGCAAGTGTATTGGTCGACTGCGTAGTCATCACGTTGCCGACAGCAGTAAGTGTGTTGATGTTCGCGCCGATCGTTCCGCGGCTAGCAGCGACGGATGTGATGGCAGAGTTAATCGAGACGAGAGCAGCCTGCGCACCGGAGAAGCTGGTGAGATCGGTTCCTGCCAGCGACAGCGCGCTTGAACTCGCTTGAACCAGGTCGGACGCGGAGTTGTTGTAGGACTGCGAGATCGTGCCGTCCGACGTGAATATCGACACACTCTGGTTGCTTTTCACGTTGACGCTCTCGGCCTCGAATGCCGTATTTGAAGTGTCCTGGGAAAGCGCTCCGCCGCTAATCTTCAGAGTGTTTCCAGAAACGGAGGCGTTTACGCCCACAGAACCAAACTGCGTGTTGATCGCTGCAGCCAAAGTGGAAAGATTACCACCTGTACCATTGGCCGCGAACTTGGCGTCTGTTAGCGAGGTCGCTGTGCCGCCAGCAGCAGTAATCTGAAAAGCGCGAGCGCCGGGAGAGAGAGTATCGAAAGCGTTGCCCACTGTCAGACTTGTCACGCTGCCCGTGCCCGAAACGGGAATGCTAACTTTGTCTGTGAGGTCAGTGCTGGCATTTTGATGCACCGCGCCTACTGTGCCCGAGTTCACACCTACACCAGACTCCGTCGCCGAGGCCTGTATAGTAATCTGATTTGCGGTTCCGCCTAGGGCCAGAGTAGTCGCACCGGTTGCAGTGCCATCGCCTCCTGTCCCTTCTGCCGCAAGAATGGAAGCTTCCAATTGAGCAAGCGTTCCGCCCTGTCCGCCTGACGCCCATCTGCCTCCGGCGTTGAAATCGGTCATGTCCCCATCCGCGCCGGTGGACGGAGTGTACGTAATCCCTGCACCTGGATGAATAATGTCATTCGCATTTTTGACCGTAAGAGCGCTGCCGGCGGGTAGCGCGAGCGTGTATGTCTGAGTTTTGCCCATCGCCGCGCCACCGCTCAATATCATTTGATTACCCTGCACCGTGGCAACGTTGGCGCCGAAGGTCTGATTGATCACTGAGGCCATATTGCTGATCGTGTCGGTAGTTGCCAGCGCGTAAGACTTGCCACCGCCCGTCCAAGTCTGACCGTTGTTCACGAACGTGAGGCTCTGGCTCCCGTAGGTAACCGTGGCTGTATCAGTCGCGCTGCCGCCGATACTTACTGCGTCGTTCGCATTTGCTACCGAGAAAGCCGAGTTCTTCGCGAACGTATTGATGCCGTTGTACTCAGTATTGTTGTTAATGGTGTCGATCTCAGTAAGGATCTTCTGGTATTCAGAATTGGCGGCAGCGACCTGGCTGCTATTGAGCGTTCCGTTGGACGCTTCCGTCGCTAGCGTCACTGCACGATTAAGCAGACTCGTGACCTGCGACAGTGCTCCATCGGCCACCTGCAGAAAATCCACTCCCTCTGATGCGTTCTTCGCCGATTGTGACAACGCTGTTGACGACGCCTGCAGTCCATTCGCCAGCGACAAACCCGCCGCGTCATCCGCGCCCGAGTTGATCCGCGACCCCGAAGACAATTGCTGCAACGTCTTCGACAATGAAGCCTGGGTATTCGCCAGGTTGTTCTGTGCGTAAATTGCCGAAATATTATTCAGGACACCCAATGCCATGGAGATTCTCCTTGTTCCGGTTGAATTGATCCAGTGAGTTCCTGCTGCGGGTGCCTGACCGGAAAGCCTGCGCAATCGCCTGCCCCGGGTCACCTTGTGGAAGGAACCACGTTTCCCACTGCTTTCATCGGCGCACCGGAAAAGGACTTTATGACTTTTTCAACAGGACCTGCAATCAGCATTCCAATCACCTTCAGCCGCATGGGAACCGAATCGCCGACTGACTCGAAACGAACAAAGAAATCGCCACGCATTCACGAGGAACCGAAGCCAAAGATCAAAGCGCTCCCCTGAAAGGATCTATACAATCCCCAGCACCTTTACGATCACACGCTTCCTTCGCTGCCCATCAAACTCCGCATAAAACACGCGCTGCCACGTTCCAAGATCCAGCCGCCCATTCGTCACCGGCAGCGTTGTCTCATGGTGAAGCAGCAGCGACTTCAAATGAGCATCGCCGTTATCCTCTCCAGTCTGATGATGCTTGTAATCGGGCCGCGCTGGCGCCAGCTCTTCAAGCCACTTGCCGATGTCCTCGATCAACCCACTCTCATGATCGTTCACGTAGATTGCCGCGGTAATGTGCATCGGTGATACGAAGCACAAGCCGTCCTTCACGCCGCTTCGCTTCACGATCTGCTCAACCTGATCGGTGATATGGACCATCTCCTTCCGTTTCCGCGTCTCGAACGTGAGATATTCCGTGTGGCTCTTCATCTCTCCTGCAGGCATGGCTGCTCTCCTTGGCAGTGCTTCATCGTCAGCCTTTATCCTAAAGAATGTCGTGAGCGAAGCGAAACGAGCCCGGGCTGAAGAACTCTCCCTCTGCGCGCTAGACCAGCTTGCGCAGGGCGATGCACTCGGAGCCATCGAGAATTTCCGTTCCGCTATCGCCGACGACCCCGGCAATTTCGATGCGCACCACGGTCTTGTAAGAGCACTGAGAGATGCCGGACGCCTCGAACAATCGATCGGCGCTGCTCTTGCTCTCACCGCTCTCACGCCCGACGACCCCCTCGCACACACCGCGCTATCCATCTCTCTGCAGCAGGCTGGCCACATTCCTGAAGCCGAAGCAGCTGCCGCGCGTGCCCGCGTGCTCGAGTGGAAGGCACAACTTCGATCCTCTGCCCCGGACGATAAGCCGTGAGATCGCGGTTCATGCAATCAAAAGCTGGGCGTCTGCGCGCTATGCACGATGAGCTGGTCAAGACGTATGGTCCCCAGCACTGGTGGCCCGCAAACACGTCGTTTGAGGTCATAATCGGTGCCTACCTCACTCAGAACACGTCGTGGAAGGCGGTCGAGGTATCTCTTGCGAATCTGCGCGCAGCCGGCGCTTTGACCATCGCTGGAATCCGCGCGCTCTCTCTCGACAAGCTCCAGGCACTCATCAGGCCGTCAGGCTTCTACACGCGTAAGGCCCCCGCCCTCAAGGCATTCATCGCGATGCTGGATTCAGAGTTCGATGGATCACTCGATCGGCTTGCTGCCACGCCAACGCAGGCTCTCCGCCACCGCTTGCTTGCACTCCCCGGGGTGGGCCCCGAAACGGCAGACGCAATTCTGCTCTATGCTCTGGGTCACGCCGTTCCCGTCGCGGATGAGTACCTCCGGCGGCTCGCAATTCGTCACAAGCTCATTCCTTCCGATTCCGATAAAGATCGAAGAACCTACGACGCGCTTGTTCAGCTTACCGCCAATGCATTCTCTGTCGATCTCGTCGAAGATCAAAGGCGGCTCTTCAACGAGTTTCACGCACTGACCGTCGCCGTTGGAAAAGCGCACTGCGGCCGTATTCCGGACTGCCTTCACTGCCCACTCTCATTCGATTTGAAGCGCAAGAAAAAGGCCCACTCCGGTAAGGAGTGAGCCCTTCTCACAGCGCAATCTGGGGTGCGCAGAGTCTTGCTGTTAGTTGACGGTCAACTGCGTTGATCCCGTAATGCCCGTCAGAGTTGCGTTGATGTTTGTAGTTCCGTGAGAAGCGCTGGCTGCCGCGCCACTCTGGTTGACCACAGCCACCGTCGGTGCAGATGAAGTCCAGGTCACTACGTTCGTGATGTCCTGGGTCGATCCATCGCTGAAGGTGCCACTCGCCGCAAACTGCTGCGAAGAGCCCAGAGCGATCGTTGGGTTCGCCGGGGTAACTGTGATGCTTTGTACGGTTGCATTGGTCACGGTCAAGTTTGTGGTTGCCGAGGCTAGGCCGTTGATGCTTCCGGTCACTGTTACAGAACCGGCTGCCACGCCCGTGACGAGACCCTGGCGATTGATAACCGCGTTAGCATAGTTTGAAGTTTGCCAGCGTGCCGCAGCCGTCAGGTCGGTCTGCGTCGTGCCATCACTGAACGTTCCGATCAGCGAAAGCTGCAGCTTGGTGCCCGCCGCCATCGTTGGATTCGCCGGCTGGATCGCCACCGTCTGAATGGTCATCGAAGTGACAGTCACGCTCGTCGTTCCGGTGATGCCGTTCAGCTTTGCGGTCACAGTGACAGCCTTGTTCTTGGAGTTCTTCGAGCGAAGAACACCGCTGCTGTTCACCATCGCAATTTGCGGTGCGTCGGTGCGCCAGGAGACGCCCGAGAGTACCTGTTGCGAACCGTCACTGAAGTGGCCGATCGCCGTTAGCTGGATCCGTGAGTGCGGCGGCACGATCGGGCTATCCGGAGAAATGGTGATCGTTTGAAGCGTTGCATTTGTGACATTCAGTGTTGCGGATCCGCTCACCGAGCCCGAAACGGCGCTGATGGTGACCGTGCCCGTGCTCAAGCCGCTTGCGAGGCCAGACGCGCTGATAGTCGCGAAGAGACCGTTCGAAGAGGTCCACACAACCTGCGACGAAAGATCCTGCGTGCTGTTGTCAGAGAAGACGCCGGTTGCCGTGAACTGGACGTTTCCGTTGACACCCACGACTGTCGTAACTGGTGTCACAACGATATTCGTCAGGATGGAAGACGTGACCGTCAGTGTTGCAGTGGCCTTCATCGAGTTGTAGAAGACCGAAATCGTCGTCTGACCCGGCGCCAGTCCAGTTGCGAGACCGTTGGCATTCACACCGGCGACGGACGCCGAAGAGGACAGCCACGACACGCCGGACGTAACCGGTTGCAGGCTGCCATCGCTGTACACCACGTTGACGGAATACTGCTGCGTCGTTCCGGCGGCAATTGAGGATGTTGAGGGCGTAAGCTGGACCGACACAGGAGCTGCATCTGTGACATAAACCGTGGTCGTATTCGAAATGCCCCCGTACGTCGCTGTAATCGTAACTGGGTTGTCATTGCTGTTTGCGACACCCGTCACGATTCCCGTGCTCGGATCGACCGAAGCCAGCGTCGGGTCAGAAGAAGACCACGTCGCATTTCCAGTGATGTCTTGCGTTGATCCATCGCTGTACGTGCCCGTGAGGCTCAGCTGGAACTGCCCGCCAATGGGAATGTATTGAGCGTCTGGCGCGATATCAACTTCCGTGAGAACCGCCGCCGTTACGGTGAGTGCCCCTGTTCCTGGTGTCACACTGCCGGAGGCTGCCGAGATGGTAGAAACGCCGGCTCCCACGCCGAGCGCGAGACCGGTCTGGTCGACAGTTGCGAAGTTCGTCGCGCTGGAAGACCAGCTTACAGAGTTGGTGATATCTGTCTGGCTGCCGTCAGAGAAGTTGCCGTTCGCGGTGAACGCCTGCGTCTGTCCCGTGGCGACGGATGCAGCCAGCGGGTTAACGGCGATCGTTTGCAACAATGCCGCAGAGACTGTGGCCACTGCGGATCCACTCTTGGAGCCGATTGTGGCCGTAATGGTCGATGTACCGGCGGATGAGCCCGTCACCAGGCCCGATGCATCAACGGAAGCTGCAGCAGTGCTCGAGCTCCAGGTTGCCTGGCTGGTCACGTCCTGTGAGGTTCCGTCCGCATAAGTTCCCAGGGCTGAAAGCTGTCTACTCTGGCCCGATGCGATGGAGAATGCTACCGGCATCACTGTGATCGAGGAGAGTGCCCCGGGAGTCACCGAAACGCCGGCGCTTCCAGAGATCGCATTCCATGTGGCTGTAACTGTGACATTGCCGGACTTCAGAGCCGTGAGCACGCCGCTGGCGCTTACTACGGCAACCGTCGGGTCAGAGCTGTTCCAGACCGCCTGACCGGTTACCGGCGTCGTACTGTTGTCCGTATAGACAGCCGTTGCGGTGAGCTGCTCTGTCGCTCCCGATGCTATCGACGGACTAGGCGCACCAACGTTGATCGCCTTCAGGCCGTTGACGGTAATGACCAGCGTTCCGGAAACCGAGCCTTGCGTCGCCGTGGCAATCACAGATCCCGATTTGTAGCTCGTGAGGAGGCCAGAGGTGCTGAGATTCGCGACCGCAGAGTCAGACGAGCTCCACATCACCTGCGAACTGATATCGGCGGTTGTTCCGTCACTGTAGTTGCCCTGCGCGGTCAACTGAAGGGTTGCCCCGGCCGCGAGCGACCGAGCTGCGTTGGCTCCATACACAGTGATAGAAGCAAGCGTGCGGGTTCCTCCGGTGCTGCCCTGTGAGTTGGTGTGGCTTTTGCCGCCGCCGCAACCCGAGAAACCGATACAAATAGCCAGGATCGTGCAAACGATCGCGCCGATTCTCTTCATACAACTGACCTCTTCCTCAACCAAAATTCTTCAATGTGGGTCGTCCAGCGCAGATCACGCGTACGATGGATCGGGGAAGAAGTAAAACAAACGAATTTCGAATCAGTTCGGATTACTCCGAATGCCATCCGCTTGGTTCTTGCTGGCGCGTGGGGATTCTCGTGGGAATCGGGGCTGTCAAACGAGAACCGATACGCGGCTGACCTGATTCGATACCGTAGCTAGTTTGGCCGGGTAAAGTGACTGGGTACATACAACATAGGTGTATTCAGACACGCTGGTAATAGCACCAAAGTCGTTGCAGTAAAGACTGCCCCGGAAAACCCCAGCTGTGCCTCCGAGCCTGAGCCGCAAGCCCCTGTAGATCCGCGCATCAGCTGCCTGAGCGTCAGGGCCGTTTGCACCGAGATCGCAGTGAACCTGGACCCGCACGCACTAAGTAGGAGGCCGACCTATGCAGAAATAAAAGGGCGTCGGATCCGCGACCCTTTTCAGAAAGTTGGAGTTGGATCTGTCTGGGAGACTGGCCATCAATCCAGCTGGATTTGATGGCGGGGACGACGGGGCTCGAACCCGCGACCTCTGCCGTGACAGGGCAGTATTCTGGCGTAACTTATAGAAAATAGGCGTCACGGATGGCTCCTTTTGGCGCTCTAAGGCACGAATGGTAATCGTTATTGTGCCCTTATTGTTCCCACGACCTCTGCCCTAATGACCTCTGCCCCTTCCGATCATTCTTTCTTGTTTGTTCCGTCTTCTGACGTGCCGCTCAGCGCACCAAGTTGGTCTTGGCGAGGTCGATAATCTCATTTCCGCGCCCATCGAGAACTGCTTTGATCATGAAGAGGCTAAAGCCCTTGATTTGGTCGACGGTAATGGTCGGAGGCATGGAAAGCTCTTGCCGACTGACGATGACTTCAACGAGAGCCGGCCCGTCATGACCAAGTGCTTGCTCGATCATCGGCCTGACTTGATCCGATGTCTCGGCTCTGAGCCCAAGGACACCTGCAGCCTCGGACATCTTTGCGAAATCAGGATTCTGAAGATCGGTTCCGAATTCGAGGATACCCGCAGCCTTCATTTCCAACTCAACAAAGGCCAACGAACTGTTATTGAAAACAATCAACTTTACCGGCAGCTTCAACTGACGAAGCGAGAGCAGATCGCCCATGAGCATGGCAAGCCCACCGTCTCCTGACAGCGAAATCACCTGTCGGTCAGGATGACTGACTTGCGCTCCAATCGCCTGGGGAAGCGCATTGGCCATGGAGCCATGCGTGAAGGAGCCGAGCAACCGGCGCTTCCCGTTCATATGGAGATAACGGGCGGCCCAGATTGTAGGCGTACCTACGTCGCACGTAAACACCGCATCCTCTGTTGCCAGCTCATCCAGAATCTTTGCGACATATTGCGGATGGATCGGTTTTCTTCCCGGTTCTCCCGTTGCCAAATCATCAAGTCCCTTGCGGGCGTCGTCAAAGTGTCTGAGCGAGGCACTCAAATGAGACTCATCCGGGCTGGCACGGAGTTGCGGGATGAGCGCGGCGACAGTGGCCCTCACATCGCCGACCAGACCCAAATCGACTTTGGTGCGTCGGCCAATCTGCTCACCCCGAATGTCGACTTGGATAATCGTTGCGTCTGGAGGATAAAACTGTTGGTACGGGAAGTCCGTTCCTAGCATCAGGAGCGTGTCGCAATTCATCATTGCGTAATAGCCCGAGGAAAAGCCTAGAAGTCCAGTCATCCCGACGCTGAAAGGGTTGTCGTACTCGATAAACTCCTTGCCACGCAAGGCATGCACGATTGGGGCTTCAAGCTTCCCCGCCAGCTCGATCAATTCTTTGTGTGCTCCCGCGCATCCGGCTCCTGCAAGGATCGTCGTCTTCTTTGATTTATTCAATATC
>Ga0207694_10000081_pt1 | contig 111177 bp, 64 predicted proteins | sample KBSC34metaG_FD_184353 | JGI IMG/M metagenome (GOLD analysis project Ga0207694, IMG submission 184353) | Corn rhizosphere microbial communities from Kellogg Biological Station, Michigan, USA - KBS C3-4 metaG (SPAdes) (version 2) | ecosystem: Host-associated > Plants > Roots > Rhizosphere > Soil... | reverse complement strand
CCTTCAGCGCGGCCAGCATCGCCTCCAGCATGGGTGCGCCCCGGTGGACGCAGATGGCCACCCGCACCTCCGGGCCCACGCCGCGGGCGCGAAGGTGGTGCGCCAGCCGGTTGGCGCGCCGGTCCAGCTCCGCGTAGGTAAGTGCGCCCTCCTCCGCCTCCACCGCCACCGCGTCCGGCGTGCGGGCGGCCTGTGCCTCGAACCGGCGGTGGACGGGAAGATCCGGCGGGGAGACGTCCGGGCCGGCGGCCTCCGCCACCAGCCGCGCCCGTTCGTCGTCGGAGAGCAGCGGCAGGGTGGAGACGCGCGCGTCGGGGCGCGCCACGGCGGCCTCCAGCAGCCGGCGGTAGTGCCCCGCCATCCGCTCCACCGTCTCGCGGTCGAAGAGGTCCTCGGCGTAGTGGATGGCGCCGGTGATTCCCTCCTCGCGCTCCCACAGCGACCACTCCAGGTCGAAGCGCGCCGTGCCGCTCTCCGTGGCCATCAGCTCCATCCGCACCCCCGGCAGGCGCAGCTCCGCCGGGGTGGCGTTCTGCAGCGCGAAGACGTGCTGGAAGACGGGGGCGTGGCCGAGCGAGCGCTCCGGGTGCAGCGCCTCCACCAGCCGCTCGAAGGGGAGCTCCTGGTGCTGGTACGCGCCCAGCGTGGCCTCGCGCACGCGGTGCAGCAGGGTGGCGAAGGCGGGGTCGCCGGAGAGGTCGGCGCGCAGCGGGAGCGTGTTGACGAAGAAGCCGATCAGCCCCTCCGTCTCCGTGCGCGTGCGCCCCGCCACCGGCGAGCCGACCACCAGGTCCTCCTCCCCCGACCAGCGCCAGAGCAGCACCTGGAAGGCCGCCAGCATCACCATGAACGGCGTGGCGCCCTCGCGCCGCGCCAGCGCGCGCACCCCTTCCGCCAGCTCCCCCGGCAGGGCCACGCGCAGCCGGGCGCCGCGGTGGCTCTGCACGGTGGGGCGGGAGCGGTCCGCCGGCAGCTCCAGCACGGCGGGCGCGCCGGCGAGCGCCCGGCGCCACCACTCGAGCTGCGCGGCCAGCCGCTCCTCCGTCCAGTGCTCGCGCTGCCACGCCGCGTAGTCGGCGTACTGCAGCGGCAGAGGATCCAGCGGCGGCGGCGCGCCGCGCGAGAACGCGTCGTACAGCGCGCCCAGCTCGCGGAAGAGCACGCCCAGGCTCCACCCGTCGCTCACCACGTGGTGCATCGCCAGCACCAGCACGTGGTCGTCGTCCGCCAGCCGCAGCAGCCGCGCGCGGAAGAGTGGGCCGGCGGCCAGGTCGAACGGGCGGCGGATCTCGTCGTGCACCGTCCGCCGCGCCTCGTCCTCGCGCGCGGCTGCGGGGAGCGTGGAGAGGTCGTCGCTGGGGAGAGCGAAGTCGCCGGGGGGAATGACGACCTGCTCGGCCTCGCCGCCGGCGTCCGCGCGGATCACGCTGCGCAGCACCTCGTGGCGGCGCACCACCTCGGCCAGCGCGCACTCCAGCGCGGCGGCGTCCAGCGCGCCGTGCACGCGCAGGGTGAGCGGCGAGTTGTAGTGCGCGCCGGGCTCCAGCCGGTCCAGGAACCAGAGCCGCCGCTGCGCGAAGGAGAGCGGCGCGCGCTGCAGTCCGCGGCGCACGGGCGCGTCGGCGACCTCCGCCCGCTCGCGCCGCAGCCGCAGCTCCAGCAGCCGGCGCGCCTCGGGCGGGAGCGCGGCGAGGCGGCTCTCCAGGTCACGCATGCTGCGTTTCCTCCTCCGCCAGCAGCCGGGCCAGCTCGCCGGCGTCCAGCCCCTCCAGCTCGTCGAGCAGGCGCAGGGTGGCCTCGCGCTCCGCGCGCTCCACGGCGGCGGCCAGCCTGGCGACGGTGGGCGCCTCGAACAGGGCGCGCACGGGGAGCTCCACCCGCAGCGCGCTCCGCATCCGCGAAACCACGCGGGTGGCGAGCAGCGAGTGCCCTCCCAGGTCGAAGAAGTGGTCCTCCGCCCCCACCCGCTCCACTCCCAGCACCTCCGCCCAGATCCCCGCCATCCGCTCCTCGGCCGGCGTGCGCGGCGCCACGTACGTCCCGCGCGAGCCGGGCGTGTCGGGCGCAGGCAGCGCCCCGCGGTCCACCTTGCCATGTGCGGTGACGGGCAGTGCCTCCAGCACCACGAAGGCGCTCGGCACCATGTACTCCGGCAGCCGCGCGCGGGCGCCCTCGCGAAGCGCGGGGACGAGCGCGCGCATGCGGCGGCCCCACTGCGGGTCGTTTGCGTAGCTCTCCAACGGCCGCTCCGCATCCACCACCGCGGGGAAGTGCGCGGCATCGCCGGCCGGATGGAAGAGCACGTCCAGCGTGCCGGACGCGCCGGGGCGCACCTCGATTCCCTGCGCCAGCTCGTCGGCCAGCGCGAACAACGCCTCGGGGGCGATCCCGCCCGCGTCCTGGGCCGCGAGCGCGCGCACAGCCGCGGCGTCCGTCGCTTCACCGCCTGCCGATACCAGCTCGTACGCGCGGACGTGCTCGCGGACCCGCGCGTCGGGCACGCCACGGACGAGCAGCGCCGACACGCTCCCCTCCGCCAGCGCCCGCAAGCCGTCCGCGTCCTCCCCGCTCCACTCCCGGACGAAGGGTGCCGTAGCGGCGGCAGCGGCCACGTCCAGGTGGAGGACAACGTCGTAGCGGAAGCGTGAGACCTCGTTGTCGTACTTACCCCGCTTCACCTGCACTTCGACGCGGCCGAGGCGGGGGATGCGCGCCCGCACCACCTCGAAGAGCGCCGGATCCAGCAGCAGCTCCTGCTCCTCCGCCATCCCCCGCCGCACCCGGTCCAGCAGGCGCCCGGCGGCGAGGTCGCCGGGTGCGCGGGCAAGCTCCACCGAGGCGTGGAAGGCACCCGCCAGCGGCAGGCTGCGCACGTCGCCCACGAAGATCCGCCCGCCCGGCCGCAGCGCCGCGGCCGCGCCCTCCAGCATCCTCAGCAGGTACTCCAGGTGCGGGAAGTACTGCGCGACCGAGTTGACGACCACCAGGTCGAACCCCGCCCCCGCGTACGCGTCCAGCCGGTCGGCCTCACGCTCCGAGAGCGAGACCTGCGGCAGCCCCGCGAGGTGCCGCCGGACGTGCTCCAGCGCCACCCCCGAGAAGTCGGTCCCGTGGTAGGCCCGCGTGTGCGGCGCCACGCGGAACAGCAGCAGCCCCGTCCCGCACCCGACCTCCAGCACCCGCTCCGGACGCAGCGCCAGGATGCGCTCCGCCGTGTGCTCTACCCACGCGCGCATCTCCTCGCGCGGGATCGGCTCCCCCGTGTAGCTGCTGTTCCACCCCTTCAGCGCCAGGGTCGGATCTTCTTCCTCGTCGTCCTGCGCGTAGGTGTCGTCGAAGAGCGTTTCCCACTCCGACACCTGCTCCCTGCCGCCGCCGGTCTCGACGCCGTCCGCGCCCGGGACCACGTAGGCGACCAGGCGCCTGTCCCCGGGCGCGTCCTCCCTCGCCAGCACGACGGCCTCCCGGACGCCGGGCTGCCCGCGCAGCACCGCCTCCACCTCACCGGGCTCGATGCGGAAGCCGCGCACCTTGACCTGCTCGTCGGCGCGCCCCAGGAACTCCAGGACGCCGTCCGCGCGCCAGCGAGCGCGGTCGCCCGTACGGTAGGCCCGCTCCGCCCCGGCGCCGACGAACTTCTCGGCGTTCAGCTCCGGCCGGCCCAGGTAGCCGCGTGCGACCCCTCCGCCCGAGATCCACACCTCGCCGGGCACCCCCACCGGCGACATCTCACCGCGCGGGCCGCGGACGGCCAGGCGCACGCCCGGCAGCGGCCGCCCCAGCGGGTGCCCGGCGAGCGCACCCTCCGCGGGCACGGCATACGTCGCGCAGATGATCGTCCCCTCGGTCGGCCCGTAGAGAACCCGCGTCTCCGCCGCCGGGCAGAGCGCGCGCATGTCCTCCAGCAGGTCGGGTGGAACCGTGTCCCCGCCCACCAGCAGGAGCCGCGTCCGGGGCAGCGTCCGCCCGCCGCGCACCCCCTTCATCACCTGCCGCATCAGCGCGGGAACGGCGTGCAGCACGGTCACGTCTCCCGCGGCCTCCACCAGCGTCTCAGGGTCCCGCGCGACCTCGGGCGGGACGATCCGCACCGCGCCCCCGGCCAGGAGCGGCGTGACCAGCTCCAGCAGCGAGATGTCGAACGCGGTCGAAGCGAGCGCCGCCACCACGTCACCGGGGGCAAAGCCGAGTGTCTCGAGGCTGGCACGCAGGGTGTGGGTGAGCTGCGCGTGCTCCACCATCACCGCCTTGGGCGTGCCCGTTGATCCCGACGTGTAGATCAGGTAGGCCAGGTCGCCCGGCTGGACCTCCGCCGCCAGAGCGCCGCCATCCTCTTTCTCCTGGGGATTGGGGGTCGCGTCCAGCAGCACCATCTCCACCTCCCGCTCCGGCAGCAGCCCGGCCAGCGCCGACTCGGTGACCACCAGCTCCGCGCCCGAGTCGCCGAGGAGGAAGGACAGCCGCTCCGCCGGGTGGGTGGGATCGAGCGGCAGGTAGACGCCGCCCGCCTTCCACACGGCCAGCGGCGCCACGAGCACACCCGGGCCGCGCTCCAGACACACGGCGACCGTCGTCCCGACACCCACGCCGAGGGCGCGCAGGCGCCGGGCGAGGTACTCGGCGCGCGCATCCAGCTCCGCGTAGGTGAGCGACTCCCCCTCGAACAGGATGGCCGCGGCCTCCGGTGTGCGGGCGGCCTGCGCTGCGAAGAGCAGGTGCACCGGGACGCCGCCCGTGTCCTCGCGGGCGGGACCGCTCCCGTACGCCAGGAGCGTCCGCGCCTCCTCCGCGGGCAGAATCGCCAGGCGCGACAGACGCTCCTCCGGCGCAGTGCAGACGGCGCCGAGAAGGGTCTGGTACTGCGCCGCGAAGCGCTCGATGGTGGCGGCGTCGAACAGGTCGGTCCGGAAGCGCAGGCTCCCGGCCATCTCCTCGCCCACCTCCGTGAGGTCCAGCTCCAGGTCGAAGCGCGCCGTCCGGATCTCGCCCACGAACGGCTCCAGCCGAAGCCCGGCGATGCCGGCCCCCTGGCCGGCGTCCACGTTCTGGAGCGCGAACATCACCTGGAAGAGCGGCGTGTGCGACAGCCCCCGCTCCGGAGCGACCTCCTCCACCAGCCGCTCGAACGGGAGCTCCTGGTGGGCGTACGCCCCCAGCGCCGTCTCCCGCACGCGGCGCACGAGCTCCTGGAACGACGGGTCGCCGGAGAGATCGATGCGCAGCGCCAGCGTGTTCACGAAGAAGCCGATCAGCCCCTCCGTCCCCACCTGCGTGCGATTGGCGATCGGCGACCCGACGACCAGGTCCTCCTGCCCCGACCAGCGCGAGAGCAGCAGGTCCAGGGCGGCGTGCGTCACCATGTAGAGCGTCGCCCCTTCCCGCCGGGCGAGGGAGCGGAGCCCGCGGGTGACGTCCGCGGGAAGGCGGAACCCATGCGAAGCGCCGCGCGAGCTCGCCACGGCGGGGCGCGGGCGGTCGGTCGGCAGCTCCAGCGCGGGGGGCGCGCCCCCCAGCCGCTCCCGCCACCAGTCGAGCTGCCGCTGGAGCACCTCGCCCTGCAGCCAGCCGCGCTGCCACACGGCGAAGTCCGCGTACTGCACCGCCAGCGGCGGCAGCGGCGATGCCGGCCGGGCTGCACCGGCGGGCCGCGAGAACCACTCGTAAAGGGTGAACAGCTCGCGGAAGAGCACGCCCATGCTCCAGCCGTCGCTGACGACGTGGTGCATGCACAGGAGGAGGACGTGCTCCTCGTCCGCGAGCCGCACCAGCCTCGCGCGCAGCAGCGGACTGTGCTCCAGGTCGAAGGGGCGCTCCGCCTCCTCCTGCGCCAGGCGGCGCGCCTCGTGCTCGCGCGCCTGCGGCGCGAGCCCGGTGAGGTCCAGCACGGGCAGGTGCGCGGGCGCGCGAGGATGGACGACCTGCACGGCGCCCTGCTCCACCGGGCGGAACGTGGTGCGCAGCGCCTCGTGGCGGCTCACCAGCTCGCCGAGCGCCCGCTCCAGGGCACCCGCGTCGAGGCTCCCCCGCAGCCGGCGCGACCGGGACATGTTGTAGCCGGCGCCCTCCGGCTCCATCTGGTGCAGGAACCAGAGCCGCTCCTGCGCGAAGGAGAGCGGCAACGGCGCCTCCCGGGGAACGGGAGTCAGCGGCGGGAGGGCGGCGCCCTCGCCCGCGCGCCGCATCTCCTCCACGCGCCCGGCCAGCTCCGACACCGTGGGTCCCTCGAAGAGCGCCCGCAGCAGCACCTCCACCCCGAACACCTCGCGGATGCGCGAGACCACCCGCGTAGCCAGCAGCGAGTGTCCGCCCAGATCGAAGAAGCTCTCCTGGACTCCCACCCGCTCCAGGCGCAGCACCTCCGCCCAGATCTCGGCCAGCACCTCCTCCACGGGGGTACGCGGCGCCACGTACCGGTCCGCGTCGGCCGCGTACTCCGGCGCCGGCAGCGCCGTTCGGTCCAGCTTCCCGTTCGGGGTCAGCGGCAACCGGTCCAGGGCGACGAACGCGCCAGGTACCATGTAGTCCGGCAGGATACGGCGCAGGTGCGCGCGCAGCGCGTCCGTCTCCACGTCGCCCACCACGTACGCCACCACCCGCGTCTCGCCCGCGTCCTCGCGCGCCAGGACCGCGCACTCGCGCACGTCCTCGTGCTCCAGCAGCGCCGCCTCGATCTCGCCCAGCTCGATGCGGAAGCCGCGGACCTTCACCTGGAAGTCGGTGCGCCCGAGGAACTCCAGAACCCCAGTGCGGGAGTGCGGAAGTGCGGAAGTGCGTTGGCCTTCGCGCGAATCCAGCGCACTTCCGCACTCCCGCACCTCCGCACTCGCAGTCTCGGTCAGCCACCGCACCCGGTCTCCGGTACGGTACAGGCGCGCGCCCGGAACGCCGGAGAAGGGATCGGGGACGAATCGCTCCGCCGTCATCCCCGGGCGCCCCAGGTAGCCGCGCGCCACCTGCGCGCCGCCCACGTGCAGCTCGCCGGGAACACCCGCGGGAACGGGGTTGCCGTAGCCGTCCAGCACGTACGACGCGGTGTTGCCGATCGGCCGGCCGATGGGGGGCAGCCCGACGCCGTCCGTGGAGACCTCGCCGGAGGTGGCAACGACGGTGTTCTCCGTCGGGCCGTAGTTGTTCACCAGCGCGAAGGGGAGGGACGTGGACGGGCGCGCGCGCAGCCGGTCGCCGCCCGCGAGCAGCACCCGCAGCGCCGCGCCCGCAGGCCACGCCAGCGGCAGCACCGCCTCGGCGACGGGCGTCGGCAGGAAGCAGATCGTGATCCCCCGCTCGACCATCCAGTCGCGCAACGCCGCGGGGTCCGTCCGCAGCGCCTCGGGGACCACGTGCAGGCCGGCGCCGGCGGCCAGGTACGGCCACGTCTCCCACGCCGACGCGTCGAAGCCCACCCCGGCCAGCAGCGTCGCACGGTCCTCCGCCGTCACCCCGAAGGCGGCGGCGTGCCAGCCGCAGAGGTTGGCGAGCGCGCGGTGCTCCACCATCACCCCCTTCGGCCGGCCGGTGGAGCCGGAGGTGTAGATGACGTACGCCAGGTCGGACGGGTCCACGGCGACTGCCGGACGCGCGTCGGGCCACGCCTCGGCGAGGGCGGCGCGCGCGTCCACCGCCAGCACCGGCACCCCGAAGCCGGCCATCCGCTCCGCCAGCGCCGTCTGCGTCACCAGCACCGGGGCGCCCGCGTCGCGCAGCATGAAGGCGATGCGCTCCGCCGGGTACGCGGGGTCCACCGGCAGGTAGGCGGCGCCCGCCTTCAGCACGCCCAGCAGCGCCGCCACCAGCTCCGGCGAGCGCTCCATGCACACCGCCACCGCCTCGCCGCGCCGCACCCCCCGCGCGAGCAGCGCGTGGGCGACGCGGCTGGCCGCGCGGTCCAGCTCGCCGTAGGTCAGGCGGAACCCGTCTCCCGAGACCGCCGGGGCGTCGGGCGCCGCGTCGGCCCGCGCCTCCACCCGGCGGTGCACGGGCGCCTCCACGGGGTAGGCCGCCGCCGTCGCGTTCACCTCCTCCACCACCCGCGCCCGCTCCTCCGCCGCCAGCAGCGGCAGCGCGGAGACGCGGAGCTCCGGGTCGGCCAGCATCCCCCGCAGCACCGACCGGTAGTGCGTCTCCATCCGCGCCACCGTCTCCGCGTCGAACAGGTCCGTGGCGTACTCCCAGATCATCGTCACCTCGCCGTCCGCGCCCGCCTGCTGGCTGCCGCGGGGGATGACGATCACCTGCAGGTCGAACTTGGCGGACTCGTTGCTCAGCGCCTCGGTGACGTCCATCCGCACCCCCGGCAGGTCGAACGGGGGATAGGGCGCGTCGTGGAAGCTGAAGGCGGTCTGGTAGATGGGGAGGTGGCTCAGCCGCCGCTCCGGCTGCACCGCCTCCACCACCTCGCCGAAGGGCACCTCGCGGTGCGCGTAGGCGTCGAACGTCGTCTGGCGCACGCGGCGCAGCAGCGCCTCCACGGTCGGGTCGCCCTCCAGGTTCGCCCGCAGCGCGACGGTGTTGACGATCATCCCGATCAGGCACTCCGCCGCCTGCTCGTTGCGGTTGGCCACCCCGCCGCCCACCGCGAAGTCCGTGGCGCCCGTGTAGCGGTGCAGCAGCGCCTGGTACGCCGCCAGCAGCGTCACGTACAGCGTGACCCCGTGCCGGCGGCTGAACTCCAGCGCCTGCAGCGCCAGCGCGGGCGGCAGCCGGTAGCGCAGCGAGCGGCCCCGGAAGCTCATCTCCGCCGGGCGCGGCCGGTCCGCCGGCAGCTCCAGCACCGGCGGCAGGCCGGCGAGCGTTTCCTTCCACCACGCCAGCTGCCGCGCCGCCACGGCGGTGCGCATCCACGCGCGCTGCCAGATCGCGTAGTCGGCGAACTGCACCTCCGGCGGCTCCAGCGGCGACGGGCGACCCTGCGCGAAGGCCGCGTAAAGCGCCGCCAGCTCCCGCAGGAACACGCCGAAGCTCCACCCGTCGTGGACGAAGTGGTGCTCCACCGACGCCAGCACGTGCGCGTCGTCGGCCGTGCGGTAGAGCGTCCAGCGGATCAGCGGCAGCTCGCCCAGGTGGAAGGGCTCCTGGAACTCCGCGCGCAGCAGGCGGTCCAGCTCCCCCTCCCGCGCGTGTGCGGGGACCGGGCGCAGGTCGGTGACGGGGAGCGAGACGGTCCACGGCGCGCGGACGAACTGCCTCGGCTCGCCGTCCACGAGGCGGAAGACGGTGCGGAAGATCTCGTGGCGGCCGACGATCTCGCCCAGCGCCGCCTCCAGCGCGGGAACGTCCAGCCGGCCGCGGAAGTGGATGGCCGCCTGGAAGTTGTACGACTTCATCCCCGGCGAGAGCTCCTGGAAGAACCAGATCGCCTGCTGCGAGAACGAGAGCGGGATCGGCCGATTCCGATCCGCCGGGGCGAGCGGCGGAACGTCGTCGCGGGCGGCGCCGCCGCGCTCCACGGCGCGCGCCAGCGCCGCCGGGGTGCGCAGCTCGAACACGGCGAAGAGCGCCAGCTCCACGCCGCATGCCTGGCGCAGCCGCGAGACCACCTGGGTGGCGCGCAGCGAGTGGCCGCCCAGCTCGTAGAAGTCGTCCTCCACACCCACCCGCTCCACGCCCAGCACCTCGGCCCAGACGCGGCAGACGGCGTCCTCGGCCGGGGTGCGCGGCGCCACGTACACCCGCTCCGTGTCCGTGGCCGGCGCGGGGAGGGCGCCGCGGTCCACCTTGCCGTTGGGGAGCCGCGGCAGCACGCCCAGCGGCACGACGCGGGTCGGCACCATGTACTCCGGCAGCCGCTCTCCGACGAACGCCTTCAGCTCCGCCTGCGACGCCTCCGCCCCGTCCGCCGGGACCACGTAGGCGACGAGGACGCGGTCTCCCGGCGCATCCTCGCGTACCGTCGCGACGGCGTCGGCCACGGCGGGATGACGGCGCAGCGCCTCCTCCACCTCGCCCAGCTCCACGCGGTAGCCGCGCACCTTCACCTGGTGGTCGGTGCGCCCCAGGCACTCCAGCTGCCCGTCGTCGCCGCTGCGTCCCAGGTCGCCGGTGCGGTACATCCGCGCGCCCGGCTCGGCGCTGAACGGGTCGGGGATGAACGTCTCCGCGGTGGCGGCGGGGCGGCGCAGGTAGCCGCGGCTCAGCCCCTCGCCGCCGATCCAGATCTCCCCCGTCTCGCCGTCCGCAACGGGGTGGCCGCCGGAGTCGAGGATGTAGAGGCGCGTGTTCGCCACCGGCCGGCCGACGGGCATCGGCCGCCGCGTGCCGCGCGGGGGGACGGCATACGTGGAGTACGTCGTGTCCTCCGTGGGCCCGTAGAGGTTGACGACCTGTTCGAGCGCGGGGAGCGCGCGGTAGAGCTCCTGCGCCAGCTCGTTGCGCAGCGGCTCGCCGCCGAGGTTGAGCGAGCGGATCGAGGAGGGGATGGCGCCCATCCGCAGCAGCTCGGCCGCGGCGGAGGGCACCATCGAGGCGACGTCGACGCACTCGCCCCGCGGCAGCGCGGCCAGGTGCAGGGCGTTGGGGACGATGACGACGCGGGCGCCCAGGCCGAGCGGCACCCACGTCTCCGCCACGTGCACGTCGAAGCAGACGGAGGTGGAGGCCAGGACCGACGTTCCCTCGCCGATGGCCAGCGCCTCCGGCGCCCAGCGGACCAGGGTCACCACGCTCGCGTGGCGGATCTGCACGCCCTTGGGGGTACCGGTGGAGCCGGAGGTGTAGATGACGTGCGACAGGTTCTCCGGGTCCACCCCCGATGCCACGGGCTCCGCGGACTCGGCGGCCAGCGGCCCCCAGCCGGCGTCCAGCGCCACCACGGCCGCGTCTTCCGCCTCCAGCGCGTTTGCCAGCCCCGGCTGGGTGAGCAGCACGGAGACGCGCGTGTCCGCCAGCATCAGGCGCACGCGGGCGCGCGGGTAGGCGGGGTCCAGGGGCACGTACGCGCCGCCGGCCTTCAGCACGCCCAGCATCCCGGCGATCAGCTCCGGCGAGCGCTCCATGTACACGCCCACCAGCACCTCCGGGCCGACTCCGTGGCGGCGCAGCAGGCGGGCGACCTGGTTGGCGCGCGCGTCCAGCTCCCGGTAGGTCAGGTGCCGGCCGCCGCAGCTCACGGCGATCGCGTCCGGCGTGCGGTGGACCTGCGCTTCCACCATCTGGTGCACGCACCAGCCGCGCGGGTAGTCGCGGGCCGTGTCGTTCGAGGGATGGATGCCCGGGCGAAGCGGCGTGCCCTCCGCGCGTGCCGGAATCGAAGAACGCTCCACGTGCAGCTCCGAGACGTATGTCGGTGGCAACTCCCCGCGAGAGCAGCCTTCCTCGTGCGCTACTCTCTATCCGCCCATTTAGTGTAGTGTGCCCGACCCGGCGCTTCAAGGCTAACCGCGCCGCGCCAGATTCGCAAGTTGTAACGGAAAAAGTGTGTATTTGACGCTATGGAAAGATTATGTCCATTATGTATACATGTAAAAATAAGTATTTATGCGTATGTTTTACGGTAAGGAGCCTGTCTGCGTCCATACCGGGAAATCCCTAAGCAGGTGGTTTTGAATACGGATCTCGACCGCGAAAGGAGCCCCTGCACCCCTTCCCGTCGCCTGCATTGCCTTCTGTTTACAGCACTTTTGGGGACACGGTTGTTACGATTCCATCAAGGTACCGTCACAGGGGATACCGGCCCCGCGGCCGGGGGGCAGCGCACGGACGCACGCCGGGGCCTACGGAGGCCGGCGCGCGGGTGCGCGACAACTGCGTCGCCCCGCTCTCGACCCGGGCGAGGACGGGGTTGCTCACGCGGGCGAGTGCGGGTCGAGGTGCCGGAGACGAGGGCGGAGCCAGTGGTGGTGCTCTCGGTGTGTCAGACGGGGCTGGAGACCTGAAGCAGGCCGAAGGGACGGTGGGGCTGCAGTGCGCCTGATTGACGCGGGGTGCGCGCGGCCGTGCTGGTGAGTCTGTGGAGCGTGGAGGACCGGGCGACCGCGCTGCTGATGCAGCACGTCTACTCACACTGGCTGGGCGGCGACACCCGGGGCAGGCGTTGCGGAGGGCGCAGGCGGAGGAGTGGGGGGGGGCCAGCTTTGCCAATCCCCGGTACCGGGGCACCTTCCGGATGTTCGGTGCGCGCTGGCAAACCGCGGTCACCCGCCTCGCCGATTGGTCCCGCGTCCCTGGATCCGCGTGTCGTTCTGCGGCCCGACGGCAGCGGAATGCAGTAATGGCTGAATGGGTACATTTCCCAGGAGGTCTGCCCCTGGAACTCCTTCGCCGAGCCGACGGACGAGGCGGCCTTCCTCGCGCGCGAGGGGCTGGACGGCGCGAGCCTGGTGGAGTGGATGGCGATGACGCAGGAGGAGTTCAGCCGCCGCTTCAAGGATTCGCCGATCAAGCGGACGAAACGCCGCGGCCTGCTGCGCAACGTGGCGGTCGCGCTCGGCAACTGGGGCTCGCCGGAGGCCGTCCCTGCGCTCGCCGCCGCGCTGAACGACGAGGAGCCGCTGGTGCGCGGGCACGCGGCGTGGGCGCTGGGACGCATCGGCACGGAGGCGGCGCGCCAGGCGTTGGCCGGACGCGTGGAGGTAGAAGAGGTCGCGTGGGTGCGGGAGGAGATCGAGGTTGGTTCAATGCCTTTGAGCGGCGGTAGATCCGAACCGCCAGGCTCCTGATGGTGATGTTACGGCTGGAACTTCGCCGGAACCGTAGACTCTCTTGCCCGCTCCCGGACTTGTGGGAGACTCTACCTGCCAAGCATGTTCTCGCCCTCACGCTTGAGGTTCGTCGCTGGTCACCTTGCCGGTGATGCGATGTACCCCCTGGAAGAAACACTCTCCTCAATCGATGCCTGACCACAACTACTTTTCGAACCTGATCTGGCAGATCGCCGACCTGCTGCGCGGCCCCTACCGCCCGCCGCAGTATGAGCGCGTCATGCTGCCCATGACCGTCCTCCGCCGCTTCGACTGCGTGCTGGCGCCCACCAAGGCCAGGGTCCTGGCGGAGTATGAGCGGCGCAGGGGCGGCAGGCTGGAAGGCGATGCGCTCGACACCAGGCTCAACGAGGCCGCCGGCCAGCGTTTCCACAACCACTCGCCGCTCGACTTCGAGAAGCTCAAGGGCGACCCCGACCACATCGAGAAGCACCTCGTCAGCTACATCCAGGGCTTCTCCGCCAACGTACGGCGCATCTTCGAGTACTTCGAGTTCGAGAACGAGATCGAGAAGATGCGCGAGGCGAACATCCTGTACCTCGTCGTCTCCAAGTTCTCCGACGTGGACCTGCACCCGACGCCTGTTCCGAACCAGCAGATGGGGCTCATCTTCGAGAACCTCATCCGGAAGTTCAACGAACTGGCCAACGAGACGGCGGGTGACCACTTCACGCCGCGCGAGGTGATCCGCCTGATGGTGAGCATCCTGTTCATCAACGACGACAGGCTGCTCGCCACGCCCGGCACGGTACGCGAGCTGCTCGATCCCGCCTGTGGCACGGGCGGGATGCTGGCCGAGGCGCAGAACTACCTGCGTGAGCACCACGCCCAGGCGCGCCTGTACGTCTACGGGCAGGACTACAACAAGCGCGCCTTCGCCACGGCCGCGTCCGACATGCTGATGAAGGAGGTGAGCCACAACGGGGGCGGGGAGAACGTCCGCTTCGGCGACAGCTTCACCGACGATCGCTTCGCCGGCGACACCTTCGACTACTTCCTGACCAACCCGCCTTTCGGTGTGGACTGGAAGAAGCAGCAGAAGCAGATCCAGAACGAACACGACAAGCGCGGCTTCGGCGGCCGTTTCGGCGCCGGGCTGCCGCGCGTGAACGACGGCTCGCTGCTCTTCCTGCAGCACATGATCGCCAAGTTCGAGCCGGTGCGGCCAGCGGAGCACAAGCACGGCTCGCGGCTCGCCATCGTCTTCTCCGGCTCGCCGCTGTTCACCGGCGGCGCGGGCTCGGGCGAAAGCAACATCCGGCGGTGGATCATCCAGAACGACTGGCTCGAGGCCATCATCGCATTGCCGGAGCAGATGTTCTACAACACGGGCATCGGCACCTACGTGTGGATCGTCACCAACCGCAAGGAGAAGGGGCGCAAGGGCAAGATCCAGCTGCTCGACGCGCGCGAGATGTGGACGGCGGGCGGCAGCGAGGACAGCAAGCGCAGCCTGGGCGACAAGCGCCGTCACCTCACCGCCGCGCAGATCGCCGAGATCGTTCGGATCTATGGCCGGCAGGCGGACGGCGAAACCTCGAAGATCTTCGACAACGACGACTTCGGCTACACGCGCGTAACCGTGGAGCGGCCCCTGCGGCTGCGCTACCAGATGACCCCCGAGGACAAGGCGCGCTTCCTGGACGCCGTTCCGCACCTGCTGGACGACGTGCAGGAGATCGACCGGGCGCTCGGCCGCGAGCCGCAGCGCGACTGGAACGCCGTGTGGCGCCGCATCGAGGCGTTGCTGCACAAGCGCAGGTCACGCTGGAAAGCACCCGAGCAGAAGCTCTTTCGCAGCGTCTTCACGCAGAAGGACCCCGGGGCCGAGCCGGTGGCCATGGGCGGCGGCCGCGGTGGAGGCTACGAGCCCGACCCGGACCTGCGCGACTTCGAGAACGTGCCGCTCAAGGACGACATCGACGACTACTTCGAGCGCGAGGTGCGCCCCTACGTCCCCGATGCCTGGATGGACCGGACCAGGGACAAGGTGGGATACGAGATCAACTTCAACCGGCACTTCTATAAATACATCCCGCCGCGTCCGCTGGAGGAGATCGATGCGGAATTGAAGCGTACAGAGAACGAGATCCTTCGATTGTTGAACGAGGTGACTGCGTGATGACGCTTGAGGCTGCGGTGTGGCCGTCCAAGCGGCTGCGGTTTCTGACTCGACGCACCCCGTCGCAGGAGCAGCGGCAGCTGCTTGCCAAGGCGTCGCAGGTACCATTCCTGCCCATGGAAGCGATCGGTGAACAGGGCGAACTCGACCTGTCTGCCGTTCGTGAGCTTCAAGACGTATACAGCGGCTACACCCAATTTTTTGAGGGTGATGTCGTTGTCGCCAAGATCACACCATGCTTCGAGAATGGTAAAGGCGCGCTCATTCACGGAACGGTGGGAGGGGTTGGCTTCGGCACAACGGAACTGCACGTACTTACGCCCAATGAGCAACTTGACGGGCGCTTCCTTTATTACGTCACCGCCAGCGCGCCATTCAGAAAGCTGGGTGAGGCTGCCATGACTGGGGCGGCAGGGCAGAAGCGCGTGTCCGAAGAGTTTGTTCGCGACTATCGCACGCTTGTCCCACCGCTCCCGCGGCAACGCGCCATCGCCGACTTTCTCGATCACGAGACGGCGCGAATCGACTCGTTAGTGGCGGAAAAGAAGCTGATGCTCGGGCTGCTGTCCGAGAAGCGCCGGACGATCATCGCCCGGGCCGTCACCCGTGGGCTGGATCCTCACGTCCCCCTCCGCGACTCCGGCATCCCCTGGCTCGGCGAGATCCCGGCCCACTGGGAGACTCGGAGGGTTGCCTGGCTGCTAAGAGAGCGGGACGAACGAGGTGATCCTAATCTCCCCTTACTGGAGGTTTCGATCAGCTCCGGTGTCATGGTACGAGAGTTTTCGGACGCGCGAATCGAAAGCACCGCTGCGGACTTCAACTCGTACAAGATTGCACGCCAAGGTGACATTGTCTTCAACAAGATGCGGATGTGGCAGGGCGCGGTTGGCGTTGCACCACAGGACGGCCTGGTCAGCCCGGACTATGTGGTCGCGTCGCCAACCGGGCCACTCATAACCCAGTACGCTGGACTTTTGTTTCGTACCGACACGTTTAGTGCCGAGTGCGCACGAAGATCGCACGGCATCGTATGGGATCGCTTGCGGCTCTACTGGGAGGGCTTTCGAGACATCGAATTACCGCTCCCCTCACCAGAAGAGCAACACGAGATCACCGCTTTTGTCGCTGAGGAGTCGGGTAAGCTCACCGCGCTTCAACTGGCGACGGAGCGCAGCATCGCACTGCTCCTTGAACGACGTGCCGCGCTCATCGCGGCCGCCGTCACCGGCCAAATCCCAGTGAAGCCGGAAGCATGAGAGTCACGCGCCTCAAGCTCGCAAACGTTAGAGCCATTGAAGCGGCCGAGTTCCGCTTTCAGCCGGGGATCAACCTGATCGTCGGTGTCAACGGTGTCGGAAAGACCAGTGTCCTGGACGCGCTTGGTGTGTGCCTCTCAGCAATCATCAGGCAGGTGAATGGATTACGCGCCAGGTCGGGAGCGTTTTTGGATTCAGACATTCGCAAAACCGCAACAGCGTTGACCTCCGAGTGCACCGTGGAACTCGGGGATCGCGAGTACACTTACCTTATTCACAAGCCACGCGACATGGGGGGCGTACAAGCTGCCAAGACAGGAATGCCCCGCGAGCAAGTCCTTGATACGCCGAACATTTCGGAGTTCGTCGGCAACGCCCCGAAGCTGTTACGCGGACTTCTCGATCGCGGTTTTCCTTTTGGAGTGCTGTATTCGACACGCAGAGCGGTAACGTCGGACGCAAGACCTTCGAAGGGCTCAGTGGCCGGAAGCCTCGCCGGCGCAACTGCAGAGGCGTTTTCGCACCGTGAACTTCGGCTTGCCGATGTCGCGTCCTGGATACGAGCAAGTGAGGCGCAGAAGGAGGAGAGGCCCGAAGCCGGCCACGTGCTGAACGCTCTGAATGGCTTGGTACGACGATTCTTACCCGGTTATCAGAACATTCGGGCAACGGACGAGATGCCCCCGACGCTGATGATCGACATCGGTGAGACCACGACGGTGCGGACCGACGAACTCACCGATCAGGAACGGTCGCAGCTCAACCAAGCGATGGAGTGGGCCGATGACCGGATAGCCCTGGATTGGAAGCCGGAGTCAGGGTTGACGGAACGAGAGCTTCAAGACGCCTATACGACCGAAAAGGCTTCCCTTCTCGCCGAGGGACTCCAACGGTTCCTGCCAGGTTGTGAGAACCTCAGATCCGCCGAGGGGAATCCTGCTGTAATGCTCGTTGATCGGAAAGCGCCGACGATTGAGGTGGCTCAGCTCTCCGATGGCGAGCGCGGGATACTGGCTCTCGTGCTCGACCTTACGCGCAGGCTGGCACAGGCCAACCCCGCGATGATGGACGCGCCTTCTGAGGCAGAGGCGATCGTGCTGATCGACGAACTCGACCTGCACCTGCATCCCAAGTGGCAGCGCCAGATCGTTCGGAATCTCACGGCGGCTTTCCCGCGCTGCCAGTTCATCGCGACGACCCACTCCCCGCAAGTCATTGGAGAAGTCGAACACGATCGCATCCAGATCATCGCCGACGGACACGTCTATTCACCCTCCCATTCCTTCGGCATCGACTCCAGCCGGGTGCTCGAAGAGGTCATGGACTCTCCTTCCCGTGATCCTGAGATCACCCACCTTGTGTCGCAGGTGAGCCAGGCGATCGGAAAGCAGGAGATCGAGTTGGCTCGTGGGTTGTTGCAGACGGTCACCGATCGATTGGAACTCGGAGAGAACGACGCTGACGTCGTTCGGCTTAGCACGCTCATCGACTTCATGGAAGGCGATTAGTGAGGGCGATCAGGAAGGGTCGAGAACCAGCCGCGTTGACGCAGTATCGAGCCACCAACCCAGCAGACTATGAAAACTACCCTGGCAAGGCCAAACTCCGGGATGCGCTGGTAAGCGAGCAGTGTGGACTTTGCGCTTACTGCATGGGCAGGATACGGAACGAGCACAACCAGATGAAGATCGAGCACTGGCGAAGCCATGCGCGATACCCGGCTCAGCGCCTCCAGTACCGCAACCTGCTCGGTGTTTGTCGTGGCGGCGAGGGCCAGCCTCCAACCCAGCAACATTGTGACACCAGAAAGGGCGACCGCGATCTGCAGTGGAACCCGGCGGATGGTGCGCACAACATCGAATCGCACATCTGGTACGACACAGATGGAACGATCAGATCATACGACGAGACGTTCGATCAGGAGTTGTGCGAGGTGCTGAACCTCAACCTGAAAGTATTGATGAACAGCCGGAAGGAAGCACTGGAAGGAATCAGGGAGTGGTGGATGATGGAGCGGAGACGGCTTCAAGGTCGTGTTCCGCCAGACCGCCTCGAGCGGAAGCTTGCGGGCCTTACCGCGGGAGACGGAATGCTTCGTCCGTTCTCGCGCGTTGCTGCATGGTGGGTTGAGAAAAAGCTTCAGGCGATGAGACCGTGAGCACACGCCACTCCGAATCCGCTTTCGAAACCGTCCTCGAGGCCCACCTCCTCGCGAACGGCTACCAGCGCATCGCGCCGCAGGGGTTCGAGCGCGAGCGGGCGGTCTTCCCGGAGACGGTGCTCGGCTTCATCCGCGAGACCCAGCCGAACGAGTGGGCGAAGCTGGAGGCCCTGCACGGTGAGCGCACCGGCGAGCAGGTGCTCGGCGACCTCTGCAAGTGGATGGACCAGCACGGCTCGCTCGCCACGCTGCGCCACGGCTTCAAGTGCTACGGACGCACACTGCACGCGGCCTACTTCAAGGCCGCGCACCAGCTGAACCCGGAGCTGGAGGCGCGCTACGCGGCGAACCGCGTGGGGCTCACCCGCCAGCTTCGCTACTCGCCGCGCTCCGAGAAGTCGCTCGACGTGACGCTCAGCCTGAACGGCATCCCGGTTGCCACGCTGGAGCTGAAGAACCCGCTCACCAACCAGAACGCGGAGGACGCGCGCCGGCAGTACAAGGAGGACCGGGACCCGCGCGAGACGATCTTCGAGTTCAAGCGGCGCACCCTGGTGCACTTCGCGGTAGACACCGAGTCGGTGCTGATGACCACCCGGCTCGCGGGCACCGCCACGCACTTCCTGCCGTTCAACCAGGGCTGCGACGGTGGCGCCGGAAACCCGCCGGATCCCGCCGGGCGGACGTATCGCACGGCGTACCTCTGGGAAGAAGTGCTGCAGCGCGACAGCCTCCTCGACCTGCTCGCACGCTTCATCCACCTGCAGGTCGAGGAAAAGCGCGACGAGCAGGGGCGCAAGGTCAGGACCGAGGCGATGATCTTTCCGCGCTACCACCAGCTGCAGGCGGTGCGCATGCTGGTGGCGGCGGCGCGCGGCGAGGGCGTGGGGCACAACTACCTGATCGAGCACTCCGCGGGCAGCGGCAAGAGCAACACCATCGGCTGGCTGACGCACCGGCTCGCGTCGCTGCACGACGCGAAGAACGAGCGGGTGTTCGACAGCGTGATCGTGGTGACCGATCGGGTGGTGCTCGACCAGCAGCTGCAGGACACCATCTACCAGTTCGAGCACAAGCTGGGCGTGGTGCAGCGGATCGACGTGAGCTCGCGGCAGCTCGCCGAGGCCCTGGAGAAGTCCGTCCCGGTGATCGTCACCACGCTGCAGAAGTTCCCGTTCGTCTCGCGCCACCTGCAGAAGATGGCGGAGGAGCGCGGGAGCGGTACCGGCACGCTCGCGACCCGGCGTTGTGCGGTGATCATCGACGAGGCCCACAGCTCACAGGGCGGTGAAACGGCGACGGACCTCAAGGAGGTGCTCGGCGGCGAGCGGCTGCGGGAGGAGGCGCGGCAGCGCGCCGCCGAAGAGGGCCGAGAGGCCATGGAGGAGCTGTTCCGCAGCATGGCCAAGCGCGGCCGGCAGGCCAACCTGAGCTTCTTCGCCTTCACCGCCACGCCGAAGCACAAGACGCTGGCCGTCTTCGGCCGCAACGGCCGGCCGGCGCACCGCTACACCATGCGGCAGGCGATCGAGGAAGGGTTCATCCTCGACGTCCTGAGGCAGTACACCAGCTACGCGACGTACTACCGGCTGCTCAAGGCCTGTGAGGACGACCCGCACGTCGAGCGCAAGCAGGCCGCGCGGGCGCTCGCGCGCTTCATGCGCCTGCATCCGCACAACATCGCCCAGAAGACCGAGGTGATGGTCGAGCACTTCCAGGCCGTTACCCGGCACAAGATCGGGGGCCGGGCGAAGGCGATGGTGGTGACCGGCTCCCGCCTGGAGGCCGTACGCTACAAGCAGAGCTTCGACCGCTACATCAAGCAGAAAGGCTACGACATCAAGTCTCTGGTGGCTTTCTCCGGTACGGTGCAGGACGATCGGCTCAAGGATGTGACCTACACCGAAGTCGGGATGAACCACGGCATCTCCGAGAAAGAGCTCCCGGAGAAGTTCGCGACGCAGGAGTATCAGGTCCTGCTCGTAGCGGAGAAATATCAGACCGGCTTCGACCAGCCTCTGCTGCACACGATGTTCGTGGACAAGCGCCTCGCGGGAATCCAGGCGGTGCAGACGCTGTCACGCCTGAACCGCATCCATCCGCTCAAGGAAGACACGTTCGTCCTCGACTTCGTCAACGACCGCGAGGAGATTCGCGAGGCCTTCAAGACGTACCACGAAGGCGCGGTGATGGGCGAAGAGGTGGACCCTGCCCGCATGTACGCCATCAAGGGCGAGCTCGACGCCTCGGGGATCTACCTGGATGAAGAAGTCGAACGGTTCAGCGCGGTGTACTTCAAGCCGAAGCAGCGGCAGAGCGCGCTCGACCACCAGGCGATGAACGCGGCGCTCGACCCGGCGGTGTCGCGCTTCACCGTTCGACAGAGAGACGACGAGGAGGAGGCGGAGCTCTGGCGCGGAAAGGCGCAGGCCCTGCTGAACCTCTATGGCTTCCTGAGCCAGGTGATTCCGTACCAGGATTCGGACCTGGAACGGCTGTACGTCTTCCTGCGCCACCTGTCGCTCAAGCTGCCGCGCCGCAAGAGTGGGCCGGCCTATCAGTTCGATGACGAGGTGCGGCTCGAGTATTACCGCCTGCAGATGATCAGCGAGGGCTCGATTTCGCTGCAGGACGGGGAGGCACGGCGGCTCGATGGGCCCGTCGAGGTGGGGAGCGGCGTCGTGCGCGAGCAGCCCGTCCCGCTCTCACGGCTCATCGACGTGCTGAACGAGCGGTTCGGCACGGATTTCAACCAGGCCGACCAGCTCTTCCTCGATCAGATCGTTGCAGCGGCCGTTCTCGATCCTGGTCTTCGGCAGGCCGCGGCCGTGAATCCGGTGGACAAGTTCGAGCTGGTGTTCCGGAACCTCGTCGAGACACTCTTCGTAGAGCGCATGGAGCAGAACGAGGAGTTTTTCGTGCGGTTCATGAACGATGCGCCGTTCCAGAAGTCGGTGACGGAAGGGATGGCATCGGAGGCATACCGTCAGCTGCGGAGCACTCTCGATGAGGTCGACGGCACCGGTTCGCGGACACCATGGCGGCCACGGATCGTGCATCCGAAGCCGGAGGAGCGCTACGTCGCCTGCCTGCCCTTCGTCCCGCTGAAGGCCGCCGCAGGCAACTTCGGCGATCCGCAGCACATCCGGGACGACGATTTCGAGTGGGTCGCGGTTCAGTCACGCCACCCCCTGCGCCAGGGGATGTTCGTGGCCCAGGTCGTCGGCAAGTCCATGGAACTCGCCATCCCCGACGGCTCGTATTGTGTCTTCCGTGCCCCGGTCGCCGGTACGCGCCAGGGGAAGATCGTCCTCGTTCAACTCCGCGACTCGACCGACCCGGAGACCGGCGAGCGCTACACTGTCAAGCGCTACGACAGCGAGAAAACTCAGGGGAGCGATGCGTGGCGCCACGAGCGCATCATCTTGAGGCCTGTCAATCCCGAGTTTCAGCCCATCATCGTGACCGCCGCGGATGAGGGCGATTATCAGGTCGTCGCTGAGTTGGTCGAGGTGCTCGGAGAAGAGGACGTAGCCTCGACGCATCGTGATGCATAGGTGCGCGCGAGGGGCTGGACGGCACGTCGCTGGTCGAGTGGATGACGATGGGCGCAGGAGGAGTTCAGCCGCCGCTTCAAGGACTCGCCGATCAAGCGGACGAAGCGCCGCGGGCTGCCGCGCAACGTGGCGGTCGCGCTCGGCAACTGGGGCTCGCCAGAGGCGGTCCCCGCGCTCGCCGCCGCGGTGGACGACGAGGAGCCTCTTCGAAATCCTCAGCTCGATCGCAACTCCTCACGCGGAGAACGCCGCGACGAAAGACCGGGACTGCTCAGGCCTTCCGCGTTTCACCTCCTTCCACCGCATCCGGATGGGCCGGGCTTTCGCAACGCATGGAGTGCAGCGCGTTACGCTGCCACCGAACGGACACTGCTGCCCCGAGTGCGTTCGATCACGTTCGAGGTGGGCGTGGATGCGCGCACGCACTGGTGTATCTTTCCCCTAACGAGTTGTCTAACGAGCTGTCGCGACCGCGTCAGCGTCCGGTATGGGGCGATGCGTCCGGCCGGCTCGGGGCACACACGAACGACGAGACCAGGCCGTGATCCCAACGTGATGAGCACCTCCCCGTCTCTGCCCGCAATCCCCGTGGAGGGTGATCCGCTCTGGGTCTTCACCATGCGGGGCCCCATCCCGGATCTCGCGGAGATCGGCGGCAAGGCGTACAACCTGGCCCGGCTGGCGCGGATGCCTCCCGCCGTTCCCCACTTTTTCGTGCTGCGGGCGGGAGCGCTCACGCACCTCCTGCTGGGCGGTGACGCGTTCCCGGAGACGGAGGAGGAGATCGAACGGGTGCGGGAGCGGGCCGCGTGCGTGCCGCTCCCCGACGCGGTGCGCGGGGCGCTCCGCGAGGCGCTGGAGGTGGTGGGGCACGGGCCGCTGGCGGTGCGCTCCTCGGCCGCGGGCGAGGACGGCGCGCGGAGCTCGTTCGCGGGACAGTTCGAGACGGTGCTCGGCGTGCCCCCGGACGAGGACGCGGTCTGGCGGGCCGTGTGCCGGGTGTGGGCTTCGGCCTTCCAGCGGCGGGCCGAGGCGTACCGCCGCGAGCGCGGCGAGCGCGCCGGACCCATGGCCGTGGTCGTGCAGGGCCTGGTGGAGCCCGAAGCCGCGGGGGTCGCGTTCTCGGTGGATCCCGTTTCCGGCGACGGCGCCACGGCGGTGGTCAGCGCCGTCTACGGCCTGGGCGAGGGGCTGGTGAGCGGCGCGCTGGACGCGGACACCTACTACGTGCGGACCGCGCCCGGCGGAGGGGTCGCGGTGGAAGCGAAGGTCGTGCCCAAGCGCCACGCTCTCCGCTTCGACAGGGCGGCCGCCGCGGTCCGGGTCGAGGAGGTCGCCCCTGGGCTGCAGGGCCAGCCGGCGCTCACCGACGCCGAGGCGCGCGCCATCGCGGAACAGACGCGGGCGCTGGCGGCGGCCTTCGGCGCCGAGCAGGACGTGGAGTGGGCGCTGGCGCCCGGCCCCGACGGGCCGCGCCACCTCTTCCTGCTGCAGGCGCGGCCGATCACCACGCTCGGGGAAGCGCGCCCGGCCGCGCTACGGGTGTGGGACAACGAGAACCTGGTGGAGAGCCTCCCGGGGGTGACGCTCCCCCTCACCTACAGCGTGGCGCGGCGCGCGTTCGCGCAGCTGTTCGTGAGCCACTGCCTGGCCCTGGGCGCCTCGGAACGCGACGTCGCCGAGCACCTGGACGCCTTCGACGCCCTCGTGGGGCTGGTGCGCGGCCGCGCGTACTACGACGTGGCCGCGCTCGACCGCATCCAGCGGCTCATCCCGGCGACGGAGCCGCGCGACGGCGGCGTCGTGCCGCCGGCTCTCCCCGCGGAGCCGCTTCCCGGGGCGCTGCCGCCCGAACTCCTCCTCGCCGTACGCGGCATCGACCTTCCGGACCGGCTGCTGCGAGACACGGCGCGGCTGGGGGACGAGCTGGACGCGTTCCGCTCGCGCGTGCGCGACGTGCTGGATCCGCTCGCGGCGGCCGACTTCGGCGCGGCGGCGCCGGACGAGCTGCGCCGGCACTACGAGCGCCTGGACCGCGGGCTCCTGGCGCACTGGCAGGGGCCCATGCTCAACGACAGCCTCGTGCTGTCCTGGATGGGGCTGCTGCACGAGACGATCCGGCGCTGGGTTCCCGGCGTTCACCCGGCGGCGCTGGTCAACCAGCTCGTCGCCGGCGCGTCCCACCTGGTCTCGGCCGAGCCGGTCCGGCTGCTGGCCGCGCTGGCCGGACGGGCCCGGGGCGACGCGCGGCTGTACGCCCTGCTCACGGGCGACGCCGCCGCCTCCGAGGTCTGGGAGGCGCTGCACGCCGACTCCGCCTTCGCGGAGCTGGCGGCCGGGTTGCGCGAGTTCCAGGCGCGCTTCGGCGACCGCTGCCCCGACGAGCTGAAGCTGGAGGCGGCGAGCTACGCGGAGTCTCCCGAGGCCCTGGTGCAGGCCCTGCGCGTCTGCGCGGCCGCCGGCGAGGCGCCGGCCGGCAGCGGCGAGGAGCTGCGCGCCCGCGCGGAGACGGACGTGCGCGAGCGGCTGCCGCCCGACCGGAGCGCGCCCTTCTTCGCCGTGGTGGAGCAGACGCGGAGGGTCGTGCAGGAGCGCGAGAACACCCGCTTCGAGCGCACGCGCGCCTTCGGGGTGATCCGCCGCCTCTTCACGGCGATGGGCGCGCGGCTCGCCGAGGCCGGCGCGCTGGCGGATCCGCGCGACGTGTTCTACCTCACCACGCACGAGCTCTTCGCCTGGCTGGACGGGCACGCGGTGAGCGGCGACCTGCGCCCGCTGGCGGCCGTCCGGCGGGCCGAGTTCGAGGCGTACCGGCTGCTCGCGGACCCTCCGCGCCGCTTCGCCACGCGTGGCCCTCCCGCGCTCTCGGCGCTGGAGCCCGTCCCGCCGCCCGGCATGCCGCCGGCCGCCGGGCCGGACGGGATGCTGCGCGGCATGGGATGCTGCCCCGGGGTGGTGCGTGCGGCGGTCCGCGTGGTCCGCGATCCGCGCCAGCCCGGAGAGCTCGCCGGCCGCATCCTGGTGGCCGAGCAGACGGACCCCGGCTGGACGCTGCTCTTCCCCGCGGCCGCGGGGGTCCTCGTTCAGCGGGGGAGTATCCTCAGCCACGCCGCGCTCGTCGCCCGCGAGCTGGGCGTTCCCTGCGTGGTGGGGATTCCGCGGCTGCTCGACGTGCTGCGCGACGGCGAGGTGGTGGAGATGGACGGGGCCACGGGGATCGTGCGCCGGGTGCCGCCGCCAGGGGCGGAATCGGCGTGATCGCCCTGCATCACCCGAGCGAGGCGCGCCGCGGAGAGGTACGGGGAGAGTATCGGAAGAGAAGGTGAGGCGGGGCAGCCTTCTTCGCGCGCGAGGGGCTGGACGGCGCGTCGTTCATCGAGTGGATGACGATGACGCAGGAGGAGTTCAGCCGCCGCTCCAAGGATTCGCCCATCGAGCGCACCAGGCGACGCGGCCTGCTGCGCAACGTAGCGGTCGCGCTCGGCAACTGGGGTTCGCCGGACGCCGTCCCCGCGCTGGCGAATGCGCTGAACGACGAGGAGCCGCTGGTGCGCGGGCACGCGGCGTGGGCGTTGGGACGCATCGGCATCGCTGCCCGCGCGGCAGGCGCTGCGGGGGAGGAAGAGGTGGAGGAGGATGCGTGGGTGCGGGAGGAGATCGGGGCCGCGCTGACCTGTTGACGTGGCAGGACGGAGCCTTCACGCGGGCTCCATCGGCGACGGTGCTGCCGCGAAGGCCGAGTGGTGGAAGGGGTGCAGCCGGGATTCCGGCCGCACCCCTCCTGGTATCCGTGCGATGCGACGGCTACCGCTGGATGGTCCTGGTGTTCTGCGAGGTGGCGGTCCAGTTCGGGCAGCTGGTGCTGTTCCCGGTGGCGACCACCACGTAACCCGAGGGCACGGGCGAAATGCTGCAGACCACCTCAGTGCTCGCCGGGATCTTGATGCTGTACGTGTTCTTCGTGGTGGCCGACCAGTTGGGGCAGTTGGGGTTGTTCCCCACCGCGATCAGCACGTAGTTCGAGGGAACCGGGGAGATGCTGCAGACGACCTCCTGCGTTCCCGGGATGCCGATCAGGTACCGGTTGAACTGGCCGGGCGCCCAGTTGGGGCACGAGGTGACGCTGCTGGCGGAGATGATCACGTATCCCGCCGGCACCGCCTGGTTGCTGCAGATGTTGGTGCCGCTCGTGTACATCCGCGGCGCGCCGGGCGCCGCGGCGCCGGGGGCGGAAGACGCTGCCCCCGCGGTGGTGGGAGAATCGGAGCACGCGCCCAGGAGCGCGAGCAGCGCCCCCAGGAGGGCCGACGGATGGCGCAGCTTCATGGAGACCTCGCGGAGAAGGTGTGGCCGTCGGCGCGAGGGGTGGTTCTCGCGCCTGGCTGAACGGTATCACCCACCGCTTCCGCGCGGTGCAAACATGTGACGAATCCCCGGGGTAGGTGACGAGACGCATGCTGCACGCGCTCAGGCCCGCCCGGGCATGGCCCAGGCACCGTCGCGGGCGGGGCCGCCCGGGGAGGCTTCGCTGCGCGGCAGTGGGGCCGCCTTTCTGTGGCGGCATGCTCTTGTGCGACGGATAAAACTGCGTAGAATGATAGTGAATGCGCGGGAGAGGCCGGAGTGCGCGAGGGGGGCCGCCGGCGGGCGGCCTCTGGCCGTAACGCGACGTCGTTGCAGGGCAAAGGAGCGTTACGGGGCGGGGGCGAACGCGCCCCGGGGGCGCCGCCGCCGCACGCGCAGCATGTGATCGAGATGGCTCGTTGAGAGCGCATCTCGTTGGTTCTGGAGCGGGCGCCTGCCCCGGAAGGCGGCGGCGGGTCGTTCCTCCTTTGCCAGCCCCAGGGCCGTCCAAATGTTTTCGGCGCCGCGGCGCCCGCGCTCGGCGATGGTGCGCTGCGTCGCGGGGCGGCTTCGCGGCGGCGGCCCAGCGCGCCGGAGATCCATCTTCGTGAATACGGGCTCACGGCGGGCAGCGCCGAACCCACCCATGTCAGGTGCACAAATGTCCACTCGCGTCACACCGCCCCAGGGGCTCTCCGCCGCCAAGCGCGCGCTCCTGGAGGGTCGCCTCAAGGGCATGTTCCGCCAGGAAGCGACCATCCGCCGCACCCACCGGACGGAGGCCCCCGCCTCGTTCGCGCAGGAGCGGTTCTGGTTCATCGACCGGCTGGGGCGGGGGAGCACGGCGTACAACGTCTTTGCCGGCCTGCGATTGAGCGGCGACGTGGACGAGCCTGCGCTGGAGCGCGCGCTGGGCGAGCTCATCCGCCGGCACCCCGTGCTCCGCACCATCTTTCGCGAGGTCGACGGCGTGCCGCTGCAGGTCGTGCTCCCCTTCGACGGCTATGCGCTGCCGGTGGACGACCTGACGGAGCTCGACGAGGACGAGCGCGAGGCCCAGGTGAAGCGCACGGCCGGCGGCGAGGCCGCGCACCCGTTCGACATGACCACGGAGCCCCTCTTCCGCGCGCGGCTGCTGCGGCTGGGGCACGGCGAGTACGCGCTGCTCCTGTGCCTGCACCACATCATCACCGACGGCTGGAGCCAGGGCGTGCTGCACCGCGAGCTGTGGCAGCTGTACGCGGCGTTCCGCGACGGGCGCGAGTCGCCGCTGCCGGAGGTGCCGGTGCAGTACCTGGACTACGCGGTGTGGCAGCGCGAGCAGTCGACGAGCGCGGCCGACGCGCGGCACATGGCGTACTGGAAGGCGAAGCTGGCCGGCGCCCCCGCGGTGCTGAGCCTGGCGGCCGATTACCCGCGGCCCGCGGTGCCCTCGAACCGGGGGGGCAAGGTGCGGGTGAACATCTCGCAGGAGCGCATGGACCGGCTGCTGGAGATGGGGCGTGCCGAGAACGCCACGCTCTACATGGTGATGCTGGCCGCCTTCAACGTGATCCTTGCCCGCTACAGCGGAAGCGACGACGTGGTGGCCGGCAGCCCGATCGCGGGGCGGCGGCACAAGGAGCTGGAAAACGTGGTCGGGATGTTCGTCAACACCCTGGCCCTGCGCACCGACCTGTCCGGCGACCCCACCCTGCGCGAGCTGGTGGGGCGGGTGCGCGAGATGGTGCTGGGCGCCTACGAGCACCAGGACATGCCGCTGGACCGCATCGTGGCGGAGGTGCAGCCGGAGCGCAGCCTGAGCCATGCGACCCTCTTCCAGGTCGCGTTCCAGCTCAGCGACCACGTGATGCCGCAGGCCATGGGCACCAACGCGGGCGTGCAGGTGAAGGAGTTCGCCGTGGAGGGGGGAGAGGGCGGCAAGGTGGACCTCGCCCTGGGGCTCTTCGTGTACCCTGACGGGCTGAGGGGCAGCCTGGGCTACAGCAGCGACCTGTTCGAGCACGGCACCATCGTGCGGATGGCGCGCCACCTGGACCGCGTGCTGGACCACCTGGTGAGCGATCCGGACCGGCGCCTTTCCGAGCTGGAGCTGCTGGACGACGAGGAGCGCGCCCTCCTGGCGGAGTGGAGCGGGACGGCGCCGGGGCCGGGCGCCGCCGGGGAGTGCATCCCCGTGCTCTTCCAGGCGCAGGCCGCCCGCACGCCCGACGCCGAGGCGCTCGCGTACGCGGGCCGCAGCGTCTGCTACCGCGCGCTGGACGAGGACAGCAGCCGCCTGGCGCACCACCTGGTGGCGCGCGGCGTGGGGCCGGAGTCGCGCGTGGGCGTGTTCACGGAGCGCGCCCCGGAGACGGTGACCGCCATCCTGGCCATCCTCAAGGCCGGGGGCGCGTACGTGCCGCTGGACCCCGCCTACCCCGCGGAGCGGCTGCGCTACATGCTGGCGGACGCCGGCGCGCGGACCGTCGTCGCCCCCGCGGGCGTTCCCCACGGGCTCGCCGGGCTCGTGCCAGACGTGCTGGACATGCGCGCGGAGGCCGGCGCCATCGGCGCGCGCCCCGCGGAGGCGCCCGCCCGCGTGCCGCACCCGGAAGGCGCGGCGTACGTGATCTACACCTCCGGCTCCACCGGCACTCCCAAGGGCGTGGTGGTGCCGCACCGCTGCGTGCCCAACCTGGCCCGCGCGGTGGCCGGTGGGCTGGGGGTGGGCCCCGGCAGCCGCGTGCTGCAGTTCGCCTCGTTCTCCTTCGACGCGGCGGTATGGGAGGTGTTTCCCACCCTCCTTTCCGGCGCCACGCTGGTGCTTGCCCCGCGCGACGACCTGCAGCCCGGAGCGGGGCTGGTCCAGACGCTGCGGCGGGAGCGGATTTCCCTCGTCACCCTGCCGCCCTCGGTGCTCGCGGTGCTCCCGCCCGAGGGGCTGCCGGAGCTCGCGACCGTCGTGAGCGCGGGCGAGGCGATGGACACGGCCGTGGTGGAGCGGTGGAGCGCCGGGCGCACGCTGGTGAACGCGTATGGGCCGACCGAGGCCACCGTCTGCGCCACCTTTGCCCCCTGCCGGCCGGACGGGCGCGCTCCGTCCATCGGCCGCCCCTTCGCGAACGTGACGGTCCACGTGCTGGAACCGGCGGGCATCCGGGCGCCCGTGGGCGTGCCGGGCGAGCTGTTCGTGGGCGGCGCGGGCGTCTCCCGCGGCTACCTGGAGCGCGCGGCGCCGACGGCGGAACGGTTCGTCCCCGACCCCTTCGGCGCGCCGGGCGCCCGGCTGTACCGCACCGGCGACCGCGGGCGCTGGCGGTCGGACGGAACGCTGGAGTTCATGGGCCGCGTGGACCAGCAGGTCAAGGTGCACGGCTTCCGCATCGAGCCCGGCGAGGTGGAGGCGGCGCTGCGCCGCCACCCGGGCGTGCGCGAGTGCGCCGTGGTGGCGCGCGAGGACGTGGGCGGCGACCGGCGGCTGGTGGCGTACGTGGTTCCGGCGCCCGGGTACGGCGCGCGCCCCGTGGCGGACGCGGAAGCCCCTCCTCCCGCCGACGCGGGGGCCACGCTCGCGGCCGCCCTGCGCGAGCACCTGCGCGAGCGTGTGCCCGAGTACATGGTTCCGGCGGCCTTCGTGGAGCTGGAATCCCTCCCCGCCACCCCCAGCGGCAAGCTGGACCGCGCCGCGCTGCCGGCGCCGGAGCACGGGGGCGCGCACCTGGAGGCCGACGAGCCGCGCGACTACCTGGAGGTGCAGCTCATCCAGCTCTGGGAAGAGGTGCTGGGCGTGGAGATGGTCGGCGCGACCCAGAGCTTCTTCGACCTGGGCGGGAGCTCGCTCCTGGCGCTTCCCCTGTTCGACAGGATCAACCGCCTGCTGGGCTGCGACCTTCCCGTCTCTACCCTGTTCGCCGGGGCCACCGTGCGGCAGATGGCGCAGGCCATCCGGGAGCAGCAGCACTCCGAGCCGGAGGCGTCTTCGCCGGTGGTGCCGCTGCAGCCCGGCGGGTCGCTGTCCCCGCTCTTCGTGATCCATGGGTCCGACCGGGGGGTGATGCGCTACGTGAACCTGGTGCGGCACCTGGGTCCGGAGCAGCGCGTCCATGGCGTGCAGGACGTGGGCGACGATCTGGGCCGGCCGCTCGCGCAGGTCGCCGCCGACAACGTGCGGGCGGTCCGCGCGGTGCAGCCGGAGGGGCCGTATCACCTGGCCGGGTGGTCGTTCGGCGCATTCGTGGTGTTCGAGATGGCTTCGCAGCTGGAGCGGCAAGGCCAGGAGGTGGGTTTCGTGGGGCTGCTGGACTCCATGTCGCCGGGGCTGACGCAGGCGTGGCCGGGAAGCGAGCAGGTGGGCGCGCCGTTCAGGATGGCCCGCGGCGTCGCCGCGCGCATGCGGCGCCCGTTCCCGGTCGAAGAAGCGGAGCTGGAGGGGATGGACGCGGACCAGCAGGTCCGGTACCTGGTGGAGGTGCTGCGCGCCAACGACGCCGCCCCCGAGGGATTCGGAGAGGCGAACCTGCGCGAGATGTGCGCGGTGATGGACGACCGCCGCCGCAGCCTCGCCGGGTACGTTCCCGGCCGGTTCTCCGGTCCGCTCACGCTGTTCCGGGCCAGCATCGCCCCCGCCGAGCACGAGTGGGAGGCGCTGGCCTCCACGGACGAGGAGAAGCGCACGCTGGGCTGGTCGCAGCTGAGCGACGCCCCGGTGCGGGTGCACCGGGTTCCCGGCAGCCACGCCGGCATGATCGCCGAGCCGCACGTCCGCGTTCTCGCGCAGAAGGTGCGCGAGGCGCTGGCCTCCGCGCGAGAGCGCGCCGGCTCCGGGGTCCGGGCGTAAGCCCCCGCCCGCGGCGGCGGCCCGCCGCCGCGGGCGGGGATGCGCAGTGGACTCCGAACCCGAACGCAAACCGCTCCAACCAATCGGATGGACTCACACGGAGTCAACGGAGTCAACGGAGAACGACTCCGCTGACTCCGTTGACTCCGTGTGAGACGATCCGCGCCGGCAGCTCGGAAGGCGCAGGGATTTCTTCGAAGTGGGATCAGGCTCCCGCGGCGAGGTTCGACGCGACCAGCTGCTCGGCCTCGTCATCCGACATGATGGCGATGTCTTCATAGATCCGGCGCTCGATCTCTCCCGCCATGGCTTCGAGCGTCGGCATCGAGAACACGTCGCGGATCGAGATCTCCAGGCTGAACGTGGCCTGGATGTGGGCCAGCAGGCGCGTGGCCAGCAGCGAGTGCCCGCCCAGGTCGAAGAAGCTGTCGTGCACGCCCACCCGGTCCAGGCGCAGCACCTCCGCCCAGATCCCCGCCAGCACCTCTTCCACCGGCGTCCGCGGCGCCACGTACCTCTCCTCCGCCGACGCACGCTCCGGCGCCGGCAGCGCCTTCACGTCCAGCTTCCCGTTCGGGGTCAGCGGCAGCGCCTCCAGGATCACGAACGCGGCCGGCACCATGTACCCCGGCAGGCGCTCCCGCAGGTGCTCGCGCAGCTCCTCCGTCCCGGCACCCCCGACCACGTAGGCCACCAGCCGCTTCTCTCCCGGCTGGTCCTCGCGCACCACCACCCGCGCTTCGCGCACCGCCGCGTGCGCCGACAGCACGCTCTCCACCTCCCCCGGCTCGATCCGGAATCCCCGGATCTTGACCTGCCCGTCCAGGCGGCCCACGAACTCCAGCTTCCTCTCCTCCCGCCACCGCAGCCGGTCGCCCGTGCGGTACATCCGCGCACCCGGCTCCGTGGAGAACGGGTCGGGGACGAAGCGCTCGGCCGTCAGCCCGGGCCGGCCCAGGTAGCCGCGCGACACGCCGGCGCCGCCCACGTACGCCTCGCCCGGCACCCCCGGCGGAACCGGGCTCAGGGCGCAGTCCAGCAGGTAGATCCGCTGGTTCCCCGTCGCATGTCCCAGCGGAACGCTCAGCGCGTCCTCCGCGACGTGCTCCACCTCCTCGTACAGGCAGAACGTGGTCGTCTCCGTGGGCCCGTACATGTGCAGCAAGCGCCGCGGCCTGCCCGCCTTCAGCACCCGCCGCACGCTGTCGGCGTCCACGGCCTGGCCGCCGAAGAGCACCTCGCGCAGCGGCGCGAAGACGTCCGGCACCTCGCGCGAGAGCTGGTTCAGCAGCGCGGTCGTCAGGAAGAGCGTAGTGATGCGCTCCTCGCGCAGCGCCTCGTGCAGGGCAGGGGGGGAGAGGAGCACGTCCTGGGGGATCCCCACCAGGGTGGCTCCGTTGAGCAAGGCGCCCCATGCCTCGAACGTCAGCGCGTCGAAGCCGGCGTTCGACGCCTGCGCGACCCGGTCGCCCGGGCGCAGCTGCACGTAGTCGGTCTCGCGGACGAGCTGGACGACCTGGCGGTGGCCCACCATCACGCCCTTGGGCTTTCCCGTGCTCCCGCTGGTGTAGACGATGTACGCCAGGTTCTCCGCCGTCGCTCCGGCGCGAGGCGCTTCGGCCGGCTCCGACGCGAGCGCGTCGGCGGCCCGGTCGAGGTGGACGACCTCCAGGCCGGCTCCCTCCACCACGCCCGCCAGGCCGCTGCGGCTGAGCAGCACCCGAACGCCGCTGTCGGCGAGCATCAGGCGCAGCCGCTCGGCCGGATAGCCCGGGTCCAGCGGCACGTAGCACCCCCCCGCCTTCAGCACCGCCAGCAGCGAGACGATCAGCTCCACGCCACGCTCCAGCAGCACGCCCACGCGCGCCTCGGGGCCCACGCCCAGGCGCACCAGGTGGTGCGCCAGCTGGTTGGCGCGCGCCTCCAGCGCCTGGTACGTCAGCTCCGCCTCGCCCCAGGCCAGCGCCACCGCCTGCGGCCGCTCCCGCGCCTGCGCCTCGAAGAGCGCGTGGACGCACACGCCCCGCGGGTACGGCCGCTCCGTCCGGTTCCACGCCTCCAGCACGGTCGTCCGCTCGGCCGCACCCAGCAGCTCCAGGCGGGAGAGCGTCCGGTCGGGGTCCTGCGCGACCTGCTCCAGCACGCGCGCCAGGTGCCCCAGCATCCGCACGATGGTCCCGCGCTCGAACAGGTCCGTGCTGTAGGCCAGCCCGCCGCGCAGCCCTTGCCGCGTTGCCGCGAAGGTCAGCGTCAGGTCGAACTTGGCGTGGGAGAACTCCGCCCTGACCTTCTGGGTGCTCAGCTCCGCCAGGCCACCCGCCGCGTCCACGGCGTCTTCCAGCGTGAACATCACCTGGACGAGCGGCGAGTGGCTCAAGCTGCGCTCCGGCTGCAGCTCGGCCACCAGCTTCTCGAAGGGGAGCTCCTGGTGCTCGTACGCGCCCAGCGTGGCCTCCCGCACCCGCCGCAGCACCTCGCGGAAGCTCGGGTCTCCCGAGAGGTCGGTCCGCAGCACCAGGGTGTTGACGAAGAAGCCGATCAGCGCCTCGACCTCCTTCCGCGTCCGCCCCGCGATCGGGCTGCCCACGACGATGTCGTCGCTCCCGCTGTACTTCGAGAGCAGCACCTGGAAGGCGCCCAGCAGCGTCATGTACAGCGTCGCGCCCTCGCTCCGCCCCAGCGCCTGCAGCCGCTCCAGCAGCTCGCCGGGAAGCTCGATCTGCTCGTGCGCTCCCCGGAACGTCTGCACCGCCGGGCGGGGATGGTCGGTGGGCAGTTCCAGCAGCTCCGGCGCGCCCGCCAGCCGCTCCCGCCAGTACGAGAGCTGCCGCTCCAGCGCCTCGCCCCGCAGGTTCTCGCGCTGCCAGGCGGCATAGTCGGCGTACTGCACCCCCAGCTCGGGGAGCGGCGACTCCCGCCCGTCACGGTATGCCGCGTACAGCGCGGAGAGCTCGCGGAAGAGCACCCCCAGGCTCCACCCGTCGCCGACGATGTGATGCATCGAGAGCAGCAGCACGTGATCCTCGGCGCCCAGCCGCAGCAGCGCCGCGCGGAAGAGGGGCCCCGCCGAGAGGTCGAACGGCCGCCGCCCCTCCTCGCCGGCGCGCCGCCTGATCGCCGCCTCGCGATCGCCCTCGCCCAGCCCCGACAGCGCCTCCACCGGCAGGGCGAAGGCGCCGCGGGGCGCGATCACCTGCACCGGCGAGCCGTCTACCTGGCGGAAGACGGTGCGCAGCGTCTCGTGACGCCGGACGATCTCGCCCAGGCTCCGCTCCAGCGCCGCCTCGTCCAGCGCACCCCCCAGGCGCCATGCCACGGGGAGGTTGTAGACGGCGCTTCCCGGCTCCATCCGGTCGACGAACCAGAGCCGCTCCTGCGCGAAGGAGAGCGGCAGCGCCCCCGTGCGCTCCACCGGCACCACCGGCGGCAGCACCGGCAGCCCCGCGCGGCGCATCTCCTCCACGCGCCCGGCCAGCTCCGCCACCGTGGGCCCCTCGAAGAGCACCCGCAGCGGCAGCTCCACCGAGAATACCTCGCGGACCCGCGACACCACGCGCGTGGCCAGCAGCGAGTGGCCCCCCAGCTCGAAGAAGCTCTCCGTCACCCCCACCCGCTCCAGGCGCAGCACCTCCGCCCAGATTCCCGCCAGCACCTCCTCCACGGGGTTGCGCGGCGCCACGTACCGCTCCTCCGCCGACGCGCGCTCCGGCGCCGGCAGCGCCTTGCGGTCCAGCTTGCCGTTGGTGGTCAGGGGGAGCGCGTCCAGGCGGACGATCGCGCCGGGGAGCATGTGCTCCGGGAGCCGCCCCCGCAGGTACTTGCGCAACTCGTCCGCCGCCACCTCGCCGGCCACGTACGCCACCAGCCGCCGGTCCCCCGCCACGTCCTCGCGGACCACGGCGGCGGCCTCGCGCACGCCGGGCCAGGCGCGCAGCACGGCCTCCACCTCGCCCGGCTCCACGCGGAAGCCGCGGATCTTGATCTGCGTGTCCACGCGGCCCAGGAACTCCAGCGTGCCGTCCGCCCGCCAGCGCACCCGGTCGCCGGTGCGGTAGAGCCGCGCACCGGCGACGAAGGGGTCCGCCACGAACTTCTCCGCCGTCAGCTCCGGCTGGTTCAGGTAGCCCAGCGCCAGCCCCGCGCCACCCGCGTACAGCTCGCCGGGCACGCCGACCGGCGCCGGCTGCAGCCCCCTGTCCAGCACGCGCACGTACGTGTTCGCGATCGACCGGCCGACGGGGATGCTGGCCCCCGCCCGCGGTGCCGCGCCGATGCGGTGGAAGCAGGTGATGGTGGTGTTCTCGGTGGGCCCGTAGCAGTTGATGAGCGCCATCTCCGGCAGCTCCGCCAGCGCGCGGCGCACGTGGGGGGCGGAGAGCACGTCGCCGCCGGCGAGGAGCTGGCGCACGCCCCGCAGGGTCTCGATGCGCTCCTCTACCACCAGGTGGAAGAGGCCCGCCGTCAGCAGGAGGATGGTGACGCCGTGCTCCGCCAGCGCCCGGCCGATGCTCTCCACGGAGGGCGGTCCGGCGGGATGGATGGCGAGGCGCGCGCCGTTCAGCAGCGGCCCCCACAGCTCCAGCGTGGCCGCGTCGAACGCGGCGGGCGCGAGCTGCAGGAACACGTCGGAGGGGTCGATGGAGGCGTAGTCCTGCCCGCGCACCAGGCGCACGATGGCCCGGTGCGGCACCTCGACGCCCTTGGGCCGGCCCGTGGAGCCGGAGGTGTACATCACGTATGCCGCGGCGTCCGGGTCCGTCCCCGCCGCCGGCGCGTCCGCCGGCTCCGCCGCGATCGCTGCTGCGTCGTCGTCCACCTGGACGACGCGCGCGGCGTGGGGCGGCAGGCGGTCCGCCAGGGGCGACTCCGTCACCAGCACGGGAACGGCGGTGTCGGCCAGCATGAAGGCCAGCCGCTCCGCCGGGTACGCCGCGTCCAGCGGCACGTACGCGCCGCCCGCCTTGAGCGTCGCCAGCGTGGCGACGACCATCTCCGGTCCGCGCTCCAGGCACACGCCCACGCGCGTCCCCGCGGCCACGCCGGCGCGGCGCAGGTGATGGGCAAGGCGGTTGGCGCGGCCGTCCAGCTCCGCGTACGTCATCCGTCCGCCGTCCCACGCCAGCGCCACGACCTCCGGCGCCGCGGCGGCGGCCTGCGCGAAGAGCGCATCCACCGTGGCGCGGGGGAGCTCGGGCGCGGCGCCTTCGCCCAGGGCGAGCAGGCGGGCGCGCTCCGCCTCGCCGAGCAGCGCCAGCTGCGAAAGCCGCACGTCCGCGTCGGCGGTGACCTGCTCCAGCACCCGTGCCAGGTGGCCGAGCATCCGGAGGGCCGTGCCGCGCTCGAAGAGATCGGTGCTGTAGTTCAGTCCGACACGCAGGCCCTGGGCGGTCGCCCTGGGCATCAGGAAGAGATCGAACTTGGCGCTCCCGAGCTCCGCTCCGGCTGCGCTCACCTCCAGCCCCTGCAGCGCGACTCCCTGGTCCACGGCGTTCTGCAGCGCGAACGCCGCCTGGAAGAGCGGCGTGTGGCTCAAGCTGCGCTCCGGCTGCAGCTCCGCCACGAGCCTTTCGAAGGGCACCTCCTGGTGCTCGTACGCGCCCAGCGTGGCCTCCCGCGCCCGCCACAGCACTTCGCGGAAGCTCGGGTTGCCCGAGAGATCGGTCCGCAGCACCAGGGGATTGACGAAGAAGCCGATCACCTCCTCGACCTCCTTCCGGGTCCGCCCCACCGCCGGGCTGCCCACGACGATGTCGTCGCTCCCGCTGTACTTCGACAGCAGCACCTGGAAGGCGGCCAGCAGCACCATGTACAGCGTCGCGCCCTCGCTCTGCCCCAGCACCTGCAACCGCTCCAGCAGCGCCAGGGGAAGCTCGACCTGCTCGTGCGCCCCCCGGAAGGTCTGCGCCGGCGGGCGCGGATGGTCGGCGGGCAGCTCCAGCAGCTCCGGCGCATCCGCCAGGCGCTCCCGCCAGTAGGAGAGCTGCCGCTCCAGCCCCTCGCCCTCCAGCTGCCCGCGCTGCCAGAGCGCATAATCCGCGTACTGCACCGCCAGCTCCGGCAGCGGCGACGTACGCCCCTCGCGGTACGCCGCGTACAGCGTCGACAGCTCCCGGTAGAGCACCCCCAGGCTCCACCCGTCGCCGACGATGTGGTGCACCGAGAGCAGCAGCACGTGCTCCTCGGCGCCCAGCCGCAGCAGCGTCGCACGGAAGAGCGGGCCCGCGGCGAGGTCGAACGGCCGCCGCGCCTCCTCGTCGGCGTGCCGCCCGACCGCTGCCTCGCGCTCCGCCTCGCCCAGCGCCGACAGGTCCTCCACCGGCAGCGTGAACCCGCCGAAGGGCGCGATCACCTGCACCGGCGAGCCGTCCACCTCGGTGAAGGTGGTCCGCAGCGCCTCGTGCCTGCGGACGATCTCGCCCAGGCTCCGCTCCAGCGCCGCCTCGTCCAGCGCACCCGCCAGGCGCCATGCCGCGGGGATGTTGTAGACGGCGCTTCCCGGCTCCAGCCGGTCGATGAACCAGAGCCGCTCCTGCGCGAACGACAGCGGCGCGGGGCCGCCACCCTCGCGGGGGCGGATGGCGCCCGGCTCGTGCGCCGGGCCGGCCTGCTGCCGGAGGAGCTTCTGCAGCAGGGCCCGGCGCTTCGGTGACAGCTTGTCCACCCGTTCGAGTACTTTGCTCATCGAGCCTTCCGCCTCTCCAGTCTGACCGCGGCGTGAGCCACGGCGGCTAACGGTTGGGAAGGGAAATCAATCCCCGCTGAGAAGCTCCATCACCTCGTCTTCGGACAGCTGCTCCAGCCGCTCCAGCGCGTCCGCGAGCTCCGTCTCCTCCACCCGCGCCAGCACCAGCCTCTCCACCTGCGGCGCCAGGCCGGCCACGGTGGGCGTCTCGAAGAGCGCCCGCAGCGGCAGTTCCACCGAGAACAGGGCCCGGATCCGCGAGAGCACCCGGATGGCCAGCAGCGAGTGCCCGCCCAGGTCGAAGAACGTTTCCTCCACGCCCACCCGCTCCAGGCGCAGCACCTCGGCCCAGATCCCCGCCAGCTCCTCCTCCATCGGTGTCCGCGGCGCCACGTACCGGTCCGCGTCGGCCGCATACTCCGGCACCGGCAGCGCCTTGCGGTCCACCTTTCCGTTCGCGTTCAACGGCAGCCGGTCCAGGGTGACGATGGCCCGCGGCACCATGTACTCCGGCAGGCCCTGGCGCAGGTGCGCACGGAGCCCGTCCACCTCCACGCTCCCCACCACGTACGCCACCAGCCGCTTGTCGCCCGGCTGGTCCTCGCGCATCATCACCCGGGCCTCGCGCACCCCCGGATACGACGCCATCGCCGCCTCCACCTCCCCCGGCTCGATCCGGAACCCGCGGATCTTCACCTGGTCGTCCAGGCGGCCCATGAACTCCAGCTTCCCCTCCGCCCGCCACCGCGCCTTGTCGCCCGTGCGGTACATCCGCGCGCCGGGCTCGGCTGCGAACGGATCCGGAACGAAGCGCTCGGCCGTCAGCCCCGGCCGGCCCAGGTAGCCGCGCACCACCCCCGCCCCCCCGATGCACAGCTCACCGGGAACGCCCACCGGGAGCGGCTCGCCCGCCGCGTCGAGCACGTAGCCCCGCGCGTTCGGGATCGGCCGGCCGATCGACACCGTGGGCGCGTCCTCCGCCACCTCCTCCACCACCTCGAGCGTGCACCACACGGTGGCCTCGGTGGGCCCGTACTCGTGCAGCACGCGAGCAGGCTTCCCCTCGCGCAGCATCGCCCGCACGCTCTCCGTCCCCACGGCCTCCGCCCCGAAAACCAGCTGCCGCAGGCCGGCGTAGACGTCGACCTGCTCGCGCACGTGCTGGTTGAAGAGCGCCGCCGTCTGGTAGAGGTGCGTGATCCCCTGCTCGCGCAAAGCCTGCCCCAGCAGCGGCGCGGAGAGGAGGACGTCGCGGTCGATGCCCACCAGCGTGGCCCCGTGCAACAGCGCGCCCCAGATCTCGAAGACCGCCGCGTCGAAGCTCGCGTTCGACGCCTGTGCCACGCGGTCGCCGGGGCCGATCGGCATCGTCCCGGGGAGACAGGCTGCGTACTGCACCACCTCGCGGTGGGCCATCATCACGCCCTTCGGCCGCCCCGTGCTCCCGCTGGTGTAGAAGACGTAGGCGAGGTTCTGCGCCCCCGCGCCGCTGCGCGGCGGATCGGCCGGGCGCCCCGCCACCGCATCAGCGGCCTGGTCCAGGCAGACGACGCGCAGCGATCGCCCGGTCTCGGCGGGGACGAGCTCGCTCTGGCTCAGCAGCACCCGCGCGCCGCTGTCGGCCAGCATGAGCTCCATCCGCTCGGCCGGGTAGCTCGTGTCCACGGGGACGCAGCAGCCGCCGGCCTTGAGCACGCCGAGGGTGGCGACCACGTTCTCCACGCTCCGCTCCAGGCGCAGCCCCACGCGGCTCTCCGGCCCCACGCCCAGCGCGGCCAGATGGTGCGCCAGCTGGTTCGCGCGCGCGTCCAGCTCCCGGTACGTCAGCTCCTCCGCGCCCCAGGCCAGGGCCGCCGCGTGGGGCGTGCGCTCGGCCTGCGCCTCGAAGAGCTGGTGGATGCAGGCCTCCCGCGGGAACGGCCGCTCGGTCCGGTTCCACTCCACGACGACCCGGGCACGCTCCTCCGGCCCGGCGAGCGCCAGGCGCGAGAGGCGCACGTCCGCGTCGGCGGCGACCTGCTCCAGCACCCGCGCCAGGTGGCCGAGCATCCGGAGGACCGTGCCGCGCTCGAAGAGGTCCGTGCTGTAGGTCAGTCCTCCCCGCAGCCCGTGCGGGGTCGGGGTGAGTACCAGGGAGAGATCGAACTTGGCGCTCGCGCGCTCCGCTTCGACTCCGCTCACGCCCAGCCCCGGGAGCGCGGCGCCCCCGCCCCCGGCGGTCTGCAGCGTCAGCAGCACCTGGAAGAGCGGCGCGTGGCTCAGGGTCCGCTCCGGCTGCAGCTCGGCCACCAGGCGCTCGAAGGGCACCTCCTGGTGCTCGTACGCGCCGAGCGTGACCTCCCGCGCCCGCCCCAGCACCTCGCGGAAGGTCGGGTCGCCGGAGAGGTCGGTCCGCAGCACCAGGGTGTTGACGAAGAAGCCGATCAGCGCCTCGACCTCCTTCCGCGTCCGCCCCGCGATGGGGCTGCCCACGACGACGTCGTCGCTCCCGCTGTACTTCGACAGCAGCACCTGGAAAGCGCCCAGCAGCACCATGTACAGCGTCGCGCCCTCGCTGCGTCCCAGCGCCTGCAGCCGCTCCAGCAGCGCGGGGGAGAGCTCCACCGGCACCGTCGCGCCCCGGTACGTCTGCACCGCCGGGCGCGGATGGTCCGTCGGCAGCTCCAGCAGCTCCGGCGCGCCCGCCAGCCGCTCCCGCCAGTACGAGAGCTGCCGCTCCAGCGCCTCGCCCTCCAGCTGCTCGCGCTGCCACACGGCGTAGTCGGCGTACTGCACCGCCAGCTCCGGCAGCGGCGACGTCCGCCCCTCGCGATACGCCTCGTACAGCGCCGCAAGCTCCCGGTAGAGCACCCCCATGCTCCACCCGTCGCTGACGATGTGGTGCTGCGAGAGGAGCAGCACGTGCTCCTCCGCGCCCAGGCGCAGCAGCGCCGCACGGAAGAGCGGGCCCGTCGAGAGGTCGAACGGCCGCGCCGTACTCTCCGCGACGAGCTCCCGCTGCACCTCCGCCTCGCGCGTCTCTTCGGGGAGAGGGGAGAGATCCTTCCGCGTCAGCCGGAAGCCGGCGAACGGCGCGATCGCCTGCAGCGGGGTGCCCTCGCGCTCGCGGAAGGTGGTCCGCAGCGCGTCGTGGCGCCGCACGATCTCGCCCAGGCTCCGCTCCAGCGCGTCCACGTCCAGCGCGCCGCGCAGGCGCAGGGCGAAGGGGAGGTTGTAGAAGGCACTCCCCGGCTCCAGCTGGTCCAGGAACCAGAGCCGCTCCTGCGCGAACGACAGCGGCAGCGCGTCCGTGCGCTCCACCGCCACCACGGGCGGCAGCACCGGCAGCTCCGCGCGGCGCATCTCCTCCACCGCCCTCGCCATCTCCGCCACCGTGGGTCCCTCGAAGAGCACCCGCAGCGGCAGCTCCACACCGAACACCTCGCGGACCCACGACACCACCCGCGTCGCCAGCAGCGAGTGCCCGCCTCGGTCGAAGAAGCTTTCCTCCACGCCCATGCGCTCCAGGCCCAGCACCTCCGCCCAGATCCCCGCCAGCACCTCCTCCACGGGGGTGCGCGGCGCCACGTACGTCTCCTCGTCCGACGTGAAGTCCGGCGCCGGCAGCGCCTTGCGGTCCAGCTTGCCGTTGGGGTTTACCGGGAACGCGTCCATGAAGACGAACGCGGCCGGGACCATGTACTCCGGCAGCCGCTCCGCGAGGTGGGCGCGCAGCGCCGCCGTGCCTGCCTCCTCGCCCGTGTAGTAGGCCACCAGCTGCGGGTCGCCGATCTCGCCGTCGCGCGCCACCACCACCGCCTCGCGCACGGCCGCATGCTCGGCGAGGCGTGCCTCGATCTCGCCCAGCTCGATCCGGAACCCGCGCACCTTCACCTGCGCGTCGCCGCGGCCCATGAACTCGATCGTCCCGTCCGCCAGCCACCGCCCCAGGTCGCCCGTGCGGTACAGCCGCGCGCCGGGCTCTCGGCCGAAGGGGTCGGGGAGGAAGCGCTCGGCCGTCTGCCCCGGGAGACGCCGGTACCCGCGCGTCACCCCCACGCCGCCGAGGTACAGCTCCCCCGTCACCCCCACCGGCACCGGCTCTCCGGCTCCGTCCAGGACGTAGATCCGGGCGTTGGCGATCGGGCGGCCCGGCGGCATGGAGCGGCCGGGGTAGCTCGCCAGGTCAGCCCGGGCGAAGTGGTGGGCCGTGATCCCGGTCGCCTCCGTGGCGCCGTACGGGTTCAGGAACACGGGACGGGGCTCCGGCACCCGCGCCAGCTGCCGCGGGTACAGCGGCTCCCCGCCAAAGACCACGATCCGCAGCCCGCCGATCGCCTTCCCCCCGTCCGCCTCGACCAGCGCCTGGAAGCCCGTCGGCGTGAGGTTCATCATGGTGATCCCCGACGCGACGATCTGCGCGGCGATCCGGCTCGGCTCGAACGGCTCGCGCGCCAGGTGCACCCGGCCGCCGACGAAGAGCGGGGCCAGGAGGTTGCGCTGCGTCAGGTGGAAGCTGAAGGAGGTGACGACCAGGACCGAGTCACGCGCCGAGATCCGGGTGGCGCCCAGGTACCAGTGGAGCAGGTTCGACGCGCCCCGGTGCGTCATCTCCACCCCCTTGGGCCGACCCGTGGAGCCCGAGGTGTAGATCACGTACGTCAGGTGCTCCGGCGACAGCGCGCCGCGCTCCGGGTCGCTGTCCGGCTGTCCCCCCCACCAGGGCGCGTCCTCGTCCAGCGCGAGCAGGGGCAGCTCCAACCCCGCGAGCCGGCCGGCCACCGAACCGTGCGTCAGCACCACCACCGGGGCGCTGTCCCGCACCATGTCGAGCAGCCGCTCCCGCGGATAGCCTGGATCAAGCGGCAGGTACGCGCCCCCCGCCTTCAGCACCCCCAGCACGGCCACCACCAGCTCGAACCCGCGCTCCACGCAGATCCCCACGCGCACGTCCGGCCCCACGCCGAGCTCCCTCAGGTGGTGCGCCAGCCGGTTCGCCCGCCCGTTGAGCTCCCCGTACGTCAGCTCCCGGTCCTCGTAGACCACCGCCACCGCGTCCGGCGTGCGCTCCGCCTGCGCCTCGAACCGCTCGTGGATGTACGACTCGGGATACGGCGCCTCCGTGCGGTTCCACTCGTCGACGACCAGGCGCCGCTCCTCATCCGACAGCAGCGTCAGCCGGTCCACCGGCCGCGTCTCGTCCGCCGCCATCCCCGCGAGCACCCGGCGCAGGTACCCCGTGTAGCGCTCCACCGTCTCCCGCTCGAACAGCGCCGTCGCGAACACCACCGCTCCCGCAATCCCGCCCCCCTCCTCCCAAAGCTCGAGCGAAAGGTCGAGCCCGCCCGTCGAGCGCGGCTCCACGGCCGCCGAGTCGATCTGCGGGCCGGGCAGCTCCGCGCTCCCCGGCCCGCTCCCCGGCCCGTCCCGCCACTCGAACGCCGCCCGGAAGAGCGGTGTGGCCGATGGCTCAAAGGGAAGGTCCTGGTTCCGCAGCGCCCCCTGCACCCGCGCCTCGACCCGCCCCACCAGCTCCGTGGCCGTGGGCGAGCCCGACAGGTCCACCCGCACCGGCAGGAGGTGCTCGAAGCTGCCGATCGGCCCTTCCACCCGGCGGCCCCGGCTCCCCGTGGAGGTGCCGATCACCAGCTCCGTCTGCCCCGACAGCCGGCCCAGCACCACGGCCCACCCCGCCAGCAGCACCGTGGTAATGTGCGCACCGTGGCGGTTTTCGAGCGCCTTTAGGGCCGTAACAAACTCCTCCTCGTCCAGCTCCAGCCGGACGAGGGCACCGGCGTGGTCCGGCTCCGCGGGGCGCGGGCGGTCCGCCGGCAGCTCCAGCGGCTCCGGCGCGTCCGCCAGCATCTCCTGCCAGTACTCCCCCCGGACCGCGCTCACCGACGGCGGTGTGGAGAACGTCTCGCCAGCAAGCACATCCATACCCTGTTTCCCCGCAGAAAATCTCGCCCGAGGCGCAAAACCGCGGGGCCCAGGTGCCTCGCAGGATCCCTTGTCTTTCCAGCTCGCGTGACTCCCCGATACGCGCGGATCGGCCCCACCTGAGGGGATACAGCGCTTTATGCGCCACCGAATGCAAGGCACTCCAGCAGCCGCGCGGAGCGGGGCTGGGCCCGTGCCGACGCTTACACCGCCATTTGCCTGGCCCAAAGCGGCGCTAAACGTTAGTCTGTATCGGCGGGAAGGGAAAGGGGTGCTATCGAGAATCTTGAGCGGGCAAGGGGCATCCGCCGGCGACCACGGGATGCCAGCCCCGCCACCGCCCCGTCGCACGGAACATTTGAATACATTTCGCGCCATGCACTTGGACACCCGACCGCCGGCCTTGCACCGGGCAGGCCAGGGCGACCCCCCAATCTCTTGACGATTCGTGAGCCGGTGGGCTATTCTCAAAAAGGTCGTCAAACGTCAGCCGAGGTGGCGTGCCGGATTCGGCGCCCGGGGACCGGTACGCTCCCCGGAGGAGCGAATCCGTATGGGTACCAATAACTTGCGTTAGCGGACCGATTGTGAGGTTCGCCTGCCGCCTCCCGGCGCGCCACGGGCGCCGCGGACGCCGCGCACCCCAGGGAATCAGCGCATGTCGACGATCGAGCGCGAGGCCGTACAGGTTCCGGACATCCACGAAGTGGCCGACTCAACGACCTCGGCCCGGCTGCTTGCGGCCGACCTGGGCCATCGGTCGAATGCGACCATGCCTGCTCAAGGCCTGGGCGCGGTGGTGGTCGGCCTGGGACGAGCAGGGTTGGGGCTGCACATCCCCGTGCTGGAGAAAATCCGCCGTGACCGGGCCGCGGCTTCACCGTTCGGGGCCGTCGTCGGTCTCGTCGATTCCGTGGAAGCGGGAGCGAGGCGCGCGCTGCATCGTCTCGAGTACGACTATGGCTACGACCCACGGCGGGTAAGCTGCGCGACCTCGCTCGCGGAGCTGACGGGCGTCGATCCGGATCATACCATCGTGCACATCTGCACGCCCGCGGACGATCACGCATCCACGCTGCGCGCCGCGACCGAGGCCGGATTCCGGCGGATCATCGTCGAGAAGCCCTGCGCCGCCAACACCGCCGACGTCGACGAGATGCGGCGTATCGCCGATCGGACGGGCGCCAGCATCGGCGTGATCAATCCGTATCTGTACAGCCGCTCCGTCGCCAGCTGCAAGGACAAGATCCAGCAGCTGGGACAGCAGCCGCACTACCTGGAATTCGAGATGTCCAAGCCGCGGACGGCGCCAACGCTGCTCGGGCGCTCGCGGCCGGAATCCGTCATGGACGTCGAGCTGCCCCACCAGATCGCCACGGCGCTGCACCTCACCGAGGCGTCGCGATACAGGGTGCTGCGCGCCGAAGTGCGGCACATGCACTACCGCGAGGTGGATACCGAGCCGTGCCGGGTCGTCCGGAACATGGGGCTCGGCATCATCGTCCTCGAGCTGGACCAGTGCATCGCGGTGCTCGTCTCCTATCTCGACGCGCTGACGCGCACGCGCGAGCTGAAGCTGCGCTTTCCCAACACGGAGCACATCGAGGCGTTCCTGCCGGTCTCGGGAGACGACCATACCAGCGTGGTCGTCGAGTACTCCGGCCGCAACACCGACGGGTCGACCGAGCAGACACGGGTCGCGAAGCTCCCCGACGACATGCTGGCGCGATGCCTGTTCGACATGTACTCGCGATTCGCCACCGACTCTCCGCAGCTCAGTGACCTCACCTTCAACCGGAAGGTGATCGACGTGATGGACAGAGCGAAGACGTTCGCGCGGATTCGACGGTAGGGCAGGGCCGACCCGCGTCGGGGCGAGCGACCCGTCCGCCGCCAGCCGCTCCCTCCAGCGACGCTTCGATGCAGCACGCCCGGTTCGCATTCACGGCGGGCTCACGCGGCCGGGCGCCGGCCGCCACGGTGGGCTGACACGCATCTCGCACCCGGCGCCCCGCGTCTTCGCGCGGCAACGGCCTCCCCGCACCGGACCCGAAGATGACGGCACAGACACCCCGCGTCGCGCTCGACCGCTCGATTCAAGGCTTCCGCCGCCCCGTGGCAGACGAGAGCGGCCACGGCGCGCCGCCGCGTCCGTCCGCGCGGGGAAGCTCGCTCGGCGAGTTTCGCCTGGGTGCGCTGATGATGGAGGCGCGGCGCCGCAAGGCCATCGACCTGGCGCTGGGGGTGCCCGAGCACGCGCCCGCGCCGGGCATCCGCGAGGCCGCGGTCGCCGCGATGGGGGGCGACGAGCACCAGTACGTCGACCCGTGCGGGACGCAGGCGCTGCGCCAGGCGATTGCCGGGCACGTGGCCGCGTGGCGGGCGGTGGAGGTGGACCCCGAGACCGAGGTCACGGTGACGGCCGGCACCACCGAGGGGCTGCTCTCCACCCTCTACGCCCTGATCGACCCGGGCGACGAGGTGGTGCTGTTCGAGCCCTTCTACGAGAACCACGTCTCGGCCGTGCGGCTGGCGGGCGGGGTGCCGCGCTGCGTGCGGATGCGGGGGCGCGGCTGGGACGTGGACCCTGCCGAGCTGGAGGCGGCGTTCGGCCCGCGCACCCGCGTCGTGCTGGTGAACACGCCCAACAACCCCACCGGAAAGGTGCTCACCCGCGCCGAGCTCGGCCACCTGGCGGTGCTCTGCGAGCGGTGGAACGCCGTCTGTGTGAGCGACGAGATCTACGAGCACCTCGTCTTCGCGGGCGCCGGCCACCTGTCGGCGCTGCAGGTGGAGGCGCTCCGGCCGCGGAGCGTGGTGATCGGCGGCCTCTCCAAGACGTATCGGGTGAGCGGGTGGCGGCTGGGACACGTAATCGCGCCCGCGCAGCTGACGACGGCCATCCGCCGCGTACACGCCGTGGTCACGGCGGGCGCGGTGGGGCCGCTGCAGGGCGCCGCCGCCGCGGCGATGCGGCTGGACCCGGCTTATTACCGGGCGATGGCCGCCGACTTCGAGGCCCGGCACGCGCGCGTGCAGGCGATGCTGGAGGCGTGCGGCTTCGACGTCTATCCGGCGCGCGGCGGCTACTTCGCGCTCGCCGACGCGTCGGCGCTGGGGCTGGCCGACGACCTGGCCCTCTGCCGCTGGCTGCTGGAAGAGTCGAACGTGCTGGTGGCGCCCGGGAGCACCTTCTTCGCCGACCCGGCGGACGGGCGCCGGTGGGTGCGCGTCTGCTTCGCGAAGCGCGACGAGACGCTCGACGCCGCCGAGCGCGCCCTGCAACCGCTGGCCGAGCGCCGCTCCGCGCACGCCGTCGCCGACTGGTGAGCCAGTGACTGGTGAGCCGGCACGGTGGGTTCGAGTGCGTGGGTGATACCGTTTCGGCTGATTAGCGTGGACTGCGTTCGGGTTCGCAGTCCATTGCGCATCCGCCGCTGCGGATACACGAAGAACTGCGAATTCGAAAGCAATCCGCTTTCGATGTGCATTCCAAACAACAGAATGGACTCACACGGAGTCAACGGAGTCAACGGAGAACGACTCCGTTGACTCCGTTGACTCCGTGTGAGGATCTCCGTGTTGGGCTCGCCGGACGCCGTGCCCGCGCCGGCGGTCGCGTTGAACGACGAGGAGCCGCTGGTGCGCGGGCACGCGGCATGGGCGCTGGCCAGATTCACACGCGCGGATCCATATACCATTGATGCCAATTCGGTTGATTGACTGTGCATTCGACGAGCAAGGCCAGACCAGATCTCTCACAGAGGCCGCAGGGGACACAGAGGAAAACGGTGCAGTTCCTCCGTGTCCCCTGTGACCTCTGTGAGAGCCATTTCAGTTTCGACGGCCAACGAATGCTCAACTCAACCATTCGGTAAAAGCGGTATGCGTCGCTGTCTTCCCGCCTGGAGACCGAGCGGGAGGGTTGGGTCGCGAGGAGATCACGCCCGCGCTGGAATTGTGCGCGATTCGATGGCGGGCTCGACGCTTGACCGTCGGTGAGCCGGTCAACGGGGGACAGCGCGAAAAGGCGGCGAGACGTAACGTCCCGCCGCCCCCCTCGCGAATGGCCGAGTCCCCGTACCGGCTAGGGGACGATGTGGTAGGTGAGCGTCGCAGTGGCCCAGGGTTCGTTGCTGCTGGTCGCCTCCCGTAGCGCGCGCAGGAGCGCATCTGCCGAGATGGGGCCGTCGGCGGCGCCCGGGAGCTGCATGGGGCGCGGCGTCACGAAGGCGCGTACCACCCCCGTGCCCGTGGGCTCGGCGGCCATGTACGGGGGCTGCGGCGCGTACAGCCTGCGCGCGCCCTGGGTGGGAAGCCGCACTTCGGTGCCCGCCTGCACCTCCGCTTCGTCGGCAGGGGTCGGGTACAGTACCCCCATCACGCCGTCGGTCCCCAGGTCCACCACGGTCAGGTACCCTCGCCGTGCCGGGCGAACGCGGAACTCGATGGCCTGGCCCAGCCGGAACTCGCTCCCGCTCACGAATGCGAAATCCAGCGCGAAGCCTGCCGGCGGGGCGGGGAGCTCGGCGAGCTGCAACGCGCCGTACTCCTGCACCAGCACGGCGATCAGGGGATTCACCTCCGCCTCGCTCGTGGCGCGTACCCGGTGGCGAACCGCGCCGTCGACGCCCGTCACCAGGTAATCGCCGCCGTCGCGCCGCACCGCCAGGTGCGTTCCGCCGCCGGGCTGCACCGCGATGCGCGGCTCGCGGCGAAGAGCGTCCACGATTGCCCGCTGCGACGCCGGGGAAAGCGCGGCGAGCGACACGCGCAGCGTGGTTTCCGCGCCGAAGCCGGTGGCCGCGGGGAGCACGGGCGCGGGCGGCGTGGACGCGCCATACGCCCAGGTGCCGTTCGGCTTCTGCACCCGCACGATGGGGTCGCCTTGCGCCGGGTATGCGACGATCTGCACGTCGCGCGCAGCCGCTTCGGCGCCCACGGTGGCGGTGAAGCGGATGGCGCCGTTCGCCGCGGGGACCACCTCCGCGTCGGTGCCGTTGATCGCCACCCGCGTGATTCCCGAGGGGTGGAAGGCGGTGCCCCGCACCCGGATCGGCCGCCCGATTCCGCGCAGGATCACTCCCTCGCCCGTCCACGCATGGGGTTCCACCACGGTGATGTAGCCGCGCGGGGGCGGCAGGGGTTCCTGCGCCGCCGCGGGCGCGGCGATCCCCATCGCCGCGCCGAGCGCCCAAACCAGTGTCCGCATCGAAGTCTGCCTCATCGTCCACGCATCCTAGTTTCGAGTGCGGCGCTGCGCTTCGCGCAGCGCGGTCTTGTACTCATTGTTGTCGGGCGCCAGGCGGGAGGCCTGGAGCAGGTACGTCACCGCCATCGTCCAGCTCCCCGTCTCGGCGTACATGCTGCCGAGGTCGTAGTGGTACCGGGCGGTATTGGGGTCGAGCCGCACCGCCTCGGTCAGCGCCTGCAGCGCTTCGGTCGGGAGCGCGGCCTTGCGCAGCGCGCGCCCCAGCGCGTTGTGATGCGCCGCCTGGTCGGGCGCCAGCGCGACCGCCTGGCGCAGGTGCGCCACCGCGCTGTCGCCCTGATCGGCGGTCAGGAAGATCTCGCCCAGCTGGTAGTGGTACGCGCCGTTCTGCGGATCGAGGCGGATGGCGGCGCGGTACTCGAGCACCGCCTCGAAGGGGTGGCCGGTGTCGCGCAGCAGTCCGGCCAGAACGGCGCGGTTCTCGGCGTTGGTGGAGTCGAGCCTGACGGCTTCGGCGTAGGCGCTGCGGGCGTCCTCCGGGCGTCCGGCGGCCTGCAGCAGGTGGCCCAGCTCGCGGCGGTACGAGGGCTCGCCGGGCGCCAGGCGCGCCGCCTCCACCAGCTCGGCGATCCCCAGGTCCGGCTTGCCGTCGGCCACCAGGGCAAGCGCCAGCTCGTTGCGGTACTCGGCGCTCGCCGCGTCGAGCTGGACCGCGGCCTGCAGCGCCACGGTGGCGTCGCGCGGCCGCCCGGCGGCTCTCAGCGCGCGTCCCAGCCCCACCAGGTACTCCGCCGAGCCGGGCTCCATGCGGCTGGCGCGGCGCAGCTTCTCCACCGCGTCGGCGGCGCGCCCGGCACGCAGCAGGGCCACCCCGTAGCCGGCGTGATAGCGGGCCACGTTGGCATCGCGGGCGATGGCCGCCTCGAACGCCTCCAGCGACTGGTCCACCAGGTCGGCGTCGCGCAGCGCCACTCCGAGCTCGTACGTGTACTCGGCCGATTGCGGGTCGAGCCTCACGGCTTCGCGCATGGCCGCGATCGCCTCGGAGTGCTGACCGGCGCGCCCCAGCAGGCGTCCCAGCCGGCTGCGGTACTGGGCGCTGTTGGGGAAGGTGCTGATCGCCGCCTCGGTCAGCCGGATCGAGTCGGCCAGCGCCGCGGGGATCGCGGCGTGCGCGGAGGCGTCGCCCTGGCCGTCGGGGGGGGTGGGCACGGGGCCCGGCACGGGAACCGGGACCGGGGGCGGGGCCGCCTGGGCCAGCTCGGCCGAGTCGAGCACCACGCTCAGCGGGAGGAAGCCGTCGTAGTTGCGATTGCTGATCGCCGGTACCTGCTGGTTCCCCGTCTCGCGGCGCACGCGCTCCATGGTCCAGTGCATCAGCTCCACCAGCGTCACGATCTGGTCGCCGTCGCCGCCCTCGGAGCGCAGGTCGGCCGCTCCCTTCAGCCCCTCCAGCAGGAAGTGCGTGAACACGCCGTGCCCGCCCCCCCACTTCTCCCCCTCTTCCGAGGTCTGGTTGGCCTCGCTGGCGGCGAAGATGGCCAGGCCGCCGTAGCTGGCGCTCAGGTTCACCATGAACGCGTCGTTGATGCGGTTCTCCGCCGCGCGCACGTTCGAGAAGATCCCGCCGCTGTGGCACGCGTCGGTGAACACCACGATGTGCTTGGCCTGCAGCTCGCTTACGGCGCGCTCCAGGTCGCGCATGGGGAAGCCGGTGGCCGCGATCTCGGCGGCGCGGGTGTCGCTGGTGAGCAGGTACAGTTCGTCGGGGCGGCGCGGGTTGGGCGCGCCGTGCCCGGCGAAGTAGATGATCACCTCGTCGTCGGGGGTGGCCTGGGCCAGGAAGGTCTTGAGCCCCGCGCGCAGCTCGGCGTAGGTGGCCTGCTGGTTCAGCAGCAGCTTCACCTGGCTCTCGGGGAAGCCGCCGCCCCCGGCGCGCGGCGACCGGAGGAACTCGTAGAACGCCCGCGCGTCGTCGTCGGCGAACTGGAGCGCGTGGATCGAGGTGTCCTGGTATTCGCTCACCCCCACCACCAGGGCCCAGCGCTTCCCGCGGAAGCCGGCCGCCGGGTCCCACGGCTCGGTCTTGCTGGCGAAGGAGCTTCCCGACGGGGTGGTGGTGAGCGGGTAACGCCCGATCTCCGGTACCCCCGACTGGCCGTTCACCTGGATCAGCACGTCGCGGTCGCCTGCGGCCGAATCGCCCACGAAGGCCACGAACCGCTGGTTCCCGTTGTGGTCCACCGTCAGGGCCGCGGGTACGCCGTCCACATCCACCGACTTCACCCCGCCCGGGTGCGTGACGTAGCCGACCACCCGCTGAGACCGCCGGGCGGGAACGGTGATCCCGCGCGTTCCCGAAACCGCCCAGTCGCGCGGCTCCAGGATCCGGATGTACGGGTTGGGGCCCTGCGCGGGCGCGGCGGCGGTGGCGGCGCCGGGGTTCGCCGCGCCCCCGGGCGCGGCGGCCGCGCCCGGGGGCGGCGCGGCGGGGGGGGCGGCGGCCACCGTGGCGGCGGGCGGCGGCAGCGGCTCCAGCGGCTCTCCGCCGCCCAGCACCCGCGGCCGCAGGTTGGTGAGCACGAAGGTCTGCCACTCGGGGCGGGTGGGGTCCGGCGCTCCGGGTGCCAGCCGGTATTGCTCCTCGCTCACCTCGCCGTTGGCGGCGCGTACCGCGATGGCGATGGTGCGCACCTCGGCCGAGGTGGGGACGAAGCCGGTGAACTGCGTGCCCCCCAGCGCGCTGTCGGTGCGCAGCACCGCCTCGGCGCCGGCCACGGTCACCGCGGCCACCCCGGCCGGGTGGCGCGCGACGCCGCGCACGCACCAGTGGGTCTGGCTGGTGTTGAGGTGGGCGCGCGACACCTCCTGGCGGCAGGCCTGGCCGTCGTATTCGAGGATGCTCACCCAGGCGCGCGTCTGCGCGGCCGCGGGCACGGCCGCCAGCGCGGCCGCCAGCGCGGCGGCCAGCGGGAGGAGCGCGCGGGCGCCGCGCGGGCGGAACACGCGCAACTGCAGGAAGCGGCGGGTGATGAACATGGTTTTTCCCGGAAGGACACGAATGAACGGCACGCGGCAGCCGGGCCGCGCCGGAGAGTACGTTCGTTTGCTCCGATAAACCGTAGCAGTGGGCGAGCGCCCATGGGGAGGATACGCGCGTGCGCGCATGCGGTCAAGGGAAACGTTAGTCGGCACGGGCGCGTTTGTTTGCCGTCACTCGGCGTTGGCCGCGGGGGACTTCCGCCGGGCCGCACCCGGCCCTATACTTGCCCTGCCGTGCCTCCCGATTACCGTCCCGTCGGTCCCGCTTCCCCCGTTCTCCACTCCCCGTGTTCCGCAGGTGCCCCCCGTGAATACCCAGCTGTTCCAGGCCGTGAAAGACGCCACCGAAGGCCAGCTCGAGCTGCTGGGCGAGCTGGACGGCGGCACCGGGTGGATGGCGTACCTGGCGCGCGACGCGGGCGGAGGCGCCCTCTCGGTGCTGGTGCTGGAAGAGTCGCCCGCGGCGGGGGATGCGCAGTTCGAGCTGGAGGTGGTGCGCGAGCTCGACGCCACCCTGGCCGTGGGCCGCACCCGGTGCCCCGAGTGCCGCGCCGAGGCCGACGGGTGGCCACGCTACTGCGAGGCGTGCGGGCGCGACCTGTCGGGGGTGCCCGAGGGCGCCGGCGGCGCCTCGGCGGCGGAGCTGCTCGACGCGGTGCGCGAGGCCGCGGCGGGCACGTACGAGGTGCTGGGTGCCATGCGCCACGGCGAAGGGGGCGGCGCGGTGTACTTCGCGCGCCTGCAGGGCGACGGCCGTATCGTGGGACTCACGCTGGAGCGCGAGGCGGGCGACGGGCTGGCCCTGGTGGAGTCGTGGGCGTTCGACGAGGCGGCGCTGGCGGAGCAGGGCGACGGGTCCACGGCGGCTTCGTACGCCGGCGAGGGCTTCGCACCGGAAGGCCCCGCGGCGCCGGTTTTCGTGGGCGGCGGTGCGCCTGCGAACGAGGACGGCGCCGAGCCGGAGGTCCCGCGGGCCTTCTTCGATTCCCCGGCCGATGCGCCCGTCATCCCGCCGCCCCGCCGGCGCCGCCGCGGGCGCGCGGACCGCCGCCTGCCGCTGCTGGCGGGGGCCGGGGTGGTGGGCCTGGCCCTGGTGGCGGGGCTCGCCTATCTCCTGGTCCACCGCCCGGCGAACGCCGACCAGGTCGCGAGCACCCCGGGTGCCGACGGCTTCACGTCGGACAGCGTGCTCCACGGCGGGCCGCCGGCCCCCGTCGATCCCGGGCCGCCGGAGCCGGTGCCGCCCGCGCCTCCGCCGCCAGGGCCGGAGCCGTTCACGCCTCCCCCGCCCAGGCCGCAGCCTCCCGCGCCTCCCCCGCCGGCCCCGCCCCCCACTCCGCCGCCGCCGGTGGTGGAGCCCGTGCCCGTCGCCCCGGCGGCGGACGGCGAGGTGATCGTGGGCGCGGTGAGGCAGTTCGCGGCGGCGGTCGGGTCGCGGAGCGTGGCGCGCATCCGCCAGGCCTACCCGGGGATCACGGATGCCGAGGTGCGGTGGTGGGAGCGGCTCTTCGCCGGGCTGGGGCCCGGCGCGGGGCTGCAGGCCACGGTGACCGTCGACGACGCGCCCGCCGTGGACGGTGACGGGTCGAGCGTTCCCTTCACCCTGGGCCTGAGCTACACCGACGCCGCGGGCCGCCCGGTCCGGCAGCTCCTGCCGTTCCGCGCGGGGCTGCACCGCGTGGCCGGGGGGTGGCGGCTGGACGAAGTACGGCTGATCGGCTGAGGACCGCGCCCGATCCCCATGCCGCAGCGGCCGAAGCTGGTTCCCAGCGCGCCCACGCGGGGCCCCGAGGTGCCGGTGGCCGGCTCTCCGTTCTGGATCGGCACGGCGGCCGACGCGGGGATTCGCCTGTTCCTTCCGGGGATCGCCGCGCGGCACGTGTCGATCCTGGAGCGCGAAGACGGCTTCTGGGTGTCGCCCGCGCGCGCCGAGGCCGCGCCGCGGGTGAACGGGCAGCCTTCACCCGCTCCGCGGCGGCTGCGCCACGGCGACCTGCTGGAGCTGGCCCCGGGGGTGGTCTACCGCTTCGACACCGGCGCCGCGCCGCCCGCGGCGCCGCCCCCGCCGCGGCGCGCCCCCCGGGCGCTGGACGCCGCGCGTGCCGAGCCGCCGCGCCGGCGCCAGGGGGGGCTGGTGGACCGCAAGTCTCGCCGGGCGCGGTGGCTGCGCCGTTCCGTCATCGGCGCGGCGGTGCTGCTGGGGGCGGCGGCCGTGGTGCTGGCGGTGAGCACGCTGCGGCGGCGAGAGCAGGTGCGGGCGCCGCTCTCCGAGGCCGACGCCGCGCAGATCGACTCGCTGACGCTGGTGTCGTACGAGCGGGTGGAACGTGGCACCGCGCTGCTGGAGCTGGGGCTGCGCACCGACGCGCTGCGCGAGTTCGCGGACGCGGTGAACGTGCTGCAGGCCAGCCGCTGGGGGCGCAACCCGTACGTGCGGCCGCGCATCCTCCGGCTCGAGGCGGCGATCGCCGCTGCCTACGGCGACCAGAACGTGGTGGTGCCGCGGGCGTACCGCGCCGTGGCCGCCGCGCCCCCGCCGGCAGCGTCGGCGTCGGCGGCGCCGCGGGGCTCGCTCACCCAGGCCGAGTTCGCGAGGGCGGTGGAAGAGACGCAGGCCGAGTTCGAGGCGCGCTTCGGGCGCAGGATCACGGTGACGGGGCGCGACCACGGCGAGCACCTGATGCTCTACGGCGTGGGCGGCGCCATGGACCTGCGCGTGCGCGACCTCTCCCGCGAGCAGATCGCCTTCGCCATCCAGGCCTTCAACCGCCGCGGCGTGCGGGTGAAGGACTTCTCGGACGACCGGGTGCTGCAGCAGCAGGTGGCCAGCGCGCTGCGCCGCAACCGCCCCGAGCTGATGGGCACCGGGCTCCACATGCACATCGACCGCTTCGCCAACCGGTGGGACCGCTGGACCACCAAATAGCGAATCCGGAAAAAGACGCTTTTACTGTCAGGCGGTCAGAAACAGCCAGGCCAGCACGGCGGCGAGCGGGAGGAGGAGCAGCGCGGCGCGGCGTCCAGCGGGCTCGCTTGCGTACACGGGCCCGGATGCGGCCGCCGCGTCCGTCGCCCGGAAGGCGGCCTCCAACTCGTCGCGCAGCTCGGCCACGGAGGTGTGGCGCGCGGCGGGGTCGCGGCGCAGCGCCTTGAGAATCACCGCCTCGACCTCCACAGGGAGGGCGGGGCGGTATTCGCGCGGGGGAACCGGCTCCTCGAACGGGATGCGCGCGCGGTACGCCTCCTCGTCCTCGTCGTCGCGCATGGGGAAGGGGATCTCGTTCGTGAGCAGCTCGTACAGCACCACGCCCAGGCTGTAGATGTCGGCCGCCTCCCAGGTGGCCGTGGCCGGGTCGAGGATCTGCTCGGGCGCCGAGTACGGCAGCGTCCCCACGCGCACGTCCTCGTACCCGGCCAGCGAGCTCCTCGCCCCCCGCTCCGCCGCCGCGCTGAAGTCGATCAGCTTCACCGTGCCATCATCCATCAACCAGACGTTGCTGGGCTTGATGTCGCGGTGGATGATCCCGTGCGCGTGCAGGTGCTCGACGGCGGCGAGGAGTTGGGCGATGAGCCCTGATAAAAGCGTCTCACGCAGAGACGCAGAGTCACGGAAAGCGGTTCTCTCTGTGCCTCTGCGTCTCTGCGTGAGACGAATCTTTTCCGAATCCGTCGGTCCGACCGTCTCTACAACCATAGCCACCATGTCTTACCCGGGATTTCTCCCGGCACGTCGTCTAAAACCGACCAGTCTCGAAATAAAAGCCCTTTGTTCTTGATCGCATCAGGGATTCGCGTCCCCTTCTTCGCAGGTACGATGGTGTTCAGGAAGCTCGGCAACTGATCGTTGGTGTTGTTGTTACACTCGCTGCATGGAAACAGAAGCGGGGCGAATGACCGATTCTTTTTTGCTCCAACTGCACCTGAAGCGTCCCACACAGCGAGTGCCGCTTTCTGGGACACGGGTACACACTCCTTGATGTAGTCGGCATCCGCTGGCCGAACTGCCCGATAGAAGCCAATCAGGTCTGACACCAAATCTTCGGCACTGAACCCGCTATCCGTTCCCCAGGTGAAGGGCCAACTGTCCTGCAGATTTTCAAATCTTTGCGACACCTCCATGAAGATCGAGAGAGCGACAGATTCCTTGTCAGATCGAGATAGGCCCTTCCGCACCCAGTACCTGCGCGACACCCCAACGCCATACATGTATTGACCGTACGAGACCTTGAACCCAGTTCCATCACTGCTCGCGAGCTTTGTTTCGTTGAAGATCTGGTTCCATAGGGCGCTCGCACCATCAGGTCTCGCGTGCCCCATGTCGATCCATCCGCACCGGCACGTATAGATGAGCCCGTTTCGAGCTGAAACGCCCTGCTGGCCGTCCATCACGTCCGTTCTTTTGGCCATCGTCTGTTCCGTTGTTCGCTCGTCAGAGGCCTTTTAAACGGCGGAGCATAGGCATCCCTGGGCAGTGACTGCGCGAGCATCGCATTCGTGCTGTCCTCGGCGCCATGGTCATGTGTGCAGGAACTTCAGCCGCGCGGCGCCGGCCACCACGAACTCGTCGCCGTCTTCCAGGGGTTGGTGCTCGCCGCGCTCCAGCGGCTCGTCGTTCAGCCGGGTGCCGTTCAGCGACGAGTCCAGGAGGAAGTAGTCGCGCCCCTTGCGCAGGATGGTGCAGTGGTAGCGCGACACCAGCCCCGCCGCGTCGCTGATGACCAGGTCGTTCTTCTCCTCGGGGCGCTCCCCGTCGGCCGCGCCGATGCGGAAGATCTCCCTCTCGATCGGCATCAGCCGCCCGCGCCCCACCCCGTCCACCACCTTCACTACCGCCTTGCGCCCTGGCGCGGCGCCGCCGGAGGCGTCGGACCGGGGCGAGAGGCGCCTCACCAGCACCACGATGGCGGTGGCCAGCGCCAGCATGGCCGCGGCCGCCATCAGCATCCGCCGGACGGAGCGCCGCGTTTCCTGCGCCGCGTCGATGGCGTCGCGCAGGGAGCGCGCACGCGGGTCGTCGGGCGAACGTGACAGCACCTGCGTGACGAGCTCGTCGGCCCTGGGCAGGTTGTGCGCGTTCAGGGCGCGCTCGGCCTCGTCCATCTGCCCGCGCCGGTCGGCCGCCTGGGTCGCGCGCGCCTGCTCGCTCGCGTCCAGCGCCTCCTTCTGCTTCTCCTCGCGGCGGCGGGCCTCGGGCAGCTCGCGCAGCGCACGGTCGTAGCCCATCTCGGCTTCCACGTCGGTGCGGTCGATGATGCGCACCATCTCCCACAGGGAGAGCCGCGCCTGCACGTTGGCCGAGGTGGAATCGATCCCCAGCGCCCGGGCCTGCTGCTTGAGCCGCGCGACCTCGGCCTGCTGCCCGGGGGTGAGCACGGGGGCGGCCGGCGCCGCCTGCACGGGTGCGGCGGCGGGCGCGGGGACCGGGCCGCCCGCCGGTTCCTGCGCCCGCAGCCGCCCGCCGGACGCCGCCAGCAGGACGGCCGCCAGGGCCAGACGCCGCGGTCTCCGCGCCACCACGCCGCACACCGCGGCCAGGCTTGCACGCATGCTCGTATCTCCTTCGTTCACACGGCTGCCGGCTCGCCCGCCCCGGCGGCCGCGGGTGACGGAGCATCGTCCACGCTGGCCGCCGCCCCGGTCCCCGCGTCGGCATCCACCGCCGGCGCGGGGTCCGCCCCGTCCGCGGCCGCGCCGGCTTCCGCCGCCATGCGCGCCGCTTCGTCGTCGACCTCCTCGCGGGTCCCGGCCAGGATCACCACCTGGTCACCCTCCCGGGCCAGGCGCACCACGGTGCCCGGCACCACCTCGCCGCCCACCACCAGCCGCGACAGGTCGGAGATCACCAGCCGTTCCACCGTTCGCTCCACGGGGCGCGCGCCGTAGGCCGGGTCGTACGAGAGCTCCGCCAGCAGCGCCACGGCGGCGGGGTCGACCTCGAGGGCGGCGCCGTGCTCCTCCTCCAGCCGCAGGGCCACCCCGTCCAGGTGCTTGCGGACGATCCGCTCCAGCACGCCGGTGGGGAGCGCATCGAAGGCGATCACCTCGCCCAGGCGGTTGAACAGCTCGGGGCGGAGCGAGGCCTGCACCACGCGCAGGATGATGTCGCGCCGCTCGTCCGGGTCGTCGCTGGCCGCGTTGGCCTCGCGCACCCCCAGGTTGGAGGTGAGGATGATCAGCGTGCCGGTGAAGTCGCAGAAGCGGCCGCGCGCGTCGGTGAGCCGGCCCTCGTCCAGCACCCCCAGGAGCAGGTCGATCACCTCGGGGTGCGCCTTTTCCACCTCGTCGAAGAGCACGATGGAGTGGGGCGCGCGGCGCACCTGCTCGGTCAGGAACCCGCCCTGCTCCGAGCCCACCAGCCCCGGGCGCGAGCCGATCAGCCCCGAGACCGAGTGCGCCTCCTTGTACTCGGCCATGTCGATGCGCACCAGCGCCGTCTCGTCGTCGAAGAGCGCCTCGGCCAGCGCCCTGGCCAGCTCGGTCTTCCCCACCCCGGTGGGGCCCGCGAAGAGGAAGCTGGCCGGCTTGCGGCGGGCGCGCAGGTCGGCGCGCATGCGGCGCGCGGCGTCGGCCAGGGCGGAGGTGGCACGGTCCTGCCCGAACACGCGCCCGCGCAGCCGCTCTTCCAGCCGCAGCAGCCGCTCGCGCTCGCTCTCCATCATGCGCGCCAGCGGCACCCCGGCGCGGCGCGCCACCACCTCGGCCACGTCTTCGGGGCGCACCCCGGGCGCCAGCAGCGCGCCGTCGGCCTGCAGCGCGGCGTGGCGCGCCGCCAGGTCGGCCTCCTGCTCGGCCAGGTACTTGAGCGTGCCGTAGCGGAGCGCGGCCGCCGCGGCCACGTCGCCCTGCCCCTCGGCCGCGGCCAGGTCGCCCTCGGCCTGCGCCAGCGCCGCGCGGGTGGAGCCGAGCGACGCACCCACCTCCTGCTCCTCGCGCCAGCGCGCCGAGAGCGCCTCCAGCGCCGCGCGCGCCCCGGCGGCCTCGGCCGCGAGCGCCGCATGCCCGGGCGCGCCGGGGGCCAGCGCGGCCAGCCGCGCCTCGAGGCGGGCCAGGGCGCGGGCGCTCCGGTCGATCTCGTCGGGGCACGACTCGCGCTGCATCCGCAGCCGCGCCGCCGCCTCGTCGAGCACGTCGAACGCCTTGTCGGGGAAGAAGCGGTCGCGCAGGTGGCGCCGGGCCAGCCGCACCACGCTCTCCAGCGCCGCGTCGGAGACCTGCACCCCGTGGTGCGCCTCGTAGTGGGCCCGCGCGCCGCGCAGCATGGCCAGCACGGTCTCGTCGTCGGGCTCGTCCACCACCACCTTCTCGAAGCGGCGGGCCAGGGCGCCGTCGGTCTCGATGCGCTCGCGGTACTCGTCGTGGGTGGTGGCCCCGATGCAGCGCAGCTCGCCGCGCGCCAGGGCGGGCTTGAGCAGGTTGGCCGCGTCCATCCCCCCGGCGCCGCCCCCGGCCCCCACCAGCGTGTGCAGCTCGTCCAGGAAGAGCACCACGTCGGCGGCCTCGCGCACCTCGTCGACCACCGCCTTCAGCCGCTCCTCGAACTCGCCGCGGTACTTGGCGCCCGCGACCAGCGCCGTGAGGTCCAGCGCCAGCACGCGGCACCCGCGCAGCGAGCGGGGCACGTCGCCCGCGGCGATGCGCGCCGCCAGCCCCTCGACCACCGCCGTCTTCCCCGTGCCGGGGTCGCCCACCAGCACGGGGTTGTTCTTGGTCTTGCGCAGCAGCGTCTGCACCACGCTGCGCGTCTCGTCGTCGCGCCCCAGCACGGGGGGGAGGCGCCCCTCGCGCGCCAGGGCGGTCAGGTCGCGGGCGTAGCGGGCCAGGGCGCCGCCGGGCGCCGCCGCCGCGGCGGCCCCTTCGTGCGCGGGGTGCATCACCTCGGGCGAGTCGAGCGCCGCCGCCAGCCGGTCGGGCGCCCAGCCGGCGTCGCGCAGCGCCCGCGGCAGCTCGCCGGTGGGCGTCTCGGCGGCGGCCAGCGCCACTTCCAGGGGGCCCACGGTGTGCACGCCGCGGCGGTCGGCGCAGGCGCAGGCGCGGTCCAGCAGGTCGCGCAGCGCCCGCCCGGCGATCGGCTGCCGCCCGGGCTCCAGCCGCGCGGCGCCGTCGTCGCCGGCGCGCTCCACGCCCTCGTGCGCCGCGGTGGCGTCGAGCCCCACCCCCGGCGCCAGCCGCGCCAGCGCGCCGTCCGGCTCCAGCAGGGCGGTGAGCAGGTGGCGGGGCTGGATGTAGGCCGCTCCCCGCCGGGTGGCGTGGGTGCGCGCCGTCTCCAGCGCGGCGGCCAGGTCGATCGACAGGCGGTTCAGGTCCATGCAGCGCTCGCGGCGGGAGGCATGCTCGACGAACGGAGGTCGTCGACAGGGAACGAGGGAGATGAAGCGCCGAGCCGGGGCCGGCGTCCGTGCCGGCAACCGGCCCGGCCCGCCGCGGCCTGCCTCCGCTGGCGGCCCGGGCTTCGGCGGCGGCCACCGCGGATCCCGGCCGGCGGCCCGGCGCGCCGCATCCGCGCTTCGCGCTCCCGGCCTCCGGGCGCCTCAGGGCTTGCGGATGCGGATGCGCGGCCCGCTGGTGCCGCGCGGCGGCGCCGGCTCGGGGAGCGGTTCGGGCTGCGGCTGCGGGAACGGCTCGGCCGTGCGCGGGGCCACCTCGGTGTTCGCGGTGGCCATGGCCTCGGAGGCCAGCCCCAGGCGGCGCTGGTAGAGCACGGCGCCGCGCACGCGGTACCCGGGCTGCACCGTCACCTGCAGCCCGGTGAGGGTGGCCACGTCGGGCGGCGACTCGAAGTTCACCGCGAAGTTGCGCTGCCCCGGCACCTCGCACGCCGCCACCCGCGAGAGCGGGTGCGCGGCGCCCGAGGCCGCGTTCACCCGCAGGTCCACGCGCAGCTCCTCGCCCGGCGCCCACTCCGAGATCCCCTGCGGGTCGCCGAGCAGCACCACCCGGTACTCGTGGTGCCCGGTGAGGCTCATGTTCGCGAACACGAAGGTGGTGAGGTTGCCCTCGCGCTGCGGGTACCCGGGGGTGGCCACCGCGATGTAGAAGTGATCGCCGCCGCGGTCCAGCAGGAAGCGCAGGCTCCCGAGCGAGCGGTTCACCCGGTAGTCCACGTACTTCCCCTCCAGCGCCTCGCCCAGCCTGCGCAGCCGCACGAGCGTGTGCTCCACGCGTTCCAGCGCCGTGCGCAGCTCCTCGCGGCTCCGCCACTCGCGCCCGCGGGTCAGCGCGCTACGCTCCTCCTCCAGCAGCCCGGTGTAGTCGGCGTCGGCTCCTGAAAGCATTTCGAAGAAGTGCTGCGTGGCTCCCGACAGGTCCAGCGCGATCGCCACCCGCCGCGCCGCCCGCTCCACCTCGCGGAAGAGGTGGTCCGGGGGGATGGCGGGGTCGAGGATGGCGTAGGCGCACCCGTCCAGCGCCAGCACCGTGCGTTCCACGAAGGCCAGGATCTCGCGGTCGTCGCGGGTTTCGATCCCGCGGGCCTCCACCTGGGCGGCGAAGCGCGCCGCCGCGCGGTGCAGCTCGGCATAGGCCCCGGCCAGCCGCACCACCTCGTTGCGCACCGACACCCACCCGGCGTACATCTCGCTGTGCGCCAGCACGGTGGCGCAGGGAGGGATCGCGCGTCCGTCGCGTTCGAAGGCCAGCGTCTCGGCCGCGCGCCGCAGCCGCCCCACCGCCAGCGCGTGCTGCGCCACGTCGGCCCCGGCGCCCAGCTCCACGCGGTAGCGCGGGCGCAGCAGCGATGCCTGGTTGGGGTTGGCCAGGTCGGCGCCCTCGCTGGCCGGGTCCGCTTCCTTCCCGCCCTCGCGCACCACGTAGATCCACACTTCGTGCACCCCGTCCAGCGCGCCGCGCCGGAACTCGCCCCGGGCCACGTGGCCGCCCCCCAGCTCCACCGCCTCGCCCGCGGCGGTGATCCCCCGCGCGGCGCTCACCGCCACGCGCACGGTCTCCCCGTCGTCGCTCACGTCCACCTGCGGGTCGTGGGCGGCCACCCCGCGCTCGGCGTCGTCCAGGCGCACCCCGCCCCCCACCAGCCCGGCGCCCGCCACGCAGTAGCGCAGCAGCCACCCCACCGAGCCGTCCACGTAGGCGTCCTGGGCCTGGAAGTGCTCCGGGGTCAGCAGCATCCCCGTGGTCCAGTTCACCGAGCGGGGGGCGGAAGGAACGCTCACGCGGCTCTCCTGGGCGAGGGGTCGGGGGATGCGGGAACGGGTGCCGCGCCCAGGCGGGCGTTCACCCCCAGCAGCGGTTCGTGCGCCGGGTCGCCGAGCACGGCCGGGCGGTCGGCGCTCCCCACCCGCCACCGCTCTTCCACCCGGGCGTGCAGGGTGCAGGGGAGGACCAGCCGGTACAGCGCGTCGCGCAGCCTGCGCTGCTCCGGCGCCCGGTGGGCGCGCCACGCCGGCAGCTCGAGCGGGCCGAACTCCACCTCCACCCGGTACGGCTCGGGGAGCCCGGCGCCGGCCACGGCGTCGACGCCCAGCCGGCTGGCGGCGCGGCCCAGGCGGGTGGCCCCGCCGGGGGGGAGGGGCACCACCCCGGGGAGCGTGCGCACCGCCGCCACGGGGAGGCCCAGCACCACCCTGCAGGCGAGCTCCACCGCCCCGGCCGTCCCCGCCACGCGGTGCAGCACCGGGAGCAGGCGGGCCAGCGCGTACCAGCAGTCGCGCGGGAAGGGGTGGGGCGAGAGGCCGAAGAGCTCGATCCAGCGCAGCGCCGTGGCCGGGTCGCCGGGGTGCAGCGCCAGGAAGCCGCCGGCCCGGCGCACGTGCAGCGCCAGCTTGTGCAGCGGGTCGTCGAACAGCGCCATCAGCCGGTCCACCCCGAACCCGTCGGCGTCCGTGTCGCGCAGGGGGTAGGGAAGGAGGTCGAAGCCGCCCGGGCCCGCCACGCGCAGCACCACCCGGGTGCGCGGGGTGAGCGTGGCGCCGGGCGCGGGGCTCTGCTCCAGCACCGCCCCGGCCGGCCACCCGGGCCCGGCGCTCGCCACGGTGATGCGGCCGGGGTCCATCCCCAACCGCTCCAGCGACGCCATCGCCGTGTCCAGGTCGTGGCGGAAGGCGCGGTGCAGGGCGGTCAGGTCGGGCATGTGCGCCGCGCCCTTCATGCGGCCACCTCCACCGAGACCCGCACCTGGTACCCCAGCACCGCGCGGGCCTGCAGGTGCTCCTCGAGCAGCGCGCACAGCCGCGGGAGCTCGGTCTCGGGCTCGGCGAAGTCGGCGCGGTGCACCCGCGCGGTCACCCGCACCACGCGGGCGACCCCGCCGGGGCCCGGCTCGGCGCGCCCCTCCACTTCCACCGCAGCCACCCGCGGCTCGAAGGCGCGCGCGGCGAGCTCCACGTCGGCCGCGGTGACCACCCGCTCGCGGGTGCGCAGCAGCTCGGCGAAGCGGAGCTTGGTGTCGGCGTGCGCCGGCGGGGGCTTCCCCTCGCGCGACACGGCCAGGCTGGTGACCTGCGCCGTCACGTTGGCCAGCGAGGCGTTGATCCGGCACACCTGCCCCACGTCCACGTCGTTCCCGCGCGCGCCGTCGCTCAGCAGCATGCGCACCACCGCGTGGTAGTCGCTCTGCCCGGTGGGGTGGCGCGCCGCGCGCACCTCCACCCGCCGGTCGCGGTATCGCCAGCGCCCCGCCCCCGGCGGAGCGTCGACCGCGTCGTCCTCCACGTAGCGGTCGCCGCGCTGCCCCACCACGCTCAGCACGCCCACCACGTGCGCGCCGGGCTTTCCCTCGGGGACCACCCGGAAGGCGCTCCCCATCCGCTCGAACGAGATGTACTCGCTCCACACCTCCAGGTTGGAGGCGGTCACGCAGTTGGCCTCGATCCGCTGCACCGCGTCGGCCACCCCGTGCAGCTCGGCAGGGAGGGGGACCTGCACCCAGGCCAGCGGGCGCTCCAGCGCGCCCGCGGCCTCTTCGGGGAGAAGGAGCGCGGCGGCCTCGGCCAGCGCGGGCGGCGGGCCCGAACGGTGCCGGCGCTCCGCGGGGATGCGGGGGAAGACCCACACCCGCGCGCCGTACGGCCCCGGCGGGAGCGCCAGGGCACGCCCGGCCTCGCCGCTCCCCCCGGCCGGCGGGCCCTCGCGCAGCCACCCGAGGCGGCGCACCCCCGCGCGCCCGGGCCAGGCGCGCAGCACCCCCGCCTCGTACACGCATCCGCGCGCGTCCAGCAGCTGCCAGGGGCTGCGCCCCAGCGCCCCGGTCACCCGGCCGTCGCCGTCCACGAAGAGTCCCAGCCCACCCAGGTGGGCGTCGTCCACGTCGAAGGCCAGGTACAGGGTGGGAGCCGCCGCCAGCTCCAGCGGCACGCTCTCCGGGGGGATGGCCGGCCCGTCGGGGACGCGCGCCCCCGACACCGCGTACAGCCGTCCCGCCTCGTACACGGCGGCGAAGGCCAGGGTCGTGGGCGAGAGCTCGATCTCCTCGTCGGGCGCGAAGCCCAGCAGGTCGCCGGTGCGGGCGTGCCCGGTGAGCTGGGTGTCGGGGCCCACCGGCTCGCGCTGCTCGATCCCGCTGAAGCGGACCACCGTCTGCGCGGGCTGGGCCAGGCGGGGGGGCATCCCCAGCCCCTCCATCAGGTCTTCCAGCACCGCCACCGGGAACTCCTGCTCGGCCTCCTGGTAGACCCGCCCCACCTGCGCGCCCAGCGTCTGGAAGAGGATGGCCAGCACGGGGTCGGGGAGCCCCTCGCTGCCGTCGGCGTGCACGGCCGTCTCGAAGTCGCGCCGCAGGTCGGCGGCCACCTGCGCGGCGGTGCGGGTGGCGCGGCCCAGCGCGCCGGGCGGCGGGGCGCTCACGGGGTGCCGCGGGTGCGCGGGGTCGGCGCGTCGGCGGTGCTGGCGCCGCGCGCGGGAGCGGGCACCTCGCGCGCCGACCACACCGACGCCGGCGTGCCGGGGATCTTCGCGCGCACCCGCGGCGCCGCCCCGCCGGGGGGGTTCAGGTGCACCCTGCTCCCGATCACCTTGGTGACGCCCGCGGCGTGCGCGGTGAGGCTGGCGCCGGCCGTGAGCGCGGCGCCGGCCCCGGCGGCGATTCCCACGTCGGCGCCGGCCTGGGCGGTGAGCTTCCCCCCGGCCTTGAAGGTGGTGTCGCCCCCGGTCTCGCGGGCGGCGTCGCCCCCCACCTTTTCCACCAGCCGGGCGCAGGAGAGCCGGATCTCGCCCTTCGCCTCGATCGACAGGTCGCCCTCGGAGTGCAGGGTCAGGGTGGGGGTGCCGCCCACGTCGGCGGCGAGCTGGATCAGGCACTTCCCGCGGGGCGAGAAGATCTCCACCATCTCCCTTCCCGCGGTGTCCACCAGCTGGATGGTGTTCCCCGACCGGGTCACGATCCGCTTCACCTCGGGGGTTTGCGGCGCCACGTCCCTGCCGTTCCAGAGCGAGCCCAGCACGTAGGGGCGCTCGGGGTCGCCGTGCTCGAAGGCCACCAGCACCTCGTCGCCCACCTCGGGCGTGAAGATCGTGCCCCGCGACGCCCCGGCGTGGGCGACCGCCACCCGGATCCACCCGGTCTGCTTCCCCTGGTCCTGCCAGCGGTAGCGCACCCGCACCCGCCCGCGCCCCCGGGGGTCCTCGTTGGCGGTGACCTCGGCGGTCACGCACCCCTCCACCGTGCGCCGCGGCGGGCGGCGGGCGCTGGAGTACCCGGCCCACGGGGTGGCGGCGAACTCGTTGCCGTACTGCTGCCCGTCGAAGCGGTGGGTGACCCGCACCAGCCCGAACGACCCGCCGACGGGGAGCTCCCAGCTCGACCCGCCCGCGATGTGCACCGTGTCGCCCGCGGTGAGCCCCACCTGGCTCGACGCGCCCTCCACCAGCACCGCGGCCCCCAGCGCGCGGGCGCTCTCGCGCTCCAGCGCCTGGCGGAACTCGGCGAGCCGCGGTGCGCGCCACCCCAGCTCCTCCACCTGCGGGTCGCCGCCGCCGCCCACGCGCGCAGCCAGCGACCGCGCCGCCGCCACCAGGGCGTTCGCGCCGCCGGTGGTGGGCGGGGCCTTGCGCACGCCGTGGAAGCGGTGGTCGTGCTTGTCGCCGACCTGGTACGCCGCGCCCTTGAAGCCGTGGTTCACCGGCCGGCAGTGCGAGGTGAGCGAGAACAGGTTGGTGCCCCAGGCCAGCTCGTGCCCGGCCTCGGCGAACCCCGCGCGCACCTCCACCCCGCTCCCCACGGGGCGCACCATGCACCCCTGGTCGTCGGCGATGCGCACCAGGAAGTCGAAGTCCGACTCGCCGTGCTGCACGTAGTCGAGCCGCGGCCCTCCCGGGTTCCCCACCAGCGTGGCCCCCAGCGCCGCGGCCACGTCGGCCAGGGTGCTCTCGGGGAAATGGGCGGTGTTGCGGTAAAGCTGCATCCGGGCCGAGAGCGACACCGCCTCGAGCGCGAAGTGCGACGCCCCGTGCGCCATGTGGCTCTGCGACCCCGACGCGACCTCGCCCTCGAAGGCGATGCGCGCCTCGCCGCTCTCGTCGGCCAGGGTCACGGTGGCGGGCGCGCCCAGCAGCTCCTCGAGCCCCAGCGCCCCGAGCGCGGGGTCGCGGAAGAAGGAGAGGAAGCAGAGGTGGTGGCTCCCCACCTCCTGCTGCACCTCGAGCGTCTCGATCTCGCTGGCCTTCAGCTCCAGCGCACCCACCCGGGCGGTGACCGTCACCCGCATCGGTTCCTCTCCTGGCGTCGGGGTGCGGCGGGTGCCCGGCACGGCGTAAGGGCGGCGCTCACAGCGTCAGGCTCCGGTGCACGGGCCCGTGCGGCGTGGCGAAGCGGATGCTGAAGTGGGGCGGCGCGTACGGGTTGCTCCGCGCGGCCTCGACGTCCAGGAGCACGGCGTCCACCCGCGCCCAGCCGATGCCGAGCTGCTGCAGCGCCTCGTTCAGCGCCCCGGCTATGCCGGGCTGGTCCTGCACGTTGCGCTTGACCTCACGGAACACCTCCTCGCGCCCGAACCACCTCGCGAAGCCGTCCGCGGGCTCCGCGGCGGCCATGGCGCGGATGATCTTCAACAGCGGCTCCCACGGGTCGTCGGCGCGCGCCAGGCGGCCTTTGTCGCCCACGCGAAGGGGCCATGCCAGCATCTCCACGCTCGCCACCGGGTCACGGCCCCGCGCCGCCGCGGCCGGCCGGCCGCGGCGGAAGCGGGGACTCTCTTACTTGGTGAGCTTGTGCTTGGGGATGTTCGGGTCGTCGAGCGCGGCCACCAGCTCCATGTACAGGATGTTGTTGTAGCCCGAGCTGAACTGGCCGTTCTCTCCCACCACCGGCGCCGAGCCGAAGTTGCCGCGGCCGAACGAGGCCCCGTTGGACTGCGGGTTGAAGGTCTCGAAGGCGGCGATCCACCCCATGAACTCCACGTTGCTCAGCACGCGGTCGCCGTCTTCCTGGTAGTAGGTGATCGACACCTTCTCGGGCGCGTCCTTGGCGTCGGTCGCCTTCTTCCAGAGCTGCACCAGGTCGTCCTGCGAGAGGCGCGAGGTGTCGTGCGCGTCCATCCACAGGTAGGCCCGCGCCTTCATCGACTCGCCGATGCGGCGCCCCACCTGGTTGGTGTCGCGCGTCACCGAGTAGCGTGCCTCCTGCGGGAAGAACTTGATCGAGCCGATCTCCACCTGCACCCGCTTGTACGTGGCCATGCTTGCCTCCTCCAGTAAAGGGTGTTTGCGAGACGTTTTCCCGCGGGGTGTGTGGCAACTCGGCCCGCGGCGCCGGCAGAACGGCCGCCGCGGGCGGACGTGGGGACGCGGAAGCTTCAGCCCAGCCCCAGCCAGCGCAGCAGCCGCCGCGCGAGCCCCGGGCGCGCCGGCGCCGCGGCGTCCGCGGGGGCGCGGCCGGGCTCCTCCGCCTGGGCGGCCCCGGGCGGCGCCTCGTCCGCGGCGTCCTCCGCGCCGGTGCCGGGCGTGGCGAGCCCTTCCGAGCGGAAGTGGAGCGACGAGAAGCGGGCGGAGCCGCCGCGGGCCAGCCGGCCGGAGCCGGACAGGTCGCGCCGCACCGACACCCCCAGGTCGCGGTGCTCGCCGCCCAGGGCGGTCATTTTCCCTCCGCGGCCGCGGCCGCGGTCTTGAACTGCGGCGTGTCGATCTTGAGCAGGAAGGTCTCGGCCGGGCCCACCGGGAGCACCTCCAGCTCGACGTCCAGCACGCCGTTCGCGAACTTGCTCTCGTCCATGTCGATGGTGAGGTCGAAGCTGTAGATCGTCTCCTTCTTCTTCTCCTTCTCCAGGAATTCCTCGATCGGGTCGCGCACCTGCCGCTTCACCAGGTCGCGGGTCAGCCGCTGCTCGGCCACGCGGCGCAGGTACACGGCGATGACGCGCTCCAGGTAGCGCAGCACGCGGTACGAGGTGAAGAACTTGAGCACGCCGTCGGGGTCCTCGGCCTGGGTGCGGCTCCCGGCGAAGCAGAGGTCGTTGTCCTCGTTGCGGATGATGGTGATGATCTGGCGGTCCATGGTCAGGTGCTCCATCTCCGACACCCGCGGCTCCACCCGCGCCCGCTCCACGCCGCTGAGCTTGCCGAAGATCATCCCCACCGGCCCCTGGGCGATCCCGCCGCCGGTGCGGCGGTCGGTGCGCGCCAGCGCCCCGGCGAAGACCATCGAGCCGGGGCCGTACAGGTCGCCGTCGGCGGTCCCCTCGTCCGGGCGCTCGAACCAGTGCCGGTCGCGCAGCTTCACCCACCCGGCCAGCACCACGTCCGAGGCGGCCTCGTCGGCGGGGCGCTTGAGGAACTCGTACGCGCCGCCGTCGGTGCGGAACTGGTCGCTCAGCTGGCGGAAGCTGGGCTCGTCCTTCAGGTCGCCGATCAGCAGCATCCCCCACTTGCTCGCCATCTTCTCGAAGCGCTTGCGCACGTTGTCGGGCACGTAGCCGGGCACCACCAGGTTGCAGATGAACTGGCGGAAGTTGAACGAGTCGTTGCGGGCCTGCACGAAGGCGTCGACCGCCGCCAGCGTGGTGCTGTCGATGTCGCTGCGGATGGCCTGCGTGTCGGCGTCGAAGAGGTAGAACTCCACGGGCGGGCGCTGCACGGTGTCGTGCACCTCCGCGTTGTCGAAGTAGACGTTGAGGAGCCGGTAGCTGCGCTCGACCGGGCGGATCTTCTGGTAGATCTCGGCCAGCACCTGGTCGCGCACCGCCTGCGCCTGCTCGATGGCGGCGTCGAGGCGGGCGAGCGCCTCGTCGTAGCCGTCGGTCTCGGCCAGCAGCGCCGAGAAGCTGGCCACGCGGTCCAGGAACTGGGCGGCGGTCTCGGGGGTGAAGATCTCCATCAGCTCCGTGCGGGGCGGGGCCGGGTGGATCACGTTGAAGATCTCCTCGATCGCCTTTCCCGCGGCGCGGCCGCCGATGATGTCCTGCGCGGTGCGGACGGCCACCACCTCCTGCTCGCTCGTGCTCATGCCTCACCTCCCTGGCCGCTCCCGGCGATCCGGCGCAGCTGGCTCTCGAACTCGCGCACCGCGTCGATCAGCTCGGCGCGCTGCTCCGGGTTCTCCCACGCCCGCTTCACCGGGAGCACCGAAAAGCGCTCGCGCATGCGGTGCAGCAGGTCGATCCGGCTCTGCAGGTCGGCCAGGTCGTTGCGCTTCCCCGGCTCGCGGATGCGCATCCGCTTGGGGTCGAAGTCGGCCAGCGAGCGGAACTCCAGGTCCGCCACGAACTCGGTCCCCTCTTCGCCCACGTAGCTGCGGAAGGCGAGCCGCGGCTTGAACGCCTCGAACGCCTCCTTCATGCTGCTCACGCGGCGGGGCGCCTCGTCCTCGGGCGCTTCGCCGCCCACGCGCTCCACCGTCAGGGGGAGGATGGCGGCGGTGGTGTCGGTGGGCACCTCCCGCGGCGCGGGCCGAACGCCCGCGCGTGTGACCTTCACGACTGGCATACCGGGGTCTCCTGGTGAGGGGCTCTTGCCTGCATGCAGGCGGGAAGGGGTCCGGGTTCCGGAATCGACCGGCCGCGCGTGGACGGGACCGCCTGCGCATCCGTCTCCGTCTCCGTCCGCGTCCGCGTCCGCGGCCCCTGCCGCGGGGTGACACGCGTCCGGATGGACGGTCCCACGGGATGGTTCCCGCGCCGGCCTAGCCGCCGCGCGCGGCGGGGCGGCGGACCTCGGCGGTCACGTCGGTGGGCCGCCGGGGGGGCGCCTCGCGCAGGTCGCGGCGCAGCCCGCCCGGGTCGGGCGCCGCCGCGGCCTCGGCCGCGGGGTGGCGGAGCCGGATGCGCGGCGCGGCGGCGGGGGCGGCGCCCGGCGTCCGTGCGGCCAGGGGAACGCGCAGGGCACGGGCGCCCGCCGGGTGCGGGGCGGCCGGGGCGGCCAGGAGCGGCGGCACCGCGGTCCACAGGATCACCAGCACCCCGGCGAAGAAGGCCAGCACCCCCAGCCGGCGCGGGAGCCAGCCGCTGGGGCGGGCCACCACGCGCTTCCCCTCGGACGGCCACCCCTGGAAGGCGGGGAGCGCGTACAGCGGCGGCGTCCACGGCCCGGCGTGCGCCCCTTCGCGCGCCGCCCCGGCGCGCGCCGCGCGCAGCTGCACGGGGCCGGCCGCGAGCCGCGCCTCGCCCGCGCCGCCCACGGGCACCAGCAGCGCCCGCGCGGTCACCACCCACTGGCCGATGTCGTCCAGGGCGCGGCGCAGCGCCACCGGGTCCTCGGCCACCGTGAACCACTCGCCCCTTACGCGCCCGAGCGCCGCGAGCTCCCCCGCTTTGACGCCGGTGCCGAATCCCACCGGGAACACGTAGGCCGTGCTCCGGCGGATCGCTTCGGTGGCCTCGCCGCGGCCCGGGGCTCCCTGCAGCAGGTCCGGGTCGTCGTTTTTGTGCCCCACGTCGTTCTCTCCGTCGGTCACCACCAGCAGCATGTCCCGCCCGTCGTCGCCCCGGGCGGCGCGCTCGTCGGCGAGCCGCTTCAGCCCCGCGCGCACCGCGCTGTACAGGCCGGTGTTCGCGTCGCGCGCCGGCACGGGGAGCGAATCCACCTGCGCCACGGCCGTGCGGACGTCCACGAAGCGCGCCGCGCGGATCCGCTCCTCCACCCGCGCGCTGGCGAAGGGGGCCACCGCCACGCGCACCGACCCGGACGGCAGGCCGTGCACGAAGGCGCGCAGCGCCGAGCGCGCCGTCTGCATCCCCGCGCCGGCCATGCTCCCGCTCACGTCCACCAGCACCAGCAGCCGCAGCGGGGGCCGGCTCTCCGTCACCACCACGCCGTGCACGCCGTGCGCGGTGGCGGGCCCGGCCTCCACGTTCCAGGTGCCGCCCGGGTCGCCCGCCCGGGCCACGGCGCGGGCCTCTTCGGGGCGCAGGGTGGCCTGCGCCGCGAGGCACGCCGAGCGCCCCGCGGAGTCGCAGCGCACCAGCCGCAGGCTTCCGTCCTGCGCCGCCGCCGGGGCGGGCGGGAGGGCAGCCGCCAGCGCGGCGGCCAGCGCGGCCAGGCGGCGCTTCATGCGGCGGGCGCGAAGCGGCGGTAGCGGTAGCGCACGGCGCCCACCTCCAGGCGGTCGCCGTCGGCCAGCTCGGTGGGCCGGCCCACGGCGCGCCCGGACACCACCACCGCGGCGCCCTCGGCGCCGGGGGCGGCCCAGGCGCGCCCGGCCTCGAGCGCCACCCGGGCGGCGGGCCGGCGGCCCGGCGCGGCGTGCAGGTGCACCAGCGCGCCCTCGCGCAGCTCCCACTCGCGGTGCCGCAGCAGCCCCACGGTGCGTCCCGCCACCGTCTCGAGCTCCAGCACCCCCGCCGCGCGGCGCGGCGCCAGCGAGCACGCCCCCGTGCCCGCCCCGGCGCCCAGCAGGAGGAAGGCGAGCGCCTGCCACACGTCGCCCGGGCCGGCCAGCGAGAAGACGGCGCCCGCGGCGGCCCCGGCCAGCGCGCCGCACCCGGCGCCTTCGGCCAGCCGCCACGGGTCGCGCCGCGCCCAGGGAAGCGCCGCCGCCGTCCCCGCCGCCGCGCCCAGCGCCAGCCAGGCCAGCGCGCGCCGCAGGGCGAAGGGCGCGCCGCCGGGAAGGAGCCCGGCCAGCGCCAGCCCCGCCGCCCCGCCCGCCGCGCCCCCCAGCGCGCCGGCCACGGCGCCCAGCGCGGCCGCGGGGGCTACCCGCCCCTGGGTGCGGAGCGCCGCGCCGCCCGCCACCGTGGCCGCCGCCAGCGCTCCCAGCAGCGCGGCCACCAGCAGGTCCAGCCGGTGGTACCCGTCGATCACCGTGCCCAGGTCGCGCACTCCCGAGGCGGCGCACCAGGCCAGCAGCGCCCCCGCGGCCCCGGTGAGCGGACCCGCCAGCGCGCCGCGCGTCAGGCGCCGTGCGGGGCGCCGGGGCGGGCGCGGGGCGGCCTCGGGCGCGGCGGCGGGAGCGGGGCGCATCCGCACCTCCAGCGGGCGCGAGGGCGCGATCTCCAGCGCGGCCGGGGTAGCCGACAGGTCGAGCCCGCGGCCGTTCCACCACACCTCCAGCTGGTCGCCGGGGCGCCCCGCGACCACGGTTCCGTGATGCCGCAGCTCCTCCAGCACCTGCTGCACCTGCGGCCCCAGCTTGCGCTCGGGGTCGATGATGAACTGGCCCCGGCGGGGGCCGTCCTCCGTCTGGAACTCGACGGCGTACGCGGGCATGCTGCGGATGATCCAGGTTGAGAGTGGCGGAAAAGGGCCGCGATGAAAGAGGGGAATTGTGAAACCGTTCGGGATATTCCAAATCCCCGCGCGAGCAACGCGCCACTAAAACAGATGGCGCAAGGGGTGCGAAGACGCTGTCCGCAGAACGTAATCACGCGGACGTGCGGGCGCAACTGCCACGATCGCGGGTGGCAGGATGTCTCGAATTGCGACACGGGAGCACTGTGCTTTGTGCGCTGTTTAGAGAATTCCCCTGGATTCACAAGACTTTCTGCCATTCTTGCGTTCGTGGGAGGATGACGACAGATTTGCGGAATGCGAGCGCGTGCAAGAGTACTCGCCTGAAAATGTGCGGGGAGGCACGGGAACGGATGCTTACGTTCCCCGACGGAAGTTGATGATTTTACAAGCTTTCACGCTTCCGTCGCCCCCGTTGCGGACCGGGCGGTGCGGGGGAGCCGGCGGTCCCCGGTCCGGTCGTCGCAGACGTTCCTCCTCACCCCCGTGACTGCTACCGTGCCGCGTGCCTTCCGGGGCGGCCGATGAAGCCCGCCGCCCGCGTGGGTGACATGCACACCTGCCCCATGGTGTCGGGCACGGTGCCGCACGTGGGCGGCCCCGTGCTCCCGCCCTGCGCGACGACGGTGACCGCGGGCGGGATCCCGGCGGCGCGGGTGGGCGACCGGGCCGTCTGCGTGGGGCCGCCCGACACCATCGTGATGGGGTCGCTGGGGGTGTTCGTGGAGGGGAAGCCCTTCGCGCGGCTGGGCGACCGCACCGCGCACGGCGGGGTGATCGTGGCCGGCTGCCCCACCGTGCTGGTGGGCGACATCGGCGGGGGCGGCGCGGCGAGCCTGCAGGGGCTCACCATGAGCGCCGCGAAGAAGGCGGGCGCCCCCTTCACCAAGATGAGCTGCGACGGGATTGCCGCACCCGCGTCCAAGAATGTCGGCAGTTCGCTGGCACGGCCGAAAAAACCGGTCAGGATCAATCGGAAACTTCAGCGCACCTCGCAGCTGAAGAAGGCGCTTCAGGCGCAGCGTAAGATGCTCAATGCGAAGGAGGCGGAGCTGAAACGCTGGGACGAGCCCGCCAAGAAGAACTTCGAACAGTGGTTCGGAAGCCGCGACGAGGATGCTCGCAAGACGATCCTCAGGCGAATCCAGAAGACGAAGGCGTTAAACCGGACCTATGACGTGAAGAACTTCCGCCGGATTGCAGGTCCCGACGCCGACGGGACGTACGCGGAAGTCTATGCCACCGACCCGGGGCATAAGATTTTCCTCGGGAAACCGTTCGACCGTGCACCGTTGCAGGGAGTCAACTCGCAGGCGGGAACACTGTCGCACGAGATGTCACACTTCCACGACATAGGTGGGACGAACGACTTCGTGTACGGGACAAAAAACTGCAAGGATCTGGCGAAGAGGCGCCCGGATCGGGCACTGTACAACGCTGACAGTTTCGAATACTACCTCGAAAACGCGCCCTGAAGCGGCGCCCGCCGAACTGGGGCGCACAAACAGCCGATCATCAACGACCACGAAGATGCTCGATCGGGAACAGGTAGAGCCCCCCCGGGTGCAGGTGGAATTCTCGGCCGCGGTGAATGGACGCGAGCTGACGGCAATTCTGTCCTTCGCAAACCACTCGCCCAGGGCCGTGTACCTCGAGAAGCAGAAGACCGCCCTGGAGAGCGCGCTGGCGTACAATGTGTTCGTGATCACCGAACAGGGGAGGAGAATTCCGTTCACCGGTCCGATGGTGAAGCGACCGCCTCCCCGCGATGATGATTTCGTTCGGCTCGCCTCCGGAACGACGCTCGATGCCAAGGTCCGCCTCGAGGCGTTCTACGAGTTTCCCAGCGGGTCCCGAGACTATGAGATTGTTTACGAGGCGTTTAACTCCTCGTATCACGACCAGCCCCTGATGGAACTGGTGTCGAACCGCGTGACCGTCCGGTACCCCGCTGGGTAACGCCATGGCGCTTCGTTTCGCTTCACTGCCCGCAGCGCTCAACGAACGGCCTGTCCAATTGGAAGAGTTGCGGGAACTCGCCATGGCCGGGCGGCTGTACGCGGTGATCGACGCGTGCGACCGTCCGGACGTTCCAGCGATGTGCGCACGTCTGGGGCGCGCTCGCGCGCTCGCGCTGTACACCGGTGAAGACAAGCGGCAGTACTGGGCGATCTCCCCGTACGTCGTTGTGGTGGACGAACGGCTGCTCGACGTGGTCATCGAGGAATTCTGGAGCGAGGCCTGGGGGATCTTCGTAGTTTCAGGCCACGGGTTCCGCACCGTTGCTCGCCATCTGCGGCGGTTCCTGACCGTGCAGGCTCCAGATGGCGATCTGTGGTACTTCCGATTCTACGATCCGCGAGTGCTCCCCGACTTCTTGGCTACCGGATCCGCATCGCAGCTGCGGGAGTGGTTCAGGCACCTGGACGCGGTGGTGGTCCCGGAGGCTGGGGTTCCGTCCGCGCGGCTGGTCGGGCCGGCGCGTGGTCGCACCGTGCGCACACTGAAGATCACCAGTAATACAGCCAATCCGCGCAAGGTCCGCCACCCGCCGGAACCGGTGTCTCGCGAACAGCTAACGGCGTTGCAGCGCCTCGTGGAACGGCGGACCGAAGGGATGCTCGCGCGGCACATGGAGGAACACTTTCCGGAGCAATGCGCCGCGCTAGCCCCGGGTGAACTAGAGCACTTCGTGAAGGCGGGCATTGCTCGCGCCTGGCACCACGGGTTTGAGGCGCCGGCTCACGTGTGTGGTTTCCTGATCCTGATGTTCTGTTTCGGGAGAGAGTTCGCAGTGGGCCCGGATCCGCTCTGGGCGCACGCGGTGCTTACAGCGCGAAGACTGAGCGCCGGCGACCGGATCACGCTGCTGATGCACGCTGCGGAACGCGCACTGGACGAAATGGGGAATACCTCCGCAGACCAGCCCTGAGATTCGAGATGGGAATCATCGGTCGTGGTGTGCACGCGGTGAAACGCGCGCTGGCCTCGGCGTGGAGCACGGCGAGATCGATCTTTTCACACCAGGCCGGGGAGCCGGTGTGCGAGACGTGCGCGGCCACCACGCCGCCGCCGCCACCACCGCTTTCCCTTGGCGTGAACGCCGAGTACCAGTCGGCGATCCGCGAAGCCGCGGAGCGCACCGGCCTCGATCCCGCCGCGATCGCGAGCATCATTGACGCGGAAGCGGGGAAGGACGGCACCGGGAAGTGGAATCCCAACTCGAAGGCCCCGAAAGGGAGCGCATTGGGGCTCACGCAATTCTTGGATAATACTTGGAACGAAATGGCGACCAGGCCCGGAACTCTTCTGAACGAAGAGGCGAAAACCCGCGGATTCGTCCGGTGTTCGGAGAAGGGATGCAATACGGTTCCCGAGCACATGAACGAGCTTCTCGCGCTGCGTACCGACCCTCGGCTTGCGATCGTATCTGCGGCTGAGTACGACAAGCACTATTTCGACCTGCTGTCGCCCGGCCTCTTCCCCCCCGACCTCTCGGACGACGCGAAAGCCCGGTACATGTACCTCGTTCATCACGAAGGAAAGGCGGGTGCGGAGCGGTTCCTCGGAGGCACCTTGACCGACAAACAGGCGGACAAGCTTCTCGCTCAGAATCTCAGTACCAAGCAGGCCGAAACGCTGATCGCGCAGAATGGATCTAGCAGTGCGGCCTACGTTACGTGGTTGAACGGCTACATGGACCAGAAGATCCAGCCGGCAAAGTTTCGGTGAGCGTTCAATCGGCATCCCGCTGATCCGGAGGCTCGAGTTAAGTCTGTTTTCCTCACTCTTGAGGCATGAGGTGCTCTGATGGAGAAAGAGCTAAGCATCAATCCGAGCCAACAACGACCTACTCTTCGCCGCGGAGGGTGCGGCCGCGTACAAGCGGGCGCTTCTGCTGGGGACGAATGGCACAACGCCGGGGCGTGCCGTTGAGGTGCGGTAAGCCGCCATTGCGGCAAGTAGCTGAGAGCAGGCTTGTGGCATTACAGGTTTTGTTCGGTAGTGACTCTCGCGTATGACAAGGCGGTAGGCGAGCGGCTGAGCGCCGGACGATCCCGTATTCAAAAATTGGAGAGCTCCATGATTGCCTTTGCTCATGATTGGCCAACGCGAATTACCGTCATGCTGATCCTTGGGGTGGTGGCGCTTCTGAACGTACCCGCCGCGCACGGCCAGGCACTGTCCTCTCGCCAGAACGCACCGCGCGCGGATGACCTCATCGACACCTACCAGCTGGCGATGGCGCTGGCGGACCAGCGCGAGGACGCAGCCGCGCTCGGCATGCTGCGGCCGCTGGCGGAGGCGGGGCACGCGCGGGCGGGGCTCCTGCTGGGGCGGATGTACGCCAACGGCTGGGGGGTGCCGGCCAGCCGCGCCGAGGGGCTGGCCTGGGTGCGCAGGGCCGCCGCGGCCGCCAACGCCGAGGGACAGGTCGACGTGGCGCTGAACTTCCTGTTCGGCGGCGACTTTCCGGGGTATGACGAGGCGGAGGCGCTCCGCTGGTTCCGCGCGGCGGCGGAGCGGGGGAGCGCCCGCGGGGCGTTCGGGCTGGGGCTGCTGTACAAGCACGGGCGCGGCGTGCCCCGCGACCACGTGCTCGCGGCGCGCTGGTTCCGTCAGGCGGCCGCGGGCGGGCTGGCCCCGGCCGAGCTGATGCTCGCCACCCTGCACGCCGACCCGGCCAGCCCCGTCCACGATTCGGCCGAGGCGCTGCGCCGCTTCCAGGCCGCCGCCCGCGCCGGCGGAGCCCGGCTGTTCCGCGCCTGGGCCGACGCGTACGACGGCGGGCCCGCGGCGTGGTACCCGGTGCCGGTGGACCGCGCCGAGGCCGCCCGCCTGCGCGGCCGTGCCGACGCGCTCGCTGGCGCACGGCGTGCCTCGGCCCCAGTGGCGAACCGACCTGCTCGAAAAGCAGCTATACGGCCCTGAAGCCCCTGGGTAGGGCCCAGCCGCTGCCCACGTGGGGGCACGCGGCGCGGTCGCTCGGGCGTGTCGCCGCGTCGGCCGGTACGTTGGCCGACGTCGTCTCGATGGTTGGCGCGTTGCCGATAGCCTGGGTCGCGGTGGAGTCCGATCCGTGGGTGAGAGACGAGACCAGCGCCGCTCCTGGATCTCGAGGCCGGACGGCGGGTCCTTCGCCGGGGGTTCGTTCGCCGGCCCTCCGCCGCCGGCAGCTCAGCCCGCCGGTGCTCGCGGCGCGCCTCGCGTTCAGCAGCCGGGGCAGGATCACCCGCGCCATGATCGTGTTCGGCGGCGCGCTCGGCGCGTTGTAGGCACCCCCCGTGAACACCGCCACCAGGTCGAATTGCGGCACCAGGTAAATCTTCTGGCCGCCGTTTCCCTGCGCGGCGTTCAGATAGACCCGCTCCGCACCGGCGTCGGTGACGACGTCGAGCCACGGGCGCCACCAGAAGTACCCGTACCCGGTGTTCTCGAGCTCCGTCTGGGGCGCGAGCGACGCCGCCACCCAGCTCGCGGGAAGGACCCGGCGTCCGCGCCACCGCCCGCCCTGCGCGTACAGCACCCCCAGCTTGAGCAGGTCGCGCGGGCGCAGGTACAGCTGCCCGAACTCGCGGTTGGCGTTGGTGAGCGTGTAATCCCACCGCCACGCGCCCGGCTGGATGCCGAGCGGCCGGAAGAGCGCGGTGTCGGCGAACGCCGGGAGGCTCGCGCCGACCGCGCGCTCGACCATGCGGCCGGCCACCGCGACCGCGCCGGAGCAGTAGCGCGCCTCGGTGCCGGGCGCCGCGGCCATGGGAAGGTCGAGCGTGGCCTTGACCCAGTCGGGGCGGCCGTACAGCTCCGTCTCGCGTCCGGGCGACGCGGCGTCGTGGTCGTCGCACGCCAGCCCCGCGCGCATGGTGAGCAGGTCGCCGAGCGTGAGGCGCTCCTTGCGCGGGTCGGCGTTTTCGTACCCCGCGTAGGGGAGTCGCGGGAGCACCGGCTCGGTCACCCCGCGCAGCGCTCCGCGCGCCACGGCGATGCCCGCCAGCGCGCCCACGACCGACTTCGTGGCCGAGCGGAGCTGGTGCGGGCGGTCGGGCCCGTAGCCGTAGAAGTACTCCTCCAGCACGAGCCGGCCCCCCTGGTAGAGCAGCACGCCGTGCACGTCCGCCCAGGTGCCGTCGAGCACCCCGCCGACGATGCGCTCGGCGGTCTCCACGCCGAGTGGCGTCCGCGCGATGTCGCCCACCGCGATGCCGTCGCCCCGGTCCGCCGGCGGGTGGTAGCGGTAGGCCGCCGCACCGGGTGGGCGGGGGTAGGCGAGCGCCGCCGACGCGGGCGACACGCGCGGCGAGCGGCGGCGGTAGAACGTCCCGCGCTCCACGAAGCCGAGGACCGCGCCCCCCGCGTCGCGGTGGAACGGGATGGTATCGCCCTGTCCGTTCACGAACCGGTCCCGGCCGGCCTGCCGGAGCGGATACCTCGCCTCGTCCAGGACGGCGAGCAGCGCATCGCCGGCCACCAGCTCGATCGTCCCGCCGGCGGCGTAGTCGTAGACGCCGACGTAGTCGGCAAGGGGCTGCGGCACGCGGCCGCGGCCGGGCGATGCGGCGCGCGGGGGATTGCCGGATGCCGGCTGCCGCTGGGCGTGTGCCAGGGGGCCCCGCGCGAGAAGGGGGGTCAGCACCCACGCGACGAACAGCGTCGCTCGCCTGATGAAGCGCATGGCAGCCGTCCGTTGAAGCGCGGTGGTGCGGGCCCCGAGCCACCACGACCCGTGCGCAGGTACGGCGCGCGGCCTGCGTGCGGGCTTCGCGGAATATCCCGCCGTCCCCCGCCGCCTGCAAGCCGATTCGGGTTGGCTGCCCGTCTCGGATCGCGCGTGGCCGGAGGATGCACGCGACCTCGCGTGCGACCCGGAGAGCGGGGGGCTCGAGCCCACCCGCGTTGCGACGGTGGCCGTCCCGCAGGACCCGTCACACCGTTTCTTGAAATCGATCATGCAAAAGCGTGTCATCCTGAGCGCCGCCGCCGCGCACGGGTCGCGCTCACGATGAAGCCAGAGCTCAGCGTGACTCCTGGCACGGGGCAGCGGCGTCTTCAGGATGACGCCCTTTGCACAATCGATTCGAAGAAGTGGTGTCACACCCGCACCGACGCGGCGAAGGCGCGCATCCCAGGATCGTCGCCGGTGAACCCGGGGCCCTCCAGCAGGCCGAGCAGGGGATCGCGCAGCACGCCGTCGTGCGTGCGGAGCAGGGCTTCGAGCAGGCTGCGCATGGCGGCGGCGTGCTCGGGAACCGGGAGCGCGTCGCGCACCCAGTCCACCAGGTGCGCCTGCAGGCTCTCCACGCAGTAGCGCCGCAGGTGCGCCGAGGCCGCGAACGGGGTGAGCAGGCTCTCGAACAGGTCGCCCAGGAAGCGCGCCGTCTGCCGGACCTCGGCCTCGCCCTCCGCCAGCCGCAGCACCAGCGGATTGCACGCCGCCGATCCGCCTGGCGCGGAGCCGATCTCCGCGCGCGACTCCTTGAGCTGGCCGGCGATGCCCCGCTCGGGCAGGAACATCAGCGCCACCACCACCCCCACCTTCCACTCGTCGTCGGCGATCCACCTGCGCAGCTCCGTGAACACGGCGACCGGGCTGCGGGTGGCGCAGAGCGACGCCACCGAGAACTGCACGCCCAGGAACGCGCCTCCCCGCTCCGCGTAGATGCGCGACGCGACGTCGCGCAGCACCGCGTGGCACGACATCAGGACGGCGCCGCCGCGGGCCGACCCCTGCTGCGCCGCGCCGCGCTCGACCTTCCGGAGCAGGCGCTCGATCCGCGGCGTGTCCTCGATCATGGGCGCCAGCCGCTCGCGCACGAGGGCGCCCAGCTCGCGCATGGCCAGGGCAAGGTCGTGGTCGCCCACCCACGACCAGGCCGCGGTCACGGCCGGCAGGTGCGCGTCGGGGTCCTCGCCCCGCGACGCGGCGCGCTGCAGCGCCCGCAGGTGGCCCAGGCACGTGTGGCGGTAGCGCTCGGCCCGGCTGGCGAGCACGCCGTCGACCAGGGGGCCCAGGGCCGCCTGCCAGTGCTCCTTCCCCGAGTGCGTCCACCGCTCCATGAGGGGGAGGGTGATGCGCTGCGGGTCCATCTCCCCGATGCGGCCGATGATCTGCGCCGCCAGCACGCGCAGCGTCTGCAGCTCCCCGTCGCCGCGCTCGGCCAGGCCGCGCAGCCCGGGGAGCACGGTGAGGAGCGCGCGCCGGTGGCGGTCGAGCATCGCGCTCCACATCCCCTCGGGCGGGGCGCCGTCGCGAAAGCGCACGGTGTGCGCCGGCGCGCCCGCGTCCACCTCGGCGTGGGCGCGCTTGAGCAGGCGCGTGTCGGAGAACTCCAGCCGCGTGTCGGCGTCGGCGTCCACGTCGGCGCCCTGCGAGTCGGGATGGCGCAGGTTCAGGTCGCGCCGCAGCCACTGGCGCACGTGCCGGTGCAGCCGGTCCACGTCCACCCATGCCACGCCGCCCGCCTCGCCGCCGCACTGCGCGAGCGCCATCGTGAACGCGAAGCTCCACCCCTCGAAGTCGCCGTCCAGGTCGTGGAGGATGCGCCCGTCGGCGTTCCGCATCCGCCGCCACGCCTCGCCCAGCTCCAGCCCGGGAACCCCCAGCTCCACGTACTCGTCCACGAAGTCGGCCACCTGGGTCGCGTAGCGGAAGGTGCCGAGCATCCATTCGCGCCCCTCGCGCAGCGCGGCCAGCACCCCGGGATCGCCGGCGCCGGCGAGCGTCTCCAGCTTCCGCTCCAGCTCCTCGGCCAGCAGGTCGGGCGGGTGGGGGGAGAGCTGGCGATGGACCCCGTGGGCGGCCAGGCCCTCCAGCGAGCCGGCGTCGGCGGGGTCCGTGGTGAACACCAGGTAGGCGCCCCGCGCGCGCAGCTGCTCGCCCAGCGCCTGCCACCCGGAGCGGTCCGTCGTCTCGAACAGCCGGGTGACCTCGGGGTCGGCGCGCGCGAACGCGTTGGGGAAGATGACCAGCCGGTTGCGGAGATCCCGGTCGCGCGCGGCGAGGTGGCGGACGTCGACGCGGACTTTGCGGTCCAGCGACTCCACCAGCAGCGTGGCCTCGGTGCAGCGCTCGCGCTGGCGCAGGTGCCATCCCAGGTAGAGCGCCGCCCGTACCTTTCCCGCGCCGCGCTCCGCCGTCAGCACCAGCATGCGGCGCTCCTCCAGGTGCTTGAGCAGCGCGTCCACCTCGCCGTCGGCGCCGCGAAAGGCGAGGGCGCTGTCGCGCTCCCACTGCGGGGGCACCGGCTCCGCCTCGGCGCAGGCGAAGCGGCGGACGGCGGAGCGGGCCTGGTAGAGCTGGACGACCTGGCTCTCGACGTTGATCCCGATGGTGCGCTGGTCGAAGGTGAGGTCTTCCACCTCGGTGCTGCCGTGGAAGCTGACCTCCTGCGTCGGGCCGCCGGGGGGCGGGGCGCCCTCCCCGCCCCCGGCACCCTCCGCCGGGCTCCCCGTCCCGGCGGAGGGTGGAAGCGGGGGTGACGGGGCGGTGGGTGGGGATGGAGGAGGAGGGGAGGGGGACGGTGCGGGCTTCTCCGGGCCGGCGGTCGAGTCGGGCATCGAAGCGGTCTCCAGGGTCGGGGGATCGGCGTCCGTTCAGCCGCGCAGCGACTGCTCGAGCTCCGCCGGGTCGGAGAGGGCGCGGAGGGCGTCCAGCTCGTGGGGCGCCAGGCTCCGCTCCACCGGGGCGAAGAGCTGGCGCGCGCGGTCGGCGTAGCGCGTGCGGACCGCCGGCTCGCCCAGGTCCTCCAGCAGCACCTCGGCGACCAGGTGCAGCAGCGCCGAGCGCAGCTCCAGGCGCTTTCCCGAGCCGCTGACGTTCTGCGTGGCCGAGACGACCTGCTGCAGCAGCGCCGACAACCCGCCGGTTCCCGCCGCGAGCGTGGCGGTGGGCGGGGTGCCGGGCCCGGGGAGCATGCCGGGTCTCGCGCCGGGGGCGCCGCCGGGGTGGATGCTTCCCTGGAACACCGCCCGGAACTCGTCGGGGGTGGAGACCTCGCCCGCCACCGCCCCGATCGCGCGGACGCGGCCGTCCACCGCGGCGGCGCGGATCCGCGCGGCGTCGCGCACGTCCTGCGCGGCGGCGTCCATCTCGGCGCCGCCGAGCGTGTGCAGGTTCGCCGCGTCGGCGATGCGGCGCGCGCTGTCCATCCCGGCCACGCTCACGCGCTCGCCGCGGCTGATCTTGTCCAGCTCGCGCTCTTCCTCGGCCGCGGGGCGGGTCGCCTCTTCGGGAAGGAGCCTCCCCACCTCCACCGTCCGCAGGGCGAGGCCGTAGCCGGCCGCGAAGTCCTTCAGCTCGGTGAGCCTGCGGCCCAGCACCTCCTGCGCGGAAACGGCGAACCCGTAGACGATCTCCGTCCACTGCAGCTGCCTCACGTCGCGGCCGATCACCTGGCGCGCGCGCTGCCCGACCAGCCCCAGCGGATCGCGGTTGCGGAGGCTGGCGAGCAGGTGCGGGTCGCGCACCGCGTAGTACAGGTCCAGGAGCAGGTCGAAGCGGTGCGCCTCCTCGTCCTCGAGCACCACGTGCTCCCGCACGTCCAGGTGGAGGTCGGGCGACGCATCCACGGCCACGGCGAAGTACCGCCCCTGCGGCCAGAGCCGCTCCAGCAGCCCGCGCTTCAGCGGCGTGCCCGGCGGGAGGATCGTCCGGAACTTCTCGCCGGCCTCGCCCACCCGCTCGAACACCACCACGTTGTGGCCCTCCAGGGGCTCGGCGGGGTGGTCCTTCACCAGCCGCTCTTCGAAGGTGTGGTTGCTCATCGCATGGTTCCGTTGGTGGGTTTCATCGTGAATTCTCGGGTCGTGTCTCAGCCGCCGGGCGGTCCGGCGGCGGGGTGCGGGCGTCCAGCAGCGCGAGGGCGCGGTCCGCGCGCTCGCGCTGGGCGGCCACCCGGCGCAACCCTGCCTCGACCCGCGCGCGCCAGAGCGTGGCGGTGGCCGACGCCCACCCGTCCCGCCCCGCGTACGAGGCCGCGCCGCGCAGGAGGGCGGCGTCGTCCGCGCTCCCGGCGCCCGCGCGCCGCAGCTCGCGGTGCAGCCGGGCGCGCGCCGCGAGCGAGAACGCCAGCTCGTCGGCCATCCGCCCGGCCAGCGTCACGAAGCCGTGGCGCGCCAGCCCCGCCGCCACGTCCAGGCTCCCGTCCGCCTCCGGATCGGCCTCGCCCGCGCCGGAGAGCGCCCGGGTGCCGGCGCAGAGCGCGCGGATCTCGCCGATGCGCGCGTCCAGCGCGGCCGGGCACCCGGCCGCCGCCGGCTCGCGCCGTTCGAGGGGGGCGGCCTCGGCGAGCGACGCGCTCGCCAGGTACGCGGCCTGGGCGTAGCGCTTCCCCGCCATGCGCGCGCGGGCCGCCACCAGCAGCTCCGCGGGTGCCTGGATGCAGGGGAGAAGGCGCAGCCGGGGCGTCCGCGCCTGGTCGTGCAGCCTCCGTGCGGCCTCGGCCGCCTGGTCGATCCTCCCGGCGGCCCGCACCAGCGCCTGCATGCTCGCCAGCGCCCTGCGCCCGCGCAGGATCTCGTCGAGCGCGGCGCGGAAGCGCTCGCGGCGGAGCGCGTCGTCGGCGCGGGCGCGGAAGGCGTCGCGGGCGGCCAGCAGCGCCGGGTCGTGCCGGCGCACCGCGGGCACGCCGGCCTCCAGCGCGGCGAAGTCGCGGGTGGCGCGCAGGTACGCCGCGCGGAAGAGCCGCTTGATCCGGCGGTCGGAGAGGTGCCCGTACTCGAAGCGCCAGAGCGCGCGGCGCAGCGCGGTGTCGTCGGTGCGCGCCTCCGCGGCCACGCTCACGGCGCCCGCCCCCCGGCGGGGAGGCGGCCGGAGAAGTAGATGCGGAGCTCGATGCGCCGGTTGCGGCTGCGCCGCTCGCTCACCGGGCGGTTCTGGGCGTAGCCGTTCACCGACATCCGCCGCTCCTCCAGCGGCCGCGCGCCGCGCGTCAGGAAGCGCATCACGGCCGTCGCCCGCGCGGTGGAGAGCTCCCAGTTGTCGCGGGGATAGGCGGGGCGGCGGAAGGGGAGGTCGTCGGTGTGCCCCTCGATCTGGATCTGGTCGTACAGGGGGCCCTCGCCCCGTGCATCCACCGCCTGGAAGACGCCGCGCAGCCGCCGCAGCAGGGCGGCCCCGCGCGGGTGCAGCTCGTAGCTGCCGGGCTCGAACAGCACCCCGTCGCCGAAGCGGATCTGCAGCAGGTTCAGGTTGGCGGAATCGGCCACCTGCCCCGCCGCGATCTCGGCCGCGAACTCCCGGTGCAGCACCGACGCGAACAGCGCCTGCTTCTGCCGGGCGATGGCCAGCTGCGCGCTCGCCGAGCCGAAGTTGCTCTCCACGAAGTAGATGAGCAGGAAGAACATCAGCATCGAGGTGAGCATGTCGATGAAGCCCGGCCAGTAGTGGACGCGGGTGCTCACCAGGCTCGCCGCGGGCGTGCGCTGCATCGCCGGCGCTCCGCGGTCAGAAGAGGACGGCCAGCAGCGCCGCGAGCGCGCCCGCGCCCAGCAGCACCGTGAGCGGGCTGCGCCGGGCGAGGGTGAGGCCGTCGTCGACCCAGGCGCCCACGCTCGCGCCCCGCTGCGCCGGCACCGCCTCCTGCCGCTGCTGCACCGCGCGCGTCGCCACCGACTCCGCCACCTTCACCAGCGCGTCGTTGGCGTCGGCCAGCTGCTTCACCAGGGTGGTGAGCGCGCCCGCCGCCTCCTCCGCGGGGCCGCGCGCGGACTGCTGCGTGATCGCGCGGATGCTCCCGACGATGGCGCCGAAGGCGTCCTGCATCTCCTGCAGCCGCTCCAGGTTCCCCGCCTGGTGCTCCGACAGGCTCCCCAGGCTGGCGAAGGTGTCGCTCAGCTGCAGCGACAGCTTCTCCATCGCCGTCTCGTCCTCCACCGTGGCCAGGGTGGCGGGGAGGAGCTCTTCGGTGGTGAAGCGCTCCAGCGCGCCGTAGCACGCCGACTGCGCGCGGGCGAGGAGGAAGTTCAGGAACGAGACGGCGATGGCGCACGAGAGCCCCACCAGGGTGGTGACGAACGCCGTCTTCTTGCTGGCGATGATCCCCCCCAGGCTCTGCGCCGCCTCGGCGAACCCGCCCGCCGCCGGCACCCCCGAGGCGCTGGGGAGCACCCCCTGCATCTGCAGCAGCATCAGGCACAGCCCCACGAAGGTGCCCAGCATCCCCAGCATCATCGCCAGGTCCACCGCGTAGCCGGGGAACGCGAGCCCCGGGCTGGCGCTCTCGCGCAGCAGGGTGATCTGCTGCAGCGCCTCCACGTTCACCTTCACGCGCGCCTGCTTCATCCGCGCCAGGGCGGCCAGGCGGTCGCCGATCAGGGTGCCGGGCGGCACGTTCTCGCGCAGCTCGGCCAGCTCCACCGGCGGCGGCACGGCGGGGCGGCCCCCCTCCGGCGGCTCCGCCTCTTCGCGGGCGCGGATGCCGCGGAGCCTCGCCCGCACGCCGTCGAGGGCGAGCATCTCGGCGCCGCGGTAGCGGCGCAGGTGGCGGATCGCCGTGGCGGCCGCGGTGGCGCCGAGGGCGAGCAGGAGCAGCAGGATCAGGCGGCCGATGCCGGTGTTCTGCTGCCAGAAAAGGCTGATGATGCCGTGCTCGGTCGTCATGGCTGTGGAGGAACGCGGGTGCGGCCGGCAGGGCGGCGGTCAGCCGTTCCGGAAGACGAAGCGGCGGCCGGACGCGTCGTCGATGTGGGTCTCCTGCCTGTCCTTCTTCCCGGCACCGGGGCGGTTCTCGAACCGCACGTCGTCGGCGTGGAGCCTGCCGATGCCGATCACCTGGTCGCCGGGGTGGGCACCCGCGCCGCCCTCTCCGGCGGGGGCGGGGGCGCCGGGCGGCGCGGCGACGAGCGGAACGGCCGGGTCCACCCCGGGACGGATGCGCAGCACGGGCGTGGCGGCCTCGGCGCTCCCCTCCAGCTCGAGCTGGTTCACGGCCAGGTCGAACGACGCCTGCACCGTCTGCCCCATCCCCAGGGCGCCGTAGAAGGCCTGGGCGAAGACGGTCGCCGCGGGATCGGAGAGGGGGCGGTTCATCCCCACGGCGTAGTCCACCACCTCGCCCAGCGCCTCGACGGTGGAGAGGGTGTCGCACCCGTTCAGGATCACCACGTGGATCCACTCGCGGAGGATGCCGAACAGCTTCGCCAGCGCCTCCTTTCCCACCGGGCGCGGCCGGCCCTGCTCGTCGCCCAGGTAGACGACGCCGCTGCCGCCGTGCCCGGCGAAGTGCACGATCTGCGGGTCGTGCCGCAGCAGCGCGTCCTGCAGGTCGCGCGTGCGCGTGGCGAAGTGAGGGATGAGCTCCACCCGCTCGCGCGCGCGCCCCTTCCGCAGCGCCTGGTCGATGGCCCGCACCTCCTCGTCGAGCCGCAGCGGCGCCCGGTCGCGGAACGGGTCCGACGCCAGGAACAGCACCTTGATCGTGTCCTTCATGCGCAGCTCCTCCTTTAATTGGCTCAAAACACGCTACGGGTGGGCCGGCCGCTCCCCGCGGGTGCGGCTCCGGCAGTGGGGGCTCCGCTATCCGCGCATCACCGGGCGGTCCAGGTGGAACGCCATCTCCAGCGGGAAGTCGAGGTCGGGCGTTCCCCACATCTCGATCTGGGGCTGCTGCCGCGGGTTGTCGCCCTGCACGCATTTGCACAGGTGCCAGTGCAGCGCGCAGAAGCTGTCGCGGAACGCCCCGCCCTTCCAGAGCTCCAGCAGGTGGCGGGTGTAGAGCCCCTCCTGCGCCGTCTGCCCTTCGCGCGCGCCCGCCATCATCAGCACGCTGGCCTGGATGCCGTCGTGGTACGATCGCGCGCGAGAGATGCACGACGATGTCGGCTGCGCGAACTGCTTCACCCCCCGCCACATGGGTTCGGCCGAGCGGTAGACCGGTGGGTCGGGGGCGGGGGAGAGGTCGGAATACGCCGCCCGCACGTCGTCGCCATAGCGCCCCATCCCGCCGCCGAAGCAGCTCTCGGTCACCATCAGCACGCGCGTCCCGCGCGCCGCCAGCCTCCAGATCGCCACCAGCTCGTCGTCCACGAGGTCGGCGTCGGCCAGGCACCAGGTCTCGTCCCACCCGTCCCCCTCGTCGCCGTCCACGTCGGGCACGTGCGAGCCGTGGCCCGAGAAGGAGACGAAGAGGGTTTGGCGGGGCTCCAGCGCCTGCGTGGCGGCGGTAAGGAGGCCGATGACCGCCTTGCGGGTGGCGTCGGCGCCGCGGAGCACGTGGATGGCGCCGTAGCCCGCCTGGCACGCGAGCTCCGCCATCTTCCACGCGTTCTCTTCGCTCAGCGACAGCCTTTCCTCGCGGGGCGAGGCCGGGTCGTTCACTCCGATGTGGATCGAGATGCCGCGCGCCATGGGGCCGGTCTCCGGTGCAGGGGGTGGGTGGCGCCGCCGCCGCGGCGGCGCCGTGGGGATCGAGCCGTGGATCAGCCGCCGCCCCCGCCCACGCCGGCGACCAGGCACATGGTCGGCACGCCTCCCATGTCGGGGGGAAGGAGCTCGCACGGGTTCGCGAGCGGGGGGCAGTCCTCCAGCTTCCCCCAGTAGCGCGGGAGCACGTTGGGGACGGGCCCGCCGAACAGCGTGTAGTAGGCGGAGAAGTGGTGGGGGATGAAGCCGGGCGCGGGCACCGGCTGGCGGCTGACGGGGAGCGGCTCCGGCGGCAGCTCTTGCGGCGTCTCGTGATACACGACCAAGTTCACCACGCCGTTCATGGGGTACAGCGTGCCCAGCGCCTTCTGCTCGCCGCCGCCGCCGATGGGCTCCGAAACCAGCGTGAGCTGTTCGCCTTCCACGTCGAGGATCTCCCACTCCACCCGGTTGGCGATCGGGCGGAACTCGCCCGGACGCCACTCCCAGCACACCCCGGGCGCCACCCGCGTGATCCGCCCCGCGCCCAGCGTCACGCGCGCCGCCAGCAGCTTCTTCTCGTCCGCCCCCAGGTGGTCGGGGTCCACCGGCCGCTGGGTGATCTCGCGCAGGTCCACGATGTGGCTGCAGAACGCGAGGTTCGCCTCTTCGCCGGCGACCGGCGTGAACTGCTCGCCGGAGAGCTTCGCCAGGGCGGTGACGCCGGTGGGCGTCCCCGCGGCCGCCAGGTGGCCCGTGTCGTACGCCAGCGCCGCCACGTGCCGGTCGGCGCCGCAGTCTTCGCCGAACATGCCGGGCATCAGCACGTGCATCCGGCCGGTAGTTCCGCCGCTGGTGGGCTCGGGCACGAAGAGGCAGAGTCCCGAGAACGTGATCCGAAGGGTGAAGGACATTGTCGTTTTCGCCCGGTCTGAGGGTGATGATTCCGCTCCGCGGGGTGCGGATCCCGGCCGTGTTCCGGGTGCGGCACTTTGGTCGGACGGCACTTCCGCGATTCCCATCCGGCGCTGCACCCCGCTCTCCCGGCACCTTCGCCGCGGGGCCGCCGATGCTTGAGCGCGAGGCCGCCGAGGCGCTCTTCCTGGAGCACCTGGGCTGGATCGACCGGGTCGCCTCCATGGCCTGCAGCAACCACGGCGTCTGGGGCGCGGACGCCGAAGACTTCGCCGCTTCGGTGCGAATGGCGCTGGTGGAGGACGACTACGTCATTATACGGCGCTTTCGGGGCGATGCGGAGATCAAGACCTACCTCGCCTCGGTGGTCGTCCGCCACTTCGTGAACTTCAACCGCGCGGAGCGGGGCCGCTGGCGCCCCTCGGCGGCGGCGGAGCGGCTGGGCGCGCCGGCGGTGGACGTGGAGACGCTGGTGCGCCGCGACGGCTACACCCTGCAGCAGGCGGGGGAGAAGCTGCGCACCGCGGGGCGCACCACGCTCTCCGACGCCGAGCTCGCGCGCCTGCTCGCCCAGCTCCCCGAGCGCGCGCCGCTGCGCCCCGAGGTGGGGGAGCCGGCCACGGGGCTCGACGCCGCCCCCGGCGACTCGCGGGCGGACGAGCGGGTGGTCGAGGCCGAGGCCGACAGCCGGCGGACGGAGGTGCTGGGCGTGCTCGGGACGGCCATGGAGCAGCTGGAGCCGGAGGAGCAGCTGATCGTGCGGCTGCACTTTGCCGAGGGGTACACCCTGGCCGACGTGGCCCGTGCGCTGCGCCTGGAGCAGAAGCCGCTGTACCGGCGCGTGGACCGCCTGCGGGCCCGCCTGCGCACGCTCCTGGAGAGCGCCGGTCTGGGCGGAGACGACGTGCGCGGCCTCTATGAGCTCGACACCCCATGAGCGGGCGAATTCGCGGGCCGCGAGGGCCCCTGGCAGGAGGTTGCCGGTGAGCGACCACCAGAGCGACGACGAGCGGCTGGCCGCTTTTCTCGACGGGCGGATGGACGCGCGCCGCCGGGAAGAGATGCTGGCCGACCTGAACCGGAGCGACGAGGACCGCGCGGTCCTCATGGGCACCGCGGCCATCCTGCGCCAGCTCGAGCAGCCCGAGCAGGAGGCGGCTGCGCCCGCGGCGGGCGAGGAGCCCGCGGAGGCGACGGTGCCGGAGGGCGTGATCCCCCTGGACACGCGCCGCGCTCCACCGCCCGATGACGAGGTCAGTCGGACGCGTGCGCCCGTCTTCCGGCGGCTGGCGCTCGCGGCGGTGCTGGCGGGCCTCGCGCTGGTCACCGGCCGTGCGCTGCTCCCCCGCGGATCCGCGAACGACCCGGTGCGCCTGGCGGCGCGGCTGGAGGACAGGGAGCTGCCCGAGAGGTGGACCGACAACCGCTCCTGGGGCGTGCGCGGAGACAATCCCCGGGTGGCGCGGACGCCCCGCGAGAAGTGGGCGCAGGGCGCGGAGGCCGGCGCACTGCTCGTGGACCTCGCAGTCGCCGTGGATGCGCGCGACAGCGCGAGAACGCACCTGCTCGCCACCCAGATCGCGGGCCGCTTCGATCGCCAGGGCGGGCGGCGCGGCGCGTTGCGAGAAATCATCGACGGGGCAGGCTCATCTCCGAGACGGCTGCGGCCCCGGATCGCGGATGCTACGGAGCGCATCGCGAAGCGGCTGGATGGCGAAGCGCTGCGGCTGGGCGCCTGGACCGAGGCCGCACTGTTGGCTGCCGTACGCCACGATGCCGGCTTCTTCCGCGAGGGCGACGCGGGGGAGATGCTCGACCGCGCCGCGCGGCTGCCCACGGCCAATGCGCGGACCCGCGCGGCACTGCGGCAGGTTCGGTCTCTCCTGGCGAGTGAGCCGCTGCAGTGGGGCGCGCTCGGCCCCGCGCTCGAAACCCTGCTGGGCGAGCTCGCGACCGAGTGAGCCGCGGCACGTTCTCTTTCGAGCTCCCGGGCGCGCAGTTGCGCGTCCGGGAGCGTCGTTTTCCCGCTCAACTCCCGATGTAGCGGAAGCCGGCCCACGCCGCCGGGGAGCGCCGTGCGGGGTTCGTCGAGTGGAGCAGCTCCCGCTGCGCCTCGCGCAGCGCCGCGGCAGGGTCGCCCGGGTGGCGGGCGTAGGCGCGGTGGAACGCCAGCATCAACGGCTGCGTCAGCCGGTCGTCGGTGTCCCACTGGCTTCCCACCACGCCGCCCGCGCCCGCGGCCAGCAGCGCACCCGAGAACCCAGCGAGCCCGCCCGAGCGTCCATCCCGCGACCGTCCCGTGCGGCAGGCGGCCAGCACCACCAGGCGCACGCTCCCGAGATGGAGCGCCGCCACCGCGTCCGCGGTGAGGAGGCCGGTGGTGTCGGCGCCCACGAGCACCAGCGCCGATCGCTCGGGGTGCGTATAGTCGAACACCGCATGGCCGGCGTAGTGGATGACGCTCGCGCCGGGTGCGGCCCGGATCAGGGCGGCGGGTGTGGCGGCCCCGCCCTCGAGCACCACGTGCGAGGGATACACTGCTTTCAACGCCTCCACCTCGGCACGCGCGCCCCTCAGCCGGTTGAGGTTGGGGTGGTGCTCCGCGTCGAAGTCGGGATCGGCGATGAGCAGCGCTGGAGCGGATGGATCGGGTGCGGGCGCGGGGCGGGCCGCGTCGGCGAGGGTGGCGGCGAAGCGCAGGGTGCGGTCTTCCACGAGGTAGCGGCCGCGCCGGGAGTCCCGCAGCGCCTCGAACGGAATCCCGGCCACCTCGCCATCCGCGAGGATCAGGAGCCGCGTTGCGGACGGGCCGAGGCGCGCCGCGATCGGTCGGATCAGCAGGTCGTAGAGGTGCTCGAGGTCCGGCTGCGCCGACGCCGTCCCCGCGAGCCCCGCGACCACCCGCCCGATCCGGAGGAAGTCGTCGCCGTCCAGGGTGCGTGACACCACCTCAACGTCGGTTCCGCGAACGGTCCACGTGAGCAGCGTGTCGCCGATGAGCGCGTACTCAACCGCCACCTCCCCGGCCGGGGCCGCCGGCCGTCCCTCTCTCAGGGTGTCGGCGGCGTACCCCGGCGCGAACGACACGCGCCCGCGCTCCAGCGCCTGCAGGGCCGCACCCGCGCGGCCCGCCCGCACGTGCAGCATCACGAGCTTGTCGAAGCTGTGACGCGCCTGTTCAAGCACCGCCGCACGCAGCAGGGCGTCGCGTGAGCTTTGCGAGAGATTCCGAATCGCGCGCGTCGCTGCGGTGAGGTCGGCGGTCGCCCCTTCCAAGTCGTGCTGCGCCCGACGAACGTCGGCGCGACGCAGGAGCGCCGGAGGAAGCAATAACGGGAACTTTTCGCCGCCTGCGACTGCGGAATCCAGGGCCACGAGTGAAGCGCTGTCGTCGCTGGTGAGAAGTGCACGCGCGAGGTGGGCCCTCTCGGTGAGCGGATCGCGCAGCTCCGCCGAGCGAATCTTGCTCACAAGCGCCTCAGCCTGATCCAGGTCGTGGCGGGCTTCTGTCATCCGGCCTGCCGCGCCGCGGATGACTGCTCGTCCGAGCAGCGCGTCTGCGCCTGTCGGCCAGTCCTTCTGAGGGATCGCGATGACGAGATTTTCCTCCTGGACAGCCGCTGCGGCTCTGGGCATTCCGTCGGCGGCTGCGCTGCTCGCCAGCACGAACAGCGCATTCGCCAGCCAGGGCGACCCGCGATAGCTGCGCAAACCCGCGATCCCGCGATGGACCAGGAGGTAAGCCGCGAGTGTGTCGCCCTGCTTGTAAGCCGCCTCTCCGGTCATCCACATCGTCGCGGCTTCGTACTCCATTTCTCCCGCCCGCGCGAACAACCGGGTGGCAGCCTCGTACGAAGCGCGGGCTGGATCCGGTCGCGAGTATCTCAGCCGTGCCGTGCCCTGCATCCAGAGAGCGCGCGCGGCCATGGCTGGGTAGCGCACCGCATCAATCCGCGGCAGCAGCGCTCCGATCGCAGAGTCCGCGGCCGCGTACTTCTTGTCATACACGAGTGCGGCGGCGTGGAACACTTCCGCCGAGCGCACCAGCTCCGGAGAGGGTGGACGGGCACTCACCACGGCGGCAAACGAATCTCCGGCCGCGACCTGTGCCGAATGCCAGTAAAGGACCTGGCCTGCCGCGTACATCCGGTGCGCACGGGCCAGGGTGCGGGTCGCCACGGGATCATCCTGGGCGGCGCGGATGGCACCCACCATGTCCATGAGCGAGAGATCTCCGCCCCGGATTCGCAGCGCGATGCCGAGATCTTCGGCCAGCTGCAGCGCTTTCGCGGCCTGCGCCGTGTCACCCGCCTCCAGGGCACGTCCCCACCAGCCGAGAACGTTGTCCGTCCCGAAGATTCTCGCCTCCTGCGGGTGCTCGAGGGCGTAGGCCCGCACCTGCGCCTCGGGAGCCCCGGGTCGGGGCGACGGAGCCACCGGCGGGTGGTGCAGCAAACGCCGCCGCTCACGCGCCTCGTCGGCCCAGAATCCGGTGGAGTCGATCCCCAGATACTCTGTCCAAGCCGTCCTGGCCTGGTCGTCGAGCCCCGCCATCTGCGCCGCGAGCGCGGCGTTGAACCGCGCTGCGAGGTTCCGGGGCTCGGCCGCAAACGCGTCGAGCGCGTACTCCAGTCCGAGCAACACGTCACGCGCGTTCTGAGTGCGTCCCGCACGCGCCAGGTGCGCTCCCGACAGGTCTACCAGGACGGCTGCGGACTGGCCCGAGAGCGGCAGCGCCCGAGAGAGCCGCGCGATCGCGCTGTCGACAGCCTCCTCCGTGTCTTCGTCCCCGAGCATCGCGACCAGCGCCGAGGCCCGGAGTGAGTCGGGGTCGGTGCTTTCACCCGCGTCGGCCGCCTCGAATTCCGCCAGCTGGCCGTTGCCGGGGCCGCACCTCTCGCGCGGCACGGTTTCGCCGGCCTTCGCCGGGACGACGGTGCACGGGCGGTATTCGACCGGAATGGAGAAGCGCGGCGCGAGCACGCGGACGGGCCGGGCAGCCGCGAGCTCGCCCACGACCGTGCCGTGCGAGAGCGCGCGGCGGCTGCCGACCGCCATCGTCCCGAGGATGACGACGCCGCCCAGCAGCAGAAAGGGCCAGCGCTTCAATGGTGCGCGCGGCGGGAGGCGCAATGAGGAGGACTGAGACATGGGTGCGTCACGGGAAGGGGGGAGCGCGCAAGGGAGGGCAATTGATGGAGAGCAAGACGGCAGGCTATCGCGCCGCGCAGGAATTGTCTCACATCGCCCCAGCAGAGTCAACGATGTCGGAGGACACAGCTGCGGGCCTTACGCAGAGACGCGAAGACGCGGAGAGCGCGGCGCGGGAGGTTTCGTTTCGCCGTTTGACTGCTGGAGCCGCCGAGGTATGTTGGTGAGGCACCATCCAATCACCCGGTTCGCTGCTCGCACCCGCTCAACCCAAGGAGGCGCGGCATGAACAAGATCCGGCTGGACCTCGACTCGCTCTCGGTCGATTCCTTCCCCACCGGCGGCGACTCGCCCGGCGCGCGCGGCACGGTGCGCGCGCTCGAGGCGAAGACGCAGGAGCCCGCGCACACCTGCTTCTACACCTGCGGCAGCAACCCCTTCATCTGCTGCACCGGCTGAGACCGATCGGAAAAAAGACCGTCTCACGCAGAGACGCGGAGACACAGAGAGAATCGCCTGGCCTCTCCGTGTCTCTGCGTCTCTGCGTGAGACACCGTTTGCCTCGCTCGGCTCACACGGTGAGTTTGCGGATTCGGTATGAGCGCTGACGACCGCGGAGACGAATGGCTCTGGGGGTGGGATCCCACGCCCGGGATCGTCTCGGTGTGGGCCGAGCCGGACGGGCGCGCGGTGGTGTGGCGCCGCATCCCCGACACGGGCGAGCGGGTGCGCGAGGATGCGCGCCATCGCCCCTGGCTCCTCCTCGACCGCCTCGACGACCGGGTCCAGCCTCCGACCGAATCGGTCCGCCCCGCCCTTGCATGAGCAATCCCGTGACAACGCACCCATCGACACGAACGGTCCGGTCCGCAACTGCGGACGAGCTGCGCATCACTGCGCTCGGGATCGGACATGGCGACTCCATTCTCCTGCAGTGGCGCAACGAGACGGACACGTGGACCTGCCTGGTGGATGGCGGCCCTTCTCCCGACCTGCTGAAACGCCGCCTCGACACTCTGCACGTCCACGAGATCGATCTGCTCGTGCTCACGCACCTGGACACCGACCACATCGGCGGGCTTGGGGGCCTGGCACAGGACCGGCGGGTCGGCTCGTTCCTGGGGCCCGCCCTGCCGGCTTTCGAGCGCCACCTCTGGCTGTTCGGCGCCCGGGGCGCCGAGGCCATCAGGCGCGGACGGGCGCTCGAGGGCTCCCTGCGCGAGGCGGGCGTCGAGATCGGCTATCCGCTGGAGGGGTACGCGGTGGCTCCGCATCCGGGCGGGGGAGTGATCTCGGTCTTGTCTCCGGCCGCGCGGCTTCTCCGCCGCCTGCTCACCGGCGACGACGTAGCCGGGCTTTTCGCGCAGGAGCCGATGCCCCTGGGGTGGCTGCTGGACGCGGAGCCGGAGACGCCGAGCGAAGAGGGCGAGACGGACCTTCGCCTCCAGGCCGCGCTCTCCCGCCGCTTCCTGGAGCCCGCCGACCTCGCCGGCTTCCCGCGCGGAGCGCCCCGGAGCCCTGGCGACGCGCGGGAGCTGGTCCGGTCGTGGTCGGTGGCCACCGCGCGGGAGCCCGAGTTTTTCGGCGATTCGGTGCTGAACAACACCAGCCTGGTCCTGTACTTCGAGGTCCGGACAGGGAGCCGGACTCACCGGGTCCTGCTCCCGGGCGACCAGGAGAACTGGACCTACCTCCTGGCCCGGAACCCGCGCGGCCTCCACGCCGACGTGCTCAAGGCCAGCCACCACGGCGGCCGCGTGTACGTCGAGTCCGACGAGGCACACGACGAACTCTTCAGCAGCGTCCAGCCGCACGTGGTGCTCGTGAGCGGCAACGGCCGGCACGGGCTGCCGCGGGCGGAGATCCGCCAGGCGGCGATCCGATGGGGCGCCAGCGTCGTCTGTACCTGTTCCCGCGGAGGGGAGCTCATCAGCGGCGTTTCGGATACTTCGACCTGCTGCCATGACGTCCACGCGTGCGGCGAAGCCGACAATGCGGTGCTCATTCTGGACGCCGAGGGCATCCGCTCCGACCGCCCCGCCTGCCACAGCGGCTTCGGCAGGCTCCCCGGGCCCATCATCCAGATCCGTCAGCACGTGGTGGAGTCCAGCTCCGTGATGGGCCACCTCGCCGAGCACGAGCTTCGCCGGCACATCCGCTGGGCGAAAGAAACGTTCGCGACGATCCACCGCGATCGCTCCCATGCCGCCTCCGACCTGACGCCGGGAAGCGAGCCGGTTTCCATGGCGACGCTGGAGACGCTGGCGCGCTCGGCGGGTCGCCTGCCGCTGATTCCTCACCTTGGCGAGATGCTGCGGCAGGGCGCGGCGCGCGGGGCATTCTGGTCCGCTGCCCCGTTGGGGTATTCCCGCGCGCAACCAGAAGCTTACGCGCTCCCGTCGAAGGCCGACGTAGAGGAGTTCGTCGCGTCGGTCCGTGCGAAGACCATGGTCCTTTTCCCAAAGCCGCTCCCGGCCATCGGGAGAGACCCCATCACCCTGGTGCATGGCCTGGAGCTGGACGGGCTCGCGACGTTCGCCGACGCGACGCTCCATTACCCCGCGGTCCTGTTCCGGGACGCATTCTGGCCGAGCCTGGCCGAGGCGTTCAAGGACGGCACCTGGCACGCGTTCCTCCACTGTTCAGGGGCGGTCGCGCTGAGCACGGCGGAGAGCACGGACGCGCTCTCTCATCGCATCGTGACCCCTCGCTTGCGACAAGACGATGACCGATGGTGGCGGGTTCCGATTGATCAGGGCGAATTCCCGTATGGCTCGATCCTGGTAAGTGGGGCGGAGGAACGCGGTGGAAAGCCTCTGGATGTGTCCTCCCAGGTCGCAGCAGTCCGGGAGTGGCTTTCTTTCAGAAGTCAGGACGCTCCTCCAGCATATTGGAGCTTCCTGCTCTCGATAGGATTCAAGCCACGGACAGAGTGGGGGCGGATCGATAGTTACATTGACGCCAGTGCTCTGGCATCGCGCGCCGGCGGAGACGTGGAGGAGTTGGTGGCACTGCTTGCGCCGAGTCTAGAGATGCTCTGGTAGGCTCTGGTAGTGACATGATGACCGCCGGTGCGGGCACGCGGCGATCGCCACGGGAGTGCGCAAGGTGGAGGCCGAAGGGGACGCAGGTGGCGGAGGGGGTCCGGTCCACACTTGAGAGCTGACGGTCGATTGGACCACGAATCACCGCTCCCGCGGCCCGGCAGCGTCGCTGACGATCGCGGCGACGAATGGCTCTGGGGCTGGGATCCCACACCCGGGATCGTCTCGGTGTGGGCCGAGCCGGACGGGCGCGCGGTGGTGTGGCGCCGGGTCCCGGAGACGGGCGAGCTGGTCCGCGAGGACGCGCGCTATCGCCCCTGGCTCCTCCTCGACCGCCTGGACGACCTCGTCCACCTGGGCCCGGGGCTCGCGCCCGAGGGCACGGCGGACGCCCTCGTCTGGCACCGCGAGCTCGAGGGGTCGGGCGAGCTGCGCTTCCTGGTCTCGGCGGGCGACGGGAGGGCGCTGGCGTCGGCGGTGCTGCAGGGGGCGTCGGAGCGCCTGGGCCGCCACGTCGGCCACCTGCGCGAGCTGGGCGCCGCGGCCGTGCTCGCCCTCCCGCCGGAGGAGCAGTACCTGGTGGCGACGGGGCGGACCTACTTCCGCGGCCTGGCCTTCGACGACCTTCGCCGGCTGCAGTTCGACCTGGAGACCACGGGGCTCGACCCCGGGCGCGACCGCATCTTCATGGTCGCCGTGCGCGGCCCGTCGGGCACGACCGAGGTCCTCGAGGTGGCGGGCGGCGGCGACGCGGCCGAGGCGGACCTCATCCGCCGGCTGGTGGCGGCGGTGCAGGCGGCCGACCCCGACGTCATCGAGAACCACAACCTGCACGGCTTCGACCTCCCCTTCCTCTCGCGGCGCGCGCGCCGGCTGGGGGTGCCGCTGGCGCTCGGGCGGATCGGGCGGCTGGGGCTGCGCGAGCGCGCCGCGCGGCGCGGCACCGTGCAGGGCGACGACGCGGGGCGCCGCGTGCGCTTCGTGGCGCCGGGGCGCGAGCTGATCGACACGCTCGACGCGGTGATGCGCTACGACTTCGCCACGCGCGAGCTGCCGGGGCACGGGCTGAAGGCCGTCGCGCGCCACCTGGGGATCGCGGCGCCGGACCGCGAGTACGTTCCCGGCGCGCAGATCTTCACCGTCTGGCGGCGCGATCCGGAGCGGGTGCGGCGGTACGCGGAAGACGACGTGGAAGAGGTCGCCGCGCTCGCCCGCATGCTGGGCGGCGCGGCGTTCGCGCTGGCGCGGATGGCCCCGCGCCGCTACGAGCGCCTCGCCGACGCGGGGCCGGCCACGGGGGTCATCGACCCGCTGCTGGTGCGCGCCTACCTGCGTGCCGGCGCCGCGCTCCCCGCGCACCGGCGGGGCGACGGCACCCCGCACAGCGGCGCGGCGCTCCACCTCTTCGCCACCGGCGTGGCCTGGCGCGTGGTGAAGGCCGACGTCGCCAGCCTGTACCCGTCGCTGATGCGCGCCTTCCGCATCGGCCCGGCGCGCGACCACCTGGGCGCGCTGCTGGCGCTGGTCGACCGGCTGGTGGAGCAGCGGCTCGCGGCCAAGGCGCGCGCCCGCGCGGCGCCCCCCGGCTCCGCCGAGCGCCACACGCACGAGGCGATGTCGGCGGCGATGAAGCTGGTGGTGAACTCGGCCTACGGGTACCTGGCGGCGGGGGGCGAGCTGACGCGCTTCGCCGACGTCCACGCGGCGAACGAGGTGACGCGCCGCGGCCGCGAGACGCTGGCGCTGATGTGCCGCGAGCTCGCCGCGCGCGGCGTGACGCTGCTGGAGGCCGACACCGACGGGGTCTACTTCGCCGTCCCCGAGGGGTGGAGCGAGGCGGACGAGCGGCGGGTGGTGGACGAGGTCGCCGCGCTCCTGCCGCCGCTGGTGCAGCTCGAGCTCGAGGGGCGCTACGCGGCGATGCTCTCGCACGAGCCCAAGAACTACGCGCTCCTGGGCTACGACGACACGCTTCTGCTGAAGGGCGTCGCCTTCCGCTCCAGCCGCGCGGAGCCCTACGGCGAGCTCTTCCTGCGCACCGCCCTGCGGCACCTCTTCGCGGGCGACGTCACCGGGGTGCGCGAGGCGTACCTTTCCACGCTCGACGCGCTCCGCCGCCGCGAGCTGCCGACCTACGACGTGTCGTCGCGGGTGCGGCTCACCAAGTCGCCCGCGAAGTACGCCGAGACGCGCGAGTCGCGGCACGAGTTCGCGTACGAGGCGCTGCTGGCGAGCGGGCGCACGCACTGGCGCGTCGGCGACAGGGTGCGCGTCTACCGCACGCAGGGCGGCGGAGGCCGCGTGGTTCCGTCGTCCGACGAGGGGGTGGGCGACGCCGTCGACCCGCGCGACTACGACGTGGACCACTACGCCCGCGTGCTCCGCGACACCTACGCCGCGCGCCTCGCCCGCGCCCTCGCCCCGACCGACTTCGCCGCCGTCTTCGCCGACCCCGACCAGCTCTCCCTCTTCGCCCCCCCGACCGCGGCGATGCGCCCGGTGCTCACCGCGCGCCCCGGCCTCCCGGGCGACCCGGTCGGCGGGATGGCGGAGCCCGGCGGCCCCGCCCGGGGATACCCGAGCGGCGCCTGATCCCCGAACCCGACCTACACCTTGCGGCGTGGGAGTCCGCGAAGGCGGACTTCGGGCCGTTGTTGCCGCGGATTCATCCGCCCGGCCGCCGCTCCTTGAGCTGGATCAGCGTCTCCGGCGACGTGGTACGCACGCGGCGGACGAAGTCGGCGGTCACGCCGGCGTTCCACAGCTCCACCGCCTGCGAGACCGTCAGGCCGCGCACGCCGGCTCCCGCCAGCTCGCGCAGGTACGCCGTCGTGACGCCCTGGAAGCGCAGCTCGATCACGCCGTCCACCGTCTCCGTGCCGGTGACGCCGAGGGCGCGCATCGCGCGGACGTAGTCGGGGGTGACGTTGCGGATCGCCAGGTCGATCACCTCGCGCAGCGAGAGCGAGGTGAAGCCGAGCTCCCTGAGGCCGCGCACCGACGCCGCCGACATCCCGCCCCACGCCAGGTTCTTGAGCTGGTGGTCGGTCAGCCCGCCGCCTACGCCGGAGATCCCGAGGGCGCGCAGCGTCGAAGCGAACTGCCGGTGCGGCCGAAAGCGCAGGAAACCGTCGCCCCGGCCGTCCTGGAACGCGCCCTCCAGCTCGAACGTCCCCGCATCCTGCTCGATCCGGAACGAGCCGGATACGGGCGTGGACGCGCCGACCTCGCCCGCGGACACGCCGCTCAGCTCCGCGAGCTCCATCCCCCGCCGCCACTGCGTGTCGTCGTCCCACAGCAGCTCCAGGTACGCGGAGCCGCCCCGCGCGCGCGAGATGATCCAGCGGCCGGTGGTGGGCGTCGTCCCATCCGGGGTGAAGCCGGCGGGGTCGGGAACGGCGGAGGTGGGGGTGATCGGCGCCGGAGTGGCCATCATCATGGCGAGGATGGTGCCCACCTCACCCGGGGCCGGGGCCGGGGCCTCGGTGCCCCGGGTGCGCAGGCTCACCAGCTCGTCGACGGAGAGCGTTCGCCCGGTGGAGGCGTTTATCCGGCGGATGAAGTCTGCGTCGATCCCCTGCGTCCGCAGCCTCATCAGCTCGGCGGTGCCGAGGCGGCCGTAGCCGGCCCCGGCCAGCTCCCGGACGAAGGTGGGATCGACCCCCACGTTGTAGGTGCTCACCAGCGCCGGGAGCGTGCGCAGCCGGTATCCCAGCGCCGCCATCTCGCGCAGGTAGCGCACGTCGGCCCCGCTCGTCCCCGCGCGGACGAGCTCGTCGGTGGTCGGCGTCGCGTACCCCTGTGCCGCCAGCTCGTCGAGGAGCGCGAGCCCCACGCCATGGCGCGCGAGCGAGAGCTGCTGCGCCTCCGTGGGCCGCGCCATCCCGCGCCGCGCGAGCGCATCGGCGAACGACGGGTCGGGCCGGAAGGTGAAGCGCCCCGTCCCGCTTCCGCCCTGGAACACGCCCTCGAACAGGAAGGTCCCCGCGTCGCGCCGCAGGGTGAAGCGGACGGCGGCGGATTCGGAGGATGTGATCTTCTCCCGCGCGAGTCCCTCGAACTGGCCGAGCGGGGCGTAGAAGGTGTTGAGCCCCGGCGTCCGCAGCGCGACGTGCACCGTCGAGACGCTCCCCTCCGCCTCGGCCGGGTCCGCCAGGCGCAGCGACCACTCGCCGGCGGACTGCTGTTGGGCGACGGCCGCCGCCGTGGTGTCTGCCGCGAGCATCGCGGCGGGGCGGGGGAGAGCGACGGGGGAGCCGGGTGCCGCCGCGCGCGGATCGACCGGCGCCGCGGCGGAGCGTGGGGCCGCGTCGGCCGCCGCGCTGGCGCGCATGGCCGAGAGCGGGAGGAGGAGCAGCGCGGTGAGCGCCGCGCCGAGCAGGGTGGCGCGGCGCCCCGGCGCGGTGCGCACCCGCGCCTCGTCGATCGCGGCCAGCAGCCGCATCTCCAGGTGCGAGCGCGAGGCCATGCTCACCGCGGCCGACGCCAGGGCACGCGGAGTCCGCAGCCCGCGCGCGAGCTCCAGCAGGTGGCGGGCGTACTCCCGCGCGCCGATCCCGCGGGCGAGCGCGTGGTCGTCGCACGCCAGCTCGCGCTCCACGCGCAGCCGGCGCGCCGCCCACCAGACGCCCGGGTGCGGCCAGTACAGCGCGCAGGCGATCGCCGCGAGCGTCTGCGTCAGGCAGTCGTGCCGCGCGACGTGCGCCAGCTCGTGCACCAGCACGGCCCGCCGCCGCGCCGCCGGCCACTCGTCCGCCTCCGCGGGGAGGAGAATCGCGGGGTGCACGATGCCCCAGGTGAGCGGCACCGTCGGGCCGCCGCTGCGCAGGAGGGCGACCGGGCGGCGCACCCCCAGGTCGGCCGCGAGCGAGCGCAGCAGCGCGCTCCATGCCTCGTCGCGCAGGGGCGCGGCGCCGCGCGCGAGCCGGTGGACGAGGAGCTGCTCTCCCGCCACCCTCGCCAGCAGCAGGAGCGCACCGGCGAGGTAGATGGCCAGCAGCAGCCGCGTCCACGGGAGCGAAGCCGCCGCGTGCGTGATCGAGGTCCAGCCGAGTCGGGCAGGGGGATTCACCACCCGAGCGCCGGACGGCTCCGGCGCGCCGGCAGCCGCGGAGGCGGACGTGCCGGCCGGCGTTCTCGCGGGGCTCTCGACGCCCTCGCGCCCGGGCTGGAGATCGCCCGCCGGCGAAGGTGCGGGACGATCCAGCTGCAGCGTTGCCGGTGTGTCGGCTGGCACCAGGGGAAGGCGCCATCCGGGGAGCACCCCGCCGAGCACGGGGAGGAGCAGGACGCCGCCGAGCGCGAAGGTCCACAGCAGGTGGCGCGCGGCGGCCGACCCGCGGCGGCGCAGCGCCGTGCGCTCCACGGCGGCGGCGGCGGCGAGGAGGAGCGTCGCCCTGGCGAAGACCGCGAGGAGCAGGCCGGGAAGGGCGGGGGAGATCATTTCGCCTCCCCAGGGTCGCGTGCCTGGTCGAGGAGCGCGGCGAGGCGCTGGTACTCCGCTTCCGGCAGCGGCTCCTCGGTCACGTCGAGGATCGCGGCGATGGCGGAGCTGGGGGAGCTGCGGAAGAAGGTGTCGACCAGGTGGCGGACCGCGGAGCGGCTCACCTCCTCCGGGCGGTCGACGGGGAAGTAGACGTAGCGCGGGCCGTCCTGCTCGTGCGCGACGTATCCCTTGCCGGCGAGGTAGCGCAGCATCCCGCGCACGGAGGAGTTGCTGACCGGCTCCCCCAGCGCCTCCTGCACCTCGGTGGCGGTGGCGCGCCCCTTCCGGAACAGGATGTCCATGATCTGCCGCTCGCGGCGGCCGAGCTGGTCCAGCGGGTGTCTCACCGTCATCCGAGCCTCTTCGATCTGTTAATCGATTAACAGTGTGTGAATACGTTGACATGGTCTCGCGCATCCGTCAAGGGGCCTTATCCCATTCCCCAACAATGGTGCATTCCGGGAAAGACGTTCCACACGGAGGGACCAGAGGGACCAGAGGAAACGGGAGCAGTTCTCTGGTCCCTCTGGTCCCTCTGTGTGAGACGTTCCGTTTGCCTGAATGCACGATCGATCATCCGAAACGGGATTCGCGGACGCGCTCTCCTGCTCACCACGTTCACTCTTCTCTCTCGCCGATACCGCTCCGAATCGCTCCCATTCCGCCGCCCGGCGAAGCCCTTGCGCACGTCCGGGGGGCGGGACGACATTGGGCTCGCCGCCGCTTTCTGCTACACCAGACTGCAGCAGCACCCGCGCCTTCGCAGGCCGCCGGGGGAAGTACCTTTACGCCACCGCGGAAACCGTCGCGTGGCCGACCCGCTCCGCCATCCACACACCCAGCCCCCGCCGCCCGTGCCTCGCTGCTTGCCATAGTCCTTTATCCGCGCGCCGCTGCTTCTTCATTCCGGCGCGTGGACGCCTGTCGGCCGCGCAGAACGCGTGGCGAGCCCTCCATCCTCCATCCACCCCGGTTCCCCTGACCCTCGTGAACGACGCACCCGGCGCGGAGCTCGACCTCGGGCGGGCCCGCCTGATGCTGGAGATGGCGCAGATCGCCGTGCGGGACCGCCCCGAGGACATCTTCCTCCCCGACGGGTGGGACCTGCTGTACGCCTTTCGCGCCGACGGCGCGCCGCTCCCCCGCGCCCGCGGCTTCTTCGCCGCCGGCTCCCCCGACGGGCCGGGGACCGCGCGCGTGGTGGTGCTCGCGCTGGGACTCTGCTGGGGAGAGTACCTGGAGTGGACGCAGAACCCCGGCGGAGAGGTGGCGCTGGCCGTCCTTCCCCCCGGGGTCGCCGACGCGGCGCCCGCCGGCGTGCGCTTCGACGCGGGGCTGGGAAAGGCCTACGGCATCCTGCGCGGGCCGCTCTGGAAGCACCTGGCGCTGGCGCTCTCCCAGGGGAACGGGACGCTCTGGATCACAGCCATGAACCTGGCCGGGCCGCTCGCCAATCTCGCCGCGCTGGACCTGCGCCCCGGCAACAAGGGGCCGCAGGGCGAGCAGCCGCCCGCCGCCGTGGCGCCCTGCTGGACCTTCTCCACCCCCGCAGCGGGGAACGCGGCCTTCAAGACGCTCGCCGACGCGAGCGGCGGGCCCGTGACCAACGTGTGGGCGGGGACCGCGCAGGTGCCGGTCGACTTCTTCCCCAGCGCCCCCGACGAGGCGCAGGGTTACGCGCGCCCCGGCACCACGGTGCGCCTCCCCCTCGACATCGCGGACCCGAACGACCCCGGCGAGCCGTGGACGGAGCGCGGCGGGCCCTTCTACCTGAGGGCGCTGAAAGGGTCTCCCGAGGGGCTCCCCACCCCCGGGATGGTGGTGGACCCGCCCGCGGGGTTCGAGCAGACGCGCGCGCACACCCTGGCCCTGCTGACGCTGGCGGCCTACCAGCGGCGGCAGCACCCGGGCGGGACGATCATCGACGTCCGCCCCTTCCAGCACCAGGCCGACGTGGCCTCCGGCGGGGTGCCCTGGTGCTCGCTCTTCGCGAGCTCCGACACGGTGGTGGCGGCCTTCCACGGCACCGTGAGCGCCGACGAGCTGGCGCGCGCCACCGCCGACTCCAGGGCGGTGCACGCCGACTTCCTGGCCACGCGCGCCGCGCGGGTGCACGCCGGGGCGCTGCGGCTGTACACGGCCCCCACCTCGGGCACCGCCGGCGCCCCCACCTTCCGCGCGGCCCTGGCGGCGTGGCTCAAGGCCAACGCCGCGGGGCGCCCCATCTACCTGGCGGGGCACGACCTGGGCGGCACCCTGGCCCAGCTCGCCGCGCTCGACCTGCGCACCGCGGCGTCCGACCTCAAGGTGGTGAAGGTCTACACCTACGGCGCCTTCCCGCTGGGCAACTACGACTTCGGCCAGCTCTACGCGGCGAAGCTCGGCGGCGACAGCTACCTGGTGGCGCGCGACCTGGACTTCGCGCGCACGCTGCAGTTCCCCGAGGCGTACTTCCCCCTCCCGGCCACCGTGCGCCTCCGCGGCGCCCCGGCCGACGACGACGCCAGCCGGCACTCCCTGGCCGCGTACGCGGCGCTGCTCAAGGCCGCGCAGCCACGGCGCGTGGACGAGCCACGCGCCGCGGCGGATTCGGCCGAGGCCGCGCCCCCGCCGCTCGGCGCCACGGAGCGCGCCTGGCTGGAGGCGCGCCTGACCGCCCTGGGGATCGACCCCGCGCTCCGGCGTCTCGGCGCCCCCGCCGCCGGCGCCGACGGGTGGATCGTGCTCTCCGCCACGGGCGAGTCGGCGCTGCCGCCGCTCGCGCCCCGGGGCGGCGGCGCGCCGGTGTACGCGGCCGAGGTGCTGCACGTGCCGGCCGGGGGCACGCTGGCGGTGCGCGCGGCCGGTGGCGAGCCGCCGCGGGTGGTGGCGGGGCGGCTCGTGCTGGAGCCGCGCGCGCGGTTCCGGATGGACGCCCCGGGCGAGATCCACGCCGCCCGCGCCGAGCTGGGCGACGGGAGCGCGTTCACGCTGGTGGGGCGGGAAGGCGACGCGGGATGGGCGGGGCTTTCGGGCGCGGAGGGGGAGATGAGCCTCGGGAGGCTGCAGCCCGACGGGGGAAAGGGCGAGCCGGGCGGGCCCGGCGACGACGGCCAGCCCGGCGGGGGGCTGATCGCCCTGGAGCACGTAGAGGGGACGGTCGTGGTGCAGGCGGGGGGAGGCGCCGGCGGTGCGGGCGGCCCGGGCGGACGGGGCGGCGACGGCTGGCCGGGAGTGAAGGACGCGCGGGGCGGAAACGGCGGCCGCGGCGGTGACGGCGGGCCGGGCGGAAACGGCGGCCCGGGCGGGACGGCCGTGGTCGACGTGGGGCTGGTGCCGAGCGCCGCGATCCAGCTCATCCCGATCCTCTCGGCGCGCGGCGCGGGCGGCGGGGCCGGCTCCGGGGGGACGGGCGGGCACGAGGCGGACAAGTACCACCAGGGAAGCGACGGCAAGCCGGGCGAGCCGGGGAAGGACGGCGGCCCCGGCGACCTCCCCGTCTTCGTCGTCCGCTACCGCAGCGAATGAGCCGGCGAACGACGGTGTCAGCCGGAGACGAATCGGTCACAGCCCGAACCCACGACGAGTGATGACGAACCCTGATCCCGACCCGCTCTCCGCAGCCGACCGCGACTGGGTGCAGGCCCGCGTGGCCGCGCTGGGGGGCGACGCCGCCCGGGTGCACGACGCGCTGCTCTCCGCCGGGCCCGACGGGCGCATCGTGCTCTCCACGGGCGCGGGCTCGGCTGTGCCGGCGCTGGACGACGCCGGCGGCGCGGCCGTGTTCGCCCTCCACTCCGTGCGGGTGGGCGCCGGCCAGTCGCTGCTGGTGCAGTCGCCCGACGGCAGGCCGGTGAAGGTGGTGGCGGGGGTGCTGGAGGTCGGCGACGGCGGGCGCGTGGTGGTGGAGGCGCACGCCGAGCTCGGCATCGCCCGCGCGGCGTTCGGCACCGCGTCGCCCTCGGAGATCGAGTTCGTGGGCAAGGACGGCCCGCCCGGCAACCCCGGCGGCGGCGGCACGGCGGGATCGAAGACCTCTCCCGACGGGGGGAACGGCGGGGGCGGAGACCGCGGCGGCCCCGGCGACACCGGCCCCGACGGGAGGCTCGCCGTCGAGCAGGTCTCGGGGCAGGTGCGGGTGGTGGCCCGGGGCGGGAACGGGGGGCCGGGCGGCCCCGGGGGTCCGGGGGGTGCGGGGTGGGGAAGCCCCTCGAGCTGGGACTACGAGGGCGTGGTGGGGAGCGGTGGCAACGGCGGCCCCGGGGGTCCTGGGGGACGCGGCGGCGACGGGGGAACGATCGTGTTCGCGATCGGCTCCATGGCGCCCGGCTCCTCCATCCAGCCGGTAACGAGCAACGGCCGCGGCGGCGCGGGCGGGAAGGGCGGCGCCCGCGGCCAGGCGGGAGACCGCGACTTCGGCCGTCCCGGCGCCCCGGGACCGGACGGAACCCTCGGCGACGACGGCGACCCGCCGCGGTTCCTGATCCGCCCGCGCGACTGAGCGCGACCGGGCGCGACTCTCCCTCCGCGCCCCCTGCGTCTCTCGGTGAGACGAGTCGGCAGGAGCCGGAAACCAGGGAGCATCCGCCCGCAGTCGTGAGCATGGAATCCATCCCCATCCAGTGGAAGCCGCGATGACGAACCCCGATCCCGCGGCGGCCCCGGCCGCCGCTCCCGCCCCGCTCTCCGACGCCGAGCGCGACTGGGTGCACGCCCGCGTGGCCGCGCTGGGCGGCGACGCCGGCCAGGTGCACGCCGCGCCCCTCTCCGCCGGGCCCGACGGGCGCATCGTGCTCTCCACCGACGCGGCGGCCTCGGCGGTGGCGCCGCGGGCGGCGGAGGCGCGGCTCTCGACGCGGGCGTTCGAGGGCGCCGCGGCGAAGGGCGCGGACGCCGCCGTGCTGGGCGTGCACGCGATCCGGGTGGGAGAGGGCGAGTCGCTGGTGGTGCAGTGCCCTCGCGGGAGCCCGGTGCGCGTGGTCGCCGGGGCGCTCGAGGTGGCCGCCGGCGGGCACGTGGCGCTGGAGACGCACGCGGAGCTGCACGTGGCCCGCGCCAGCTTTGCGGAAGACGCGCCGATCGTGCTGGTGGGCGCCGACGGGGGTCCAGGCGGCAACGGCGGCGACGGGTCCGACGGGACGTGGGGGAGCCCGGACGGCGGGAACGGGGGGGATGGAAAGCCCGGCGACCCGGGGCAGCCGGGCCCCGGCGGGAGCTTCTTCTTCGACCACCTCTCGGGGACGCTCACCGTGGTCGCTGGCGGCGGCAGCGGGGGGAGCGGCGGGAACGGGGGGCGTGGCGGCAACGGGCGGGAGGGGGGACGCACCTCCGAGGGCGGGAACGCGGGGAGCGGCGGCGCCGGCGGGGCGGCGGGGAGCGCGGGCGACGGCGGCACCATCGTGATCTCCTTCCGCACCATCGACCCCGACGCCACCATCCAGCCGGTGGTGCGCGTGCCGCGGCCGGGGACCGCCGGGCGCGGCGGGGGCGCGGGGCACCCGGGCGGAGGGCTGTACCCCGGCAAGCCCGGGCGCCCCGGCGCCGACGGTGCCCCCGGCGCGGAGGGGCAGCCGCCGGCGTTCAAGATCCGCGTGGTCACCTGACCGCCGGGCGCCGCCTCTTCCCCTCTACCATCGACCGGCCATGACCGACTCGGCGCCCTCCATCGCCCCGCCCGCCCCGCTCACCGACGCGGAGCGCGCCTGGCTGCAGGCACGCGTCGCCGCCCTGCCGGCGGGGGCGGAGGTCCACCCGGCGCCGCTCTCCGCGGGCGTCGACGGGCGCATCGTGCTCTCCACCGACGCCGCGGCCTCGGCGCTCGCGCCGCTCGCGGGAGAGGGCGGGGTGGCGACCTTCGTGGCCGAGCAGGCGCACCTGGGGGCGGGGGAGGCGCTGGTGGTCGCCTCGCCGGGGCGCGAGCCGGTGCGCGTGGTGCTGGGGCGGCTCCGCGCCGAGGATGGCGGCAGGGTGGTGGTGGAGACGCCCGTGGAGCTCTCGGCCGCCACGGCCGCGCTGGCCCCCGGCTCCGTGGTGGAGCTGATCGGCAGGCCCGGCCGGGGCGGGAACCCGGGGGCCGCGGGCTCCCACGGCACCCCTCGCCGCCCGCCCGGCAGCCCCGGAGGCAGCGGCGGTCCCGGAGGCCGCGGCGAGGACGGGCCCGGCGGCATCCTCTGGTTCGGCGACATCCGCGACACGCTGACCGTGATCGCCGGGGGCGGCAGCGGCGGCGACGGCGGACACGGCGGCCCGGGCGGCGACGACGGGATGGAGTCCGGCTCCCGGGGAGCGGCGGGCGGCAGCGGTGGAAACGGCGGCGACGGGGGGCAGGGCGGAACCGTGGTGATCAGCTTCGGGAGGTTGGCCGCGGGTGCCGCCATCCACCCCCGCGCGCAGCTTGGCGCGGGAGGGAGGGGCGGTGAACCCGGCCCCGGGGGCCGGGGGAGCGAGCGCGGGTTCCCCGGTAGTCCGGGCCGCCCGGGGAGCTCCGGCGAGCTGGCGGCCTTCTCGATCCGTCACGACCCCAGGGAGTGGGCGTCCTGACGCATGCCGGCGCCAGGCCGGCCGCGGCGTTCGAGCTCCGCGCGGCCGCCTGACGGCGCGTCCTGCTGCTTCCATCTGCCGACCCCTGGAACGATGCCCGACTCGCAGCCTTCTCCCGCCCCGCCCGCCGACGCTCCGGCCGCCTGGCTGCACGCGCGCGCCTCCGAAGTGGGGCTGCTCGCGGGGCAGGTACACGCCGCCCCGCTCTCCGCCGGCGCGGACGGGCGGATCGTGCTCTCCTCCGACGCCGCGGCCTCGGCGCTCCCGCCCGTTCCCGGCAACGGCGGGGTGGCGACCTTCGCCGCCGAGGAGGTGCACGTGGCCGCCGGGCAGACGCTGGTGCTCACCTCGCCCGGACGGGAGACGCTGCGGGTGCTCTTCGGCGCGCTCACGGTGGACCGGGGCGGCCGCGTGGTGGTGGAGACGCCCATCGAGCTCGCGGCCGCGCGCACGAGGGTGGAGACGGTGGTGGAGCTGATCGGCAAGGACGGCGCGACGGGGACGGTGGGCGACACGGGGAGCACTGGCACCGCGGGGAACATGACCGGCGGCACCGGGGGGCGCGGCGGCGACGGCGGGCGTGGCGACGACGGGCCCGGGGGGAGACTCTGGCTGGGCGAGCTGACGGGGACCCTCATCGTCCTGGCCGGCGGCGGGAACGGCGGCGACGCCGGGGCCGGCGGGCAGGGGGGACAGGGCTACAACTTCGTCGGCCGGGGGAACGGCGGGCGCGGCGGCGTCGGCGGCCCGGGCGGGCGCGGGGGAGACGCCGGGAACGGCGGGAGCGTGGTGATCGCCTTCGTCACCCTGGCCCCGGGCTCCTCCATCCAGCCCCTCGCGCGCCCGAACGCGCCGGGAAAGCTCGGCGGCCCGGGCCCCGCGGGGCCGGGCGGCAAGCCGACCTACACCCCCGGGAGCCCCGGCACCCCCGGCCAGCCCGGCTCCCCCGGCGAGGCGCCGGCCTTCACCATCCGCTGCGACACCGCGGTCTGAGCGGCGGGGCGCCGGCGTTCGAGATCCGCGCGGTCGCACGACCGTGGGCCTTTCTTCCTTCTCCCGACCCGAGCGATGTCCCACCCGCGACCCTCCACGCCCCCCGCCGCCCCGATCACCGACGCCGAGCGCGCCTGGCTGCACGCGCGCGCCGCCGAGCTGGGCGTGGATGCGGGGGCGGCGTGCGCGGGCCCCCTCTCCGCCGGCGCCGACGGGCGGATCGTGCTCTCCGCCGACGCGGCGGTGTCGGCGCTGAAGCCGCTCGCCGGCGGGGACGGAGTGCCGACCTTCCTGGGCGAGCAGGCGCACCTGGGCGCCGGGGAGACGCTGGTGATCACCAGCCCGCGGCGGGAGCCGGTGCACGTGGTGCTGGGCCGTCTCACGGTCGCGGATGGCGGCCGGGTGGTGGTGGAGACGCCCGTGGAGCTCTGGGCCGCCACCGCCGCGCTGGAGGCCAATTCGGTGGTGGAGGCGATGGGCAGGATCGGCAGGGACGGCAGGGCCGGGAACCAGGGGCGCGACGGCCAGCACGAGGGACGCTACTGGGAGGGCGCCACGGGCGGTCCGGGCGAGCCCGGCGGGCGCGGCGAAGACGGGGCGGGCGGCATGCTCTGGTTCGGCGAGGTCCGGGGGACGCTCACCGTGGTCGCGGGGGGCGGCAGCGGCGGCGCGGGTGGCAAGGGCGGCACCGGCGGGCCCGGCTTCACCCAGGGTGCCTCTGGAGGCGTGGGGGGAAACGGCGGCGTCGGCGGACCCGGCGGCGACGCGGGGAACGGCGGAAGCGTGGTGATCGTCGTGGGGACGATGGCTCCCGGCACGGCCATCTATCCCCTCGCGCGGCCGGGTGTGCCGGGCCCCGGCGGCGGCCCCGGCGACCCGGGCCCGGGCGGCGGTTCCCGGCCGCTGCGTGGACACCGGGGCACCGCCGGCCCGCCGGGAAACCTCGGGCACGCGCCGGACTTCGCCATCCGCTACCGGGGCGACGCATGACGGATACGAACCCCGCCCCGCTCAGCGACGCCGAGCGCGGAAGAACGACGCAGGGCGGAGGTTGGGCGTGTCCCTCCGCTGCGCTCCGGGCCGGGCTTCGCGCGCCGTAGGCAACGATACGACTGTTGCCAACGGCGCCGAGCCCCCGGCGCGCCAGGCTGCATCGCGTCTCCGCAGACGTCGATGCGGGCGCGCCGGTGGTCTGAACGACCGGCAGGTTCCTTTACAAAACAGACCGGGATGATGGTTGACACTTTCGCATCCTCGCGGAGGTCCTCCGGCAAGGTGTTTCAACCATTCGTTCCCGGGTCCAAAAACCGCGGGTTA